>Ga0307509_10003106_pt1 | contig 25777 bp, 17 predicted proteins | sample 10_EM_MG_FD_202245 | JGI IMG/M metagenome (GOLD analysis project Ga0307509, IMG submission 202245) | Populus trichocarpa ectomycorrhiza microbial communities from riparian zone in the Pacific Northwest, United States - 10_EM | ecosystem: Host-associated > Plants > Roots > Unclassified | place... | reverse complement strand
CACAAACACACAAAACAGGAAAAACCCACACAACGGGAAAAACCCCCAAGTGGCAGTCACGACCCTAAACTGGTCGTACCCCAAACTAACTATCATACCCTAACAACTATGGGATTCCAGCTATCACGTACAAGCACCGCAGTGACACAGCTTGGCTCAGAGCTGTCGCCACAAGGAAGACCCCGACGGTAGGGATAGGAAAACTGAGATGTGTTCAATATTCAATCTATATGACAAGTGTGTTCGCAAAGGAGTGAAGAATGACTGTAAACGTGATGAACAGAGAAAAGAACGCAGCTCAGACTAGATACAGTTTGTGGTGGCCCGCACAGTAGGCGCTGTCTATCACACAACACCAGTCACGACCGTGCGGTCTGGTCATAGCTCTGCTCACACCTACAAGTGTGCCCTAACCTAACATACCACGATGAGGTTACTCCATCAAACAGTGCAGACGAAAACGATCGAACACCACTTATGTATGCAGTTGTGCGGGGGAAAGCAGGCGCTGTGAAGATGCTTTTGGAGCGTGAGGATATCGCTCCGGACACTGCGGATAAAGGGGGTCGAACACCTCTCTTCTATACAGCTGGAAAGGGGCACGCACCGGTTGTGAAGATGCTTTTTGAACGGGAAGATGTCTCTCCAGATGCTGCAGATGAGAAAGATCGAACATCTCTCATGTGTGCAGCAGCGAGGGGGCACGATGGCGTTGTGGACACACTTTTAGTGCCAGGGGATGTCACTCCTTATACCCCGGATAAGGAGGGTGAAACTGCTGTCACCTGGGCTTTGGAAGGGGGACACAAGAGAATAGCAGAAATTCTCCTAAACGAGGATCTCGGGGTGGCAGAACTCACTAGTCGAGCAGGACTTGCACGCGCCTCTGGGCAGGATCAAGGAGCCCTAAAGCGGCCATTGGAAAAGCCAGATTCAGTCTCCCAGCCGGTGGGCAGTACTCCTCAATAGACCTTCTTGCAGCTGTACTCTCTGAACCATGTCATCGCCCTTTCAAAAGGACCCGGAGGTCTTGACATAAATGACAAATTCTCATCACCAGGTAGAGAATTCATTGGGGTCCGTATTCTTTCTTGATTGCCTGCCTACTTTCCAGAAAAGAACCCTTCATCCGCAACATTGTCCAGAGTCCTTCCTGCCTTTGCTTCACCCTTCCATCCACACAACTCTTTCGAACATTTCCCAAAACTCTGATTCCTTGATTTCTCTGGTTCTCATTTGATCCTCTTACCCCGTTTCCCTCATCCCCTGCGATCCTGTGTAGTCCTCATACGGTTGTCTATTTCCTAATCATCATAGTGCGACAACCATGGTCAGTGTTCCAAACCGTCCAGTCCGTCCGTCCTGGAGGCATGACCGGACGGACCGCCGGTGGTAGTCCGTCTTCTTTCGAGTCCGTGGACTGACTAGGGGAGATGGAGTTGGGACCGGACGCCCTACAGGGCCCTGTAGTGCCCTCCGGCGTTTTGCTATTTGGATCTCTTCTTCTTGTATGCTTAGAAACTTCAAGTTCATGATTTCATCTCGCTCATGGTTTGTGATCTGACAAATTATGTTGCATATGTGTAAACTAATAAGCAAGAAAGCATACCTATGGTATAATAATACCAGTAGTAGAATGTTGTACCGAGGAACGCAAGCAATAGGGAGCGCAAGAGAGTCAATTGAGTTTCCCGGCAACTCCCCTGGAAAATCTCAGGCATTGGGCTGCAAGTCAACTTCAGTTACATCTGTTGTCTGGCTTTGTTGCGACATCACAGCTAGAGTTAATGCAAAGAGCTTAGAGAAGTATTCAAAGAAAAATAAGGCTTGAGGCGGAATGATGTATTCAGTCTTATCTTAATACTCACAACACTTCTTCTCTTTCTTGCAGGAATATTATTTATTTTCTCCCTTACAGGGCATCGCCATTTATCACTTATACTATTTCTGCACTCCCCTGTTGTGAAAAACTCTTGATTTAACGTATTGGACTGGGAAGTGGATCAGTAGAAAATGCACCAAAAAAATCGAAATATCAAAGTCACAATTGACGCACAACCCTGAAAAGATGAGATTCAGAAGGGTAGAGGACGTCATCTCAAAGTGTTTCACTATATTAAGAAAGGCATAGCGCGTAGGCCCGGCGGCCCCAGCCTAGCCCGGCAGTCGCCCAAGTACTCGAGTAATTTGCCCTATACCGGACCACGGCTAGCGGTCCTGTCCCGTCCTATCCTCTTGGCATTATCCTCGCCGTCGCCCGCGGGGCCCCCGGACGGTTCGGAACACTGACCATGGTATAAAACTTTGTTAATTACAGGCACTCACTCCGTGGCAGGCCATTGGAGATCATTCTTACTATGGTGCCGGAAGCCGTGGAGGGGAAGCGTGTAACCTCCCAACTTCGATTTTTTTGATTGGCTAGGGGCTGTCAACTAGACTATTTTGCCACGACGGAATCAATATTTGCACGCAAGCCGATATATCGTAAGGGAGGTTACACACTTCCCCTCTATCGCTTCTTGCGCCATACCTCGCTCTTACCAATCATTTGGAAGATGCTAGAAGCATATCGGAGGATTCACCTGATTCCAAAGCACTCATGAAGGATTGTGAAGAAGGGGTAAGGTAATTGTGTGTAAAAGTAAGGAAATGGGGTGATTATGTTAAGGAAATGGACGAAATAATTAGCATTGAGTTTTTTGTATTTACACGGGTCTCCTCAACCCACCATTGTTAGAAGTGTAGGTCACCCAATTATAAGTTCTTGTCTTTATATCCTCTATTTTTTTTTGTACCTATAAGCTTCTCAGTTAATCGCGGAGTACCCACTAAGATTTTGCCGGTATTGACGAACGCAATTCATCCAACTTGCTTGCAGTTTTTTGTTGGCATTCAATGAGGCGCCGAATGTCATCCTTCCTTTCATTCTCTTTGTAGTAATCGTAAACGGATTTACCAACCAGCTGTAGAGATGACTATGTAAGCGAGGCGGCTCCCCAAACCAAGGCCAACTATAGAACTTACGCCTGCAAGTCCGAAAAAAACTGCAAAGAAACAAACGGCCCCATTTCCATCGATCTTGTCGTTGATTTTCGCAAATCCATCTGCGATAGATTCTTTCTGAAGCGAAACTTCCTTTTTCTTCAAGTCAGCATGTGTTAATGTAAATATGATTGCGTCCTCACTGTCTCCACGGCGGCTAGCCTGTCCGATTCCGTTAGTGGCTTAATCGCCTCACAGTTGACAGTGCCTTCCCCTGACGCCTTGCTGACTACTCTCCTCTGCAGAGCAAACAATTTAGCATATCTGACAGAACCGCTATAGGAAATTTACTTGCCTGTGCAGTGTTGCTAAAATATCGAGTATGCTGATGAGCGGCGGTATATGAGCGGTGGAGAAAGTTTCTTGGAAACCGCACCCGGCAAGCTAGGTTGAGAACCATGATTGTGATAATTTTTATTCTGGGAGGGCAAAGCGTAGAGTAGCAGCAGAGTATGAGACAATGCTTCACCGGAGATCGGACGCTTCACTTATATACCGCCCAAATGCCAGTTGTTCTGCTGTCACATTCACCTGATTGACTACCACATATTCACAAAAAGGAACGTGTTCAGGCAAGGGACGCTAATTATAGTCAAGCGGTGTTGTTCTGAAAACCCTATTTCCTTACCGAGCGTCTTTACTTATACTGAGAGACTGCTCTGGTAAGGTCAAGCCAGCTCTCTTCCTCGTTGCGTACTAGCGCATGAAGGAGTCTATATACGGGATGGGATTCTATGGGTTGCGTCATGGAAGCGGATATAATAAGTCATATGGCCCCTTTCGGGTATCTAGATGTGCGACACGATGAAGTGGGGCTTGTTACCGTAGTTTGGGTTTATTTGCGCAGATTATGGTACCGTTAAATCTCTTATAATCCACTCCCTCCGTAGCAGGGGTTAATCTCCGTGCTCAAAGACTAAGGCCCCGTGTAGGATTAGCGCCCCCCTTACATGGTAAAGCCTGAGCGTGCTGATTGTGCTGGATCTCGTTAACTGGTATTCGCAATTCCGGTAACCTGTCAAACTAAACCTATCGTAGGTGGGCTGGAGATTAACCCCTGACACGGAGATAGTGGATTAGTCGAGATTTTACGGTACCCCGAGAACCCTGAAATAGGAATTACCCTTTTTCAATTTCATTTTCTCTCTCCTATCCTATCCTATCCTTTCCTTTCCTTTTTTTTTTTAAAAAAAAAAAAAAGACACTTGTCGTCTGGCCTGCTTGGCAGCATAGTCTATTAATCCGGGAGAGAGGAGGAAGGCCGACTCCTTGGTTGGCCTCCACCGCTAACTCAGGAGCATGTTCGTGTAACTTACCATTGAGTCTGTGGAGTTCGCCTTAGCGACTTGACCCAAATACCGAATAGTTGCACCCCACTATCTTGTATCACCCTGAATACCCCGCTAAGCCAGACAAAACTCATCCGTTGAGCCAGAAAAGAGTAGATTTCGGATTTATATAATGTTCTGGGAAATACCCCCTCGCTCCTATAGAAAGTTCACCTGCCGACTTGGATTCTTCCAGTACCGCCGGAAGAGCAATTCCAGAAGGGGAAAGAATGCAGAACTAGAGATCCGGACTGTGGAAAAAGAAATAAAGAAATGCGGGAGGGAGGGGTGAGAGAATGTGCCGGAGGATGAAAAGGATAATAGAGAGTGGGGAGGGGGCTGGTCTCTATCCGTAATAGACTTCTATAGATAATTCCGGTTATTAGAGAGAATTTTCCTCTTATCTTGAAGTCCTTGATTTTCTTTGTCATTCTGGATACCAAGTTCCGGAAACCCCATTGTTCCTGATGAGATCTGTGAAAAATTGCCATCCGGGATGGCGAGGTGGGACTGTAGCTCCATGAGTCCGTTCTTTTTTACTCTTGGTGTCACAGGAGTGGTAGGGTTACCCTGACCGTGGCACGGTACAGGCACTCGATTCCTGAATCTGGGAAAGCGGGAGGGCTGAATGAAAAATTTTATTCGTGCTACACATGCTACAAACTGTTGTCTAATAAGAAGGTACACCTGTCGTAGCTCTAAAAGCACATATGCAAATTTTGACCTTGCTTGATGCTAACTAGTCACCCTGCGGGTGTCGGAATGGCCGACGTGTACAAGTACTCGGGGGTGTACGTGGGTGATCGGACAGACAGGGGTGAAAAAATGTATGCTGATACATACATTTTTTCACCCCTGTCCGTCCGATCACCCATGTACACCCCCGAGTAAGCTTTAAGGCCATCGGAATACTGGTACTGTACCGGTACCGTACTGGCCCCTGTTTGTTGTATACGAGGTGGCAGCTGGATTTGCTCCTTCCGGCGAAAAATCCAAATGTAGCGCTCCTATGCTGGTGGATACTGTATGGTAGACTCGAGATACAGGCTCCACAATGCTCTCGCTTAAACTAAGCGAAGGTGCGCAAAGTTTTTCTGCGATGCGATAAGGAATCAAATGTAAAACATCTACAGCATTGGCCTACGAGCACCGAGCCCGAGTCAACAAGAACCCTAAATCAAGAATCACCACCCGCAAGGTAGCAAGGAGAGGGAGCAGAGAAAAAAGAAGTGTTTTTCTTCGCATTTGCTGTGTGGAGAATTCATGGCAGTGATCGTGCTCTTCGCTCTACATGGTTGGCCTCCTAGGTTGCATAGACGAGCAGCACTAGAACCGAGCCGAAGCGCAAGTACGCACGACGAAACTGGGAGCTGGGAGGTGACGAACAGGGATCGCCGCCACCATTGTCGATAAGTAATTTTTTCTGACCCCAACCTTGCTGATTCCATTTTATTTCCTCAACATACCCCTATTCGTCTCACCACTAGTCTCTTCGTACTTCTACAGTTCGGGCTTCAGCGCTGCCGAAGAAATAAAGTAAATCACCCCCCTTCTATCTCGAGAGAACTCATAAGCACGTTTCCCCGGAGTTATCACAAGACCGTATCAACAGAGAAACGAAGCACCGCGGAACGCGTTATAAAACGAATAACAAATATGCAATCATTTGGTTCCGGCAATATCGACTGTGGGAACGTAGTGAACAGCTACAACAATGCCATGTCCATAACTCTAAACAACACAGACGACGAAGACAACCAAATTAAGAAGTGGCTCTCATCACTAGAGCCTCGGTACAGGCACCAAGGTCTGCAAACCAACAGGGTGGATGATGTGGAAGGTTAGCTTCTAAAGATGAACGAGTTTCAACAGTGGAGTGGAAGCCAGGTGGTACCAGAGCAGGCTGTTTTATTCTGCTATGGTGCTCCAGGTGTGGGGAAGACATACATCAGGTCCGGAATAATGTTCTCTCGCCTGAATGGCTATCGCTAACAATATTAGTTCCTTAGTTATTGACTGGTTGTGCGATCAAGTTGGTGATAGAGATATCGCTGTTGCTGGTCTGTATTGTGATTACCTTGCCCAGGAGCAGCACTCGGCGACCAACATGTTGGGCGCAATCCTCAGGCAGCTGTTAGAGAGGGGGGGGGTCCCGAGCTCCCTGCGCCACGCTTTCCGGAAGGCGAAAAGTGGATTTGGCGGACGGGCTCTGCAACTTTTAGACTTGGTGGAAATCCTGAAGATAACGATCGCATCGCTTCCGGAAGTCTTTATCTGTCTTGATGGTTTAGATGAATGTCTTCCGAAAAATCGACACGAGCTCCTGGATTCACTACGAGAAATTGTCAAGGCTTCGCCGACAGCGCGGGTGTTCCTTTGTGGGAGACCTCACACTTCCCACGAGGTTAAGAGACATTTCGCTCAGGCGATCATGATAGTCGTCATTCCTACCACTGAGGATATTGAGAGATATCTGAAGATGAGATTAAGCAAAGATACCACACCGAGCGCGATGGACGACGATTTGAGGGCCGAGATTATGAGAGTGATTCCAAGAAAGATTTCCGAAATGTGAGCAGAAACAGCCGCTTTAACCGTCCATGCCACGTTGTATATTAGCTGATAGCAGAATACAGATTTCTCCTTGTTTCCCTTAACATCGACGCGGTCCTGGAGGAGGTCACGGTCCGCCAGAGAAAGAGAAAGCTAAGCCAGATGATCCAAGGGAATGGCCTTCGAGATGCGTACTCGACAACCTTAGCACGAATACAGGCGCAGAAAGGAAGCAAGTCTAGGCTTGGCATGGAGGTGCTAATGTGGGTATCACATTCGGAGGGACCGTTAAATGCCCACGGGTTATGCCATGCCATAGGGGTTGACGTAGGGTCTACAGACCTGGATTCCCAGAACATTCCTGCGATAGAAACATTACTGGGATGCTGTCTGGGGCTTGTAAGAGTTGAAGCATTCTCACAAACTGTCCGTCCTATTCACTACACTCTCAAGGAGTATCTATCCAATAACACCGATCTGTTTGACAGCCCCCACTCGATGATAGCTCAGATTTGTTTAACATATCTCAACTTCCAGTCTATTAGGGACCTTTCCCCTGTGAGGAAACTCTCGAGTGCCCTTTATTATTCCCCGCCAAAAACACCATTTCTTGGATACGCCTCTTGTTACTGGGGAACACATGCCAGAAGGGAAATGACGGAAAGTGTGAACATACTAGCAATGAGACTCCTCAACAGGTTTGATAAGCATGTATCCTCTGGGATACTGTTATCCCCCTACAGAGATATCTGGAACTGGGGGGTTTATTGGTGTAACACTACGGGCTTCACAGGGCTCCACAGCACTGCGTATTTTGGCATGGTGGATATGGCAGTTGCTTTATTAGACATGGAGCAATGGGATCTCGAAGCAACCGATGTAGCAGGTAATACGGCAATTTGGTGGGCTGCTACGAATGGGCATGGAGCCATGGTGAAGAAGCTTTTGGAACTAGAGGATATCGCTCCCGACACCGCAAATAATGAGGGGCGAACACCTCTGTCGTCGGCAGCTGAAAGGGGGCACCGGGAAATTGTGGAGATGCTTTTGAAACGGGTAGACGTTACTCCAGACACTGCGGACAAACACGGTCGAACTCCTCTCTCGTGGGCGGCTCGGTTTGGGAATGAAGCCGTCGTGAAGATACTGCTAGAACGAGAGGATGTGGCTACTGACTCTGCAGATCAATGCGGCGCAACACCTCTTATGTTTGCGGCTGAAAATGGGCATGGGGGGGTTGTAGAGGCTCTTTTGGAACGGATAGATGTCACTCCGGACAGTGCGGGCCGATCCGGTCGAACACCTCTCTCGTTGGCGGCTGCACGTGGGCATGAGGGAATTGTGGAAGCTCTTTTGGATCGTATAGATGTCACTCCGGATAGTGCGGACAAATACGGTCGAACTCCTCTCTCGTTCGCAGCTGAAAATCGGGGTGGGGCTATTGTGAAGATCCTTTTAGGGCGGGGGGATGTAACTCCTGATACCTCAGATAACGACGGCCGAACACCTCTCTCGTGGGCGGCTCAGTTTGGGAATGAGGACGCCGTGAAGATGCTTTTGAAACGGATTGATGTCATTCCCAATACTTCGGATAAAGCTGGTCTAACCCCTATCTTCTGGGCAGCTGAAAGTCGAGGTGGGCACATTGTGAAAACCCTGTTGGAACGGGAGGATGTTGCTCCAAACATAGTAGACAAAGACGGTCGAACGCCTCTCTTTTGGGCGGCTCGATTCGGGAATGTTGACGCTGTGAAGATGCTTTTGGAAAGGGAGGATGTCGCTCCTGATACTATGGATAAAGACGGTCGAACACCCCTCTCGTTGGCTGCTCAGTTTGGGAATGAAGAGGTCTCGAAGCTGCTTTTGGAACGGACAGATGTCACCCCACACCAGGGTTCCGAATAGTCTAACCGGTCAAGTCTGGGAGGCACGACCAGTCGGTCGGTCTGAATTGATGTCCGTGACTAGACCTGACCAATAAATGTAGTCAAGGACTGGTCGGGATTAGTCCCAGACCAGTCTCCCTATTCCCCCCCGGTATGGGCGGAAGGCGGGAAAGGTGTATTAATAAGCAAGTTTCGCTACATGTATCATCACTCAATTGGTGAACTAAAAGACTTGATAACGTACCCTATAGCAAGCCAAAACACACGGTTATATGAAATAGTCCCCTTATAGAGAGCCTAAACCATTTTTCTGAATACCACTCTATAAGTTTGCTTCATGTAACCATGTGTTTTGGCCCGCCGTGGGGTACGTTAGTTGCAACAGATCTTCACTGCCCTTAAAAGCAAGGCAACATGCGCATTGAAACCTGCCTGAGATCTGGCGGTTTAGTCGGTTAGCGGAGTCTGCTCATCAGTATGGGTGAATGAGAGAAAACTTTCACACAGCTGGTTTCTCTGCAGAGGTTTTCATGATTTAACTGTTGTCTTTAAGCGGATAAGCCACAGGCCGATACATCTTCTATCACTCGGTTTTCACCTGGTCTGTCCAGTCTGACCGACCCCAGTCCAGTCAGTTTTAACAATCACCACTGTCCGGTCAGTCTAATTTCCGCCACCAGAGTAGACTGGACTTTGACCTGGTCTAGCTAGTCCGAGCCAGTCCACGGCCGGCCATTCGGAACCCTGCCCCACACACCGGGGATAAGGCTGGTCGAACACCTCTCTTCTGGGCGGCTGGAAACCCGGATGAGGCTGTTATGAAGCTTCTCTGGGGGCGGGAGGATGTCACTCCCAACACTGCGGATAAAGACGGTCAAACGCTACTCTCGTGGGCAGCTGGAAATCCGAACGGGGCCACTCTGAAGATGCTTTTGGAGTGGGGGGGTGCCACTCCCGACACTGCCGATAACGGCGGTCGAACGCCCCTTTCATGGGCAGCTGAACGCGGGAGTGGGGGGGCTGTCAAGATGCTTTTGGAACGGGAGGATGTCACTCCCAACGCTGCAGATCACGACGGTCGGACACCTCTCTTATGGGCTACCGTAATGGGGCGTGGAGATGCTTTTAGAACGAAAGGATATCGCTGCCGACGTCGCGGATAAACACGGTCGAACGCCTCTCTCGTGGGCAGCTGGAAACGGGAATGATTACGTAGTGAAGATGCTGTTAGCACGGGATGATGTCAATCCCTACACTAAGGATAAAAGCGGTGGGACACCTCTCGTATGGGCAGCTGGAAATGGACAAGAGGAGGCCGTGAAGATGCTTGTGCGAAGGGTGTCACTCCCAATACTAGGGATAAAAATCGCGTAACATATCCTCCGTGGGCTGTCGGGACCTGGGATACGGACGTCGCGAAGATGCATTTTGACACGGTTTCCACTAATAGCTGCATGCCTACCATATTGCCCATAGAATGCGGACATACCAGAGCAGTGGAAATGCTGCTAGAACGGTGTGGCATTAGCCAGGACATCGTCACGGTGGACCCCACCGGCCAAAAAGCACTTCCGCGGGCTTCCCAGAAGAGACGTGCTCCAGCTCCGAAGCCACCGCGACTGCAAAATCAGAAGCCTTTTCCCCAGCCAGCAGGTAGCAATAGTTCAAGAGCCCTTGCCCCAGCCGAGCCTTCTGATTCATCTCAACGTCCTTCCAAAAGGAACCGGAGATCTCGACTTCCACGACCAAAGCCCCTCACTTAATGAAGCCCTAACCCATACTATCGCTTCCCCGCACCACTAAACTCCGCTCTCAATTCACCCCTTCTAGCTCTCCTTTTATCTTTCCCGCGTCTCTTACTCCTTCGCATCCTAGCCATCTTTCCTCCGATCTTGGCTTGTCATATTATCTTGTCCTTTTACCCCCGTGTGGCCCCCGAGTATAGCGCCGACACGATCTCGGGTTTTTCTTAGCGCTTTCACAACTTTGTTTTCTCTTTCGTTCCCTCACCCCCCCCCTTACGGAGCGCACTGCTGCTACTATTGCACTATATCTGATATATCATGAGAACGGACCCCATGGGAGGAATCTAGGTGGCCTTTTCATGCGATAATATTGTTAGTTGATGGAGATTAATTTAACCTTAACCTGCAACTCATCAATTTAGTACTCTGTCGATGTTATTCATATTTTAGGAGTGGAAACAAGAAAATATTTATCCTAGAACATAGTGGTTTTTTGTGCCTGTTTCTTCTTCCTTCCTGTTCCCTTTCAATTTCGAACTTCTCTGTTTACGATAGGTTTTGGCGAGCTTTGTAGATTCCAGGCTGGCTTTTTCCTAGAATACGGTAGAATAACTCATTTCACACCCGGTGGAGTGCATCCTTGCAGTGACCTATCAAGACGAGCTAACACGGATTACCACTAAAGTCAAGTTACGTCAAGCCCGGCAAAGTTTATGACACCGGTATTGCATGACAGAAAAAGCTTAAATGCACCTCGGCGTACTTTACCGAACTATGTAGTATATCGCTGGTAGTACAGGTTCCCCGAGACCTGGATGGGGTTCGAAACAATTGGCTCCGTGGGTAGCTGATCCATTTTCCAGCTCGCTAATACCCAGTCCTCAGCAAATGCGGAGACCCAGTAAGAAGATTTCTTCCGTGCCTCAATCAGCCAGGAGATATAACTCGATTCCCTTTCTGCTCGGGCCCTTCTCTACTTAACCCCCCGTCATCATTCCTTTCCGTCTAGTGGTGCTTCGGCCTTGCTAGACATGAGGGCCGCAACAGAAGGAGAAAACATATCTCGTTATTCGACATATCAGAGCCCCAGATTATCCATTCGAGTGGCACGTACGGACGCATCTTCTACTATACCGAAAGGAAATAACCGCTGTCATAATCACGAGTGAGAGTTGGTGAGAAAAGATCTTGTCGAACAAAAACAGAATAAAAAAAGGAAAGTGGATTCTATGCGCAAGGATTCCACAGGACTCCATGCATTAGCCCCCGTTCGCCGCCTAGCCGAAAATATGTACCTAACCGAGAGCAGTGAAAGTTTTTTTTCCGCCTCGACCTCGTATTGATAATAGAGCAATGGCTAATGATACAATGGTAAGAAAATGGACAATAGGCAGGGAGTGGAGAAAGAGGGAAAATGGGAATAATTATACTAGAGCCAATCGCGATTCCGGGAAGGGGTAGGGGGGGGAAGGGGGAAAAGGCTTTGGTCGTGAAAAGGCAAATCTGGAGGATGGCCGAGGGGGGTGTTAAAGTAGGTTAGATGGGTCAGATGAAGGCTGCTCAGGGGCTCTACTAATACTGGCTAGGATGGGAAGGGAGGACATAATGTAGGCGCGAAGAGCAACCTGGCACCTCACCTATCAGTGCATGCTAGTCCGTGATATCTGAGCGATTATGTATGAAGGTTGACAGTCTGGTCAAATATACTAATCAGAGTCTCTATCAGAATATTATATAGCACCGCACCGCCCCATGCCAGTCTAGCGGGGGGATTGTATGTACTATGTGCCGTACGTGGAAGAGGGAATCTATGAGTAAAAAAAAACAACGACCCTGCTAAATTGAGAGCCAAAATGGAAATGGAGGAGCTATGGTTCGGCAGAACCGGTCGCACAAGCTAACCACTTTGTAGAGAAATCTTTAAACTCTAAAAAATATGCCAGAAGAACTTGGCTGACTACAGCAGCGATATGCCCAATCCCGATGCCCCAATCTCAAGATGTGCCCTTCCATGGATTACCACATGCTGCACTGGAGGCACTTCCCCATCTACATAGAGAGGGGGGGTGTAATTTATTGATACAGATGATGCCGCATTTATCCGAACGAAAGGTTTCTGTTTACTATAGCTTTTATCTTGTATTGCTATTGAACAGGGGCCTCGGAAGAGGGGACCAAGCCCAGCGTGGGTATTCTATTATTATTGATGTGTCTTTGGTATGCCGGGGGTCAGTTTACTTGTTCCTAGTGAGTGTGGAATGGGAGACACGGGATCTATATCGCAGCTTAAAGCGTGCAAGCTGGATTAGAGAGGATTAGCGTGGGTTCGGTTCCCACGTGAGAGAAACACGGGGAGTAAATTTGTCATTTAGTATAGAAGGTCGCCAGTGCTCAAACCCCCCAAAGGCTTCCCCTCTTACGATACCCTGAATGCAATTTCATGCGGCCTATTTTCCTACTTTTCGCTATGATCACTAATTCTCTCGCGCTTCTAGAGCAATTGTGAAGCCTGGTAATATGATCATGAGAAGAAATATTTGTGAAATTGGAGAACTTACTAACATCTTTTCCAAAAACCATAATTTCCAGGGGCAGCTTAAATGAGGGGCTGGTATTAGTGTATGGAGGTTATAACTGGTAGGGCACTAGAAATATGCAAGGGAGTCTGCGTAGAGGTCTTCTAGAGCTCTATCACAGCCGAGATATCCGATTCCCCTAGAAAATGCTTTGGTGGCTCGCTCCTAGTAAAAATAAAATTCCAATATTGAGCTGTGGCATAGGGCAACGGGTTTCGCAGGTCGTCCAAGAAATATAAAGCTTTTTTGAAAGACCGAGTCCAACCCAAAGATATTCCGAGTGATATAGCATGAATCTCGTTAGCCCCATCTAGTTTATCGCCTTTATCGTAATATTGGATAGTATCTCATTACCGGTACTCTAGAAGAGCGCGGCGGAGCCGGCACCGTGGGTAGTATCATACGTAAAAAGGGGGATCTTTGAGTAGAAAACGACCTCCGGCTAAAATTAGATCCAGCTGGGTGGCGGTTGTTCCTTGGACTGAACCCCCCGCAAGAGTTCACGATTTTATAGCATAGACATATAACCAGCTGGCTAAATCTACAGAGCGAGACGGAAGCAGCTAGTGAACCATAGTATGTCCATTCACATCACATCAAACCCCATCAAGACCATAGGATTTACGGCAACGCATAAATCATAGAGAATGATAATTCACTAACATAGTGGCTGGGAAAAAAAAAACGAAACTGGAAGGAAGATAGAAACGGCAAAGTGCCCTGAAGAGCGGCCGTGCACCCCCGAAGGCTGGTGTACAGATGTCGAAGCAAGTCAACGTGAGAATCATGTGAGAGATGCAACATCTCTATTGTTTTTCAGGGCCCTGGGAATCAATATAGTTACCCGGCAAAAAGAGAAAGCTTGACCTAAGTTATCTCGAGCGTTCGGAGCTCTATGAGGTCTAGCCCGCGTGTAGCCCCGACCCGTCCACCGCACACCGGGTTTTACTGTAAGTGGGTAATTTAATAGATTATCCTAGCGATACAAATCTAGCCTCGACGGCTAAAATAACTAAAAAAAAGTACAGGACTACTGCAGTATCGCCCTCCTGTATAATAGTAGGTTGAGTCGGATTCGGGTGTTGTATGTTATGCTCTACTAACTCATATTTGCTTGTTTTGATAATTACCTAGGAATATCTTGAGCTGCGTGAGGAATCAATTGTTTTGCTGTATTCTAACTACGATACAAGCCATAGCAAATTCTACAAAAGCCACAAAAGCCAACTCTAAGAGGAAATAATTGAAAGGAAGGACAAACGCCCACGAGAAACCATACACTATAGGAGATGTTTCCTTTTTTCTTTCTTAAAAATTTGAAACATGTATAATAAGTAAGGAATTAAAGAGATAAGAAGTAAGGAAATGAAAATAGCGATAACATTAAATCGTACTCCATGGACGGAAATTGTGGTCATGGGAAGGTCGCCTACTTTCCTCGTACGTAACTCATTCGGACACAAATATCAGATACAACAATATGGGAGCGGGAATGAGGGCAGTTTAGGGGAGGGGGAAAATGCAGAGTGAAAACAAAGACGCCAATAAGAGAGCAGGAAATGACAGTGTATGAGCACCATACCGCAGAGTGCTTGAAGAAAAATGGGGAGATGATATGCACAGTGAAGCCCGGCAGCGCGACGATGTAAGAGTGCAAGTGAAAGGGGTTAGAGGAAGAGCTTTTGTCGTGAATTTCAAGATCTGCGAATTCGTTTGGAAGGGCCCTGAGATGGTTCGGAGAGACCAGATGGGAACGGGTTTATTGAGCTATCACCACCAACCGACTGGGGATCTGAGCCGTGATTTCCAGACAGTGGCTTTACAATTTCCTCCTGCTGATTATCGAAAATGTGTGCACGCGCGGTTTGGCTAGGGTGGCCTGTCACCACAATGCCGTGGCCGACACGACGCTGGTCTAGAAGCATTTCCACTACTCTAATGTGTCCACGTTGCGCGGCCAAGGAGAGAGGTGTTCTACCGTCCTTATCAGCAGTGTCTGGAGTAGCACCCTTTTGTTCCAAAAGCATCTCCACAATGTCCCCATGCCCATTTCCAGCTGCCCACGAGAGAGGTGTTCGGCCCTCTATATCCACAATGTCCGGAGTCACATTCTCCCGCTTTAAAATCATCTTTACAATTTCCTCATGCCCGTTTCCAGCTGCACAGGAGAGAGGTGTCCGACCCTTTTTGTCTGGAATGTCGGGAGTGACATCTTGGTGGTCCAAAAGCATCTGCACGACCTCCTCATGTTCGTTTTCAGCTGCCCACGAAAGAGGTGTTCGACCGTCTTTATCTACAATGTCGGGTATCACATCCTTCCGTTTTAAGAGCATCTCCACGGCGTCATCATTCCCACTTGCGGCTGCCCACGAGAGGGGTGTTCGTCCGTCTTTATCTTTTGTGTTGGGGGTGACATCCTTCCGCAGTAAAAGAGCCCTCACGATGCCTTGATGCCCATTTATGACTGCCCACGAGAGAGGTGTTTGGCCGTCTTTAGCCATAGTACCGGGAGTGACATCTTTCCTTTCTAAAAGCGCCTTCACGATGTTCTCATGCCCAAACTCAGCTGCCCATGTGAGAGGGGTTTGATGGTCTATATCCTTGGTATCGGGAATGACATCCGTCCGCTCCAAAAGCATTCTCACGACTCCATTATTCCCATTTTCAGCGGCCCAGGAGAGAGGTGTTCGACCCTCTGTATCGATAGTATTGGGATTGACATCCTTGCGTCTCAAAAGAATTTTTACCACGCCTTCACGAGAATTACCAGCCGCCAAAGAGAGGGGTGTTCGACCACCTTTATCCGCAGCGTCGGGAGCGACATTATTCCTCGCCAAAAGAATTTTCACTATGCCTTCACGCCCATTTCCGGCGGCCCACAAGAGGAGTGTTGGGCCGTCTTTGCCCGCAACGTTGGGGTCGATATCCTCCCACTCCAAAAGCATTTTCGCAATGACCTCATGCCGATTTATGGTTGCCCACAAGCGAGGTGTTCGACAGTCTTTATCTGCACCGTTAGGATGGACATCCCCCCGTTCCAGAAGCATCACCAAAATGCCAACATGCCCATTTCCAGCTGCCCACGAGAGAGGTGTTCGCCCTTGGTTATCTGGTTCGTCAGGGTCCACGTCGTCCCGCCCGAGTATCATTTTTGCCGTTCCCTCATGCCCATTCCGTGCGGCATTCGAGAGCGGTGTTGTACCGTTCTTATCTGGTTTGTCGGGGCTCACCTCTTTCCGCCAGAGTAGCATTTTCACCACCCCCTCATGTCCATTTGAAGCAGCATGCGACAGCGGTGTTGTACCGTTTTTATCTGGTTTGTCGGGGTTCACGTCGTTCCAACAGAGTAGAATTTTCGTTACTCCTTCATGCCCATTCTGTGCGGCATGCGAGAGCGGTGTTGTACCGAAATTATCTGGTTTGTCGGGGCTCACCTCTTTCCGCCAGAGTAGCATTTTCACCACCCCCTCATGTCCATTTGAAGCAGCATGCGACAGCGGTGTTGTACCGTTTTTATCTGGTTTGTCGGGGTTCACGTCGTTCCGACAGAGTAGAATTTTCGTTACTCCTTCATGCCCGTTCCGTGCGGCATGTGAGAGCGGTGTTGTACCGTTTTTATCTGGTTTGTCGGGGTTCACGTCGTTCCGACAGAGTAGAATTTTCGTTACTCCTTCATGCCCATTCTGTGCGGCATGCGAGAGCGGTGTTGTACCGAAATTATCTGGTTTGTCGGGGTTCACGTCGTTCCGACAGAGTAGCAATTTCGTTACTCCCTCATGCCCATTCTGTGCGGCATGCGAGAATGGTGTTGTACCGTTTTCATCTGGTTTGTCGGGGCTCACGTCCTCCCGGCCGAGTAGCAATTTCGTTACTCGCACATGCCCATTCCTTGCGGTATGCGAGAGCGGTGTTGTACCGAAATTATCTGGTTTGTCGGGGTTCACCTCGTTCCAAGAGAGTAGCATTTTCACCACTCCCTCATGCGCATTCTGTGCGGCATGCGAGAGCGGTGTTGTACCGAAATTATCTCGTTTGTCGGGGTTCACGTCGTTTCGAGAGAGTAGCATTTTCGCCACTCCCTCATGCCCGTTCCGTGCGGCATGTGAGAGCGGTGTTGTACCGTCATTATCTGATGAGTCGGGGTTTACCTCTGGCCGCCCGAGTAGTATTTTCGCTACTCCCTCATGTCCATTCTGTGCGGCATGCGAAAGCGGTGTTGTGCCGTCATTTTCTGGTTTGTCGGGGTCGACCTCCTCTAGCCCGAGTAGCATTTCAACCACCGCCTCATGTCCATTTGAAGCAGCATGTGAGAGCGGCCTTCGACCATCATTATTTGGCTTGTCCGGGTTCACCGCTTCCCACCTGAGCAGCATTTTCACCATTTCCTCATGTCCATTCCAAGCAGCCCATGCAAGTGGTGTCAGCCCCCAAAAATCTCCTCCATTGATATCATCACATTCCATCTCTATCAAAGCAGCCACTATTTCAACAATTCCGAAGAACGACGCGCAGTGTAATCCATTGAACAGGAAATTGGTCCTAACATCCCCACCATCCAGATTCTTTACTTGTTCCAAAAGTAATCTGGTGGATATGTGGCCATTACATTCCTGAAACAGTTTGAGCGCAAGTGATCTTGCGTTGCCAGAGAGTTCCCTTTTCGCATGGACTCCCCAATATAGAGAACAGTATTCTAGAAAGGGAGTGTCGGAGAGGTCGGGGTCGCTATCGGACGAAATGACCTTGACCTGTTCGGAGTTCAGATATGTCAGGCAGATTTCTGCCATTGCCAAGTGAGGTTTACGGAAAATATCGGGGTTGGCCGAAAGATACTCTTTCAGTGTAAAATGGATCAGTCGCACTGTTGAGGCCTCCTTATCCACTATAATCAGCCCTTCACAGCAGCTCACCAATGTCGATATCGAAGGGATGTTGCCGGCGCTGAAATCGGTGGAGCCTAGCTCAATTGCTAGGGCGTGGCAAAGCTCTTCTGGCTTCAGCGGCCGTTCCGCGTGACTGAGCCACATTAAAGCTACCATCCCCAGTCTTGATCTATCCCCGCCATGTGCCTTTATCCGTTCGATTGTCGCACCGTAGGCATCTCCTAACCCCAATCCATCTGTCATTCTGCTGAGCCTTTCTCGTCTCCGATGTATTGTCGATTCATGTAGGATTGCGTCGATGTTCAAGGAAACGAGTAGAAACCTAAACACACCTATTAGTGGGTAGTGTAGGGTGCGATTTTCGCTATCACTGAGCTACGCACATTTCCGATATATTCTCGGGAATCTTCTCCAGAATGTCTGCCTCCAGACTCGCGTCCATGGCATCTGGTGTTTGGTCCTCGCTTAGCCTAGCACGAAGGTATGTGAAGATATCGCCTCTTCTAAGACGTACAGATAGACTTGTCACTCGTCCAGCAAGATGCTTCTCGATATCGGTCGAAATATGTGGCCTTCCGGTCATGAATATCCGAGTTCCCGGTGATTCCTCGAGAATTTGTTTTAGCGAAGTAAGGATTTTTAACCGCTGTACTGCCACGCATTCGTCAAGAGCATTAATGCACATAAATGTGGGCTGTGAAGATGTGATGGCCTGTAACATCTTCACAATATCAGCGAGTTGCAGCCCATTTTCGGTGATGGCCATTTTCTGCTCTTGAAAGGCACGCGATATTTCGTCTGGAACCCTTTCCATTCTGCTGACTACCTGTTTCAGCAGAGAACCTAGCATGCGAGTCGCGGACTGCTCCTTTCGGGCTGCGAAATCAAAGTAAAAATACGTGATGGCGACGTTTTGTCCATGGGCCTGATGGAATAGCCTGTCTACAACTAGGGAACTAGTACCGCAGCTTGTTAGCCAAAGCTCACTTTCTTTTCCCCCTACAGTTCAGTCCTTGTCACCTGATAAATGTTTTGCCGACGCCCGGATTTCCATAGCAAAACAGAACGGCATTATCCCATCCACCTAGACCTTTCCCACCAATACCGCACCATCTTTTAAATTCCTCGGTTTGCATGAGCCATTCCCCAATATTACCGATACGGTGCTCCTGAAGATCCCGATGCCTTCGGCTGGGTTCCAGGGGTGATAACCACGATAGGAGTTGAGACCGATCATCGGCAAGGGCGTAGTTGTTCCACATGTTCTTATAAGAGTTCAAAGTATTGAGGTAGTTGTTGCTATAATTGATGGTATATTGGGACATCTTCCACTCTTTATTCTTTGTTCTGTTGAAGGGGAGGAGTTGTTGAGTATAGTTGATTGTATTCCTGGGAGCAGAAGAAAAGCGGAGCACAAGTAGAAAAAAGCGGGGGTCGGCTGGGATTAGAGCAGTCGGCAGCGTTGTAGATAAGCAGAGTTCCTTATGGCGTCGTGGAACACTCCAATTACTCGAGTACAGGTGAGTCACTCGAAAGGTGTAAAACTGATCAAGCGCTCTGACAAGGGCTGTCGGTGGATACCCTTACACGCAAAGAGGGCCAAGTGCTGTGTGAGTAAATCTATTCTTGGCAAAATAATGATCCTAGGTATTCTAATTGAGAAATTTCAATATTGGAGTGTATATCAAATGGGCCGTGGGAATGCAGGATTGGCAATTTGCAAAATATGTAGCTTTTTTAATGGGCGCCCATGCCGGTTGTCCGCGCTTGAAGATGGCCTGTCAATTGGTGAGCACTGGCAACCCAACGGGAATTTCTTATGGAGATATGTGTTTCAGATTCGCCAGGTCTTTACCTATCGATTGGCATATCATGTGTTTTAATTAGAAGGAGAGAACAAAAGTGGTATCGTAATAGGTTCTACAGTAAATGTAACTTACTGGAACATGGAAGAGCTGAGTAGCGAGAGAAGGGTAGAAGGCCAATGCCAAAAATGAACCCATGGCAGCCAAATGCTCCAGGATGCCAAGCTGAAAACGACAAGCGCATTTAGGCGGTAAACAGTATTATCACCCCCCAGCAGTGGAAGTGCTCGGTTAGTTCATACAATTCACTGTGATATCACTTTCAGAGTACTGTACTTACAACTCATACTATGCCTATCATTGTTTGAGAGAGATTTACCAACATCAGCAAAAATTATATAATGAAATCTGAGAGTCTGGGGCTAGCAGAGGCCACCTCGAAGCTTTCCTCGGTGCTGCCTGTTTTTCATAGCTGCAAGAGCACTGATAATAAGAGCTCATACGTAATGTAGAGTATCTCCAAGTCAGATGAGACAGTGGGAAAATTGAGCCCATGCATTAGCTTGACTAAATCAACTACAGGTATAGGGTATATGGACAAGCTTAACTTCTAAAGTTTGGGGTAATTCTAGGCAGTGGAATAATGACAGCCTGCTTTTGGCATCCATTGGCATATTAGTAACCATAATCAATGCAAATGCATGGGATCAATTTTCCCATGGTCTTAGCCGACCAGGAAATAAGGAAGAGCCGAGCCCAGACCTGATTCCCTACCGCGCCTTTATTCGCTCTAGGGTTGCCGAGTACGCACTCGGAAGACCATTCCCTTAGATCATCTCATCAAGCTCTCTCCTTCCCTAGTGGATTGTAACCTCCTCTAGGACCGCGTCAATGCTAAGGGAAACGAGAAAAAATCTATATTCTATTATTAGAGAATATCCAACTAGGCCTAGATTAGATTGGTTAAAGTAGTTGTTTCTACTCTGGTTTGCGAAATCTGTCTCGGAATTACCCTCATAACCTTAGCCCTCGAATTGCCGTCCCTCACACTAGGTGCGGGATCACTATCTAGTCTTATCTCCAGATATCCCTCACTACCACCAATGGTAGAAAGACGGCTATTGGGATGGCCCCAGTGAAATATCTCCCCACTTCGTCCTAAACGTGAGGTCTCCCACTAAAGGAACATCCTTTGCCGTCGGCGAAACCCCCACAACGTCCCGCAGTGGCTCAAACAAGTTCTCGTCAACGGTTCGGAAGGCATTCATCTAAACCCTCTCTACTGATGACCACTTCCGGCAGCGAAATGATCATCCTCTTCAGTATTCTTACCATGTTCGGAAGTTGTGGAGCCCATCTACCAACCACCCCTTTATCCTTACGAAAAAACCTGCCCCGTAGAAACTCTGAGATTCCACTCCATTTTAAAAGCTGATTGGGGACTGCTTCTCTCTCCCGGGCGAGGTATTCGCGATATAGTCCAGCAACGGCGATGTCTCAATTATGAGCTTGGTGGCACAACCAGTCAATAACTAAGGAGTTAATATTGCTAGCCATTAGTGGTATCCACGAGTTGGAGAGAGCCTTGTCACGGACCTAATATGTAAATTGCCAGTAGCAGAATAAAACAGCCAGCCCTAGTACCCCTTCGCTCCCACTTCACTCCAGAAACCTGTTCCTCCCGAGAAGCCAACCTCCCACGCCACCCACCCAGTTAGCTCGAGCATTTCAATGTCTGTACCCAGGCTCCATCAGCGGCAGCCACTTAATCTGGTTATCTCCACCGTTCATTTTATTCGCGATGGTTGTCTCTTTGTAGTTACTCGTCATATCCGCACAGTTGAAATTACCAGAATCAAACTATTACACATTTGGTAGTCGCTCTACGTGTACCTTGTGGGTGCTTGTGGATGCAGTGCTGCGATAATTCAGGGGGGTATGACTTTATGAGCTTCTACAGGAAGAGTGCTCGAGTAAGGAGAATTTGGCTAGTTTCTTCGGTAATACAGATGTTTCTTAGACAAGGAAAATGGCAACTAGGGAGTGAACTTGCCAGAGGTAGCATAAATTGAAAAACAGCATGGTTCCTCGAGCCTATAAGATACCGTATTGCTCCTCCTTGAGTATGTCGGCAGTCTACTACAGATGAACCCGATGCCCAAAGCAGACAATCTGACCACCACCTCGTCGACAGGGACCGGTACCGTATTCCAATAGTCCTGAAAAACACCTGCTGCCACGGCGAGATATGGTGCTCGAGTGCAGTTGTCATATTCCGAGCATGAATTTGGAGAGGGCTGAGGGAAATTCCTTATTGGTGCTATCATATCAGATTCGAGTACACAGGTTTGGGTTTTCTCATAGGTAGATACGCGAATTTCAACTCCCAAAATAGATGCAGATGTTGTTCCCGCCCCATGATAATTACGGCAGTCTTACAGCTGATTCGACACCAATGGTGCATGCCAAGAGTATTAATACTTGCAGCTGAACTGCAACCCATTAACTACACGTGTAGATTAGAGGCACTATTTTTTGTTCAAGCCACATATGTTACCGTATGCCGCGATTTTCAGACTTATTGTAGTTACAGCTATGTTCACACGCCTATGTTAACATGTTCGAAGTCAGTGGAATGGTCCACCCCCTCTCCTACGCCTCGCGATCCATTCTACTCATGCTTGTACTGGTACGGTATTATTGTCAATGTTGAAGCGGTTTTTTTTTTAAACTGCTATTGGATTCCACCAAAAATTGCCTTTTTGTTTACATTCGGCCGGTAACATCGTTGACAGGGTTATTACGAGTCCCGGGGTTATTGACGCAACGGTGAACACATAATGTAGAGCAAAAGAAAAATGTAAAATAGATTTTCTCAACAACCAAACACCGGAAAGACATACAAAATGCGCAATTCGAAAGCCCAACATCAGGCCAAAATCGAAGAAGCTTGCAAACAACTTGAAGCGAATCCCAACCTCAAAATTCTGACTGTTGCTCGTGTTCATGGTCTTAATGACAAAACTCTTGGAAATCACTGGCATAAGCGAACCAAATTTCATGCAAAGGCACATGCGACCCAGCAGCACCTCAATCAAGAGCAGGAGGAAGTGGTTGTAGGCTGGATCAACAAGATGGATGATCAGGGAACTCCACCAAGGCGCCGGCATGTGAGGGATATGGTGGAATATCTGATTAAGAGAGAGGATGAGCAAAAAGCAATAAGATTGGGGAAGCATTGGACCGATCGCTTCTTGAAACGACACCCAGATCTCGCCCACAAGGTAGCGAGACCGATCAACAAGGATCGGGCACTGGCACAGGAGCCAGTGAGGATTGAGTCATTTTTCAATCGGTTCTCAGAGGTGAAAAGTCGCTTCAAGATTGTGGATGATGATATCTGGAACTCCGATGAAAAAGGCTTTGCAATTGGGCAAGCTATTGGAGGAAAGGTGTTCTGTAGAGCAGGAAAGAGAAATGCACGCCTTGTTCAGGATGGTGGAAGAGAATGGGTCACTTTGGTTGATACTATCTCTGCAGCGGGGAAGAGTATTCCTCCATTTTTTGTGTATCAAGCAAAATCCCAACGCGAAAGCTGGCATGACTATGAAGAGAGAGATGAAGCGACTTTCAGTATCTCTTCTACAGGCTACATGCATAAAAGACTTTCTTTGAAGTGGTTGGAAGAACATTTTGCAGTTTACTGCCCTCCCTCCTCACCCAGTGCCTACCGGCTACTCCTACTCGACAACCATACCTCCCATCAAGATTTCGACTTCTACAACTACTGTTGGACTCATAAGATACAGCTGTTGTTTTTCCCTTCGCATCTTACCCACATTCTCCAACCACTAGACCAAAATCCCTTTGGTACAATTGGCACCTATTACCGGCAACAGGTTGTAACGGAGGCACCCTGTAGAGAGGTGAACTCTAAGGTTGCGACCGCACCACAACACTCAAAGTAGAAGATAAAGATGAGGTAAAATAATTGAGAAGAATCAACGGTAAAACTTAATATCGTTAAGCTCGAAGCTTCACTCAATTTTGTTCTCTCCCGGAAAAGTTGGTTGTCGAAGTAGAATGCCAAACGCTTAAACTTAAGTAGATATCAGATTTAAGCCTTTGACATTCACCACTACTTCCGACCTTTGTGCAAGCACCCTGTCCTGTTCAGGGTTTGTCCGAGGTCTACCCTCCATCAGGATTTATCCTGCCGGAAGTGTTGAACCAACTCAGGTACACTTGACTCCGTCAATAGGATATGAGTTTCTGCAATGCATCTCCAATACAACCTCAGGTGGAAAAACTCTTCCTATCGGAGTCATCCCAGTGGGTAACTGTTATGACAACAACCGGAGTCAGTACCTAGGTGGTGGACTCACTAGCCCAGTGGTAGTTTCGTCTATACAAGCTATGCAGTCCATCGTTTAATCTACGCGACTATCCAATGTGATAAATTGATATGCAAGCTCCCCCGGTGAGATGTAGCCGATGGTTGGCTAAGTGGGCGCTACCCATAGCCATCCTCTTGGGACATGCTCTACCGTGATAAGACTCATACCTCTAGAGTCCAATAACAACCCATAGTAATGCTACAAATCAAGGGGAGAAGGTTCGGGCTGGTTACTGAGGTATTTGTCTCGAAAGCACCCTGGCCTTCTGAGACTACCTGTCACGAATCGTGACTAAGCAAGGCAGATTTCACATGACACACACTTGTGTGACATAAGGTATGTTTTTCTATGAACTCACGATCGTGAGTCATAATTATGTTTCACGCTATGCAGTCAGTTGACTCATAGTTCTCACATGATTCGCACTTGCGTGTCATCGTTATGTTATGATTGGTTAATGTTTCTATGACTCACGATTGTGAGTCATAATGATGTAATGACTTTCGCGCGTGACTCACATTATGAGTCACGAGTTTTACGCAGGTGTCGCGCTTTGCGCACCTGACATGTTTTATGTTTTATGATTGGTTTACGGCATGTTGCGCAGTGACTCATAGGAGTCATCTGATGGATTTCGGGTATGACTCACTATGAGTCACAAGACCGTGTGACTCAAGTTATGAGTCACCAGGGTCAGGGTTGTTGCGGGAAGAGGCCTATATAAAGGATCGCGACGGGCCGTAGATATAGGATCTTCACGCGACCATCTAAGTACTTTCTTACAATATTACTTTACCTTTATCTTTACCTTTACTTTTCGCTTGTATGCAAGTACTCGAGCTCTTAGCGTAAGAGCAATCACGATACGAAGAAGTTCCCTCGCCACCTCTCCCCAATAAGACATTGGTGTGAGATACGAAGACTATAAGATAGTCTACCAACGAAGAAGAGATTATAAGTTAATCTCGGAAAGAAGAATACTCTCTCGAATATTCAAGAACGATCAAGACTATAAGAACAGTCTAATAAAAACCACGCAAGTAATTCGTTACCTGTTGCATAAATAACCGCACCCGTGTAGGATTGTTACACTACCTGAGTACCACTAGGAAGACTACCCTACAACATGTAGGCTAGAATAGACTCCTAGATGCCCGAGAGACCATATATGGGTTACCCCTATTTTGGCGGTTACCCATTCTCCCCTTATATATCCTGCGAACGACATTCAGTCGGACGGACGGCGACAACTTATATGGTGTTACGGCGGCTGCTCCAATGACCTCTTTTAACTAGCAAACAAGCAACTACACAGCCGTCTGCCTATGACGCGCCGTCCCAACGCTGGGGCCGGAGGCGGGTGTTAGCTAAACCTGCCCAAGTTCAATAGTATGTTGGGGCCACCCTTACACAGGCGTGGGGCCTCGCCGCGCACATGTGTGTGCGCCCAAGAACATCTAAGAGCCCATAGAATGTGAGGCAATCGACCTCTAAGTTCTAGGATGACTTTGCCGGTGAAGGTAGGGTAACTTGGGTTCCTCAGTAGGGTAACTGGGACCCAT
>Ga0307509_10003105_pt1 | contig 25782 bp, 23 predicted proteins | sample 10_EM_MG_FD_202245 | JGI IMG/M metagenome (GOLD analysis project Ga0307509, IMG submission 202245) | Populus trichocarpa ectomycorrhiza microbial communities from riparian zone in the Pacific Northwest, United States - 10_EM | ecosystem: Host-associated > Plants > Roots > Unclassified | place... | reverse complement strand
ATAGATAGAGTTACAGATTAATAGATGTAGCTTTGATTGAGGTATTCCTATTTTAAAATGTGGGACACTGTAATTGCCAAGTGTCCCATATCTAGTGAGTGTCCCATTACTAGGTCAAATACGTTAGTCACTTATGTATAAGCATAGCATATGATTTTCCTAAACCTTTATACACGTATATCATAGGTGGCCCATGCTCGAAGTGGGCGGCACCACAGTAGTTGCAATAATCTTCCCCATACAAATCGCTATCTCAGAAGATACCCTGAAATTTACAACGTCAGAAACTTTACTAAGCTAGAGGAATTGGAGTGGAAAATCCCCTGATTTCCCCTAAAGTTCTCCGTAAATGGGTAAGCATTTTCGTCTTTTTCTGGTAAGTTTTTGGTTCAGGATGGCCGAGCAATTGGGATGTGGTGAGTTTTAACTACAGCACTGCTCCCTTTTCCACTTCCCTTTACTTCAGCCATACCCTACCATGTCATTTCGATAACCCAAGCACCTTACTCTCCCGTGTGGGATCTTCTGCCTCGTGAATTCCCGGGTTAGCTAGATCCTGCCCCGGGGTCCCTAATTCCTCGCTATCAGATTTGGTGGAGAAGCTCTTAGATCAACCCCAGCGGATCAAACAACCGAGCTGGGGATGCCGACGGAGGGCAGCCCAGGCGGCCATTCCGAACCAAGAAAAAGGGAAACGAAATACGGGTGAAGCCGCACTACTAGGTATCTACCTTCTAATTCGGAAAATTTCGGAAGGTGCAGATTGCCCTTAAGCCCCCAGGTATAACCGTAACTCCACTTAGAGCTAAACAGCACCCAATATGAGGAGCATAACGACAGAAGCCCAAAAGAATCTCTTATAAGCTTATTTTGTAGTAATTGGAAGTTGTAGAAAGAAAAAATGATGAAGGGTGATCCCCCCTCGCTGGCAATTGAGAGTACCCACGAGCCCAAAGACAATCCACACTTTCTGATTCCGCCAACACAGCGGAAGGAGAGGGGAGATATAAAACGTAAGCGGAATGACCGAGACTAGATGAGTAAAGACGACACGACGGTAAGGGTATAGGCAAGTATTTAAGGAACCTGAACTACTGTACAAACTGGAGTGATCGGGCAATGTGCTATGTAGTCTGAAATTCCCTACTTTGGGAAAAGGGCAAAAAAGCACAGCAAAGGGTGAGCTACTCAGCCACTCTGAGAGACAAAAAAAGCACTTAACCTTACTAGAGGAGGTAACTCTAAGGACATAAAACTTGGTCCAATTATCGGTATTCGGGTCTCTGAGGTATCGTGGTATCGTGGTCATAAATTATCACCCTACTCTCCCGGACAAGGTTCTTTCTTGGTTACAGTCCAATTTGATCCGGAGATTGTTTTACCCTCAGAAGTTTTACATATCATACGCAGATGAGCGAGCCCTCGCCCTCGCCCTACCTTCCGGAATACGGGACCTCATCATCTATGATAGCGGATCCTTAACCTCTACAGGCCACCTCCGTTTGCCGCCATTAATTGGCCTAGTAGAGCCCAGCGCGATGGCTATTAAGGTGGGCGGCTTCTTCTAGAGGTATTGGACCGTCCGAGTAAAGGCAAGAAACGCTTGGTCCTAGCTCGAGTTTGTCCACATGAGAGTGTATGTGCCGAATACCGGTAGATGTAAGGTCTGCAGCTCTATGGCAGCACAATTCTGCCATATCTACTATCCCGAACCCTGTAAACCCCCGTGTAACCAAAGAGGCTTCCGGTTATCTGGGTACGCAGGGCCAGCTCGGGATAGCTGTTGAAATGCGCTGGTAGGCAACCTTTATATCGTTCGGTCGGGTCGAGACGGGAAGCAATTGTACTACAAGGGATTCTCCTTTTGCATTTTTGCAACCCAAGTAGTCCTGATTTTCTGTATCGGGTTAGAGACCCTGGCTGATAACTCCCTGTGGAGCTTCTTCTACTCAGTTCCTTTTATATTTGCAGTAGTGCTGTGTTGCGCTATTACTTCCCCCCCGGAGCGCCTCTTGTTTGTCATGCAGATTGGCTAGCAAAGGGCGATTACGGCCTATTACGGTACTATTTGTTCCAAATCTGTTTTTGCAGGCCTCCTAGCATCCCTCATCCTTTCCACGCAAACGAAAGCCTCCGCTAGTTCAGCACGGATGGCTGCCTAAGATACGGAAACTGCGTGTCCACGCTAACCGAAGGGTGTGTGTGATGCTTGGTTACATCTGGGGTGGAATAACCCGAATATTTTGCACAACCGGTGCCGGAACCCCTTCTAGAGTCACTCGCTCGCCGAGAAATGAGTCAAGCCCTTAGCTGGAAACTATTGGAATGAAGTGATTCTATGGGTCCTGCCAGCATCCCAAAGGAGAATAAAAAACTGATGGCTGAGATCAAGGAAAGGTGAATTGTCTTGTTGAGCCCCTCGAAAAAGTGGGGTGTCGGGAACAGACTGCTCTCGGGGGATGATCAAGACTCCGCGGTTTCCATCTCTAACATTGAGCTTGAAAACGCCCCCCGGGTCTACCCTCATGCTTGAGGACATTGTCGGTGTAAGTAGGGTAAGGGCTAAAAGAGGGTGGTGAGATAACATAATGGAGGATCAAGTGTGTGTAACATAATTCTGCACTATCTCTTGTTATCTTTCGGTGATTATTGGGGCACAGTAGGATTGTACGAGTACAACACGGTGCTCTAGTGTTTCTCTCTCATTTCAGTAGCTTAGTTCTAATAATCGGAACTAGAGCACGCCCGGAACCGTCGGTAGCACGTCTAGCCATGACCAATCCCGTGTCCCACATTCCCCCGGATTGTTGATCTATTCCTTATATGTGGGCATCCATTAGCGGAGGTGGCAGGCCAGGAGGAAGGGTGTGCCATTGCTCTGAGCAGAGCAACCTGAACCCGATGCCTTCGATGCGAAAGACCAACATCAAAGCGCCAGCTGAGCTGCAGAAGGGTGCACAAGCCCAAAGAGGCGCAAACTGGCTTTTTTCGAGATGGGAGCGCAGCACCACCCCTGTGTGCTAGTTTCACAATGTGCTAGAGTTGTGGTCAGTATCTCTCACCCCAGGCGAGATGATCCAGTAAGTACTCGAGTAAAGACTTGCACCCCAGACCGTTTGTTTTGATCCTTTGCTTTGCCGACTCACCAACCAGCCCCCCCTGGCCCCTCAAGTTTTCGAGAATAACGGCCGGGGTCTCTCATAGCATGTGAATATCTGACTCGCAATGGGCGTCTTGTGGCTTTACCATTTCTTTTGCTTGCCAGGGAAGAAATGGGGGGGTGCGTTCTGCATCGAATCCTTCCAGGGCCTATCCTGGATTCATTTTAAGCACCTTCGTTATGAAATCCTGTATTACAGTCGTTAGGAATCAAATATATAAGGATTATTATGAGGTAGACTTACACGCTCCAGTATTTTCTAGCCCAGGTGTTGACTGTTTGCGTGGGACCAGTCAATGCCGTTTTTGATTCGTGCCCCCAACTCATTCAAAGCGATTCGTCGAAGATAGCCCGAGAAGGCTTCTAGCGCAGTGAAAGCTTAAGAGAAGAGCACAAGCTTATATATTCGACGTTCGAACCTGTTGGCTCCCGATTGACACCACCGATAAGGTAACTTTGGTGATCGGTGCCGCTCCCAACCGTTAATAACTGGGTCACTTCCCAAGGGCCCACTAGATCATAAGTGAGAGCAGCACCAGGCTAGTAGACCACCCGGCCCAAGAGCAGAAAGGTATGCTCGTTCATAGTAACCATTAGAAACCAAACCGACTTGGTGGGATAATAAAACCTACCACTTCCACGAGCTTCGCTGGAATATTAACTTGGCAAAGTATCTTATTCCAGTTTTATACAAAGACCATAAAACATTTGGGGACATATGAACGTCTGGTAGAGAAAAGCAAGAACTGACCCCCGGAGTCTCTTTATGGCTCAAACTACCTCTTTGAGGCACTTTAGAACCTCCCTCCGATCAGTAGAGTACCCTTTTGTGATGTAGCTATAGGTTGAGACGGAGGCTATATGGGTCCCGTCCAAGAGCTAGATTTATTACTTAGCTGTTAAGGGCCCACACTCAACTCCACGGTACTCGATACCAACCAGCTGCGGCGCGCTTACAACAAACCGTGATACACGGGTACAGATCCGGGTACTCAAATCTCAGTCCTCTGTTATGTTTTCTGCTTTCCCTCCTCTGTCATGTTCAATTGGGAAATGCAGTGAAGGGAATTCCTGGGCAGCAAGCACCACTGTGTCGGATGGTACCCGGGGGTTGCTCTAGTATTTGGGATGAGCCGGGCCGTACTACCTTAGCCCGATGCTTGAGCAGCCTTGTCTTGTGAGGTCAATTGGCTAAGGCGGCCCAGGGCCTGAGGTAGCCTGAGGCATATCATACCCATCTAGAGTCACTCATACAGCTTTTGGAGAAAGCTTACAGAGAGGGGTGAGGGCCGATGTCTGCACTCCGCTCGCTGCCAAAGGTCAGCCGCTAAGGCCGTACTTGCGTAGGCATCACTAGATCCATTGATCAATCTTTAGCTCTACTACTGTTCATTCAGCATCCTACACCGTTTCAGACTACCATACTGCGCAGGCCTTACCCGGTGCCTAAGCAGCTCAATTGGCGAAGAGGATATCGCGCAGAGTAAATAAATTTCCACTTACTCCAGTGGTCTCTCACTCCTTGACAATTGGATATATCGTGCCAGTTCTTAAGGGAGGTTGGGCAAATTTTACTGCCCAAATTGGTCATTCGTTGTAGTTTCCTATAAGGTGACCTAGAACATTCTCTGACGTAGGCTTGCGTGCTCCAAGAATATTTTCTTAATAAGTGTTACAACGCCCTCCCTAGTATCCTGAGCCTGCCTGAAAAATTACCCAGCAATACCCTCCGAGAATCTCCCCCCTGCTTTCAACTTCAAGACCATAGCTCCCATCTCCCATGGGAGGTGCATATAACCCCACAACAGGTGGAATACAATAAGAGAATACAGGAACACAATTCCGCTTAGAGACTAGGAAAACGCATACCGATAATCTTTGTCTGCCCATTATGACAACCACTTGGCAAAGTGGCCAGCTTTGTGAAGAGGGTGACCGCCCGGCCGGCTCCTCGACGACTGGAAGGGAGCGCACCCATCCCGCCATATATTGCCCCCCAAATGTCTAGTTCACCCACCCGGTGGGTTCTGTTCGGAAACTCTGGCGGGGGGCCGAAGCAGGGTTACTAGACTCAAGGTAATAGACTGGTGGGAAGAGACGGCTCGGCGTAGGCCAATGAGCTGCTCAGCTCGTACCGAGCATTAGCCCGTGGCTAGGCGCCCGGCCAAACTACGGAAGAAACCGCTGCCGCAACACTTTACCCTCTTTGAGCCTCTCACAAATTCCGCATCAATGACCAACTAACTCCTACTACACTCCCGCGTTCTCAGCTAGAGCAAACCTATAGCTAATACTTAATTGGCCACAAGAGACCCCACACCCCGGATCGCAACAAAACAGTACGGGGAGCGCCTCCTCCACACATTCAGGCTCTCATATTGGTATAGCACAAGCCTCAAGAAGAGTATCCCAACTTAAGCCCCTCGTACAACGTCTTTCACAACCTTTATAGTCCTCAGACTAGGTATCTAAGGGCAACATGCCCACCTATCCTACTGATACTCCAGGGTTTTTTCGTTTACAATACGACCATATCTCCGGGATCTCTCTGGATTTTCTAGTCGACATGGCCACGCCCTACGATTCTACCTCCACAATCCCTATTCTATAAGTTGGAGTGGGATATGAGCAGGAGCCATGCAGCAGAGTACGCAACTAAAAACCTATGACATCTCCAATTGACTGACATGAGATAATCGCGAAGACAAGATACCGAAACCACTTCTGGGCTGAAAACAACCCGAGAACGTCCGCATAGCTGTATCACATATGCGCTCTAGGAACCAAATATTCACACTCTACCCAAGGATTCCACGGTTAGTTGACAGAAATTCTGCTCATTAGGACTATTCAAAACCGCGATGCACAGCTGGTACCGCATATCACAAACACCACTCAGCCTGCACCCATCTCCTGAATGACGTATTTGTTCCCAAGAATCTCATCTCATAAAATGCCCCTCGAATATGCATTTGATGCGCTGTCTTCCCACGGGGCTATGCATGCAGCTCAGATTGAGCTTTTCCTTCTTGGTATGCGGTGTGGGGGTTCTGTAGAATCACACAACGGGGGGTAGCGCGGAGTCTCTGGAAGATCGAACCACCACGAGCAATAGATTTCCCAAAGCACAAGCCCAGAGAATGGTTCTCCCTGCACCAGTCATTACCCCCATCTAACGGCTCCTTGCCGTCACGTTTTCAACCTTTTCTCCACTGAATTCAGTTGGCATAACATTTCGAGTGATTAATCATGATTCCGACTGAAAGGATCCTAGGATACCAATGACGTGTTGCCCTGATGCACCGGACGGACGGCAATATGATATGAGGTCCAAATATATGCAATCTATGCTTCCCCGCAAACACGAGGGAATTATCTGCGCCTTGCTGCAGGCCTAAACTCCCACTTTTATGGGGTTCAGGGGGCTGCAGTCGGCTTTGCAATGGATAACTGGGGGCACCATGCAGAATTCGGTATCGACAACCAATTGCGATGCTTGGAGTAGCCTAAAGCAAATCTAGCGGTCAGGAATCATCACTCGGAACATTTCGAAGAGTATTAAAATATTACCTTAAGTACTGTACAACCCTTCACTGGGTTCCTAGGCGTCTCCCCCGCGATACTCGGCAGTGCCCCTCTCGGCTTGCTTTGTTTGGAGGACTGCTGGTTTATTTTAATCATTGCGGAAGGCTCAAGTGCCAACGCAGAAGTTGTGGTCGACATTCAAATACTGGCTGCTGCCCGTGAATTAGTCCAAAGAACGAAAGAAATTGATGCAATAAAAGACAGAATCGAATCCAACCAGAGGTTCCATTCAATCACATGGTGTACTCGAGTAGAGGATTGAAAAGTCGCGAATTATTCATTCCATGTATCGTGCTGACCCGATCACTGGGCCAATACCCGCACCGCGCATTCAGCGAGAAACCACCGGCAGTTGCGAACGGAATTCAAGCTTCCCCGCCATACGTTATCTTTAATTTCCGAAAACCAAAGGCGGTGATTGGAAAGCGGGAACCATATTATGATGTAAAACATTGTTCAAAGCATCACAAATATTCCGGGCCGGACTAAACCCAAGCGTCCCCGGGGAAGTGCTTGTATACGACGGAGGCCTGCTCTCCTAGGACCCTAAGGCTTGGCTGGTGGTACAATCCAGTAAGGTCATAGCCAAACCCGGCATAGCAGCTTTGGTAGCTGATGCAAGTGAAATGAAGTTACTCTGGAAGCTCCTGTCTGCTATTTATCGTCCGCGTGAAAGCAACGGAAAGGGGGGTTGCCTGTGAGGCTCTTTTGCCAATCCCCAATGAGCACCATGCAGCACCCAATGTAACTGTGCAGTCCCTTCTCCCCGGAAGAGACCACCCAAACACAAACCACCACTATTTCCCCGCATGAAGGGTACACTCATGCCTGAAGCTGGGTTCACATTCCCGGAAGCACACGTTCTGGTACGATAGAGCAGCGGTTAACATTATCTCCTTCAACCGTCGGGGGATCGATGAATATCGGACTATCTTGGCATAAATAGATCCTTCTTCTTTTTATTTTTTCTTTCCCCCGGTGTACCCATTCGGGGCCAGACTCTGGAGTTGCTATGTTCGACAATGCTCGCCAGGATGCGCCCTTCGAACTGGCCAGGACCCCAACTAGCGAATGTTCATGTGTGGCAGGCCGCGATGGGAAAATCGGGTACGCGCTCTGTTACCTGCAGCCTCGCCGCTTTTGCTTGACTAAATAACCCCTCACCTAGAAGATGAGCATCCTGAGATGGCTTGGGCCAGGGCCTCCGGAATACATTACTCGTGCATGTACTAGTACTTGGATGAACTTCTTTTCATAAGTTCGTTCGAGCCAGGAAGAGAGTGGCCAACTGTAACTAAATTTACTTGCATATCGGTTATTCATACCAGCAAAAAACTTAGGTTGACCTTAGTGATAGGATTGCAATCCGCTTGGCAGCGCCCTCAATGTAGTAAATTAGTATTGTAGGATGCTTTGAGGAAAGGATACGCTGTATGTCTGGTTTTGGGGGTCGAGTAGAAGCCCCATATCATACGTCCCCCCGAAGCAGATGTATGCTGGTACCGATGCCTTCTATCCCACGAGAGTGAGAGGTTGAGGAGAAGGAAGTTGAAATATTCTCTTGTGGAAAGTCCTGACCACCCCACATGTGTTGAAAGCTATGGTGCAAGGTTTGGTAAGAGGCTATGGGAGGGATGTTTGAGGTTGGCTTGACCAGCAAAATAGATCCCTGTTTCTTCCGGTTAATGAGTCCCTACCCCCGTACCAGTATGTCTCTCTGTACCCAAGTTGTGCCGGTGCACATCCAAGTATCGCCTCGGGTCCGGCCTCTGAAGTTCCTACTTGCGAGTTAAACGCTTTGGTTACTTGCGGATTGCAGCCCACGTCATATGATTGAGGCTCTCCTTTCAGCTTTGAGTAGATTAAGCGATGTCTCTGTGAGTGTTGCAGCAGCAACCATAACCCCTCATTCCCTCAGCCTTGGAATCCCAGAGGGTTTATCATCTTCTCTTCTCCTTCCTTCCTCGACTCTTTCCTCTTGAATGAACCCTTTTTCTTTGTTACCTATCTCCTAACAGTCGTGCCTGTATATTTTGAGAGCTTTTTCTTTTCTTTTCTAAGGGGAGCTGCACTCCATCTTTCCCCATTATTCAAGGAAAAGCAAATTATACCCACAAGCGGCCCCCCTTCTCCCCTCCCTAGGAAATTACTCATACTGCCCCACTCCCCTCCCCCAGCCGTTTAAAAGCATCAGTGTCTCGCCAAACCCTCTTCAGGGCAGTGAACTCCCCTTCATCTCCGTTTACACTCCAGCTTCGAGATGTCGACATACCCTACCGGCGGATATCCTCCAAGTTATCAATATGAAGATAGACCATCTGGACGGGATATGCTTCCCTTCTTTGTATCCGGGGAAGGGATAAAACGACAAGTAATTCAAACCGATTTGCCTCGATACCTAGGGAATAATGCGTATTCGAGGCCGGGGCATAACCAGGTGTGTAGTTCCTATCTGCTACCCTTGATGTTCCCAGTCGACTGACATATTGTCGTTTTAGGGAGTTGAGGGTTATTGGTACACCGCTTATAGGCCTCTAACAGATGTATGAAACACTCGCTCTAGTCATTTAAACAAGATTTATACATATCTAACTGTATTCCGCACAGGCTCAGATCCAGTCCCTTAAGGTAGACTCTCAAAAGTGGAATAGCGAGCGTGAACTTATGTCCCGCCACTATCCAGGTCGTGACCCGCCTGGTAAGTTCTCTCGCTCCCCCAGGTCTTACATTCAAACACACCGTTTTCTCGAATTAGAAGATTTTGATTTTCTTGCACAGGGTATGAACGATCGGCCACTTTCAGGGATAGTCTGCGCATAAACTCTGATGGGAGTAACCCTGACCACCCATACCCCTCTTTTCCCCCTCCAAATCCGGCCCCACCTTCCACAACCTATCCAACCTACGGCGTTGGACCAGGGCCCGGCTACCAACAGTCCACCACCTCTTATGGCGCACCACCACCTCACCCGGGCGCTGGAGGACTGCCTCCTCCGACTAGTAGTCGTGACCGCTATCAGTTCGTACCAATGCCAGAGGGCGGAAAATGGTACGATCATGAATTGAAGCAATGGGTTGTGCAACCCTCCTACAATCCTCCAGGAGATCCACCTGTCTCAGTGCCTAGGCCCCGGCCAGACGATCCCCAACCTAGTGCGCCTGAGGATCCTGACACCTCCTACCGTCGTCCGATGCCACCACAGGATCCTGCCCCGGGGGACCCACAGTACTATCCACCAGGTTCCTATTACCAACGAAATTAGGACCTTTGAAGAAACTTGGAAAGCCACCGTGTGTTTTTTTATCGGGACCCAAAGGCCTTTGCACGCAAAAGTTGCATTACCCAAGTTAACAATTCCATGATTCTGCTCAGCCAACTTTGAGGGGCTACCTTCATCCCCACAACAGCGACTTTCTTTCAATTTTTCTTTATTCCTACCTAGCCTAACCGGGAACCAATTTTCTGGCGGCGCCGGATTTCCATCTCAGCGAACTTCCTTTGGATCCAAGCATAATATTACTAGAAATCCGGACCCGGGTTTGCCTAAGGAGAATCCACCATGAATGCCTGTCCCGGATCCGCTATCCTTGTATAGGACCAGGAGTTCCCCATTCCGCCTCGGAACCATCCATGGACCCTAAGGTGCCCTAAATTCTCTTTGCCATGCTATTTTGAATATCTGGTTGGTCTACTCTCGTTTGGCCAGCCTCTTTTTTCCTGGATGATGGACCGAACGTCCACCAGCCATTTCGTTCTTTCGCTACTTCTCAAGTTACCAATCCGTGCACACTTGGTCAAGCAAGGGGCTATGTGCGACGAAGCGGATGAAACCGGGGAGGCTACGCACGATGGAGCAGGTGAAAGCCAGCCTTCTGAACTCTTTTGAAGTCGTGAAGTCGTGGATAGGTCGCGGACATGTTTTCTTTTATACGATATATATCCTCTTTTTTTAGGCCCCCGAGGGTTCCATCGGGTTTGTTTCTATTTCACATTTTAGGATGGCCACTTTGTTCCGGACTTTCCTCCCATCCATTGGAGGAAAGGAATCACGTATCACACAGGCTTCAATGAAGGTCAAGTCACCAGCTGTATTTAAACTAGGATATTCTGGCATCTTGTTTCCTTTTTGTCATATTTCGTCATCCACGCTTTCAGGTCGGGCTCTTATTACTTTGATTCACCGTCACCCTCATCATCGTCATCATGTCTTTCATGGATGGTTTGCAACTATAACCTGTACTTTTTATCACGTTCTCATTTCATTTTCACTTTTGGAGATTCCTCGAACTTGTGATTTTGTATGTTTCAAATATAACACCTGCTGTGTGATGGTGGTCCTTGTGGCTTGTTTTACCCTTGGGCCGGACGTGCGCTGCCACCGGTTTTGCTCGCTCTCACCTGTCTTCCTACTTGCTTGCCCGCCTTCTTGCTGCCTACACATAGTGCCTAGACCAGGGGTTGGGAGATCTTTACCATCGGCTATTTCCGTGAGCACTTCAGGGAGAAGGACTAGCGAGAGAAAGAAAGGCCTGGAACCCGGTAATTGTTTTTTTTTCTTTTCCTTCAAACATTCTTGTATAGAGTAGCCTTACCCTACCCAAAATAATTAATCCAGAAAGCGGGGGAAAAAAAGTACAGAGACAGCCAAAGGGGAGAAAATAGAATCAAATTCGTCGAAGGTTACATAATATGATAATCCTGCCCTGCTACAATCCGTCCGCCCATAAAAACCGCACTTCCGAACCAAACCAAAGAAGAAAGAAACAGGAATGAAGAAATAGGAATGAAAGAAACCGAAGTGAGCCAACGCGCATGCAGCAGAGATGAGGGGAAGGAGAAAGAAATGAAAAAAATGAAATGAAGAAGAAATATGGAAGGATGGAAATGGAAAGGGGGGGAAGATGTGTAATATTGTAAACGGAGAGAAACGAAGTGAAAAGGGAATTTAAATGGACGGAAGGGAAAAGGTATGAATGGATGCAGGGGGGGGGGGGTCCCAAGTCGAGAAGGAGCGAGGACGAATTTGGAATTGATAGGATGAAAAGGACTTTCCCATTCGTCCGGGGAAGCGGGGTTTATTCTTGAGGTTGTGATGTTGGGTATATAATCGGAGGATGGGGGGATGCACAGTTAGATGAATGGCGTGGAGGGGAAGGAGAAAGGAAGTTGATAACACATTCATCCAGCCACAAAGTAGTAAAAGCTAAGCGTAAAAGCAAGAAATGTATAAATCCCCAAAAGAAAAAGAGAAGCGAAGCTAACTACCAGGGACCAACCCCATCCTCCTCATCCCCGTCCTCCTCCTGTCCCTGACTATTCCCACCCCCACCACCGCCTCCGGGCCCCCCGCCAACACCAGCCCTCCTCTTCCCCCCCTTCCTCCTCTCGACAATCATCTTACTCAGCCCATCCAGACTTTTTGCGCCGCGCATGCCCTCCACCTCCTCCACAGCCCTCCACGCATCCATCCCGGCCCCGATGCGCTTCGTGATCTCCTCGATGATGACCTTCCGCCTAGAATAGAACTTGCGCTCTGCTTGGCTGGTGCGCCACTTGGGTCCATACCTGGCTTCCAGCGACTCGACGGAGGGCGCGCCATTCATGCCCGTTTTCCACTCCTGCCAGAGGTCCACGACGGTGGAGAGCGTTCGAGACATCTTGTACACTGGAATAGAGCCGCCGGCGCCGGGCGGGAGGGATGTGGTGGAGGTGTTGGAGGTAGATGTCGTTAGTTGCGGGGGCTGGGGTTGTTGGGATTGCGACTGGGAGGGTTGCGGCTGCGGTTGGGATTGGGATTGGGATTGTGAGGGTTGCGGTTGTTGGGATTGGGAAGATTGCTGTTGCGGGGGGAAAGTGAGGGCTGTGATGGCCTGTAGCGGTGACTCGCTGGCGTTACTTGCATTCGAGGTTGAGGAGGATTGGTTGTGGTGGTGGTGATGGTGGTGATGGATCGGAGGACTGTAGGGCGTTGGCGGGTTCTGGCTGTTTGGGTTTAGGCTACTGAAGGTTGGGCTGTGGTTGCTCATGTTTGAGCTTGCCGTGTTGAGGGGTGGGGGGCCTCCATTGCTGCTCCCATTGATGCCGTTGAGCCCACTGAGGCCGTTCGCCACCGAGGCTTGAGAATTTGGAGGTGTTGGGGTGTCATCGAATGTCACGATCAAGTGGACGTTGTCTTTCAGAAAGTGCTTTATCAACGGTTTTATGATTGTGTCGCCCCGGTGCGTTTTGAGTTTTGGCGTGCTATGCGGGGGTTTGGAGAATAGGTCTCGGAGGAGGGTCACTAATGTCTAGTTTTGTAGAAAAGAAAAGAAAAAGAGGGAAAAAATGTTAGCGTGTCGATCGGGCTGAGCTAAATTGTGGTGATGGCAATGACTGGTGGAGGCGGTAATAGGGAAGGAGCGAGTAGAACGCATAATCCTATAGTGATGATAACAAACTTACATCCCAATTCTGCACCGCTGCTAACGGTAAGGCAAATGTTTCTGATGAACCCTGTTCTTGAACCCTCATGAATGGTACGCTAGAACTACTAGCCGCCGGTGGTGGGGGTTGTTGTTGTTGTTGTTGTTGTTGCTGTTGGAGCGTTAGCTGTTGAGGCTGCTGCTGCTCCTTGACCCTACTGTGCAGCGAGAGCGGCGGCGGAGGAGGTGCAACATTAACGGGAGGAGGTAATCTGGGAGTTAGAGAAAGATTCGACGATGCCGAAGTCCTCTGGCGTTTCTGGGGTCGCTCAATATCCTCTCCCGCTGCAGCAGGCGACGAGGAGGACGATGATGGCGCCGATGGTGCCGTTTGTAGAAATGGAATGGGGGAGGAGCTATTGTTTGGCGCGTTGTTTCTGTGGAGGAGTTGTTGCGGGTGCTGTATATGGCTGCTGTGGGGGTGATGGTAGTGTCCATGAGGATGCTGTCCAGACGAAGACATTTTTCGCGGTACGTACGTTCTCGTGTGGGGCGCGGGCGGACTAATGTTTGGACCACGGAGGGGGAGGGAAGTAAGGTGGTGGGGGGGGGAGGGTTGATGAGGCCGGAGCGCTGAGACTGACCGTGACGGGCGGCGACGGAGACGGTGAGTTAGTATGCCGTAGGTTTAGTAAGGCAGGGTGGATGACGGTATATCGTTTATGGTGGTGGTGGTGGTGGTGGTGGTGGGAGGGTAGGTTAGTGGTACTGTAGGAAGGTCTGGGTGGTAGAGCGGAGGTGATTATGGTTGTGATGTGAGTACCAGTAGCTACACCACAGCGTGTAGGTGATAACAGTGGCAGTACAGTACAGAATGGCAGTTGCGTTCCCCCTCTTCGCGGCGGCAACAATAACCAGCGGTACAGCTACCAACAAGGCAGAACGACCTTTCTCCCGCTCTCTTTGCACAGTTTGTACAATATATATCGTGAACGACAATAAGGAATAATAAAAAAAGCGGAAGAGTTAGTTAAGAAGCGATACTACAGCTGTCACTGTATTCTCTCTTTCTCTCTCTCTCTCTACCAGTATTTCCTCTCTTTCACTCACCCTTCGCTCTCTCTTCCTTTCTCCCCAAGTCTAAAGTGGGGCAACAAGAGAGACACACGCAACGTAGCTTGCCCACCTGGCTCACCACTCGCTCACACAGATCAGATCAGATCAGATCAAGGGAGTGGACACGCCGATAGAGAGACGGAGGAAAAAAATCAAAAAAAGGACTACTGAGGAGCCAGGATGCCCTCTAAAAGCGGAGTCGAGGAGCAACAAGTGATCGAGGTGACTGGGAGGACTGACCCAGAGCGATCGCCTACAGCCCTCTTGGCAAAAAGAAATAAGAAGATCGAATAAAAAGCGATGGAGTCGGGTTATGTAAGAAAACGAAAACAAGTGAAAAAAAGCAACAATAACTGACACCGGTGGCTGTCAAGTGACCTTTTTCCTCTCCTTTCCTCTCAACGGGAGCAAGCAAGCAAGCGCACTCCGGGTGGGCGAGTGGGGGAGAGAGGCAAGTAGAAGAGAGAATATGGCTAGCAAGCGGGGGCGAAACCAAACCGGTGGGAAAGGGTAAAATAAATAAGTAAATAGATAAATGGCCGTAAAATGAGAATCGTTCACAAAAGACAAGGAGGACAAATGGAAAGTTGGAGAAATGGGGAACCACCCACCAATTATTATTCTTATTATTATTACCACTTGTACTCTACCGGTACTGCACAGAAGTGGTATCAGACTGCTACGATACCATAATCCACGATCCGGGCACCCTAAGCAAGAGTAAAAAGAAAAAGAAAAGAAAAAACATTCTGGATTGATCTCCAATTAGTGTGCTAATCACCTTTTCCACCATATATAGGTGGTACAGTACCGTATCTCGGGGAAATCATCATGGCAATTTTTTCGTGGTGGCGGAAGGAGATCAAAAAAGTCACTGACCAAAGTCAAAATGTGTAGACTATACTCTGCCCCTTCACCCTGTCTCCCACGTCAGGGATTTGGTTGATTGATTCAGAGGAAGGGATCTCCATCCATAATTGTGCCCTGTCCCCGGGTCCGGGACCCGTCCTTGCTGATCGAAACATGGGTGAGTGCAGTGAACTGCAGCATGGTATGGAGTAAGTTAAGTAGGTAAGCAAAGCAGAAGAGCTCAACATGGCATTATGTTATGGTCATGCTCGCGGACTACAGGGCGAGTGCAGCGCAGCACAAGTTTATAACTTATTCGTGCCTCGCTACTCCCGCCGTGATCCCACGCCTCGGAGAAATGCACGAGGTCTAGACGGAAGGGAAAACAAAGAAGAAAGATCGAGACTCGCTGTATTAACTCGATTCTGAGTTCGAGTGATGGTCCGTGAATAGGCCAGTATGCGGATGGAAGCAGACGTAGGAACGTTTATGGCAGTGTTTCCCCTAACCAAGTCTCTCCCCCTCGCTGAAAATGGGGGGGGAGAACCGAGGATTGGAAATTGGAAGTTGAGATCTCTCTCCTGTCGATTCGAAAAACACTTTCCATCCATCCATCCTTAGGCCACCAGGGATAGAACTCGCTTACCCACCCATACCTCCTCTATTTCCCTAAAAATCGTCAAAATCCATACACGATACCATACGGCACCCGAAATCGTGACGTGCAACAACACCCTATCCGACCCTTACCCAACTCTACTTTCCACATCTCATCTAAAGCGCACCCCGTGCCAGGAGCATGGGAACACCTTGGCCAAAACGATTGGCCAGCCATGTTAACTGTTCTGCAACAATACGAGCAAACCAGATCAAACCTCCGCTTCCAACACCCCCTGCTAGCGGCTATGCTTTCACTGCAAGGCTCCACCAGATCCCAAGTGAAATAAGTCCAAGTCAAGTTAATTGTCCTGTTCTGTGCATGGTGCGTGCGTCTGGATGGATGGGGGCCAATGGGTGATCTACAATTGACTGACTGTGACGTCGAGTTGGATCGGTTCGGGGTTTAGAGTTGACTTTCCCTTTTTTTGGTGGGATAATGCTTGTCTTCGGAGTTGTTATGGTTGGTGCTTGAATGTAGTTCGGAATTGGGATGCGGATGTTAGAGTAAGGTAGGTAGATGGGGGTTTTTTTCTTCTAAATTATTGCCTTGCTCTACTAATAGTTCATTGTTGTTTTTTGTTGGAAGAGGATTTTTATCTGGGTTCTCAATGTTGTTGTTAGTTAGTGTACTCGTACTGTACCGTGCTGTATCGGAAATTAGTAGAACCACCATACAAATCTACCATCTACTACTGTGATACTGGATCCCTGACACACGAGGCGAGGCAAGCCAACCAAAAGCTTAATATAACAAACAGACATCGAGGATCTAGACTGCTCGTCATTTCATGCATTTTATTTCCATTCCAGTTCGTCTCACCTTTCCTTTCCCCTCTCCTCTTTCTCTAAAGGGAATTACCAAGAAATAAAAAAACGGAATCCCGACCAATTCCTCCTGTACTTGCCTTTTCAGTACATTTTCATAGCATCATAACTTAATCCTCTCTTCTCAGCCCTTAACACGATAACCCAGCACCACCACCGCCATCTTCATCATCATCACAACGAATCTCCCCCCTGTGATGACCATCCCATCCATCCCATATCACCCCAAGCTACTTCCCCAACAATTTTGGAATATATGGCAGAATCCGGAAACCTTCTAGTCCTCTTCCTCCCCCCCATCTAACCCGCCCTGCATCACACTACACAGCCGGTCTCCCGGAGAAAATAGGAAGAGAGGATATAAAAAAAGATCCCAACTCAGGCACGCACAACCGACCTCTGAAACAGAAAACAAGAACAAGAACGAAACAAGGTCGGAAAACAAGCTCAGTCCTTCAATTTCCTTCTTTTATTTCTAGGCTGAGCAAGGGTGGATCTTCCACACACCAGTCTGCCTGTATTTATCGGGAGTGGTGGTGGTATTGCGCAATTGCGGTATGCAGGTAGGTGAGGTTGATCACTCACTCACTCACTCACTCACTCACTCACTCACTCACTTCCTTCCTTCTGATCAAGGGAAGTAGGGAGGGAGGGATGGGGGGCGTCTCGTGGGGATGGACAAGGTAGTACTTTCTAGATTTGCGCTTTCTGTTTTTCGATACATAGCGAGGAGGGTTGTGATGGGAAGGTGCATGCGCACTACTTGAAGAGAGAGAGAGAGATAGATGGAGTGAGCAGAAGGAGAAGAGAGGTTGGACTAGGTCGGTGTTTTTTTTCCGCCGAATCACGAAGGAATAAGGCGGGTTATGGTATTTAGTTTTTATCTACAGTAGTCTTTCCCTTTTATTTTTTATTTTTTTTAAACCGGAGCGGGCGGGGTGTGGGTGGGGTGGGAAGGATTATAATAATTTACGCGAATTAATTAAACCCCCATTTACTCTTACCGGTTCTGCACGATATCCCAGAATCCTTGGATACCTACTATATCTTTCCCGTACAAGTTACTGCTTCTACATTACCAGACATTGCTTTCCCCCCCATCCACCCGCCCACCCAGCAAGTCGACCACCACCTCTCTCCCCTTCTCCTCCCCTCCGGAGTTTTCCCCATCGATGCCCCAATAGCAATGCCACTTCTCGAGGAAAACCTCCGGCTATTCCATCGTCCATCACACATCCACTCACCCACTCATCCACTCACCACAACAATTCCAACATTCACGATTCTCAGATGCGTCGATGACTTGCGCTAGTTTACCCGTTCGCACTCCCATCTACAGTGCACTCGATAGATGAAGTGCCACAGCGCAGCGCAGTCCAGCACAGCGTATCGCCGATGAAGTCGAGTCGTGCAGGTCCCAGAAAAGTGCGAGTATTCTATCCACTGCAATAGCGGCGGGACTAACTTACGGATTAGAGTGGGGCGGAGGAGGGGGGGAGGGGGGAACAAGTGGGGATTTCGGAAAGAAGCAGTGGATGAAGGGATGGGTGGATAGATAGATAGATAGATAAACCACAATACAATACGAACAACAACCCTGCTCTGCGTGTAGGTAGGTAGATAGGTAGGCTCTCGCGTGGGTGGGTGTGTCACTACATATCACTCGAGCATAGCATTCAAAGCCACACGTATCATACCACACAAGATATCATACCGCACTACTCCCCGATGATGCCCTACCCCACCTACCACCAAAATGCCAATCTCGCAAATCGGACATCGCGGCATTTATTCCGCGTCCTGTGCATAATAATTATGTATCGTAGTACCGTCTGCTCAACTTTGCTCCACTTCTGCTTCGCGGTGTAGTAGGTCTATGCGTTGCATCTTGTTGTACTAGTACTGTACAGTACCGCACTCGTAATGTCGAAGCGTTTTTTTAAGAAAAAGACTGGCGATTGCATATCGCCCAAATCCCAGCAAAAGGGACCAAATTTTTGTGGGATGCTATAGCAGTCTTTTTTAAATAAAAAAAACCCCCCCCCCTTCGAGATTGCGAGTATGATAGAGAAACTTGCAGGTATGGCACAGTAATAATAAATTATTATTATTATTATAACTATATTATTACGCAGTTTCTCAAGGGATATAATATTCTACGCCGGTTCTGCGTAAAAGTTGGTTTTGGTCTGGCTTGGCCGGCCTGAGTGTCATGAGCGGTGACCTATGGGTGGGGACCGTACGTACTTCCCCTTTCGTCTTCGAGAGGGGTTTGGTGCGAGGATTTGGATGTTTTTTTAGGTTGGGGGTAAGCACCATAGGGGGGGGGAGGGTGAGGCCGGTGGGTTGCTTGCGGGTTTGTGCCGTGATGGGAATGAATGTCTTGGATGTGGTTGATGTTTATCTGCTTGTTGCAATGGATGGGCATCATCGCATCAACTTATTGTTGGATTTTCGTTTCATGTGCTGGGTGGGGGTTAAGGTTAAGGTTGTGATTCTGGGGTGCGTTGGGTGTAGGTGTCGTTATATCTGGGTTAGGCGCGGATCACTGGAGGGATGGGCAGAATGTGGTTCAAAAGGTCAATGCGCAATCCGGCGCTAAGGGAAAGCTTAATGCGATGCCCGAGGACTACCGTACGGTATTTACCACAGGTATTATAGGGGATTTAGAGACCCGGGAGATTCCCGGCGTCCAGGCAGAGGCTTCAAAGACCCAGGATGAACAAAATAATCACAAAAAAGGCCCCCAATGTTACGGAGATGTCCCTAGGTTCTATATGAGATTTATGTTACTTTTTGCTCTAAGTTACATGCTTCTACCCCAAACCTGCGCCAGTAATAGTAGGGGCTGCGGCCCCCCCACTACTTGCTGCCTCAAAGACCAAGGCGACACCACTACATATATATCATTAGCATGTGCTCTAGCCCCCACAATTCAAAAGACAAGGTATTCAAAAAGGGGGACATACTCATCACCAGCCGTAACAACCCTCTCTGGAGTCTGTACAAACCCCAATACACCACCTTGACCTTCAGCAGCATTCCCGCCCAGGTGGCCTCTCCAGCATGACAGTTCAGTCCCGGCACGGACATCCCACCGCCGCACTGTGCCGTCGACACCACAACTAGTCAAAATCCACCCATCCGCCTTTACAAACTCTACTTTGACAACGGCCTCGAGGTGACCGCCTTCCTCGCCGAGGGATTTCCGGACTGGGTACCCGCGGCCAGCGTCGTAGATAACGATCTTTCCGTCCACTCCTCCAGATGCAAGTAGCGGCTGTGTAGGGTGGAAACTGAGTGACTCAACGCTCTCGGTGTGTGTATGTAACGCTGCAAGGATCTGGCCTGCTTGGCCACCGCCAGTTGATCCTCCGCCCCCAGCCTGCGGTCTTCCAGCGGTCCTGCGTGCCCCTGCGGCAGCTTGTGAAGTGGGCATCCCAACAACACGCATTTCCCCTGTCGCCCCGCCAACGACAGCGACAGAGCCGGAGGGGCTCACAGCAACGGAGTAGAGCCCCCCCTCAACCGCAAATCGTTGATCCACCGCCGTCAGCGCAATGACAGACCTTCCAGCGTCCACATCCCAAGCGTAAAAACTCCCATCTTCAGACACCGTCACCAGTAATTCCCCATCCGAAGTCCACACACCCGCAGTGCACGACGCCGTATGCGAAGTGAACGTTTGCTTAAACGTGAGTTTCCCCGCGCTAGCATCGACAGAGTAGACCCACACAGAGCCGTCGTTCGCGCCTAGTGCGAAGGTGACCTCGCTCGGGTGGGCGGATATCCAATTCACCTCTTCCACCTCCTGCGCCTCGTCCGTCATTCCCCAGTTCTGCGCGGCGTCGTAGACTTGCAGTTTCCCGTCCAGTCCTCCCGTCACAGAGAATTGACCAGCCTGTCCTAAGAACGCTGCTGCGGAGACCGAATCCTTGTGTCCTTTGAGGTGGGCGATGACTTTCCCCTCCCTCGGGACTATCTTGGCTTCCTCCGGGTCGGTAGGAACCTGGTCTGGCGTCCATATGTACGCTACGTCATCACCACCGCCGGTGAGGAATATGGATTTATTGGTTGGGTGCGCGGCGATGGAGAATATGGACCCGCCGTGTTTGTCAAAGTAGGCCTTTGCGTCGTTTACCAGGTTCACTTCCATCGGCTCGTCGCCATCGCTGTCTGAGCCCATGGGTACATCGCTGTCCGCATCCTCGACGACTTCTTCGGCTTCATCCGGGTTGATTATTGTGGCCTCTTCCGGGTCTTCTGTGTGATCTGTATTTGCGTTTGCTGGCATTTTTTACCGCTTGGAGGGGGAGGGGTGGGGGGAGATAATTAGCGTGGGGTAGGTAGTCAAGTATACAGAGCTGGTATTTCGGGGAGGAGCGGCGGGGCAATTGTTGATCTCCAGAGCCGCAATTTTTTTCTGTGACAGCGTTGCCGGATTTGGTTGATTCGTTCCTAAGCAAGGAAACGGTTCCTCGTTGAGATGGATGCGATGGGTCTAGGGTCACTTTTTTCCCGTACAGTTCAAATTCGGTGCACGAAGGAACCCTAACCTCGATCTTCGCAGCTTCATAACGAAAATCCAGGGCCCCGTCCATATATACCTCTTTGTTAAAGGAACATCACGGAAGAAATCACATCTTTACAGATTGTTCTCCCCTCTTCTCCGAGGTGGAGGCGAATTTAGTAAGCAATGGCTTATAAATGTCGGACTTAGGACGCTGAGAAATACTAGTACTGATACAATGATTTGGCTGAGATCAACAAAGACAACAATTATTGTGGCTGTTGGAATTAGGCTTTCGGATACGCACTGTCTACGCATTAGAATACGACAAAGCCGGTCATTAGACCTTGGTTCCAGTTTTCTACTTTCCAAGCTGGACTTACTGCATTTGGCTTTTTCCCTCATGTTACCGCCCAATCTGTCGACTGGTTATGCAATTCTGTTCTCACTTGTTTTCTCTTGTCTTCCAAATTGTTTCCTTATCTTCTTTCCTACTGCGGATATATGTTGCTGTTTCACTGTATAAATAGTAGGCCTTCCTGGTCCTCTGAGATTGAATGAAGTTCCTAAGTACCGGTATCTCTCGCGCGCACAGGTTTCCGGTAACTTATACGGCTTGACAATTGAACCGTTTTCCAATAGTGGCGAATACTGTTATGCGAGTGCTCGTGTATGATAGGAACTTGAATAGTAGCCTACTTTAGAGATCTGTACAGTAACAGATCGGGACCCCCGAATTGCGGTTCGTCTAGAATGTTATGATTTAGGAGAGGTGGGATAGCGTGCCTGGAGGGGGAGCGAGTTTAGAGCAGGAGCGAGTGTCCCATACAACCCATACAAATTAGCTGCAATTTCCTGGTTTTCCCATAGGGCGCTCGCTCCGGCACGTTACCACAAATCATGATACTTGTAACTTAGGTGCAACTTAGAGCCTCAGCTTACCGGCACTTGTGCTAACTAACCCACGGCACCTGCCCAAATAAAAGGCCTCAAACTTAAGCATTCTCCCTTTGATACAGAATCCCCTATATCATAACCCTTCCGTTACCCCAACTCCTTACCAGGCTATCATGCGGGACCCTTCCCCGCTGCACTCAAGGCTCACCTTTAGGCCTACAAGAAATATGCGCCTCATGAAGTCTGGTTTCTAGATTCGGTGACCCACCCCAACGGAATAATAAGGCTGAAAAAAACTAAACTACCGATAGTAACGATATCAAAGGACGGAGGGGGGGGGTATCCTGCGGCTGCCATACAAGTATGCTCCTCGTTGTGTCTGCTGGTGTGCGGTAAACTACAAGACAGGCGGACAGGCGTCCTGGAACAGATTGGCAAAAATGGGGAGCGAGGATGCATGTTCTACCGCTTACTGGAATGAAAAACCTAAGACAGACAGCAGTATTCGTGGACATCACTAGACATCACTACCGTAGTATGACACTGCAGTCAGTTCAACCTAATCTGCAGAATATCGAACCTTACACCAACAACTCACAAATAAAAATTAAAAAACTAAGAATTAGTGTAGAGGGAAAAACCTGAAGATCCAGAACTCTAGAAGAACCGGCTATCATCGCATCAGGTTTAACTTAAACCAGGTCTAAATTAAGAATTAAGTCGGACCTTCTTTTGCTCAGGGAAGTAAGTCTAGAGCTACACAAGTAGCGAAAGCAATGCGAGGTTAAGTTATACTCAAGTACCATACAGTGACTTACCAAATCTAAGTTTCTGGCACATGACTTACCTTCTAAAAAGCCAGCAAGGTCAATTAACTCACTTGACCTTCTCACTATCCGGAATACATTTTTAGGATATCCGACTCCTTAACCACGCCCATCTCCTATCGCTTGAATGGATTCTAGAACCTTGGTCCCAGCTAAGATCGGCGTAATGCGGTATGCGGCGTGGGATGGTACGAGCGGAATAACCTCGCCAAGGGGGAAGAGAGACACACAGAAACGTACTAATAGCACAACGCGTGTGGGGCAACGGCGGGGTTGCAAACAACAGGGCCCAGCATCACGATATTGAGCTTCTTCTTAGCTGAATTGGCTTCCCCTCTACCCACACGGGAGGTATTATTCCGTCCGACGTGTGTAGCACCTGTAACTTCCCCATCCTCCTCCTCCTCCTCTCTGCACTCCAATTGAGCGCAGCACAATGTTTAGATCGGCACCCCTCCTCCTTCGCGGAGTGAGAGCTCTACCAAGGCCCAGCAGGTCCCCCACTTCAAGGCCAACGGCACGCTCAATCTCAACAACTTGCCCCCTACGAAAGGACGACGGTGAGACCAAGCCCGGGCAATTCGCTCGCACAGATCCGTCCATCACCGTGGAGTACCCCGCCGAGAAGGATATGCCCTCGAGCAAGCCTCCATGGAGGTACGGGCAGATGCTGAAAAGTTTTTCCCTGGAAGGGAAGGTCGCAGTGATTACTGGGGGTGCTGGGGGGTTTGTCTACTGTTTCTCTTCGGTGGAGGGAGAGAGGAGAAGGAATGACAGCTAATAATGGTGGTGGGATTGTTGTGCAGATTGGGGTATGTGATGACGCAGGCACTTGTTGAGTTTGGAGCTGATGCTGCGATTGTGGACTTGAACGGTTTGTGCCCTTCTCTTGAGAGATTGGAGTGCAGGGAGGTGAGCTGACCTAGCAGCGGTTGTATGTGAATAGGTGAGCAAGCAGCAAAGTCGGCCAAAAGCCTCCTAGAGCATTTCAAGAGTGAGAATCCCGACGCCAAATGGTTAGCACCTCCCCCTCTCATTCCTCCCCCTTCCCACTAATACCCACCTCCTCACAGCCTCCCGAGAATAACTGCCCACACATCCGACGTCTCCTCCCCAACCTCCATCCGCTCCACCATCTCGGAAATCCTCGCACAGCACAACTCACACATAGACGTCCTCGTAACCTCCGCCGGCTTCACCGAGAACTTCAAAGCGGAGGACTACCCATACGGCCGCATGCAGAAGCTCTGGGGCGTGAATGTCGACGGAACGTATCTCAGCGCCATGGAAGTCGCAAAACACATGATCGAGCGGAAGCGCTCCGGCAGCATGATCTTCATCGGGAGTATGAGCGGGAGTATCGTGAACGTGCCGCAGCCGCAGGCACCGTACAATGCTTCGAAAGCCGCTGTTAGACATTTAGCCAGCAGCCTAGCCGTTGAGTGGGCGCCGCATGGCATTAGAGTCAACTGTATTTCGCCTGGGTATATGCTTACCGCTTTGTACGTGTCCCTCTCCCCCCTATGAAAGGATCGCGTGCTAATGGTCAACAGGACGAAGAAGATTTTGGATGACAATCCGGACTTGAAAGCCAAGTGGACAAGCCTAATTCCCCAAGGGAGGATGGGTAACCCGGAGGACTTGAAGGGCCCGGTTGTGTTCCTGGCCAGCGAAGCAAGTAAGTACGTTACTGGAGCGGACCTAAGAGTTGACGGTGGTTATACCATTATTTAGTTAGTCTAAATCGCTCTGAATTGTGCTGTAGTAGTATACGTATCAGCTAGCATGCCGGTGGGGGTATACATAATGTGATGATTTTTATGACAGTCTTGACATATATGCCATAGCTGAGCTAGGTTTAGAATCATACAAATAGATCGACTTGTATTTTGGGCTCTATTCGGGTCGATTTTCTGCCTGAGAAATTGCAAAATGCAGGCATTTGTTTCTTTAGTTTATAATCACATGGGCTCACTCGAATACCCACCACCTGCTACTCATATGTTGGATGTCGTCATCCAACCTGCCAGAGATTATGTCTAGAGAAGCGCTTACATGTCGTAGTATGAGATCTATGAGAGCTTGTACTCAAGGGACGTGTTCACCCAGCCGGGAAACAAAGCAAGAGAGGACCATTCGTGACGGTCCACACTTGCCTCTGGCTGCGACACCTCAATCCAGAAAACCATCCCTTCTCATTTTTACCCTTAAATAAGATTCTTTGTACTTCTGTGACTCCCCAACGCAGATATATCCACCCTTTGATCCCAAATATCGGAATAGGATACTTTTCTCATAATCCCCTTAGGGGAAGATCTTCTACAACGAGTGATACCCGGTGTTCCTAACACCTCCCTAGCAGTTTAACAATATATTAGAAAGTAGCCCCGGACGACTGCTTCATCCCCATGCCCTAGAGGGCGATGGGGGCGCACTAGGGGCCTGGTTTCCTGCGATCTCCTCTAAAACGGGCCAAACAGAGCGAGGCCACCGCCGTACTCGCTCTGGTGAAAGGATTCCCAAGAACCAACCATCCCCACGCGCAAGCACAAAGGTATGATACATAGCCAACAAATCGCCAATTGAAAGAGCTAAAGACGAAACCCCCCCCCCCACTACCACTCATCAAACCGATACCACATAGCTCCATTGAACAGAGACCTTCACATATGCACGCCCTCATCTCCCCCACCCAACCACCTGCTCACACACAACCACCCTAACCAAACCCCACCCCAACCCCTCCACCTCAGATCACTCGCGCCAGCTTTGTCCCTGCAAACAAATAAATTCAGCAAACCCACTTCCCTCCCCTCTTGCCTCCCTACCTACAGCATCATACAACGAAATTAAAAAGCAAGAGGATAAGAGAGAGAAAAGATGCCAACTCATAGCCAGCTAACCAGCACAACACTCGAGCCGCCCCCCGATCGCGGCGCGGGGGGGGGGGC
>Ga0307509_10003104_pt1 | contig 25793 bp, 34 predicted proteins | sample 10_EM_MG_FD_202245 | JGI IMG/M metagenome (GOLD analysis project Ga0307509, IMG submission 202245) | Populus trichocarpa ectomycorrhiza microbial communities from riparian zone in the Pacific Northwest, United States - 10_EM | ecosystem: Host-associated > Plants > Roots > Unclassified | place... | reverse complement strand
AACTCTCCCACGCCTGCACAACTCCTCACTCACTTACTTCCACACACACCACCGCACCGCTTTTACTCTCTCACTCTCTCATTAGAACACCAAATCAAAACATGACTGATTCCATCTCCCAAGATTCCCCAAGTCCCCGCCCCGCTTCTCCCTTCTTCCGCCATCGTCCCCTCGGCCGTGCGCCTAGCCCGCCCACTTGGGCTTGCTACGAGCAGATCCCCGCCCGAAGCGACCTACTGGGCTCTTCCGAGTCAGACTCGGACTCTGGCGACGCCGCGGATGAGGATTCCCTCTCAGACGCCGACTCGTCCTCCTCTTCCACCTCCTCATCCCCCGCATCCGACGATGCCGAGGTCGCTGGGCTCATGGATGTCGAGTCGGACAAAGACGAGGCAGCGGAACCTGCGACGGATTTGCCAAACGAAGGCGGTGACCCAGAGAAGCGCGACAAGGGCAAGCAGCGCGCCGAGGATCCCCCCAATGCTCCCCCCAAGTCCGTCCCCGTTGTGCACACACGATCTCGACGTCACCGTGGCAGACGTCCCCCAATGAGCGTCCTTCGCCCGATTCTCACCATTCAGCGCAGCCAGGGGTTCGTCTGGAATCAGGTGCGAATTTCTACTCTTGCCCGTATCCGTGCATCCGTATATTCTCACAACGAAAACGTTTTAGGATCTCTTCGTTCCACCATACATAAAGGATCGCTGTACGTAGTATCTATATCCGAACTCGTCCCCATATCCGTCGCTCATCTGCGCTTCTTGTTTTCCAGACGTTGCTTCTACTTCACCACCCACCAACTCTGGCGCATTCTCCGCTTGCGCTTCCACGTCTACTTCTCTAGGAGACTATGAAATAGAGGTCGTAGAGATTCGTGTCCGTGACGGCGAGCTGGACGACATCATTCCATGAAAATTACTTTTTGCATTTCGATCCCCGCCTTTGGGTGGGACGGGACCCCCCTAATTAATCTCCAGTTTTCTAATCCATCTTTTCCCCCTCGGTTATTTCGGCTACTGTACCCCTACGGTCGTAGCCTAACTTGTTCCGTTTCCTTTCAACACCCCTCGTGCTCCATTACACCTACATCAAACCACTCTGTCTGTATAATACGATAAGAAGTCGGCTTTCAAATCGATGCATTGATATCTATGAGAAAAGATCTCCCATGGGTAGTTGTGGCGAGGTAGCCCTCAAGCCTTCGGGGCACTTTCCCATTTTTCCAACCAGGTGACAATATCCGACGTCGAGCGCTGTCATAAGACTCGTCAAGACACAACCGAGAGGGTGATAGCGTGTCCGTTCTGACGCACCTTGATAAATGCGGCCTTACTGCTGATGCCATCCAATGCTTGAGCCAATGCCTGGTTGTACTTGCCGATATCCTTGCCCTAGGAGGAGTGGGGGTGTTCATCTCTATCAGTATAAACGGGGCACGTCGGGACGTACCTTGAAGAACGCCTCTGCTTTGGCTCGATCTTCCTCCTTTGTAAAGCCGGTATACACGCTCTATAAAATACCAAAGAAACGTTCACGCGTGCAACGATAAAATAGGTAGACGTGTGGACGGGCAGCATGACACCCACCTGGACGAGGTACTTCATCGAAAATGTCGTCTCGAGCCGCGTGTTTATCTACCGCATAGACCACCAAATCTCAGTGGCCGATCGATCGCAGCGAAGTACCAAAGGGACACCCACCGGGTTGTAATTAGTCTCAAAAAAGTCGCGCATAGCGTTGATGGCTTTCGGATTGGTTGCAAAGCCACGGAAGAAGTAGATGAGATCCTGGTTGCGCACACTTGACAGAATCATATTGAACGTGCGCTCTTGCAGCGCCGGAATCACGGCATTGGTTAGACCACGGCTGATAGATTCAGTCTTATCTGCAGCTGTTCGACGGCGGGGGTAAAAGAATATACGTACATAGCCGCGACTTTAATCGAGGGTGTCGGGGGGTTCTCAAAGAGCTTTAGTACCGCGTCGTATGCCGGGGTACCGGTATGCTTGACGGCCTAGAGCCGTTAGCGGTTAGCTCCTCAACATCCTCGACCGGGGTCAAGATAATGCCACCAACCGTGCGGAATGTGACACCTAACAGGTCTACTGGGATGGCAGAGGTATCGCCAGCGATGTACTTAGAGAAACGCTCAAGCAGAGCCTTGACTGTTCTGTAAAAAACCGCTGACAAACAACGCTCCCAAATCAAACTGAAGGATAACTTACGCTGGGTCCCCAGCGGCGGCAGCGCCTCCGACTGCTAGCGTGCGTAACTGGGTGACATCCGCACTATCGTCCTTTGAATATTCTAGGCCATATCGTTCTACCAGAGACGAGCACAGTGCCTGGGGAATGTCGAAATGGGAGTTGGATCGGTCGTAAATACTATGCATGCCATCTGAAGGGACGGACGAACGCACTCTGCGAAATGCATCCAGCTGTTTTGTGACCTTGTCATCCTCCCACCATGTCTGGATAACCCCAGCCAAGCTTGCATCCATGCTGTCCCAAACCAAGACTTTCAGTCCGTGCGTTAGCTTTCGTACGGTACCAACTAGAGGGAATAAGGATCTCACATTCGTTCTCTGCTCTCAGTTCATAGACGAGGTTGAGAGCAGAGCTCAAAGAGAGGTAGCCCGCTTTTCCGAGTGCAAACGCATCATGCACCAGGCCCATACGGTCGCCTAGCGAGAAGATGGAATCAGGTTTCGCCGCTTCACTCGCGATAGCCGCAAGGCGGGCGGGTGGGTACAACACGCGGTCTGACATAAAATCAACTTTGTCATGATAAAGCGAAATGAAACGACCTACAGACACCGTTAGTATCTGCGTTAATCTTGAAAGGTTTAGCCGTGTCGAGCTTGAACTCGGCTTCGCGCGTCTCAAGTATGGTGGTGTTATCGACCAATGACTGTCTATGACCCGATGTAGTGACCAAACCCAGTGGGACAGACCTGTGACAACGCGATGGTTGTGAAAATGATGGAAATAAAGAGGAGGGGGGGATGTTTACCAAATGGTCTCATTGTCTTCCGGTTTCGCTGGCCCATTTTCAAGGAAGCGGTCCTGACGCACTTTGATACCAGTCGGCGTCTCCGTAACAGTAAGCACCGGGAATCCCATCTGTGGGCAGTAGAAATATACGAGTCGTGACTGTGGCAGGCCGATGGCCTACCTTCGAGACCCAGTTATCCATGATCTTAGGAATGTCCAGTCCTGAAGGCGTCCTGGTCGGTGATCAAGGTATCTCAGGAAGCCACATACCAGTCGCTTCGCCGATACCCTCCCATAAGTGGCGAGAGACGGTGTTCGAGTACAAGTGTCTCTTGAGGTACAGAGAGACGCCCTGGAGGAACTTGTCCTCGCCGACGAATTTCGATAGCATGCGGAGTACTGTGGTCATCCTTCAGTGGAATCAATTTAGTGAGCGCGACGAGCGTACTGGAAGCAGCTTTGGAATATGACAGCGAGTCGAATATCTGTCCGATCTGTCCTGCATCAGGTACCTCAACTTCGATCGGATGCGAGGAAAGCTTCGCATCGAGTCGAAGAGCAGCGGTAAGGTGATCGTTTATAAAGGCAGCATCGACTTTCCATTCGGGATTGATCCTACGATGCATTGGTCACAGCTAGGAGAAGAGAGAGCAATGCTACCCACTTGTCGAGGATGATCTTCTCGCCCATCTGTAATGAGACATGAGACGGGACTAGAAACCATTCTCAGCGATTAGACATGCCAGAGTCGCGAAACCTAGTTGTGACTTGGATCAGAGCCCGCCGTTTATGCTGAAAATCAGCCAGAAGGTACCTTCATTGAGATACAAATTGTCCCACCACTCCATTGTCGTGATGTTTCCAAACCTAGATCAACTCGATGGAACACAACGTGCATAAACGCATTATGATAGGATCACACACCACATATGCGCAACTTCATGGCTCTGGGTTGCTGCAATGCGTTTCTTCGCTGCAATATCGGCATTTTCGGGATCAACAAGGTACGCAGTGGTCCGCCCGGTGATCAATCCCTGTCCATGCCATGTCATAAAACCACCAATCAGTCCAGTCTCATGATAGAAAAAATACGGATCTTTACCCAGTTCTCCATCGCACCAGCGTCAAAGTCATTGACAACAAGAGTATCAAGCTTTGGCAGCGGGTACTCTATATCAAATGCCTGCTCGTACAGCGGAAGTGCCTTTTGTTTTATGTCGAGAGCATACTGAGCCTGATTGATCACATCCGGCGTAGCTAGAAGAAGATAACCGTCAGGTGGCAGTGACTAGTCGAAGGCAGACGCCATACTGTATATGCGCAGCGGACGAACCCGCCCACTGAGGGGACTTTTATATGAGCTTTCAAGGTGCACAAACGCGCCGTTTGCAAATGCAAGGAGATACGTTGACATCTGTTCCGCCGTCAGTTGGTCCGGAGCCTTATCTCTGTCTATACTTACTGGAGGCGTTGTCTCAAAGGAGGTAGCATGCCAGCTACCATCCGAGACGCCTTCAAAGAGAGCCTCAGTGAGGGTATCAGCGACAGCGACGTTGGAGCGTGCGGGCATGTTGGAAAGGTTGACAGTGCCTTTGCGAGATATAAGCGTCACGGAGAAGGTCGCTTTGAGGAGAGGTTCATCCCAGCAAGGCAGAGCACGGCGGGCATCAGTCGGCTGCAAGGAGACCATGTAATCAGTATTTCGATGGAGGAAATAGAATTGGAGGAGAACAGTCAGCGTTTGTCGCGTCATAATCCGGGATTATCATAATTCGACGTTGGGACCGAGAAGGGATGGCCATCTAGTACACATATGCACGGCCCACTCACGCACCTCGAATTGCGTCAATGCATAAGTTCCTCTTTCCCACGTACTCTTGTAGTACCCAGTCATACTATCCGTCAGGACGGCCTCGAAGCCGATACGAAGGATGGCTTTGGATCCGGCGGGAAGCTCTTCGGCAAATACCAACGAGGCACGCTGAGTGCTAGTATCGAACTTTGTCTCAACCGGGGCAAGCTCTGCTGCCGACGAGGCGACGACGAGGGTTGCGGGGCCAAGATTCAGCTCGGTGGCAGCGTTGAAGGTTACGACCTTGGTCGCTTTCAAGATGTCGAGGCTGGTAACAGATAAGGCTAATAAATGGAACAAAAGCACCAGGCTCACTCGATTTTCACAAACCCAGAGAATTTCTCCTTCTCGAGGTCCGTACGAATAGTGAGGTCGTAATGCCTAGGGTGCAAATCTGTGGGGAGTCGGTAGTGATCTACGACCTTCTCGGAAGACATGGTGGACACAGCAACGGGTGGATGGTGATGAAATGAGCAATGGCGTGAAAGTAGAGGTTTCTGGAGATACGATGAGGTGATGCGCAAGCGTGGACTGCCAGAGAAGGGACGACTCGGAAGCGGATTGCGCCACCTGAAGTGGGATATCGATGGCGGCCATGCGGGCCTCGGCTTGAGAATATGACGCACAGCTTGCGCATGTCCCAGTCGCGTAGTCATGTGGTTTCTCTAAAGAACTTGGAAGAGAGCGACCACCAACAATGCTCAAAAGCGTGTTGGGCAAGGAGACTCGCGTAAAAAACGGCCACGCGATTTGTTGGTGCCGTCATTGCACGCACGGTACCAGCGGTCTCACAATACTTGTAAACGTTAGAGTTCTCCACCCTACACTAGACCGACTTATATGCGACACCACTTGGCTTCTCCCAATCAGCAACGACAGGGAACAGAATCCTCCAACTCCACATGTGAGCAAGCTCTAACTGAAAGTCACCCTGGTACAAAGCGTGAGGTGCCAATCTTCAATGTCAGGCTCACTGGCACCAGAAACCCCCAAATAAGGGATCTGGGTGAGTTCGGTATGTCCAGCTTGATCCACACAGCCCTTGTCTCATGGGCATTCAGGTTGATAATCATGACGTTGCTTGTCCGAGTCTACCCCCCACATTTTTGCGACCTTATCACAGGTGACCACTGCTTTCCGGTCTCGGGCCACGCCACCATGGGTTGTAACCAGCTAACGCTCATATGAAACGTTTATCGATACGAAGGCTCTCTTCGCAACCGTGACTGTACGGTGAAGGTATCTAACAGAGGATAACAAGGCGAGGTGTTTTTTTTGCCTGGGTTTTGGCGACTCTTCCCAGGTATTACTCTGGCATTAGCGGATCATCTTTTGAGCCGCCTTTGACTTGAAAATCATGCCATCTTGCGCATACAATTTGCACTCCCAGGTTCTACATTTTAATCCTGTAAAAAAAAGGCTATACAGTACTATCACAGAAACCACCCATGACGTCCTACTGGTACGACGAACTAGGTTCCCACTGCTTCGCATGGATCCACAGGACTGGTAGGTTGGCAGGTTGGTTGATGGCCCTGGTGTTCATCTGAAACTTGTGAGGTGATTATCGCATTACTGTATTAGGCGCACGCTCAGCAGTAACGTTCGAACAGACAGGGAGACTTTCTCACGTCGAATGTTTTGATGTCCAACGGCTATTAGGAAGAACCCCTACCATCTTTACTCGAGCTGGTCTTCTAGACCCAGAAGCTCGCTCATTACCGAGATGAATTACTGCACAGCGCACCCAAAGCTCCGCATGGCACCACATGTTTTCAGATCGATCTTCTTTGCGATCTACTGAATTCTCTCATGAAAACACCAGTATGCCTCAAAATTATATCCCCTACATGGGCGTGTCTCTTTAGGACACAACGGGCTTGCTTGGAGCACCATTCACCACCCGTGGATCCTTGAAAGTATCCAATTTCATCCAGAAAGTTGATCTTGGTTCGCAACATGGGGAAGGGTGAGCCTGACACATGACCAATTCGCGGTAAATTCACCGCCGGTATGATACTCCTGAACACGTCCCCGATACCGAAACTTTGTTCGCCCGGAGAAACGCTTTACTTGAAAGGCTAGTGCAGTACGAGAAACAACTCAACTGTAATCGCAGCTGTCAAGTAGCAAACTGAACAATCGGGACCATGAGTCACGCGTACAGTCCCTGTCCCTGCAGATCAGTCAAGCGTGGTACAGATTTGGTTTAGGAGGAAAGATACGCTGTGCGAAACCGCAAACTGTAATGGCAACCGTGACGGACTTTCGCGCAGACTGGGACATCTGTTGTCTACCGTACCCGACTTCCGTGTCCTCGATTTCGATCAGCAGACTGTACGGCATTGCGCTTGCTGTATTACACTATCTAACGATGCTGCGGAGTATGAAACCGAACTTTGCAACGCGACTCTACAGTACCCCCGTTCTCTGTACGTACTGTACTTTTCACTTCCCTGCACCATGTCTGCGTTACACAACCGCCATACAGAACTGACTTTCGGCTACAGTACACCCAGAATCAGTTCGCGTATCATCGATGACATCGGTCCAAGCCCACCGCCATCCGTGATAGTGCATTTTTGCCCCCCCCCCCAAACAAAAAAAAAGCTGCCCTCCGAACGTTAACATTTCTCATTTTTGCGTACAGTATATGTCCACCACCCGAACTGGTGCGTTTTCAGATTCGTCCCTGTAATGATGGCTTTGTTGCCTCTCGACGACCGCTTGCCCACACCTACTTTTGGCCCCGTGGGTTGTGAAGACAATACCGCCGTGACGTACAGTATGGTACCAACGTGCGCTTGCCTTGGTGTCCGCGACATCGGTTGCGGGATATCACCTGTTGGGGGCAATGTGCCTTGCTTTGGCATATCCGTTGCGAGGCACGATCCATTTGTTGTCCATGCCATTGATGGTGATCAATTACATTGTGGTCCTCGAGCGACATCAGCGCGCTTTCAACTGCCAGTGGTACAGTACTGTATGATGAACCAATTGCGCGACTCTGGGGTGCGTGGGGTTATATGGGGATTGTCGGTCCGAATATCCCTACATGCCGGCACGAGCGACGGTAACAACAACTTTGGTCCTGGATGTCATGTTTCCGTGTGAAATAAACCCCGAATTTGCTATGAAGTGTGACTTTTGGTCGTTATTCATGGTTCTCCTGGTGCTAAAACCATCTGAAAGTCAACTGCTAGTACTGTATCCACCATCAATGGATTGTCATCAGCAGGTGGATAAGTCGAGGTATGTGCCAAGATATTCTCATATCATGCAGTTGACACAGCAACCAATAAAGATTACCCCCATAGAGCGCTGTCAATGAACTAACTTTTAAATGGTGTGCCAGCACGTGTCGGTCTGAAGCTGCATCTGACGAACACCTTTCCCATCCAATTTCTCCTTTTGATGGTCGAGGTCCATAAGCCACATCATATCATGACGACGTGTTTAACGGAAGTGTGCCATGCCAGCCCTTGAACTCTTGCTTTCATACCTCCAAAAAATCATCATCCTCCTCTACAAGGAGATCTAAGAATCGGAAAAATGACGCAGCAGGAAACCCAACGACGTTGTGATAGTCGCCCTCGATTTTCCTGATGAGCAGTCCACCCAAGCCCTGTTCAACCTCATTCAATTCGCGATGCGATATGCGTGTGTACGCGACTACGTACTTGTACAGCAAATCCTCCGGCTCGATCAAGCCCCTCGCCCGAATCGACATATGCCCTGAGGAGAGTTGGCGCATTGTCAGGAAAGTAGACAAGGGAACGTTCTTCCAGAGAGCTATGCACGTCAAACGTTATAAGTTGAAATTCCAGCGAAGAGGAAGCCTACCGTATGGCAAATCCTGGTGATGTCAGGACGGGAAACACTGAAGAGGGATGAGTCAATGTCAAGCCCGCCGGTAAGAAGGGTTCAATGCCGTTCACCTAGACTCACGCCAGTGACAACCTCACACACATTTCCGTTCAAGTCTTGCAGCATGCGTAGATTGTCCCCTCTGTCCACAGGCTTCTCCAACAACTCCTGGTGCACACCTGGCAGCTCGGAGTATGCAATGTCGGAACTGACTGGTTGGGCATGTGTAAGAACAACTGTGTCAGCGCCGATCACAAGATCTGGTCCATTCTCGGGATCTTCACGCTGGAAATCAGCTTTTGAGGTGCCGGAAGGAAAAACGCAGGCAAGTTGAAACGTACGACGAGTCGTTCGTACACCTCAACGGCTTTATGCGTCGCAGTGGCGACGGGGTACTCGTGAATATCCTCAAAGGACGCGGGACTGAGATCTTCAGCAAAGAGGGAAGGTACGATTTCGGGAGCGAGACCCTACGGCCCACAAGAAACGTTAAAAATGACTGCTACCCGATGAACCCACGAGCGTACGAAGGTTTGAAGAATCTCCTTGCGCCTTGGACTGCCCGAGGCAAGGATAACGCGCTTTCCTGCTAGTTTGTTGATTCCAGGAATATGTAAAGCATTGGGAAGGACAACGGGAGGATGCTTTGGTGCCATAGCCCTGTTCACTCACAGCTTGCTTTACTGGCTGGGCAGTCAGATGGAATAATGATGATATTTCCTTTAGTGCTGGATCAGTACGGACTATTTTCCGCACCCTGTGAACACTGTCGTAATTAATAATAAAATTGTCAATTTTTGAAAATGAAATAATTAATTATTCGCTACTGCGACAATTACAGTGTGATTTTAAAATTGGCACTTGCAAGTTGGTTGCAACCCTTGCTGTGCATGTGAAGAATACACCGGTACCAAAGGGAAGTAAAGGGTGCTAGAATGATAACTTCTGTTGTTCGTTTCGTTGGCGGTCATCATGGAACTGTCCAGTTTTATTTTTTTTCTTGATTGCACCTATACAGTAGTACTTATATGTTCAATTGAGAGAGAAAAAAAAAGAAGACGGGTGTAAAAGGTGCCAAATCAAGGTGGTTCCGAGGGCATCGCCCAGGGACCCCGAACCCTGCATAATATATCGCAATCTATGGCAGGCGCCCTATGACGCGCGGTTCCTGTCTCCGGGGCCCTGGCTGAAGCCTCCCCAATTGTGCACGTGAGACTCGGCAGATTTGGACAACCGTGCCGAAGGACTTGCCGGGCACGTCAAGCGTCCCATCAAAGTTACACGCTCAGCTCCGGGTCGGTCTGACTTAGTTGACTCGTGTTCAGGTCCCCAACTCTACGATGGCGTCTATACCCCTACCCCTTCTAAGACACATATCTCCCGAGAACCTAGAAGCTTTGAAAACCTTGCCCACGGTCAAAATCCGGACCGATGCCGATGTAGAGGCATGGAAGCAGACGCAGGGCTACTCAGACTACTCCCTTTTCCTGAGATGGCTGAATGAGTCAGTTGTTGGGTATTCATTACCCCGGACAAACGACAATCACAGTGAGGTACTCGAGATTCTTGTGAGGCTTAAATCACGTCCCAAGTCTTGTCTCGACAGGGCATCCACAGTGTAGTCAGCTTGCTCGACGAGTTAGACAGGTGGATCGATGAGATTCCACCGCTGCGAACCGCTCAACGATTTGGAAATCTCGCATTTCGGACATGGGGGAAGCGTCTTGAACAAGTACGTTCTTTTCAACCTTTCTATGTCCTCTGCGCTAACTGAATCGCCATACAGCGCGCAGATGAGCTTTTGGCCGCGATGATGCCGCAATTAACTGCGGCGGTCCCCCATGTACTACCATATCTACTCACTGCGTTTGGCTCTTTTGTGCGCATGGATTATGGCACAGGACATGAGACATCGTTTGCGGCCTTTCTTCTCTGCCTTACTCTCACCCGAGTCCTTTGCTCCGATGCAGAAGAAGCAAGAGACATCGTTCTAGTCGTCTTTGTTCGATATCTGCGGCTCTGTTGGCGCTTGCAGGACGTCTATCGGCTAGAGCCAGCAGGTAGCCACGGCGTGTGGGGACTGGACGACTCGCACTTTCTAGGCTACATCTTTGGGAGTGCTCAGCTTCGAGGTCTGCCTGCGTATGGAAGGAAAATCACCCAGCTAACGTCCCATATTTTGTAGACCAGAGCGAGGTCCCAGTGTCTGCGATACTACATCCACCACTACCACCGACGAACCTGTACTTCCTGTCGATTATGCGAATTCATCAAGTCAAGCGTGGGCCGTTCCACGAACACTCTTCGCAGCTGTACGCTATTGCCACTGGAGTTGCAACTTGGAGGAAAGTGAACACTGGTCTTTTCAAGATGTACGAGGTAAGGTGCACCCCCCAAAATTCGTTGCCGCGTTTGGATTACAATGGATTGATTATCATCGTCAGGCAGAGGTCCTCGGAAAACGGGTGGTAGTACAGCACCTACCATTGGGTGGGTTACTAGAGTGGAATGTCGCTGGCGCTCCGCCAATAGTGGGTGGCTTCCCTCGGGGTCACATATGGGTATCAGGGACCGCCGTGAATGTGGATACCCTGGTGAACGAAGTCCCCTTGGGGAGTTCCAGTGCTTCCATCAGCGAGGGGAGGAGCGCCGAGCCTTCCTTCCCTCGTCTCGATTCGCACCCGAAAGGATCTTGAGTGTGGATTTTTCAGCTACTGTAAATAGTTAGCTCAGTGAAGTGGTGTTGCGTCGATGAACCTTCTTGCCTGTCTTTGAATGGATCAATCACACCCGGCGGCAGCTGGTCCCCACCTTACTCCCGCTTACCGTGTTCCTGTGTGCATGGAATTGATCACAACATTCATCAGTGAACCGACCTGGAGATGTGATTATGCTCTCGACAGCCTGAGTCACAAACCTACATTTACGGCTCGAGAGTTGGTACACAAGACCATGCCGTTCTGCATCAGGACTGCGTTTGCCCTGACTATCTGAATAAGGGAGTTTCCCATACGCCGTGACCACCGCGTGTTGGTCGCGCCCGGGATCCAATCCATTGGTTCTTCCATTTTCATTTCGACAAACAGGCAATCCCTGATGTCGTGGAGATTGTTGGGGACCGTACGGCCCGGGCGGAGCTAGCCGCGAAGGAAAAAGCAGTGCATCGATCGATGTCTCTGATAAACAATTTTCCGTTTTTTTTTTCCACGTCGCCTCCGCTGCTCCCCACCCCACAAAGAAAAAAAAGAGGGAATCCTTCCTCCCTTTGTCGTCATAACCGGGACGACGGGATACACATACATCATACCCAATCACATTAGAAACGACGACCTCCGTCTGTTGACCCTCCGGTGCGTTGACATCGCGATCGCTCTACTTCACACTCTCATCTTCACCTATTGATTACAGGTGGTATTCCGTAATAGGTGAAGTTGCATCTCCCTTCCTGTCTTCCTTTCAATCGGGATATTGACCCAACTGTGTTCTCTTCGCTTCAGGCGAACCCCCCTAACAATCACCGATTTTTCCGAATCGGCAACCCTTTTTCACTTTGTTTCCTGCACACTTCTCTTCCCATCACCACCTTCTCTCAAAACAACCTTCAATACAGTGTTGACCCTCGCGAACAAGCGAGGCCCTTCCAGCTACTGAGTGAAACCCCTCCATTACCGTCCCCGCCCGCCCGGTTCCACTGACCGTGGCGGTTCTGGTTCGGTAATCTGGTTTCGAACCTACCATAAGATCAACTATATCTTGTTCCCAACCTCCTCACACTAACAATACGTGCTAAATTCTGGATCGCTCCAAAGAGGCCGATACCATCGAAGAGAATATCGTTATGTCGAAACTCACCATCCTCCCGACACCTCACGCTATTGATTTAGTCCCTCCGCCACATCTCACATCTGTGTTTCATTCCCCCTCCCAAAATCTAACTTGGTCTCAAAGCAAACCTCTTTCTGCCTCTACTGAGAGCGATAACATCAATTTCCATGACGATGATAACGAAGGTGACACCTTCTTTCCTGGGCTACCACCTCTACTCCGCGGTCATCCGGATGTACATCTTCGGAATGGTGTCATTCATGCAGCGCGCCTCTCAGTTGCTGGCATACCAGATGCAGAGAAAGCTTATTTTGTCGCGGACTTGAGCTATGTATTCAACCAATATCAAAGATGGAAGCGTTGTCTACCTGAAATAGAACCCTTCTACGGTGCGCGTCCCTGTCGTGCTCAGGATGCTTTTACCCCTCGCTGATATGTATCCCCCTGGTTGTAGCGGTGAAGTGCAATCCAGACCCATACGTGCTCCGCCTCCTGGCAGCACTCGGTACGGGCTTTGATTGTGCTTCCAATGGTGAAATTGCTCAAGTTCTACCGCTTGGCGTAAGTCCATCGCGGATCATTTTCGCCAACCCCTGCAAGGCCGTATCCTTCATCAAGAACGCTGCCAAACATGGCGTCGATATGTTGACCTTCGACAATGCGGATGAATTATATAAGGTTGCACGGGCCAACCCAACCGCGAAGCTTGTCCTACGCATCCTCACGGATGATTCGAAGAGTCTATGTCGTCTTGGGCTTAAGTTTGGAGCGCCCCTCGTGACAGTTCCCGGCCTTCTTTCGAAAGCGAAGGATCTCGGACTTGATGTGATTGGAATCAGCTTTCATGTGGGCAGTGGGTGCTACGATCCTTCTGCGTTCTCGGATGCCGTTGGGTGGGCACGTGCTGCCTTCGATATGGGACTTGCCTCGGGGTACAAGTTCTCATTTTTGGATGTCGGTGGTGGTTTTGAAGATGCCACTTTCGAAGCGACGGCGGGCATCCTCCGTGATGCTATCGATTTCCATTTTCCCGATCGCACAGGTCTCCGGATCATCGCCGAACCTGGCCGGTATTTTGTCTCCCGCGCTTTCAGCCTTGCCACAAATATCATCGCTCGTCGTGCCCCACTTTCCGATGGAGCAACGACAGAAATCAAAGATGAAAAGGACGACCAGCCTTCTGTCATGTGTACGGGTCCATTGTTTATGCATGTCATATACTAACTCCGAGTTTTCTTCATAGACTACATCAATGATGGTGTGTACGGAGCGTTCAACTGCATCTTGTTCGACCATCAGCAGGTTCATCCATACATTTTGTATATGAAAGGCTCTTTCCACTTCTCTGGGACGGAGCGCCTTCGACCCAGCAGCGTATGGGGTCCAACATGCGATTCCATCGACTGTGTTTGCCCTATGACCATGCTTCCTGATGGGTTGCGTGTCGGTGACTGGCTGGCATTCGATAACATGGGCGCGTACACCGTATGCGCTGCGAGCCAATTCAACGGATTTACAGTCAGCAAGGTGATATACACGACGGGTGATGGACATGGCTCGCGGGAGACGCTCACGGCTCTCAAGGCCGCGGCGGGCGCGGCGACTGCGTAGCGGTATGTTAGCAGGGCGCTGCGGCGTCAAGTCACGTCTGTACTTAGACAGTTTGGGCATGCTCCGTGCCGCGATCTCCCGTAATTGTTGTCCTATGCGCAAATCCTACATCACAAGTAGTGTCAAGCACATGCTCGAGGAGCCCACGCGGGACCAAATGGGCGAACGCGTGCTTCCGGTTCCCCGAACAAACGTTAACACGCGCTCGATCGAACGTTCATAGAGAGTCATTTCTCCTCGTGACGTGTTCCCCCCAAAAGATTATTCAGGCACGCCTTCCACGCCCATAACTTGACCCGGGTTCTCACCTTCATGAAGTGGGGACCACGCTGTGTTCTATACAGAACAACGATATCTATCCTTGGTGACAACGACGGAGCGACGGAGTGGGAAAAGCATCCCCAGTTGACCGTCACATCAACAAACGGAAGGGTGGCAAGCCTAGTTCACCGGTGGTATAATATGTCTAGTGGCCACCTCACGTCACTTTGAAGAGGTTGTTTGGGGTTGGTAAGGTCCTGTTTGTGTCAACCAGATATACCTATCTGGGCCTTCAACTTGCTAACCAGCTTCGTTATCAGAGAACGTACATTGAATCAGGGTAGGCAATCTCTCACCGAGGTGCACGTGGGAGGAGCGAGGTACGGGTGTGTGGTCGTCACTTTCTACTTAACTGAGCCTCTGCAAATAAATACGTCACATTCGGTTCGGGCCAAGGAAGCTGAGGTCTTCTCACCAGAAGTACTAGTCGCTCGTAGGGTAGCGCCCTCGGGAGGAGCTCAGAACGGGAGATGACATGATCTCACGTTATGGACTACACAGTCACGGGATTTTTTTGGAGATTATCTGTTGACACCATATGATCAAGCCTGACAGCCCCGACGCAGGAACCTTCTGTGAATCGTGAATAGGACGATGTCGGGCGCAACCTGAGTGGCTATCCTTCTCCCCTCCTCCGGAAAGCAGGGAAGCTTAGAAGAGAAGCCCTTTACCACTCGGCGCCCGGATTTTTATGCTCGAATGTGATTCGATCTGTTGAATTGGTGAGCCCGATGAACCGGGATCAATTCAGATGGCCAAGCGGGGCCGGGAATCTGCTTATTTTAAGTATGTACAGTACCACTATGTGGTGGTGACCGATCGTTCCTAATTGCCGCGGCAAGTCCGTCGGTCTCGAGGTTCCGGGGGACTGGAGGATCAATGCGAAACTAGCGCGGGCGCCGAATGCGTGAGAAGAACCGACGGCGGCCGAGGGGCGTAAGCTTTTCTATATTTCTTCAGGGTTTATTGCTTGGTTTTTCTGGGTTACGAGTCAGGGCGAGAAGTTTTCAAATTGAAAGTTTAACGGTGTGGCGCCAAGGCCGGGCGGCGTCGCACATCTCGCTAAAAGTTCCTTCCGAAGCGGGCCGATGTTCCCCGCTTCGGTGCCTGCTTGTTTTCTCGCCGGGGGGCCTTTTTCGAGCCTAACCGAGGTAACATCAAAGGAACTGATGTTCTCGTTCAAACTCGCCTTTTTTTTTTCTCTTGTCCCATTTCTGAGCGTCCGAACCCTATTTCGTGTCCCCTTATGCAGACGATTGATGACTGCGCCTAACTCCGCGATCGACTCCTGCACAAGTAACTGGCTTTCATACTCGGTTCGAGTTCTCCACTCTCCTTGTCAGGTCAGACCCACCAACTAGGTGATCGGTTATCACATTCCGGCTCCCGCGTGGGCTGCGATCTTGAGCCCAATTTTTGTCTCCCCCCCCGTTCTTTCGTCCGCACTAGCACTTTTTTAGTCCTGCCGCTTCGGGAAATCTAATAATCCGGGGAACGTGATCTGGGATACATCGTTCTCCGTGTTACTATTTGAGCAGCCGAGGCAGTTTACTCAGGCTCCCTTTCCTCCCCCGCACTGCATCCTTCCATGACATCCGGTATCCTACAAGTCAGCTCTCTTCCATCATGGTTGAACTTTGCACTTACCTCCCCCTACACAGGACTCACTCCCGTCCGCTGGAGGTCCTTCTACCTCTTCGCCCCGTTTCCGGCCGTACGCGAGTCCAAACCATCATGTAATCAAAAGCCGGTACATAACCAGCAACGACCCCCGTGGTTACATGTCAGTCACAGAGGACATTGAGCCTCATTTTTCTGATTATGCACTGCACTAGCCCCGTTTACGAATACCCGCTGAATGGTCAATGGATAATGATGGACGTCGACGATGGGTATATACTTTGGACTGGCATCTGGAAAGGTAATTCACTCTTTATTTTACGGGATGACTCCATGCGTGACAGTGTGATTGCCTTGTTGCATTTCGCAGCCCTAGGGAATTCGAAAGGTTCGCCTTCCTCCGGTTCTGGTTATGGAACCTGGCTTACACCTATCGTATGCTCAGCCGACATAGTCAAGATGATAGAGTCCCAACCTGATTTGGCCTCCCAAATACGGAGAGTTCGCGGTGGCTATCTAAAGATCCAAGGGACGTGGATGCCCTATGAGGTATTTACCCCCACCAGCACCCATAACTCGACCGGCTGACGGGGGCACGAATGCAGGTTGCTCTGCGTCTGTCTCGTCGGTATGCATGATCGGTGCTTAATCTCGCGAGTGGTCCTCTGACGCATTGTTACAGCGTGGCGTGGCCCATTCGCCATGATCTTGTGCCATTGTTTGGGTACGCGATCTGAAACAGCATAGTGTCTGTTCTTCTGAGTCATTCAATAACCTCTTAGACCCACCTTTCCCACCACCTGCTTGTCCCCAGAACAACCCGGATACGGGCAGGTTATTGCCAATGCTGGTGGTCGTCGCCGGGCCAGACGGAGTAATCATATCCAAAGCTCGGGAATGTTATCCACGGGCACATCTGGCCTCCAGGCTGGATGGTCGATCATCTCAGGCCCAACCTACCCACATGAGATCACTGAGCCGTCGCCTCAATTTTTACACCAACAGGGATCGTTATTTGCTCAACCCCGATGGCCAACCCAGCACCAAAATGGCCCGTCGACGCCATCCCCAACGGATGCGCTTTCCATCGATAGTGGTGTCGGCCGGCTGTCCCTGACTCGCGTGCGTAGCCATAATACACGTTATTCGCCGTATCCCTCCCCATCGCAACCGAACAATGCTTCTTTCGCATCGAGCGTATCATCTCCAGTAACAACCTCTAAAAATCCTTTTCCAGACGCTCCTGGTTTGAGTGGCTCGCGTCGTGCACCTATTCAGGACGAACCTATTAAACTCCCTCCACTTCATCCCCCACCTTCAGCACATGTTTCGGGGCAAACGCTCATATCGCTTCCCCCTATCTCTTCCTGGGCAGCTGCGCCTCAGTCCAATGACTCCAGAGCAGTTCTTCAGAGGCTTCGAGCAAGTGACGGTACCGATGTGGCCAATCCCCTCCCCGCATCAGAAGAACAGCTTAGGTATCAGCGGCGCCCGTCTTTGCCATCAAATGCCCCGTAAGCTGGCGATTCAAGTCTTTATCCGTCATCACTGATCTGTTGGTGTCTGGCAGACACCTCGATTTAGAGCCTCATAGACTGTTTAAACCCACCACGAGTGCTGAAACGCAACACTGGGCCTCGGAGCGCTCATGCTCTCAAGACAGTCCCCGATTCCAGACGCTTGCCCATCGCAGACAATCCGATTCAAGTTCGGCAGTTTCCTCCACATCAGCCTCATTTCTATCGTCAACTCCTGATGGCGTCTCTCCAAGCGACCCATCTCCGGTTCTACCACTTACCCCTCACACATCCACACCTTTACCGCGAGAACCACAAGACTCGCTCCCGTCTTCGTCGAAAGTGCTGTCAGGTAATACTCGGACCTCTATACCCTCGCACACATACACAGAACCAACACGACCGGCATTCTTCGACGACAGAGAAAGACTGCAGATGTATGGACGCCGCCGTATTGATGATCATCCATCTTCACCGCAGCTACACAGAACGGAAGCCTCGCCTTCGCGTAAGCCTGCGGAGCTGCGGGACGTATATAGCGTAAATTATTCGAACTCCCATCCTGTCCGTCCTTGGTAGGGCATGGCACTCCTTACTCCCTATATGCGTTGGAGTTCCTATGTTCTTTGATACCTCTCCGTCAACGCAGAGCTTGTACCCGTTACCGTTATCCATTAGAATAGAACACACACACTCACGTACGTTGCTATCGGATTCTCATTCATACGTTGGCCATCAAATTTCTTTTGTTACGATCAGTGCCTACTTACCTCGCAACACTTGTTTTTACTGAACTGAACTGAGCACGCGCACACAGCCAAATAGAACACGCCGAAAATTCATGTCGGGGGCGGGTTTTACCGCATTCGGCGCTCAAAAATCCGATCTGTTGGGAGCACTTCGACTTCGTGATCGGTGCTTGTTCCTACTCTGTCAAAACTCGTGGGGTACTCGAGGATGAGGAACCCAATTCTGGCCTCACGACTGTCTCACAAATTCCGGCTCTAGGTTTAGTCTCACCAACATCAAGGTATGGTTGAGATCGTTATCCCGTCAACCACGACGTGCCGGGATTCCCACACTGGCATGCATGTTGTTCCGTACCCACGGATAAGTAAGGCCCCAGCCGAATCCTTGTAAAACTTTGGATTTTTAAACGCCGTAGGCTTTGCGCTGTAGACATTTTATCCTTGCTCTTCGGAAAGACAAAGCAAAGTCGTGATGTTTACCGCCTCGACGAGACGTATAATTTTTTTTTCCCAACACCGGAGCTTAGCTTTAGGCGTTTCAGCAGGTACGACCAGACAAAGTTCTCAGCAGCGCGAAACCACCAGTCTGGTGGGCTTAACATCATGTATTAAACGCTTGCTTTGTGGGAAGCTCATCCTGATGCTTTTTTTTTTTTTCTTCCGTCACCAAATTTGGGACGTGTCAGGGCGTTTGGGAGGGTACCGAGAGGGCAAGGGCGGCCTCCTTGTTTCTGTTGATCAATACCATAACCTATTGGCGAGAGGCATGGGTCATGCACGTACTGGCAAGTCACTGTTGGATGCTACTGGTGCTACGCGGTGGAGGACCGGGGCCTAACACGGCAAGAATGACTCCTCGGACCCATGTCTTGACACATCGTACACGTTCTCTACAATGCTACGTGCGTTCCTGCTGGCCTGGGAAGGATAGATTACGTCCGTGATGTGAGGCTTAGCTTCCCTGCACCATGTGGGGAGCATGCGCACTGGGATTTCTTTTTCTAGCGGCAAGCAGTTTACCCGTGATGGTCAGCAGACCGGTGTGCGTGGAGAAACCGGTGAGAGTGCACGCCGCTTTGAGCACCCCTAATGACATAATTCGTGGCCCTGGGGGCGAGACAATCGCCTGGGAGAGGGGAGAAAGGAGAAAGCTGAGAGAATCGTGATGTGGCTGCCAATCGTGTGTCCCCTTGTTTCCAAATCCCGCCCCGGTGACCATGAAGCCCCGTCGTCCTCGGACGACACCTGACGACATTCGCAAGAAGGGCCGGATTCCCTCCGCTTCCACATAGGTATTGCGGACATACAGAAGGTGACACGGCCACTCCCCCTGCCAAGGGAATATACACGCATACTGTACAATGGAAGGGGGGTGAAGCATATGGTGTTTCATAGGACATGACGATAAAATAGGTGATGTTATCCCTTCCCATCCAGGTCATTCCCCGTCCCACGTCCCACGTCCGTCCCTATCAGCTTCGCCGCATCAACTTTGGTTAGGGCACGACATTATGACATTATGCCCGTAGTTCTCAGACCATCGAACTCCGTTATGGGCATTCGTTGTTTCAGAGGCGCCCAGTTGCATTCATCTGACAAGGTTCGAACAATTTTGTGGACGGGGGATAACCCGGTTCTAATTTCCAAGGGCAGAGGGAGAAAGGGGGAGATATCATTTTGACGAGCGATGCGTACCTTCGGCCCTTCCATGCAACATGCAACACATGTAATATTTATAGACATCACGTCCACGTCGTCCGTGAGAGCGGTCAAGCTTCCGAGGTCCGTGGCTGAGCGCTGAGCGGCGGCGCCGTTCATCGGTTCTCCCCCGCGGACGCCCGAGGCATCCCACATTTCCTCTGAGGGGCAGGGGCTGCTGATTGGGTTGGTTGAGACGAACCGCCATAGCTTAGACCGGAATAGGCACGATCCTTGTTCGGTTTTCGAACAGCAACAAAGGTCGGAACGGACACCCCAAGTACCTTGCGTCCCGCGTAGTTTTAGTAGGAGAAAGGTGGCAGCCCATATGGCCTTTGATCCCGAGAAAAGGAGGCAGAGAAACCCGTCTCAGCGGCGGCATGAGCCAAGGACGAGTTTAAGTTCTGGGCCATGAAAGGAACGTACGGGGGTCTAATATTTGTCTACAGCCGGATGCGACTTGATCGTGGTAGTAATTGGCAAACGAGGTCCCGGATGGTGTTGGACAATTCTCATTTAGGAGGCGAATGTGTATTGCGGGATCACCCTTGGCTTGGATGAATGATATTCGCGAGTATTGAAAAAAAAAAAAAAGATCAGTAGCCTGACGCCATCTCTGCTGCGCAGGTCAGATATGCAAACATCGGACATTTGCTTTACCTCTCAAAGTGATCAGTTGGATATTCTTCAGTTCTTCGCAAGGGATCGACCAACTGAGGTTTTGGTATCTTTGGGGAGCCCCTGGAGAGAGGGGGAGTCCCTGACTTCTAACATCCTGCCTCATGCCCGTGAGCCACTAAACCAACGATGACCGACAGCTGCTCGTAGTTAGGAGCAACGAACTGAAAGTCTGAAACTGGCCCCGGATTTGGTCAGGGCTCTGCCAAGTTGGTAACCAGAGCTGTACATATGGTGCCAGGTTGGATGTCTTTCGGCATGAAATACTGTCGGGCTTGTTATTGAAGTCGGTTTACAGCTGGGTATGAAAGAAGGATAATGGAAGAAGGTGAAATTGCTGAAAGGCCGATATCACATCATTAATGCGGTATCAACCAGGACTCGGAATTGCCGAATAAGTGCGCGCCAAGTTACCAGCAAAGTGACAATTGGCAGTTGCGATTGATGGTCTAAATTCCCACATCGTGCTACGAGTAGAAATAAAAAATAAAAATAAACAGATAGAAGGGAAGCGTAGGGAAATGGATGGGGTGACATAAGTCATTTTCATAGATGCTCGAACGGCCACTTGTAAGCCAGATCTCTTGCCGGGTAACGATCAAGGGTAATGAGGACAAACTTTGGGTCGGGATATGAACGCAGTAAGGTGATAGTGTAGCTAGGTAGGTGGTGATGTGATAAGTTAGATCAAGGTACAAGCTACCGCACGGTACCGAACACTGGACACTGTCAATGGGGCCAACATAGGTTACCGGACCGGTCCGGCGACGCGTACAGCTGGAGTTGGCCTGCGCGGCCTGACAGTGCAAGACAAGACTAATTTGGCCGGGACTTGAGGCTGCTCAGTGGCGACCTCTCAACCCACCTCCTCGACCCTGTTTCTCTTCCGTTCAACCTTCTTCGGTTCTTCGGAGCCAACCACTCGCCTCGCACGGCCTCTTGAAGAGGAACAGATACCCCTCACCCAACTTCGTAATCGGGTGCGACGGACTGTCAGTTTTGACACAAAGAAATTTGCCATGAAATTCAGGTATATCCCTCTAATCGTAAAGTGTCGACTATCGTTCAGTCACTGACACCTTTTCTCGCCCAGTTCCTCTCTCAAGTTTAACGCGGAGGTAGAGTGGTGGGACGAATACATTGCGTGCGTCCTTTTATTGGTCATCTAGGTCAAGTCTTCGCGTCTGCTGACCTTGTCTTCATCCTAACAGATACGATGCCCTCAAGAAATACATTTATCATCTCGAGAAGCAAAAGCACGAGGCCCTCGTCCAGTCGCATGATATAGAGTCAGCAACAGAACAGACATCCTTGGTCGAACGCGTCGAACAGTTGCAAGACACTGATGCGGTTTTCAAGCCCCTCCTGGATGCCGAGCTGCGAAAGATTTCATCCTTCTATACTCTCCAGGAAAAGCAGTTCCTCCAAGAGCTCGTCGAACTGGAGGAACTCGTAAAGGAACAGGATGACATTGGTATGCTGGCCGGTCGGTTTTTTGGGGACAACCAATGGGACGATGACGAAGACGAAGACGAGGACGACGAGCCAAGTGCCGAACGAAGTCATGACCTCTTCACATCAAAGCGCAGAAGGCGAGCGTCCACCTCTGCAGGTCGTGTGATCTCACAGGGAGGTGGGTAGAATGCTTGTCGCGAATACTACGATACTGCTTCTGTCGGGCTGGACTGGGTGAAGATAACTTCGACCCGCGCTGTCAACGTGCACCACAGGCACAGGTGGCCAAGTTGGTCACTACAAACGCGTTTGAGGGGCGTCGGCAATCGCATGATCTCCCCCAGCCCCCACCGTTTTAGCTATCTTCTTGGTTCGTTCATAGGCTAATTATCTGGATAGCAAGCCGCCCTCGTCGCGTCAGCGTTTCGTCCACGGAGGAGAACCTTGATCTCGAAGCTTCACTGGCTGCCATCCGTGTTCCCCCAGGACATTCTTTCCCTGCTCCCGTCCCGGAGCAGGAGGAACCCAGGCCCAAGCCAAGTGCCAGTCGCGGTACCAGGAATGGGAGGGAGAGTTCAGGTCGTAGCAGATCTCCGGCTGCTGCAGTGCGAGGACTCGCGAATAAGCTTCGTAGTAGTATCGCTTCACTCGGTTCCCCTCATTCGCCCGCACCTGGCAGCGGTGAAACGATCTGGACCTCGAAGAAGAACTTTGCAACCGATACGCAACTGTTATTCAAGCGCCGAATCACCAACTTGTACGTTCAAGTGAGCGCACTACGCTCTTATGTCGAGCTGAATTATTCCGGATTTCGCAAAGTCCTGAAGAAGTAAGTTCATTTCCAGCACCGTGGTGCTATTGTTAATTCTCCCCTTGGTAGATACGATAAAGTTACTGAGAGCTCGGTATGCATACGTCCATTACTCATCGGCCGCGTCTAATCTATTCATAAGCTTAAAGATCATTACCTTCATGACATCCTTGAGCCCACACCTCCCTTTGACCAGGCGTCTCGCACAAGGATTGCGGATGCCCAATCAGCATTGTTACAGTTGTACGCTAAATGCGTTACGCAAGATGATACAGCAGCAGCGCAGCGGTACTTGAAACTTCACCTACGTGAACACATAGCGTGGGAGCGAGACACCGTATGGAGGCAGATGATTGGACGCGAACGCCGCGGCGAAGGAGGAACGCCGCTAGGCGCACCGGTAGATACTACAGAAGAGAAGGCGTTTGAAGTGCAGACACGCGTTGGACGTTTTCGTCTTAGCAGACGAAAGGCTTGGGTTGTCCTTTCAGCCCTTATTTTCTCCACGCTATTGAACGTGCAGACTATCGAAGAGGAAGAAGCAAATCGGTGCTTCGCCATACTTGTATTTGCCACCCTGATGTGGGCCACTGAGGTTCGTTGAGCCTCTTCACCATTCTCGTTGCTTACTGGTGGGGTCCTAAGTCCATTTTCTGTAGGCAATTCCACTTTTCGTAACTTCGATCATGGTCCCAGCCTTACTCGTGTGGCTCAGGGTGATCCGGGATGCGGACACGGGTAAGCGGTTGAGCCCTGCAGCGGCAACTCGGCGAGTAAAACCCTACTCGAGGCTGGATGCTTGATACTTATATGCTTGCAGTTGGACGTTCTCTGTGATGTTTTCGCCTACTATCATGCTTCTCATCGGCGGCTTTACAATTGCGGCGGCACTTTCGAAGACGAACATCGACCGTGTGTTGATCACGCGCGTGCTCAGTTTGGCCGGTACACGCCCTACTGTCGTGCTACTTGCCGTCATGGGTGTTGCATGTTTCGCCAGCATGTGGATCAGGTGCGCTGATTCACGGGCGCCCAGTTTCCATTATTTTGTATCTTAACCTTATCCTCGCCCATAGTAATGTTGCCGCGCCAACGCTCTGCTTAACGCTTGTGCGGGTGCGTCCGGACTATGCTAGGTTTCGCCGCGCGTCTCTCACGCTCACACCCACCTTATCGCAGCCAATCTTGCGGACTATCCCACCAAAAGCACCCTTTGGGCCCTGTCTCGTCGTAAGCCCCCCCTCTATTGTTTGGTTACCAAGCCCGATCCCCCACGTCTTACAGCTCGCGATCGCTCTGGCAGCCAACATTGGCGGGCAGGCGTCCCCTATCTCGTCGCCCCAGAACTTGATTGCTTTACAAGCGATGCAACCACCGCTTGATTGGGGTCGCTGGTTTTTAATTGCAATCCCGGTCTCTGCCGTCTCCATCGTGCTAATCTGGCTTCTCCTCCTGGTGTCCTATCGCCCGTCGCGCTTGCCTACGGGAGATGGCAGTCTCGAGATTAAGAGCATTCGCCCAACACGCGAACGCTTTACTATGAAGCAATGGTGGGTTACATTCGTATGCGTGGCCACGATCAGTCTCTGGGTCGTTGAACACGCAATCGAGGAATGGGTCGGCGATATGGGCGTCATTGCCATCATTCCTATTGTCGCTTTTTTCGGATCAGGTGTCTTGAAGAAGGTGAAGATGCGTTTCCCACTCTTCCTGGTACGGCTACGCGCTGACATTTTTCCTTTCCCCCGTAGGATGATTTTGAGCAATTTTTGTGGTCGGTCGTTTTCCTTGCAATGGGTGGCATCGCGCTAGGCAAAGGTGTCACATCGAGCGGATTGTTAGACAAGATGGATGTTCTCATCCGTAAGCTTGTGGACGGACGCTCCGAGTTTGGAGTGGTCGTTGTACTCACCACTGTCATATTGGTAAGCTGCACTTGCCATCAGATGCCAAACCCCACTGCCATTGAAGTGTAGATCGTCTCCACGTTCATCAGCCATACCATCGCTAGCGTGCTTCTTGTTCCAATAGCAAAAGCGGTCGGGGCCAACCTTCCAGGCAACCAAGCAAATCTTCTCATTTTCATCACCGGGCTTGTCTGCTCCACTGGTATGGGTATGCCTGTCTCGGGATTCCCAAATCAGACGGCGTGCGTCCTTCTACTTTTACTCCGAGAAGCCTAACTGATTTTCCATCAGAGCAACCCAGGAAGACGAAATGGGCCAACTTTATTTGACAAACGTTGATTTCCTGAAAAACGGCGTACCAGCTAGTGTCATTGCCGCCCTTGTATGTTTCATCCGACCATTATTCAAGAACCACTCACCGTATGGTACGATAGGTGGTCGCATCGCTTGGTTATACGCTGATGAAGGTCGTTGGGTGCGTGTTATGTTCCCTTGTTTTCTTTCTCCTCGACTTTCTCCCGTACAGAAGCACCAGCTCACGTTGCGTTCAGGGTGGATTAACCCCACAATGTTCGGAGTATTGCGGCCTGGGAATGCCGCACTCCAACCTCGTTGGCGCATTCGGTCTCCGGGTTCCTAGCGCACATCTCGCCTCTTTAATCTATCCAAACATGATGTATTCAGGAACAATAGAGAGAAAGAGCCGAACGCCATCATGTCTAGACGGCACGTGCAATAGAGTTTTTTAAGGTGGCAAACTTTGTCTTCGTAGAGCGCCCTGAGACCATCATATTTCCCTTTCCCGCCATTGTCATTTCGATTTACGGATCCTCCTATGATAACCTATTTATTGAATCTCCAATTCGGGAGATAGATCATAATAATTTTG
>Ga0307509_10003103_pt1 | contig 25803 bp, 26 predicted proteins | sample 10_EM_MG_FD_202245 | JGI IMG/M metagenome (GOLD analysis project Ga0307509, IMG submission 202245) | Populus trichocarpa ectomycorrhiza microbial communities from riparian zone in the Pacific Northwest, United States - 10_EM | ecosystem: Host-associated > Plants > Roots > Unclassified | place... | reverse complement strand
CACTTTACTCAATCTCATTTTTGGGGGCTTCAAATATGCGACTTGAAATCCTCTGATACAATTGGCCACTGTTAATATGTGCCCTAATGCACACTAATGCATGGCTGGGTGCCGATCATTTTACCATCGTCTCTCTTCTGAACTTCGAAAACCCCTAGTGCCTAACTTCACTGAACCTCGTAAGTTACGAGGATGTGGGAAGAACTTCTCTGGTCTGAGTGGACATCACGAATCACGTAGGGATATGCTGCGATGGTATGCGTAAGCCTTTCGACTGATTTGTTGTAGAGCTTGATGTGCGGTACTGTACTCGAGTCCTTTCAGATATACCAGGTCAAGCGATTCCATCCCAGGCACTCTAAGGTGCTCGTTCATCAAAGCGAAGGATTTGTGGAATTTCTTGTTCCTAATGTGGTAAACACAGCCAGAGTGTTGGTGAAACTTGGGGGAGATTGATTGGATAGCCTAAATCTATCAGGTTCCACAAAGACCCCTCTTTTCTTCAGCTCCCAGCGATTCCATTTCAACCACCTCTATCAGCTTCCGAGCAGTGAAGATGTCTCAATATCGCTTTCATGGCAATACTAACTCCTTCAATAACACCAACTCCTTTAATAAAGTGTTGAACAATTGTACTGTTGCCGATAACCGACCTCAAATCTTGACCTGGCTATCACCACTAGAGCCCAGGCTACGGCACAAGGACATTCAAGAGAGAAGGGTCGAAAACGTGGGGGAATGGGTCTTAGAGACCGAGGAGTTCAGAAGTTGGCACGGTAGCAGTGGGGGAAGTGGATCCGATAGCGCAGTTTTGTTTTTCTATGGACATCCGGGGGTTGGCAAAACATTTATTAGGTAACAAGGGCGAATCGCGATGAGATGAATGGAAGAAGGGCAAGTGCTGACAAACTGTGATGCTAGCTCGTTAGTGATAGACAGCTCAGGCGATTGGGCTTGAGGTCAAGGAGTCACGGTTGCATGCTTTTACTTTGACTTCGCAGCTCAAAAGGAGCAGTCCCCAGCCAGTATGCTGGGCACCGTGCTCAAACAGGTTGTGAATGGGCTAAGAGAGGCGCCCAAGGAGATAGCCCAAGCATACGAAGACCAGAAGGGGGTCATTGGTGGACGGGGACCGCGGCTTGCCAATATTGTGGAGATGCTGCAGAATACCGTTTCCATAAAGCGCACGTTCATATGTATCGATGCACTAGATGAATGTGCGGCGGGACATGGAGTCAAGATTCTTGATTCGCTTAACCAAATTCTACTAAAGTCTCCGGGCACTCGGATGATTGTGACAGGGAGACCGCACATCGAGGCTGAGGTCGAGAAGCGTCTTTCTGGAAGAGGAACGACTTTACGCATCACTCCACGGAGACATGATATCATCAGTTATCTTCATAGCAAACTAAACGAAGACATAAGGCCAGACGCGATGGACAGCAGTTTGAAAGCAGACATCCTAGAGAAAATTCCCGAAGATGTTTCTGAGATGTAGGTAGAACTAACGACACCGGAGAAGCTACAATAAGTTGACCACTGACAGATAGTCTACACATACAGATTCTTGCTAGTTTCGTTGAATATCGATGCGGTCCTACAGGGAACAACAATCAGTCGCAGGCGACAAAATCTCAATGCGATGACTGACGGTTTGGGGTTGGAGGGTGCTTATTCTGAGACGATAAATCGGATAAATGAACAGGGAGAAGAGGGATCGAGACTCGGCATAGCCGCTTTGATGTGGATCTCTCACGCGGAGCGGCCCTTGAAGGTGGACGAACTATTCCATGCTCTAGGAGTCGAAATAGGATCGGCGGACCTCGACGGTGACAGCGTTCCTTCAATAGGGACAGTGCTAGCCTGTTGCCAGGGGCTCGTATCTGTAAACGAGAAGGCCTCCACGGTTCAGTTAATTCACTTTACCCTTCAGGAGTACCTCCGGGCTCATCCTAAGCTTTTTAATGGCGCTCACTCGACAATGGCAGAGACCTGCTTAAGTTTTCTGAGTTCCCACTGGGTCAAGGCTCTTTCGGCCAGTCCCTTTCCCGTGTGCCCACCCTTTCTAAAGTATTCTTCTCTATGTTGGGGAGTGCACGCAAAGAGAGATCTTTCAGATTGTGCGACACAGCTTGCGCTGAATCTGTTTAACGACTACAACAACCACATATCCACAGAAATCCTCTTGGATACTGCGATGCCACGTTTCTCCTATATTCGTACCTATGGGCCTTCCCTATTCAGCGGCCTACACTGTGCATCTTTCTTCGGGATTGTTGAGATAGTAGCTTTTCTGGTAGATATGGGAGGTTGTGACATCAACCAAACAGACTGTACGGGTAGTACACCTCTCGCATGGGCTGCTAAGAATGGGCACGATGGAGTGGTGAAAATACTACTCAGACGGGGCGATGTCAACCCCGACAATCCAGATCCATACGGGCGAACACCACTCTTGTGGGCTGCTGGGAGCAGCTGCGAGGGGGTGGCGGAAATACTACTCGGACGGGGCGATGTCAACCCCAACAATCCAGATCAAGACGGGCGAACACCTCTCGCGTGGGCTGCTTTGAATGGCTACGAGGGGGTGGTGAAAATACTACTCAGACGGGACGACATCAACCCCAACAACCCAGATAAGGACGGGCGAACACCGCTCTTGTGGGCTGCTATGAATGGGCACGAGGGAGTGGTGAAAATACTACTCGGACGGGGCGATGTCGACCCCAACAATATAGATCAATACGGGCGAACACCTCTCGCGTGGGCTGCTATGAATGGGCACGCGGGAGTGGTGAAAATACTACTCGGACGGGGCGATGTCAACCCCGACAATCCAGATAAATACGGGCTAACACCACTCTCGTGGGCTGCTAGTAAAGGGCGTGAAGAGGTGGCGGAAGTGCTACTCGAGCGGGGCGACGTCAACCCTGGCAATCAAACTTAGGGTGGACAAACACCGCTCGAGTGGGCTGCTGAGTGGGGGTATGAGAGAGTGCTGAAAGTGCTACTCGGGCGGAATGATGTCAACCCCGACAATCAAATTAAGGATGGCCAAACACCACTCGAGTGGGCTGCTAAGTGGGGACACGAGGAAGTGGTGAAAATACTACTCGCACGGGACGACGTCAACCCCGATAAACTAGATAAACACGGCCGAACACCACTCTTGTGGGCTGCTTTGAATGGCTGCGAGGGGGTGGCGGAAATACTACTCGGACGAGGAGACGTCAACCCCAACAACCCAGATGAGGACGGGCGAACACCGGTCTGGTGGGCTGCTAAGAATGGGTACGGGGGATTGATGGGGATACTGCTCAGACGTGACGACATCATCCCCGACAAACCATGTAGGTCCGGGGAAACACCGCTTCTGTGTGCTGCTGAGAACGGGCACGAGGGAGTGGTGAAGATACTACTCGGGCGGGGAGACGTCAGCCCAAACAAATCTAGTGAGTACGGCCAAACACCGCTCTGGTGTGCTGCTTTGAATGGGCATGAAGGAGTGGTGAACGTGCTGCTCGGGCGGGATGGTGTCAACCCCGACAAACTAGATAAGTACGGCCGGACGCCGCTCTTGTGTGCTGCTTCGAATGGGCACGCGGGAGTGGTGAAATTACTACTCAGGCGTGACGACGTCAGCCCCGACAAACCAAGTAGGTCCGGGGAAACACCGCTCTGGTGGGCTGCTAAGGGTGGACATGAGGGAGTGGTGAAAATGCTACTCAGGCGAGGCGGCGTTAGCCCCAATAAACCTAATAACTGCGGCCGAACACCGCTTTGGTGCGCTACTAATAACGGGCACGAGGGAGTGGTGGAAATACTACTCGAGCGGGGCGACGTCAACCCCTGCAAACCAGGTGCGTTTGGCCCAACGTCGCCCTGGTATGCTGTTAGCCGTAGCCATCCCCAAGTGACAGCGCTACTACGGCCCCCAGCATCTGCGGCTCCCAGCATCGTACAAAGCAGTGGAGGAATCATTCCCCCGCCCCCTCCGGCTCAGGATAACCTGTATCATTTCCCCAAGGACCGCAACAGCCCCATGAGGCGCCCACCTCCGTCACTAGTTACCTCCCCCTACCTCCCGCCCCCTGAAACCCAGTCTTCGGGTAATCGTGGTTTTTCCTTTGCTTCCTGAGTAAGCCCGCCACGGAAACTCTGCTTAAATCATTTTCTTCCGGCCGCAGGAAATGATTTGCCATAGGGATGCACAGATATATCACATACCTGTCTAAACCCCTACACGTATTCCCCTCTGTAGTCGGGTGGGGATTTGCCCCCTTCTATTTGTAATCTCGACTTTGGGGCTGGTTGCGGGCTATTTTTATTTTCTATTTACTTTTTCCCCAATTCCTTTTTTTTCTTCCTCCCCTCCGATGTACCGGTATTGACATGATGGCTGTTCTTATAATATTATTATCATTATCATTATTTAGTTCGTTATCGTGTGTCGTGGTACTTATGGAGCCTAAGGGCTGAAGTGGTAAATACAATAAATGGCCAGGGATCACTAGTTATTTTGCACTGTACTAGAGAGTCTGTATGGCATCTAGGACTTGCCATCGCTTTCTTCTACATGAAAGGAGGCAGATCGATCCCCTTTTTTCTTGTTGGTATTTTTTCTGCTACCCCGCGATCGCAGGCCTTCTCATCCTGGGTATATGGGCCTAGAGCCGGAATCTACCACATTGTAGTAGTACCGGTTTCGCTCTGCGGTCTTATTGAGGAACTTGAAGGTTGAGGTCTTCAATTTCCCAGTCTTCATATGGCAGGATCCATAGTTCCCCTTGCCCCACGTGATTGACAGTTCAGTGATGGCTCGTTGCGAGGCTAAAATTGTACTCCCAGGTTCTTTTCATTACACAGGGATCGACTCGCCCTTGGAATGTCACCTACTGCACCAGATATTTATTTCGTGTGATGTCACTGTACAAGTAGAAGGAATATTTATCCTACTGACAGGTGGATTTGATCTTTTTTCCTCTCCCAAAACTAGGGATAAGGGGACTACACTCTGAAGAATTAAATGCATTATAAGAGCAGATGCACCCTAAAAGAAGAGAAACTATGGAGATGGGCCACTAGTTGGCGAGGACGAAGGACCCTTTCTGTTGGAAGTAATCATCACAAAAGATATGCCAACCCCGAAAAAGAGTGGTTTAACGGTGAAGACACAACTTAGAAGGAGTCGCGAATCAGCAACTGAAACCCTAAAGCCATCAAGCACACATAATGAGTACATAACAGAGGAGTAATGACTATTCATGACCTATGAGAACCTCATTCAGAACATTGTGCCAGACTTCGAAGTCGGGTGGCATGAGTCATGTGAAGCAGCACGCCCGGGCTTGCTGCCGGGCGGCAGCTTCAATAAAAAGGCCGAATGATAACTCATGATGGTAATATTGCTGAAGCCAGGTGTTATCCTCGTGATTTCCAACTTAAAGGATGGCGATAAGAAACACAGAAAGGGGAAAGAAACGGGAAATTTGAGGGAGTAGATTTGATGGAGGTTTGAGAAAGTGGGAGTCGAGCTGGTAATTTCACTTTAAGTTAGAAAAAGGGGAAGGGAAATGGCTCAGGCAACAGGTGCTGCTGGCCGTTAACGTTTTATCCTTTCTATATATATGTGGCCGATCATGCACTGTCCGGGATAGCCTCCAGGAGAACTTGAGGGGGCGGGATGGGAGAGATCCTTCGGGTGGTTAGGAGGAAATTGGAAATGATATTGTGCCGAGGATTGATGCGGGTGATGAGGAATTTGGGGTTGCAAGACGGGATCGCCCGTGGTAGTGCCTGTTTTATCTTAAAGATTGCCGCGTTCTGGCCGCGTTCTCTGGGCTGGCTTCCTTACCACGAACCGCGCCGTGGCACTTCCCAGATGTACTGCGAGACAGGGGGGTTAAGTTGGCCTAACTCGGGATTGTAATGCCGTAGGTTGCACGTATGCCTGGATCGGCGGTTGCTCCTGTATTTAACGAATGAAATGATTGAAACCCTTTCCAGAGCCTCTGTCTAAGCATTGCTCAAACCGTCTGTGGTCCCGCGGAGCTCTTATTTTTCATCTCCCTATCGTTACCCGCGAATGTTTGGTTGATTTACAGGGCAAACAGAAAGAATTTTCAACTTATTGTTAGCTATAGGTCCATGCCGGAACGATGCTGCCCGTATTAACACTACCCTTGCATTTTAGGCAGATGCTTGTAGATTTTCGTCGCAATTTCTGACCTGAGGCTATAGTCTATCGTCCGCGGCTCCAGGGGTCGGACGGCTATCCAGTTGTGTCACCAGATGCCTTTCAACACGGCTCAAAATAGGCCCTGTAGAGAAGATGCTCGTGGCCAATGGGGATTATTTTTTAGTTCCCACTCGGTGTGGGATTTTTCGTTCACCTAGGGGGCTAGGAAATTGGTGGCATCGGTGTTCGGATTTGCTAGAGGTATTTAAATTATCGCTATTGTTACTGAGGTACTTGTTGGGGTTCTAACTCATATCTTCTGAGTGGGAGTGGTATCATAGTAGATGAGATATTGGAGGTTCATCAGATCCTATTTCAGCAAAGTTAGCGCTTGACTGGAGAAATTATGACATCCAGCCGGGCTCTGCTACAGTATGACCATACATACACAAAGCAACAAGGATGATATGCTTCCTCGTCATGCCCACAATTGAGCCCCAGACCACAACGATTGTCAATACTTGAATACTGCTGAACCCAGATATAATTAGTAAATTTTCATAATCTAAATCCGTGCATTTCAGTCTGCTCTTCGATGAGTGCGACAGTGCAAAAAATTAACTGATTTGAGCCCCGGCACCCCAATATCTCCTGGGAACAGAGTTTCATACTCTAATGGTGCGTGTTAGGATAATTATTTATCGCGAGATCTGAGGACCCCCCGGAAAGTTGGTGTGATCATTGACCTATTGGAGAGGCAATAGCAATCCTCACCCTAAAAGCGGTGGTGCCTTATCTTTTCGTAAAAGCCAGATTCGCTCTAGGGGACCTGCCCAATTATCATACCTTTTCCCGTACGCCTTGTGTGTGGCGATTTAGTGGTCTTCGCAGCCTCTCTTTGGCCGAGTTACCATTAGCTCCAATCCGAATTTTACAAAATCCTAGGAATAGGATAAGAGGCGGACAGCCACGGTGCCTCATAATAATTGTATCCGCATGATACCAGTATGGCATGATCTTATTAAAATCTGCTTATCAAATTTTACATCCCAGCTATGACAGGCATCCAGGCACCAATAATAGCGGTAACTTCCGCTTAGGTTAGTCATGCAACAAACCCCACTAAACCCCACCAAACAAGCTTCCCAAATTTTTCCAACCACCGCCGCCTCCGAAACCCAATTCTCGACGTTCCTAGAAAGGAAATCCCCCGCCTAGTTTATAACGACCTTAGAAGCGCTCACAACCTTCAGGGCGAGTATGATAGCACCAGTTGATCAAAAGCAGGATTTATTCCAAGATATTGGCGCAACAGTCGAGAGCGTTGCGGGTGGTGCCACCGGGCAGGTCGAAAATGATGAAGACCAGACAAATATTGAGGAACCCCAAGTTGTTGACAATATTGGTACGTCAACCCAGCTCTCATTTTGCAATATACATGCAAGCGAGACTAATAGAGAGGGACTTCTTTCGTTAGAATCACTATGCATGAACTGCCACGAACAAGGCACGACCAGACTACTTCTAACCCGAATCCCCTTCTTCCGCGAAGTAGTAATAATGTCCTTCGACTGCCCCCACTGCCACTTCCGCAGTAACGAGATACAATCCGCTGGAGTGATCCAAGAGCGCGGATGCGCTTACACCTTCAAGGTAGAGTCAAAGCTCGACCTCGACCGCCAGCTCGTCAAATCCGAAACCTGCACAGCAAAGTTCGTCGAGCTGGATCTGGAGATACCGGCTCAGCGGGGTCAGTTAACCAATATCGAGGGCTTACTGGGTCTCGTGCTGGAGGATCTGGCAGGCGACCAACCGGTCCGGAAAAGTCTGCAGCCAGAGGCGTATGAAAAGATCGAGGAGTTTATCAAAAAAGGGAGGGAAATGCTCGATGGGAATTCATTCCCTTTTTCTATCAAACTAGACGACCCCGCTGGGAACTCGTGGGTCGAACCAAAGCCGGATGATGCTAGGAATAAGTGGATTCGTCAGGATTATATACGTACGCCTGAGCAGAATGCTGCATTGGGATTAGCAGATACTACGGGTGATCAAGCGAGGGAGGAGGAGGAAGAGGAGGACGCGATTAGGCCAGATGAGGTGCATACTTTCCCTGCTAACTGCCCCAGTTGTGTTAGGCCTTGCAGTACACACATGAAATTGGTCGAGATTCCACATTTCAAAGAAGTGGTCATTATGAGCACTGTCTGTGATGACTGTGGATGTAAGTCTACTTTCTAGTCCTGGAGCACGCATATCGCTAATATCTCACAGATAAGAGCAACGAAGTAAAAACTGGAGGAGCAGTCCCTTCAAAAGGACGCATCATAACTCTCAAAGTAGAAGATGAGGACGACTTAGCCCGCGACATCCTCAAGGTTAACCCAACCATTGCTCCTCCTTTAGATAACTTAAAAGCTCTAACGCCCTCTAGTCCGAAACCTGTGCCCTCCAATGCCCTGAACTTAATCTGGACCTCGCACCTGGCACCCTCGGCGGCCGCTTCACGACCCTAGAAGGCCTCCTAACCCAAGTGTACGATGACCTCCACCAGCGCATCTGGGGCGACGTCCACGGCGAGAGCTCAGACACCCTAGACAAGCAGACGAAGGACCGCTGGGAAGAGTTCTTCGTCGGCCTCGAAGACGCCAAGAGTGGGAAGAGGAAGTTCACTTGCATCCTCGATGACCCGCTGGCCGCTAGTTATGTTCAGAACTTGTATGCGCCGGACCCAGACCCGCAGTTGACGATTGTTGATGTAGAAAGAACCAAGGAGCAGGAGGATGATTTGGGGATCTCAGACATGGTTACAGAGGGGTATGAGGAGAGGGAGGCAGAGAAACAGAAGGAGAGGGAGGCTAAAACCTGAAGATCTCTATGTAAGAGATACTATATTTTTATAAAAATTGGGAGGGGGTGCTAGGCGTTGGATCTTATTGACCACTTATTGTATTCTAGATTGAATCCCATTAACAGATCACCTTCTCGATGCTTTTATAAACAGCCCTCACTCACTACCTCATGACAATCACAGCGGTTGGGGAAATTCCTACGAATTACTTGTAGGCGTAACGGCAAGATCCACGATTGGCAGCCCGAGCGACTAATGAACTACCGTAATATCACTCCAGCAGCAGCCCCTCCAGTAAGGTAATCAAGCGCAAACCAGTTCCATAACCCTACCTTGAATAAAATTAAAATTAAAATCTCAAAAACGTAGGTCTTGCTGGGAGTCGAACCCAGATTACGGGAATCAGAATCCCGGGTGCTAGCCATTACACTACAAAACCGTATTAGATGCCACTTTATCCTTCTTTCACACTTTAAATTTGGAGTTCATGCGGAGCCACCAGGAGATTACGGTCCCAAACCCAGTCAGTCCCGCGACAACAGCAGCCCAAAAATGCAAGCGCGGCATAAACCTACGACTCCCACACCTGTCTGAGCTAAACAATTAGCGCGCAATCCCTATGATACCACAAAATGCCTTTCCACGATGACTAAACTCTGATAGGATAATTTAGCAGTAGACTCGCCTTTTACTCTTTAGGTTTGTCGTGTATACTGTCCTGTTTGCGCTAGGTAAGGTCATATCTCAACTTCCCACATAGGAGTATAGGTACATTTCAAAGCGGGAGGGGGCATTTTTCTTTCTTCCCTGAAGTGGACTCGCCCATCCGAGTGACACTCTATGAATGTGTCTTGGCGCTTTGTCATCCGCAAGAGCCTCCCAAGTACCCCTCCATTGTGTGCTGGAAATTTCGCAAAACTTCGAAAGTTCAACCTTCTTCCCTCTTTAATAGCTAAACTGACCACAAACACAAATATGTCCGGAATATTCCAAGGATCAAGAAACAGTGGAACTTTGTGTTTGTTCTTCTCGCTTCCCCATTAAATAAATGGATGAATTGGACTAACGGGGATTTCCACTGGCAGTTCTCGGGGGAGAGAAAATTACGGGGTCGGATGTTAGAGATCAGAATGGTAACCCATCTCGCTTTTTGCTCACGCAGGTTAGATGACGTGGTACTGATGAGGGTTTGGAATAGTTCTTGCCACACAAGCTATCGCGAATATTGTCAAGAGCTCGTTTGGTCCTTCAGGGTTGGATAAGATGATGGTGGATGATATTGGCGATGTTACGGTTACCAATGATGGTGCTACTATTCTTGGTTTGTTGGACGTTGAGCACCCTGCCGGTAAGATCTTAGTCGATCTGGCTCAGCAGCAGGATAAAGAGGTCTCATCCCTCTTCCTACCACATTATCACCTCCAGGTTGCAATGCTGATCACGAGTTGGATTGGATAGGTTGGGGATGGAACAACCTCGGTCGTGATTATTGCTGCCGAGCTCCTCCGTCGAGCAAACGAGCTCGTCAGGAACAAGATCCACCCGACTACAATCATAACCGGCTACCGTCTAGCCCTCCGCGAAGCTGTAAAATACATGACAGAAGTAATGTCGGTAAAGGTTGAAACCTTGGGAACCGAACCCCTCTTAAGCATCGCAAAGACCTCTATGTCCTCCAAGATCATTGGCTCAGACTCGGACTTTTTTGCGCAGATGGTCGTGGATGCAATGCTCGCTGTCAAATCCACCAATACAAAAGCAGAAGTTAAATATCCTGTCAAGGCAGTCAATATCCTCAAGGCCCATGGAAAAAGTGCTATGGAGAGTATGCTCGTTAAAGGGTATGCTCTTAACTGCACTGTTGCTTCCCAAGCTATGCCCACACGGATTCTGAATGCAAAGATCGCATGTTTAGACATGAATTTCCAGAAAACCAGAATGGCATTAGGTGTTCATATTACCGTTGACGATCCTAACCAGCTGGAGTCAATCCGACAGCGGGAGTCAGAGATGGTCCTCGAGAGGATAAAGTTGATTCTGGACGCTGGTGCAAACGTCGTCTTCACCACCAAGGGTATCGATGACCTCTGTTTGAAGACATTTGTAGAGAAGGGTGCCATTGCCGTGCGTCGTTGTAAGAAGGAGGACCTCAGAAGGATCGCAAAAGCTACCGGTGCAACACTAGTCAGCACGCTTTCCAACCTAGAAGGAGATGAAGTCTTTGAGGCCTCCTCTCTCGGATCCGCAGAAGAAGTTGTCCAAGAGCGTATCTCAGACGATGAGTGCATCTTGGTGAAGGGCACAAAGGCATACTCCTCCGCATCTATCATTCTCCGAGGACCAAACGACTACCAACTCGACGAGATGGAGCGCTCGATCCATGACTCCCTCTGTGCTGTCAAGCGCACTCTCGAGAGCGGGAAAGTAGTTCCCGGCGGTGGAGCTGTCGAAACCGCTCTAAGCATCTACCTAGAGAACTTTGCTACTACAGTCGTGCGTCCCTCTTCTTTACCTCTCTTATATCTCCTTCACGCACTAACGAGAATAAACAGGGATCTCGTGAACAACTGGCCCTCGCAGAATTCGCCTCGGCCCTCCTAGTCATTCCCAAAACATTGGCCGTAAACGCAGCAAAGGACTCCTCGGACCTAGTCGCCAAACTCCGCTCCTACCACGCCGCCTCGCAGACTGCCGCTGAAACTGAGACTAAAAAGCGGAATTACAAGAACTATGGGTTGGATCTGATGAAGGGCAAAGTTACGGATGAGATTAAGGCTGGTGTGTTGGAGCCTACGATGAGTAAGGTTCGGAGTTTGGTATGTTTCCTCCTTCCTTTCTTTTTCTTCTTCTAGCATAAGGAGGACCTAACTCGGCTTGTTAAAAATAGAAATCTGCTGTGGAGGCATGCATTTCCATCATGAGGATTGATACCATGATTAAATTAGATCGTGAGTTTTCCTACTCTTGATACGCTTCCCCGTCGCTCTGTCGAGAAACGATTACTGACAGCGTTTTTTCCCTCTTCTTTCATGCCTACAGCGGAGCAAAGGCAGGAGGATCCTCACGGGGGTCACTAATTTAGAGATTTAAAAGTTGGCCGGTTCGGGCTTGTGATGTTGCTACATACTTTTATGGCTAGAGAAAATGCTTGGGTCAAAAAAAAAGTGGAGAAATACAAGTTGTTAGTAGCTCCTATTTTCAACAACCACCTGGTTTCCTACAACATACTTTTATAGCTAGAGAAAATGCTTGGGTCAAAAAAAAGTAGAGAAATACAAGTTGTTAGTAGCTCCTATCTTCAACAACCACCTGGTTTCCTTAGCGCTTTGCGGTAATACCTCATTGGTCATTTTATAGGTGAGCGTGTTTATCGCACTGTTTTCACGGTATGCACCATCCAAGCAGCCATCAATGATTGGTCTGTCTTTTCTAGCGTGACAGTAGGGTCTATTACTACTGCTACAACTTGGTAACTTGGCATTATCCCTTGAACAGTGAGCGCAGGGCACGTATAGTACAGCACTCGTCACCGGGGATATAAAAATTATTAAATGGGTCTAGGTTCCATGTTAGTTATTATTACTGGTAACTTATACATAGATATTTGTGATTTCGTCGATGAATACCATGGATAGGTGAATAGCTAAGAATAGTTTTATACAGCAGCAAGTAAAACTACAAACACAGGATATCACTCGCCCAAGACACGAAGAATACAACCCTTGCTTCCACAGCAAGTATCATATTTAACAAGAAATAAAGTAGACAACAGAAAGGCACAAAGAGAAGAAAAAGAGAAAGCTGGAAAGTAAAAAACAAGGAAAAACCTGCTCCAATCCTCCGAAGGCTAAGCCGAAAAGAAAGAAAAACCCCTGCCCCTAAAGCCACCTTACCCCACCCCAACCCTTCACAAAGCCCAATCCCCCTTGAGGGTGAAAAAATGTGAAAAGAAAGTATAATGGGAAAAAAGCGTTGGGACGAATTAAAAGGATAGAAATGATAGGAACACCAATGAAAGAAGTAAAGAAGTAAAGTTACATGAGAAGCAGCGTCTGTCAAGTTTTTGTTTGTTCTAGCCTCCCGTCGCCCCACACCTGCCCTGCCCACCCCATCCACCAAAGCACTCCTACACCCCACCCAGAAGAATGAATTCAAACAGAAACGAAGAGAAACCATCCCTTCTCCATGCCGTCCCCCCACCAAGGAGACAGCTTTTGTCACTGTCTCGCCTCGCCTTCCCTCTTCGCGAAGTAGTATGTGAGGAGGTTTTGGTGGCCAGACTTCATACCTTTGAGTATTTGGTCGAATAGCCTCTCATCGTTTCTAAGCTTGCTGTGCATCTCAATACACATTGATACACAGGCCCTCCTCACTTCCGCGTCTTCATCATCAAGAGACTGTCACATGGGGTTAGTAACGAATTGACTAATATTGGCGAGATCATAGCAAACCTTAACGGCCAACTGGCCCAGCCTTGCAAACTGAGGTTCCAATGAAGCAATCTTAGATCCCCTTACAAGGGCAGCAAGGCAAGTCAAACTCATGCACCAACTCTGAGTCGCCTGTCGGAATCCGGGTTTGTCCTGAGGAAGCGAAACGCTCAAGATTGCTTCAATCCCAGTTGTGGGGTCCACTATCGCCATAAACTCCTCGACAATCTCCTCGATCCCGGTAGTCACATGAGACTGAGTCGGGTATTTGCCCCTCAAGTCGATAAGAGTGTGCAAAACCGGTGCCTCATGTCGTGAGAAATAGGGAGCAGTCTTCGACAGCAATTGTTTAAGCACTAGCAGCCCTTGCACACGGAGGTCTGCCGCCCTCTCAGCATCGATTGAATCGTCCTCAAGATACTCCAGCAAAGCCTGAAGTAATTCATTGAATACCTTCCCGCCCTCCCAGATATCGTGAAATGTCTCGCCATTGTTCTCTTGCAGCACAGCTCTCACGGGGTTCTCCCTTGCAATACCAATCAGTTTCCTGAAGGCCTGTGTATCGATCTCACGATTTTGAAGCCTGGTAATAAGTGTGAGTAACAGCCGCGACGAGTGTTCGGGAGTCTTTGGTAAATTGGAATTGCTAATCTGCTTCTTCATCTTTGATCGATACCATTCACCAGTTCCAGCGGCCGGCCCCTTATCAACGCCAGTGCTGGTAGCAACAGCTCCATTCGACTCAATCACCGGGTCCTGGTAGACTTTAATTATCGGATTCTTATCGTCCGCACGAGAAGACCGTCGGCCGGTTCCATTTTGGCTTGCGAGAGACTTTGAGCTGTTTTCTGGTGTAGAGGGTAGGGGTGGTAGATCCGTAACGTTATCCCCAACATTTGCTCGTGTAGGTGTGACAGGCCTAGGCGCAGGAGGAAGCGGGGGGAGGCTTATCATGGTGATGTCCTCATCCTTAAGGTTCTGAGGACTCTCTGGGAAATAATTACTCTTCTTCAAAGTGGGAGAAACGTTTCGAGGCGGGCTTCTCATCCCAATTCGAGGAACACTGCCCAGTACTTGCTCCACATCCGCAACCTTTTCCTCAACAATTATTAAATCCCCATCCTCCTCCACATTCACACCCCAGGCCTTCTTTAGATCACGCACTGTCTGCGATTCAAAGGTATTCAAGATCTTATCAAAGGCCTCTAGGTCCATTCGCTGAAGGTTCTTGAGGAGTCCAGTCAGGGGATTGTAGTTCGGTTCTCTTGTATTGTTAAGCATCGCGATCAACCGGTTCACATAGAGCTTGAAATTAGAGACATCGCTCAAAAATTCATTGGGTGATCCATTGAGATGGAACTCGACGATTTCATTCATCCAAATCAAACATCCATGAATGATCTTGCGCTTCTGAGTAGTAGTGAACGACCCAAGAGCCAGCTTCCTAGGAACAACGCCAGAGACACCCATACTGGTTAAAATTCTGAACAGTAGCTCTATAGCTTCCGATTCTGTCATCAATTGCTTTAAAGCAGGAATGCTATACGAGGTAATAGGTTGCGAATGTTCGGCATCATCACCCTCACTGAGGAGCAACACCTTGGGAACAATCTGATCCATCGGCACCACTTTGATCAATTCCGCCAAAACTTCCGGTGCCACAACATGCTCGACTACCTCCGGCTGGGGATCGTTGAGAAGCTTCGCTAGAGTTGGGGCAAACACATCACTTGGCGGGAGTGTCGGCATCTTCTGGCCATCATAGTTCGGGGGTGTTCGTTTGGCCAGGATACAGGCAACAATGATCACACCTTCGACCCTCACTTTCCAGTCTGCGTGATTCAATTGTTCCAAGACAGTAAGCTTCCGGGCAGCGGCAGGGCTCTGCTGGCGAGCTGGTGTCATGCCACGTGCAAGGCGTTCATGAATTCTCGGGGGCGAATTCATAGCGGGTGACCGCACACCATTACCACGAGTGCCTAGAGGTGACGTTCTAGTGGATGGGTATGTCCCTGTTGGACTGACCGCACGGGCGAAAGCTGCAGCGTCAGAGGCTTGCTTATCTACCCTATTTCCGCCCTTCGCTGGGTCTCTGCGGGGCCGGACAGGAGCAGATGCAAGGCCAGAGGTGGTAGGAGCAGGCGAAGCGGCAACCATGGGCAAAGCTGGCAAAGCCTCGGCACGTTCTGGCTGAGCCCGTAGGTTACCTCGACTTCTCTTGGACGCGAGTATTGCTTCCTTCACAGAAGGTCTTCCAGGCACACCAGCGGCAGCACCCCTACCCAATGGTGCCCTCAAGCTATTGACACCCTTGGGCTGCGCAGTCACCGGAGCATTTGGGTTGTCCTTAGCCAATAGCTTCTTGGTGCTGTTATCAAGACCCTCCATCATCCTATCAATGATCATTAGCACATCTCTAGCAAACAACCCACTACAACGCAGCTACACTCACACTTCAGCACGCTCGGGCCATATAGAAGCAAATAACCAATAAGTCTGTCTCATCCCTTCCCTAACACCCAGATTGGCATCAGACATGCCCTTCTTCAAGCACTTCTCAATCAAGTCAGCTCCCCCAGAATGTTCAATGTACGCTTTCTGATCAACGTGGGCTTCTAATAAAGCCTTCAACCATCCGGAGGCATAGCTCCTGGGTTGCACATTCTTGTCGTTACACGCCGCCCACATGTGCTGCAAGATCTTCGAGTGGTAAGAAACGTTTGCGATCAACATCGCCGTAGTAACTTGTCCGAGCTGCGATGTAATCTTCTTCGTTCCTGCGCACAGCTTAATGAAACTGGAGAGCACTATTTCAACCATGGGGTCCAACCCAGGGCCAATGATCTTTGCGAGATCCTTGACCAACTGACATCCGTTTGTTGCTACTGTTGTCCGTAAAGAATTGACTACCTTCAGAATTCCATCGAGTAACGATTTAATCCCGGCGAGAAATGTTGTTTGATAATCCCTGTAAGCGTTTCCCCTTACCAGCTGCCGGAGCTTTGTAACGTTCCGATCTCGAGCAGCCCAGTTCCCTTCAGTTTCTCTACCGTCAAAAGACTCCACCATACCATGGAGAATCTCTTCAAGTTCACGGTTCGTGTTCACATATGCGGGTTCCATCGTATCGAGTTCGCTTCCGGCAAGGCTAGCAACATATGTTGATGAAGTCATACTCCCGTTAATGCTTCCCGTCATACTATGACCCTGACGGCTTACGCCATCCTCTTCGTGGCCATCCAAAGACCTTACGGAACTTCCCGCAACCTCACCAGCTCCGGGCAATCCAAGCTGGTTGACAATATACGTAGCGATTCCCTTCCTTACTTCGCGCTTCTTTAATTCTCGCTTAAGATCCGATTTCGCGTGATCCGGAGCATTCCTAATAAAAAGTATAAGCCTCCAAATACACTTCCCTTGCTTCGCGAGTGCACGAAAAACTTACTTGAATAGCTCCACAACAACCTCTTTTGAAGCCTCCCTCACAGGCTCGCTAGCGTCTTCCAATGCCTTAATCATAAAAGGTGTAAAACTTCGGAAGGAAAATCCCTGCCCAGCGCTGTGCACCTGCAGGAGCCAATTCAAACTCTCCTGTCTAGCCTTGGGATTCCTACTGCTAAATCCCATCTCTTTAATGCCGCGTTCAACTTCGTTTGGTGTGGTTTTCCAGAGATCAAGCAATGCAGTCAATGCTATCGACCGATTTCGGTCCTTCTGGTCTCCAAGCTTTTCTACGAGGAGCGGCAGAATATGATGTACCTGTGGCTTTATACGTGTTTGGTCCTGAAGAGTTACCCGTTTGATCAAGTGGCCCAGGCACGACAAGGCATGTAGAGAAAGTGTGTTATTCGAGGAGGAAATCCCGATGCGACAAGCTTCGAACAGCAGATTAATCGCTTCGACCTAAGTAATACTCTCATCAGCTACAACCATCACGGAATCCGACAGGAACTTAGTTGAACAAACCTGAACAAAATGATGCTTAACCTGCGCCTTGACACTCGAAAACTCAGCAATCTTCTGATCAACATCTGCACAAGTAAACCCCCATCAGTAACCGTAATCGCGCAACCCAAGCCTCAACGGTAGGAGCCTACCATGGCCTCGGAGCACCACCAGCAGGTGTTCTGGAACGTTTGCTTCCACAGACATCGTGCTTTCAAAGTTGTTTATGAAGTGAAAATGAGATGAACGAATCAATAGGAGGAGGTGGAGATTGGAAGAGTGGCTTTATGCAATTATTTTCGGGAAGGCCCGTACTGGGGAAATCCCAATGGGGTCGTGTTTTAATCCACTCCCGCTGGCCAAGCAAGGAGCTCGTTGACGGGTATCGAGGGGGCGGGGACAAAATTTCTCCTCCTCGCACAACAGAAGAATGAGGGGCCAGAGTTGCAGAATCGGGTTGATGCTTGCAAGAGAGAAACAGCAGGAGGTGGTAGAGGAGGGGAAGCAATGTAAGGAAACGAGCAACGCTCGCGAGATAGGGGAGAAAACGTCTACACGGGAGGAGGGAGAGTGTGGAAATTGTAACGGAGCCAGTCGGCAGTGGGAGAATGGAAGGGGAGGGATGAAGAGGAGACTGGATTCTGCCTCTGAGAGGTTTTACCTTTCTTTCCTTGCTTTTCGCAGTTGGGAAAGAAAATTGGAAGAGGGCCTTTGCGGGTCAAAACAAACAACAACAGAAAGGAAAAGAAAAGCAACGACCCCTCCTTGGCCATCCTTACCATTCCGTCACAGCACAGGATAGAAGCATTTGGGTTACCTTTCCGAGGGATTTATCCCTGTTTACGCCACAGAACTTTGGCCCTCGCGAAAATTGTTCTGCTGGGCACTTTGAACCGACCAAAAACCTCCAACCACAACTACATCTTTTGGAGGATATAGCTTGATACCGTAGAAGTGCTCAGGGGATACTCCTCTCTATTTCTACAGTATGTGCCCTGACTTTGAATAGGAGCAACATTCGTGGAGATGTGATAGCAAATTTTAAATCACCACCGCACGGCCACCTTCGAGGTTATATTAGCCAAGCTCCACTTTCTGCGCCCAATACTCGTATGAGCAAAATTAACTGCCCATGAGCGTTAACTTCCCCTTTTTCCCCCGCGAAAATTACGATAACGATAATTTATCGAGCACCAGTAGCAACATCACGGCGGCTTTGTTGCTCCTATTTTAATCCATCTACCGGCATTACAAAGGGGGGAATTAACACAGTTCGAACCCTCCCCCTCTCTTCCTTCCTTCCTTCCTCCCTTCTCCTGAGCATTTTGTAGACCCCGAGGCCCAATCATCCACGACAAGTTCCCCTCAAAGAGTTAGGGATAAGAAATGCGCTTTTGATATCAGCCAGTATCACTGGTTAAAAAGAAAAAGAAAAAGAAAAGAAAAGAAAAAAAGAACTCGGACGGATACCGTACAGGTATGCCTGCTGACGTCGGATTTCACTTTGTGACACCCCGTCGCCGTCTCCCGCAGACGGCTAAAACCAGCCCTACAGCGCTGACAAGCAAATCAAGAATCAAAACAAACAATCTTATCGCCAAACGTCAAACCTACCCGCGACAGATAGCAATGTGCATGGACATGTCGCGATGTTGATACCAGTATCATCGCACTACCGGTAGTTTCAAAATAGGAATAATACGATAGGCTATTGGTATTTGTTATCGATATTATTATCATTACCCTCCGTGCTTCAGAGTCGATGAAACAGCCATAATAATGATCATTATTACACATTAAGAATTATTCCGGCTATACAGTTTCCACCTATGAACGCAAAACAAAATTCCAAACCATCTATCACACCTAATTAACCCGCAGCCCTACTCTCAAAAAACTTCAAAATCTTCTCCCACAGCATCGCCAGCATCAAGTAAGCATACAATCCAAGCGACATGGCAAGCCCCATGTATCCCCAGTGTGGGCCAATCGCAATATTAAACAGCAGTTTCCCAACATTCAGCTTCCTTTTCTCCCCGTCGAGGCCAGTAAGGTAGGCGACTCCTCCACTCCCACCAACCTCTTCCCAAACCATTACCCCGCTCGGGCCCCGCTTGCTCCTCCACTCTTTCCACCAGCACCATACACCCGCTGGGAAATCGTCCGCCGGGTTCCTGGCATAGTAATCCTCGGCTTCGATCTTGCGGCCATTGCTGTAAACAGCGTGGACTTTCTTATCCACCATATCGAAGAGCCACAGTTGGTCGCTTGTTGTCGCTGCAACATACCTTCCGTCTCCGCTCATCGTTAGAGCGGAATATTGGCGGCGAAGGGAGGATGCGCGGCCGTCCGGCCTTGTGGTATCTGATGCCAGCGGATCGGGAATGGTATATATGGGTTCGTGTTTATCCGAGGTGTAATTCCAGACTAATAGGCCCCCTCCAGCTCCTCCGGATACAATGTATGTGTCGGTCAGGAGAAATTCGTGTGAAAAAGCAGTAGTAAAGGCGGCCCGGTGGCTGCCAGATTGTATGGATGAAGAGTTTGTGCTAAACTTCATGCGCTTTACCGTTCCCCCGGTTTCTAGGTCTAGAATGTAAAAATCTGTGCCGACTAGCTTTCCGAGGTTTGCTGTCGGATGCTGCGTAACTAGACAAACTAGATGAGTTCTGCATCACGAGATACTTATTAGCCACAGCACTCGAGTAGATTTATTAGAAATAGGGTTTGGGGCAAACCTAGTTACATGAAAGTTCTTCAGGTGAGGAAAGCTGGTATATCTATTCATTTCCTGGGGCCATCGGATACTAAGGTCGAATTCCCAGATAATCCTTGAGCTCGCCAGCGCCGTAGCCCTCCACCTACTGCGTCCTTCCTGCCCCCCAAAAGACTCCACACAAACTAGATTACTAGGGATATCCGGCGTTTTACTGCCACTATCAGGATGAGCGTAGGTAACCGCAACAAGTATCTCCTCATTCGCAACCACCCGATCAGGCTTTCTTTTTCCAAGATTCCAAGAATAAGATAGCGCTGCGGTAGATGCGTCGACTGTGCGAACTCTGTACTCCCCACTCTTTTCCTCGAATACAAATCCCGCTTGCACTGGAAACGGCGTGACGCACCCCGCAAGTGGCGGCGACGCAACCCAGCCATGCGACCTATTATTCCCCAAAGCCACTTCCCTCGGTTTACCCATCACGGGATCCAGGACGCAAGTAACCTTCGGCCCACCCAGCGGCGAGTACGCCGGGATAGTACCGCCGCCGAGGCCGCCGGGGGGCCTGACCTGAAATATCGCACAGCCATCATCCCTTGCACTGGCCGGCTTTGTAACGTACGAGTTCTCCCGCCTAGCTCCCTCCCCCGCGACGAATACCTCTATAACCCTCCGTCCGAACCAATCCCCCTTCTTATCCACCGGTGGAAGTTGTCCTGCCGCCTTCTGCTGCCTGGGAATCACTGGGGTTTTCACCGGAAATGGGCGACTCCAGGCTAGGTTTAACTTGACCACATTCTGCCAGAGCCGCTTCTGCAGCGTGGAGCTTCCGGGGTACAGGACGTGATCCAAGTGAAGGGATTCCGGGATTCCCAGTGCTAGCGCCGGCTCACGCCAGAGGAGATCGTTTTCCGTGCAGAAGACAGCGTGGTGAAGAGTGCTGCAAGTGAGCGCGACATTTAGAAGTGTTTTGTGGGGCGGAGGTGAAGTGGAGGACGCGGAGAATTTGAGAATATTGACGAGGATTTCGGTTGGGAGATGCAGGAGTTGTGAGGTGTCCATCCTTAGCCAGTTATTTCTCTCTCTCTCTCATCGCGCCAACCGGTGATGCTGAAGGGGGAGGGGAAGCGAAGTAATGTGCCGGTATGATAAGGCACGGTAGGGGTGTGGTTGACTGCAGGAGGCACAGGTGTTTTGTAGCTTACCGGACAACAATCTGGCCCATTCGTCACATTCATCCGCAGGTATTCGCCGGGAAAATTTAACCTCTGGCTTACTTGTCAGGAAAAGACCTATGGGGTTGTTCCGAGTGTGTTGTTCTAGAAAAGACAGGTTACCGGTATGATATGCCATCATCCAACATTCGAAACGGTGACACCTCTTTCAACGAAGCACCAGGATGGTGGTTGTGTTACCATTCTATGATGTTGAGCACCGCATCCTGTTGACTCAGATGTCAGGCTCACAAAAGGTCACTCATCGGATTGTATCTTTGGGCGCATGACTTGTAAAACAACTGTAGCCAGGGAGCGCGAACTACAGTAGCGACCAACCAATACGGTATATCGCGCGGATGGGTGCAAATATCTCACAGGTGTTCAAGTCGCCTCTTCTGCGGAATACCAACAGCACTTGTACTCGAGTACTAGCACTCGAGCACAGAGCGCAAAAAAACAAACCCTTGTTGGACTTTTTTTCTTTCGCGTCGTGATGTATACAAGGAAGCACAAGTAGCTTCCAGCACCTTAGCTTAATTTTGAGAGTGTTCATATGCCTTTCGTTCTCAGTGCCGGCCCTCAGCTTATCAAAAACAAACAAATAAATAAATAAAGAATGGAGTTCATAGAGTCAAAGAGGATCCGACTTTTAAGTACGTCTATGCCGATTCCTTCTTCGAGAGGTTTGCTATTATTGCAACAGGTTCGTTATTGGATTTGGCGGTGGTGTTTAATTACGAGTAATTAACAGATGGTAGCTTTTAGACGCCTAGGGCTGCGCTGCAAGCGAGTGAAAGCTTACTAGATTCCGAGTGACAATAGGTGATGTGCAAGAGGAGTGCAGTGGATCGGGTGTTTGCACGGTCCTGTGCACTAGAACAATACTCGAGCACCGTGTAGGTGGTGTAGGACCGACAAGACCGCCTAGGCTCACCCTATACTCGAGTAGACTGGAATAATAAGGGATTACTATATTTTCTGTCCCCCCCCCAAAAAAAAAGGCTTTGCAGAGCAGGTCAGGTCAGGCCTCGGAGATCTATGCCTTAACCCATATCATCCAGAACAACTTTCAACCGTCGTCCCACAATCCAGCACGACTCAGTATAGTAGGAACAAGTGCCCAACCGCCGTACCTTCGGGCAAAGTTCCATCCCGCATTCGAATTATCTTATCCTTTGCTTGTGAAATGTAGTACGGTACCGGATTATATGCGGATACATACATATAACTAACTTGAGTTCCCTGGACTGAGCTAATTGACATAATATTATAACACTGCAACTACCGCGTAGCAGTGCGTGAGGGGAGGAGCGCACGAAAATTACATCGGGGTGTTTCGAGGTATTCCGATGGGTGCATAGGAGGCAGGGCCCGAGAGTCGAAGTAAATATTCCGCGATGGGGGAATAATCATCGAACATCACGGCCAAGCCCGCAAAGGTGTGGGCTGGACCCTGTCGCTCTTGACTGCTTTTCGCGAGAACCTTAGGCTCGGTGGGACTGCGGCGTGGGAGATGGAGTGGAAAAATGAGGGAAAAAAAGAGCCCCATAGGCTTAGCGTGTAGAGTATATATTGGGAAGGGTGAAAGTAGTTTTCTCACAAGACTGTTTTGTTTCGCCGCAGGAGAATGGCAGCAGGCGTTATTGATAAGGTTATAACACTACTGCAAGGGAATCTTGGCATTGGAAAGCTTAGGCCGCTTTCTCTTTTTTTTTCCCATCCTCTTCTCTCGAGTCCCAACAATCAAACCCAGCTCAACCCAACCCACCACCACCTAGAAGGGACAATTTCACACCTTCGTCTTCCCCGCAAACACTACACCCCGCAAGCAGACTCATTCGCAATGGCATCACCAAGCTCACCGGTCAAGAAGCGACCTAGAACACAATCCCTCCCATCGCTACCAAGTCTCGTAGCGGAACAAGCGGTTCCCATCTCGGCTGAAGACCGAGATTCCAAACGACTAATTGTCGTCCTGGCACAGGCATGCCTCGAAACGCACAAGGTTTCGGCTAATGGAGGAGAGAAGTACGTCCTCCTCAACTCAGACGATCACATTGGAGTTTTGAAAAAGATGGGTCGGGATATCAGTGACGCCCGGCCAGATATTCTCCATCAGGTTTGCTTAAATCCGCTCCGTCCATTGTCTATTTTTTAGCCTCACCCAATTCCCATTGCCCTCACATGCCGCAGGTCCTCCTTCCCCTTCCCCTCTTTCACATAGAAAGAAATAAGGGTTGGTGCGGGGGGGGATTTCAGACATGAACATACATACCTGCAAGAAAAGCATTCGTCAGAAGTTCAACCTTTCTAACGGAGTATGCAACCAATTGCGCTTTCAACAGTGCCTCCTCACACTGCTAGACAGTCCGGTGAACAAGGCCGGAAAGCTCCAAGTCTACATCCAGTCCTCCAAGGGCGTTCTCATCGAGGTGAACCCTACGGTGCGGATACCCCGGACGTTCAAGCGCTTCGCTGGTCTTATGGTGCAGCTGCTACACAAGCTATCCATCCGATCAACCACCTCGAGCGAGAAATTGCTCAAGGTTATTAAGAACCCCGTCTCCCAGTACCTCCCACCGAATTGCCGAAAGGTGACGCTGTCGTGGGAAGCGCCCGTTATGAATGTCCGGGAGTATATTTCCGAGCTTGAGGACAATGAGAGCATCTGCGTTGTTGTGGGTGCCATGGCAAGGGGAAAGGATGACTTTGCCGATGGGTGGGTGGATGAGAAGATTGGTGTTAGCAATTACTCGCTGTCGGCGAGTGTTGCTTGCAGTAAGTTTTGTCATGCTGCCGAGGATGTTTGGGGGATATTGTAGTGCTCCCTTCCTTGTGCTGGTACTTGTCGATAGATCTTTTCTATTCCCTACCACTATTCTTGTCCCTGAACACCCGTAATCCGTTTTCCTTGTCCTGCTTGCTCCTTCCTGCTCTTCCAGTCGAACCCCGCACAAAAATACACAAAATGGGTGCTCTACAAAAAAAAAGAAGAGGAAAAATATCAACCCGTGGCGTTCAACAGGCACCGGGTGGACGGTTTTTTCAACTTTTATTTTTAGATTCCTTCTCATTTCTCAATCGTTTTTTTCTCGGGATTCCTTTAGTTTGGTTAAAGGAAAAGGGTGAATACCTCAACGTATATTATTGTAGTCAACGCTGGCTTTTTTGTTTTTACTTTTATTTTCACGTTTACGATATACTACTTTGCTGGGACGAGGTGTACGAGTACTGTAGTAGTAGTCAAATTTTCAATAGCGCTTATACCGTGGTGTACGGGTAATTGTCTAGTTCAGTATGCTCCGTACCGTGTTGGTATGAACGAGCGAATGAAGACTCGCCCGCTGCCATTGGGGGTTCATTTCTGCACATATGCGAGCGATTGTTTTAGGAATTCTCACCATAAGTTAGTGATGCGTGGCAGACCAGGCAGATCAGGCAAACGAACGCCAGTGGTTTACGATATGTGGTTCTTGAAATAAAGACTCTTCCTCATCCTCCTCTTCCTCCCTTCCTTCACCGCTTCTTTTCCCTCCTCCTCCATCTTAACCAAATCCTTAGAGCCGAAAGATCATCACTAAACCATCACGGTAAAAAAAAGAAAAGAAAGAAAAAAAAGAGAGAGACATCAGAAAAATTGTCATTACAATGCCCTTCCCAGGTAGCCTCTCCTTAGTTCTCCACCCCTCCCCTCCTTCAACTAACAAAACAAACAGAAGCCTCCCCCCTAAATCTCTACCTCGGCAGCAACGCGTTAATCTCCCTCTCGACGGCCTACTTCTACCTAACCTCGCCGCAGCCCTCGATCGTGAAACTCGGCGGCAAGCCCTCACCCACCTCCACCGTCCTAACCCAACTGCTGGCCTCGGGCGAAGCCCTAGTTTCCTACCTCTGTCTGGAGGGCCTGTTCTCCACTAGCGATGAGATGCGCGCCATGATAGTGCGCGGCGTGGGCATCTATACACTCATTCACATGAGCACGTTTTGGTGGGGTCACAAGAAGCACGTCAGGAATCCCAAGGGAGCCGGCACGTTCATTGGCGGGCTGGTGATGGGGGCTGGCGTGGGCGTTTGGTGGGGGCTTTTGAGGAGGGAGGGGTTGCAAGCGTATGTGTAGAGGGGAAGTATCATACTATTAGTAGAAAGGGGGAAGAGGGGGGGGGGGGGTTGTAGGGTGATTAATGGGTTTTATGACGATTATGATGATGATGATGGCTATGGTGTGTTGTATTGTTACAATATTATTATCATGATAATTGTATTCGATGTTTTGGGGAGGTTTTTTTTTTTTTTGTTAAAAAAGTTTTTAGTGCGGCATTCCAATGATAACTACTGGGCGGAATGCGGGGAAAGCCTTTTTTTTTCTTCCTCCGCTACCAAACTCCCACCTCCAGCTATCATTCATCAATGAATGGATGTGTTGTCTATTGTACTGCGCATGTTTCTTTTTTTTTCCTTCTTCTTCT
>Ga0307509_10003102_pt1 | contig 25807 bp, 40 predicted proteins | sample 10_EM_MG_FD_202245 | JGI IMG/M metagenome (GOLD analysis project Ga0307509, IMG submission 202245) | Populus trichocarpa ectomycorrhiza microbial communities from riparian zone in the Pacific Northwest, United States - 10_EM | ecosystem: Host-associated > Plants > Roots > Unclassified | place... | reverse complement strand
ACTCACACAGGTAGTCCTAGTCATCCATTGCAATCAAGTACGTGATTGTTCTGCGTGCGGTGTGACCGTGCGCCCCCATCTCTGCGGGTTCTGGTCGGTTCTCCGTAAGCCGCGGTACTCTACACCTGGGAGACGGAATCAGTAAGATCGGATCAGAGGTGCTAGATAACGCGATTCCGCGTCTCTGGACACCACGGATCTCCCTTGCTTATCACGATAAGCCCATCGTGAAGGGTTGCCAGCGATGCACTCAAATACGCCCCGAAGATCGCCGCTGTCGAGAAGAGAGCTAACAGACTCGACAGATAAACGCCATCCCTAGTGGGAGCACCTGGACATGGGGGTAATTGGGAATCGAAACTTGGGTTTAAGAATCTATCCGGCCACAACCACCGGATTGGGAGCATGAGGTCCCCCGACAAGTCGGTGGTCGGGGGCTGCCGCAGTTATGGGTACCTTGTTGGTGCTCAGGTCCTAGGTAAACTCGGTCCGGGGTACTATTCTACAGTCTACGCGTACACAGGAATCAGACCGATGCCGCGTACAGGAGGGTGACCGTGTGTGCACGTGTCTACCGTTTTGACGCCGTCTAGATCGAGGTGAGCCTGTCCACCAAGGCGGCGAACGAACCAACCACTTCGTCGGGTGGGTTTTCCGTCTTTGATTCATCTCCGGGCCTGTACTTCCCCGTTTTCACTAAAGAAAAAGATGCGAATCAATCGACCGAGGCTCGGAAGGCTTCGATGCGTGATGCATGATGGATAACATCGAACATACCCAATACTCTCCATAGACCAAGTTCGACGGCGCCTCCACCCAAATCAGCTTCGACATCGTCTCCGATAACGGCGATCTTCCCAGCCATTCCTGGATTCTCTGGGGGGAGATCAAGGCTAGAGATCACGAGCTGGAAGAACGCCCGGGTCGGCTTCCCAACCACGGTCGCCTCGACGTCCGCAGCGGACTCGAGCGCGGAGACGAAGGGACCCGGACCGAGAGAGAGCTGACCAGAAGAGTCGCTGATGTATTTTGCCTTGTGGGTCGCGATCAAGGAGGGTGCTTCCGAGCTGGCGTATGGTGCTTCTCGTTTGAGAATGCGGAAAGCGGTAGTGAGGACGTCATAGCGAAAGTGCGGCGGAGACAAGCCGACAACCACGGAATCGAACCCTTTGTCCTCGGTAGGGTCAAACGATTCCGGAGCGCACTCTTCCTTCGCAGAGTCCGATAAGAGGAAATATGGTCTGGTGTGGCAGAAGCGCCCGATGAGAGAAACAATCAGGCTGCGAGGGAGAAAAGCACTGCCAACCTCTTTAATCCACGATCTACCAGCAACTGCCTAACCGCTCCTACACTCGTCCAGACTTCCTTCCGCTCCGTTTCCGGGGGGATGTCAAACCCGATCCGCCGGAGCTTCTGACATAGCGAGCTGGTGGACTCCTTGCTCGTGTTACTGCAAAACCTAAAGGGGATACCGGAGGCTCGTAGTCTTTGCAACGCCCGAATCGCACCCGGTAAAGGCGTCGACTCGATGTGCAGTGTGCCGGAGAGGTCGATAAGAATGGCTCTGATCGGTTGAGATGACATAGTTGACGATAGGGGGTCCGCAAGCAAACAAACGCTCGCTCCGATGTCCTCCGTTGGGTACACCGAGTGGTATGCAACAACAGCGATCCTTGCGCTGTTATATAAACACGGCCAAGGTTCCAAAACCACGCCACAGGAAAAGATAGTTATATTTTCCAGCGGGCCGCCTCGGTCTCTTCTCTACCACATCTTTTCCTTCCGTAACCTCCCCGGAGACGTACTGAGACGTTTCGTTGGGTGAAAAACGCAAGGCAGAGTTTCGGGTGGTGTACAGGATACCTTAAGTAGACCCATCTATGACATGTCGGCGTCCCACCCAGCATTAGCCATGGGGATGCCATGTCTAGGCTCAAAATTCTCATCTGCCGGCGCAGCTTGGGCAACTCCAGGGAGGAAATAATCGTAGGCATGCCAGGAAACGTGGATCAGTACCGGTAGACTTTCAATATCACCGCAGAGCCCGAGGAGCGATGACATTGCTGGATTGTGCGGGTTGTCCACGGCCCAAGCTCTCGTAACGCCCCATATGATGGACGCCGGTGTACGGACACCTGCGACCTGGCAGCAGAAAGCGGGCCGGCAAAGGCAGCGGGTACGAGGAGTTCCTCGAGATTCGCACCGGGAGGCTTTCAACTGTGCGATCATTTGTTGGTGGGGAGGGTGCGAGAACCGAAACGCATCGTAGGTAGCAAGGTGAACTTTGACGTTGCCAAGCTCAGCACCATCCTGGTGGAAGATGGATGGTAGGGCCCTCAAGCTCAAGAGTCGTGTAAAGAAAACCATGCCGGCACCCGGTCATGATCAAAGCGATCTAACCTTGTCAACTCCCATGGCCATCTTCAGTCTCTACATCTTCGATCGGTCAGCCCAATCCTCCTCACCACCCAATTCCCAGAGGAAACTTACTATTCGCGCATGTCCAGGACAGACACTGCACCTGCGTGTACTACCAAGACTGGCACCGATCTCGAAAGCCAAAACCGGCAGCCCCAGGTGGAATCCTCCCAGCAGTCAACAAATCCCTCTCCCCGATAACCGTAACCGGTTCTCACGTCCATGACGAGAGCTCACGGAGCACGCTGTCTATCAATTCCGGAGTCGTGATTGCCGTGAGCAACGACGACCCCAACTTTACCCAACACCCAAACTCCTCGGTGTCTGGGGCCGGGGTGCAACCCGCGGTCGGGGGAGGCCAGTCAACAGGACTTTCGTTCGACGAGGAAGCTAAGCTCGTGTATGGCGTCGTTCTCTCGTTGAGGAACATGATCAAGAAGCTCTCCGGAAAGTAAGTCCCACCTATTCTCAACCCCTCTCGTGAGGATGGGTCATGACCAGGTGTTCATTTAGAGACGAGCAATTCGTCAACTACAAGACCTCGACATACAAACTTCACCTTTACGAGACCGTCTCAGGCTACAAGTTCGTGATGCTCAGTGATCCAGAGGCGGACTCTCTCAGAACCTCCCTCCATTCCATTTACGCCGGTCCATTCCTCGACTATGTTGTCCGTAACCCCCTCGTATCCATGGACTCCAAGGAGATGGGGATAGACAACGAGTACTTCCGCGCTGCGACAGACAGGCTGGTGAAGGGGATCCCGTTCTTCTCCTTATGATTACGATTCGTTCTCACTCAGCTGGCACAAAGTAATCGACGTGGTATATAGCAGTTCGAAAGCAGCTGAAACGGAAATATACTGTACACTGTGCATGCGGGATTAGGTACAAAATGAATAAGGGTCGTGTGTTGTCATGCGAGTTCCGAGGTCTAAGGTAAACAAGCAACGAACGTCTGTCGAGATCAGTCCACTTCCATGTCCGTTAACGGTGATCCAAGGGCTTCAGGCCCGGAACCGTTTGCCCCACTCTCGCTCTCGTCCTCGAACTTCTGGCGGAGGGTCTTCATTAGAGACTTCTTCATCTCGCTCTCCACCTTGGAGTCCTGTTCGTCACTGTCTCCAGCAACTGCCTCATCCAGGTCGAGTTTCATCTGACCGAGTTTCAACATGTCTTCCTCCACTGTGCCACGGGTGATGAGTTTGACGACCTCGACGTCGCGCTTCTGGCCAATACGATAAGCGCGGTCCTGCGCCTGTCGGTCGTTGTGGGGATTGAAATCCTGGTCAAACATTACGACGACGCTGGCGGAAGTGAGATTGATACCCATCCCTCCCGCCTTTGTGGAAAGGAGGAAAACGGTGATCGAATCGTCCTCGTTGAACTCGTCGACAAGTGACTGGCGGACATCGACTGCGGTGGAGCCGGTCAAAAGCAGGTACTTGATTTTCCTGTGTTTTAGGATCGCCTGAAGGATGTCCAACACTTGGGTGAACTGCGAGGGGGTGTCAGTGAGGTGTTTGGAGGGTGGGGCGAGGAGGCGTGCCTGGGAGAAAATGAGGACGCGACGATTTTCACTCATGTACCCCTTCAAGAGCTTCAGGAGTGCCTTGACCTTCCCCGCCCTAAAGTAACACTCTGGATCCTGAAGGAACTTTTGCGTCGACTAGGAACCAGGGTCAAAACACCGAGAAGCTCCACAGCCGGTGCCACAGACCTTGTAAGTCGCCATGTAGACTTGAAGTTCTGAGTCCGTCATAACTTCCAAATCCTCCCTAACGTACTGCAAGACCGCGCCCCGCGACTTGAAATCCGATTCCTTTAAAAGAACCCTCGCAATCGAAGTTACAGTTTCATCCGTGAACAACGAGCGGAATAGCATGGGGTGGGAAGCCGCTTTTCGCAAGTCCATCAAAACGTTCGCGCTGTTCTCGACATACTGCTTCTCCTTGCGACCGTTTGCTTTGCCTTTCTTGGGAGCCTTCTTCGCGGGTTTGGTTTCTGCGGAGTCCGACGGCTCTTCGGTGAGATCCATGACAGTCTTACGCGATCTCCGCAAGGCATCGTTATACAACCTCTTCTGGAGCGCAGTCATCTCACACCATTCGATGCGTTCGATCTTCTTAGGGAGATCCCTAAGGACCTAGATCATCAACCGTTAGAACCAAGTGGTATGATAGGTCGAGCCGCATGCCTGGTCCTTGCGTCGACGCAAGACGAATGGGGTCATCATTTTCTTGGCTCTGGAGACCCGCTCCTTCGCGAGCATAGTGACTTTCGCATCACCCTTCGACTTGAATATCGTGCGAAGAGACTCCATGTTTCGCGCAAATTGCTCGGGAAGGATGAAGTTCATCAGGGACTACCGGGCTGTGAGCTCCAGCGTAACGGTGATTTGCGAATCCCGTGGCTCACCACTAGTTCTTGAAGGTTGTTTTGGAGTGGAGTCCCAGTTAGCAACAGCCTCCACTGGGCCTTGTACTTGAGGAGGCACCGGTAGCGCTCAGACTCAAAGTTCTTTAGCATATGACCCTCATCAAAGACGCAGGTCTGTCGGTTGGGCGTCAGGAAAATCGCACCAGGGATAGGTCTTAGACAAAGTACGAACCACCCAAGGGACCCTCTTGAAAAATTTGCGATCTCTCTCATCACCTTGAGCAAGGGCGTACGTGGTGATCAAGACCTCCCATCCATCCTTAACCCTGGTTCGTGTGGTGTCGAGAAGCGTTTGTCTGAGCACGGGCCGGTCTTCTTTGCCAGCGTAGTAAGTCTGGACAGATATCGTAGGTGCGAACTTTGCGAACTCCCGACACCAGTTCTCCAGGGTGGATGACCTAACACGGGATAAGGGGAGGAGGTCACGGTGGGCACACGACGCACTTACGGAACGACAACCAGGTGAGGTCCTTTGATCCCCCGTTCTTTCAACAGGGCGAAGAAACTGATGACCTGCACGGTCTTTCCGAGACCTGGACATCCTCGTAAGTGGATCTCGAGACTGAGGATTGAGGGCGGACTCCTTACCCATTTCATCGGCCAGGATGCAACTTAAACCCCTGTTATACAAGAGGTGGAGCCAGTTCACTCCAAGCAGTTGGTACTCTTTAAGCATAACAGAGTCGGACAGCAGCGATGGCTGAGAGAGGAACTGATTCTCCTTGCCCGGGTTGAAAGACGCACGAGATCGAAGACTCAGAACGCCGTCATCTTGGAGGTCGTCGGCAAGAGCGGCTGATCCTTCTCGAGAGGCAACTTCCTTCCCTTTATCGGATCCGGTTGCGGTCCAAGCAGCGATCGCGGACTTGAGTTTTGCGCCGATGCGTTCGCATTCCTCGAGGATCCGATCCACATCAGCGTAGCCCGCCATGATATCAACCGTGTCCTCGAAGATTCGAGGGCTAATGCCAGTCGCCCCGGCCTTCTTCTTCGTTTGGCCCAGTTTGGCGTTGATATCCTCTGGCTGCTCGAACGGCCGAGCGGCGATAATCTTCGCAGCTTGCTCTTCCGTAATACCTAGCACCCGGACGAGTTCATGAGGTTGTTTAGTGTTTGGGGGGAACCGCGCTTACCAATGAGCCCCTGCAGCTCTTCGGGCTTTGAGGTGTTGAAAAACTTGAGCGCATGTGCTTCGTACTCCGTTGGCTCAACCGGGACGGGAGATGTCCGTCTGGATTCATCTTCCCCGCTACCTTCTGCTTCTGACTCGGAGTGCACCACTCTCTTGATACGTTTCCTCCGAACGGCGATGATGGGACTGGTGGGTGAGTCGAGGTCTACTGGAGTATTGACTTTAGGTTGGGCCTTGGGTGGCGGAGTGGCGGGACGTTGGTGCTTAACGTCGAGGGCGAGCCGATTGGCATAGATGGAGGACTTTTTCGACTTCTCCTTTACGGCGGCCTTTTGAGCCTTCTGAGCCTCCTCGACCTCCTTCACACGACCGGTTGCGGATGATTCCGAGCGGATGGATTTGGTGGGCGATACAGGCTCAGGAACCTTAGGTTTCCAGTTCGGGTTCTGCAGTAGTCGCAAGGCTGCCTCTTGGTTATGCCGTGCCTCCTTCCAGGCCGCATCGATCATGTCCGGAGGATACTGTGGGTTGGAGACCCTGAATCTTGTATAGACCCGCCTCTCGTCATCAGTGGACGAGTCAGGTGGATTGCCAGCGCGGCGAAGCGAGTTAGACGGAGCGTTCGAGGGGAGCTCCGAGTCATCTGACGAGGATACGACACGACGGCGTTGGGCAGGCCTGGGTGCCTCGGGGGAGCTGAGGGTCAGGTCGATGGGATCAGGGGACTGTGGCCCTCTGTTGATGCGCTTGCGAGGGCGGGAGTCGTCGGAAGGGCTATCCACCGAGGAGAGCGGCCTGTGGGCGTGTGGACGGTAAGATTGTCCGTTGGTAAATCCGCTTGGCGCGCTAAGCGCGTCATCACGGAAGTAGGGAGCGGGATTGGTGGATGGTCGCGATTTCTGCCACGAAGGAACGGGCACTGGAGAACTTGGCGGCAACTGGTATCCGTTGGCCTTTTGCCTGTGCTGGGGTGGAGAATAATTTGGATGAGATGGCCCGAGGGGAGAAGAGTCGGGGACGAGGATGTCACTGCTCGGTACCGGAGGAAAGTTGACGTTGGCGAAATAGCGTGACGAGACGACGGGGCCGCGGGTGGCATCGCGAGACTGAGCGGGCTGTTGAGGATAATGAGGTGGATTCGTCGCAGGCGATGAGGTGGAGGGATTGGGCATTGGACCGCCCGCCTTGTGGAATCTAAGCGTTTCTAATGCTGCCCGCTATCAGGAGAATGTCAGAGGGGACGACGGCGACGACGACGGCGACGAACCCTGTTGTGCTCGCTCTCCGCATCTACAGACATTTTATTCCTTCGATATCTTTAGACTCTAACGGGGACACCTCTATATGTTGAACCAGTCGCCAGCCGGCGGATTCCAGGGGCGGTCGTTGGTGGTGATGGATAAAAGCGACTCAGTTGTGACAAAAACGCTCACGCTCCCCCGTCGGAGAAAGAAAACAGTGTGGCGCGGAATGAAATCAACATGACATTGGGCTGCTAACAACAGTGGACAATATACATCCTACACACAAAAGGCCGAACAACAGTGAGAGATATCCAGCAACGTCAACCATCTGTTCTCACACGCATGGGCGTGACGGGGGGGGTATTCCGAGAGACGAGGAGAGGGATGGGAGGGCAAGGGACAGACGGGGCGGGGCGAGGGGTGGGGTCAGGGTGGAAAGGTTTGTCGACCCAGGAGACGGAGTAATATACGCAGATTCTGGCAGGGAGAGGGAGGTGGCGGCTTGATACGAGAACAGTATAACCATGGTGAACGATTGGATACAACGAGAGTGTTAGTATGACATTAGTAGCGGTACTGGGGAATCGAGGAATGGGGAGAGAGGAATGAACTGTCGGTGTGTGTGTGGATGAGGAGGGAGGTGCATCGATGAGACCAGAATCTGATGAGCGAAGTCTACGGCGGCGAGGGATGAGCGACGATGAACAATTGGGAACGTTGGGAACAATCCGCGTTCTGGAAGAAACCAAGGGGCGTCAGAGTGAGCTCTGAATGCAACTGCGGGCATCAGTTCCACGCGGTGAACAGAAGGGGCACGCAAAATAGTGCGATGTGTTGGAGTTGTGCAAAAAGGTAGCAGGCAGGGAGGGGAAAAGTAATGCAAGTAATGACAGTGCGAAAGATAGGGTACCAAAAAGCACCCCACTCTGTCCGTACTCATCGATATACAGAAACTCTGGGCATTGCGGTCAAAAGGAGCCCAGAAGTGGGAACCCAGGGGAATATGACAAGAAATTCATGAGTGGGTGAAGGGGGATCAGAAAATTTGCAGAAAAAAATTAGGAGTATACCGCAAACCACTCTACGCCCTCCATTTCTGGCCTGGAAACGAGGAGCTGATTGAGATGGACGATGAAGATAGCGACGACACCACAGGTACCGACGAAGATACTCCGCCGAGTGGTTCAACTCGAAGCAGCGGAGTGCCCAGATCGCATCCAGAAGGAAGGACTGAGAGGGGAGATGATGGTCGTTGAGAGACAAGAGGTGTCGGCAATTGCCGCAACCCCGCTGGTCCGTGTCAAGCCGGCGACGCTGCGGAGGTATAGTGCACCCGATTGGAAACGCACAGCGTCCGCATCTTGTCTCGTCCGCTCACCATGGGATTCTTCCTCGATTTGATCATAGTTCTCGTGGCAGTGGCGGTATCGTTGCTCATCACCGTTCCGATCGTTGGAGGTCTCGTTCGTTTACGGGCCAACTACAACCCCAAAGGTCTTCAACTCGATGAGGAGGGAGTAGTTCACCCGTATACGGGACCCCAACTCACCTCGTTCTTCGGTATGCTTGCCAGAGTTAAGAGACTCGAGGTGCGCCCATGATAGATCCTGGCCGCACACACCCTGACCCACTATCTTCGCAGGGATGGCCTGGGTTGTATAAAGGGTTGAGTGAGCGACCCATTGACACATCTACCGCAGTCCGCTGACGATTGCGAAGTGCCGCACCTGATTACGACTACGATTATGACGGTTTTCGCTCTCGTATTCTACGACTCTTCTGGGCCCCGCCACCACGGAATGGCCAATCCCCCAAGAGCTGGGCCATTCGGCGTCCTGATGTACAGCATCTTCTGGATGATCATAACGCTCCCCGCGATCGTCATCAGCTATCGGTGAGTTCTATTCGTTGACTACTTAAAATGAGCAAATGGCTTAGGGCGGTTCCAGCTCCGTGACTACACCCTATAAACTCCCTTACTTTGCTCCCAGATATTCCCTCCGCCTCCTTCTAACCCCCACTGAGAGGCGGAAACCATGGCTCCTTTACCTCACCCCCGGTCTTCTCCCCGCCCAACTCGTCGTTGTCACATATGGTGCTCTCGGCCTCCGAACCCTTCGCCATTTCCTCCTACCAGGTTACCGCCCTGGCGCCGCCCTTCCAGACAGCTTCACCCCCTTGCGTTTCGGACTGTACTTCATCGTGGTTATTGTGAGCACCGCAATCCTGTGCCCATTTGAAGTTATCACTACCAAGCTCGCAATTCAACGCAACCATGCCTCTGCCGAGTATAACTCGGTCTTGCAAGAGGAGGAGGGAGATGCCGAGGAAACCGTAGAATATGCCGGCGCTGAGGAGGATGTCATTGGGTGCGTCCCAATTCCACCGTGGTCACAATACTCTCTTGACGCCGTGATTGTCCAGGTTACGCCACGAGAGAGACCCATACATTGGTCTCGTTGATTGTGCTAAAAGGATAGCACAGGAAGAAGGGCCCACGGCTTTGTACAGGGCGTGGTGGGTAACGATGTTGGCTTGTATTGCGACCGCTTTCTCGACCTAATTCTGAAGTACTGCCGAATCACACTCTTACGAATGACACCTTGTATGCTCGCCCCACACCCAGTTCGAGTTCACTGTGTGACACCTTGACAATCCAATCACTCGTAAGCCACGGCCAGATAATACTCACCACTGTGTGCATTCCAGCTGCCCAAACGAGACATTTTCAATCGGAGACCGCTGGGGGGAGTATCAGGTGGGGGGTAATTTTAAGGAGTCCTCATTTTCCCCTCGTTGACAATCGTTGTCCACAGGGCTGGATTATGGGTAGCTTTGCCCGGCCCTCCCGGCACCGTACCTTGAGGTCATACACCATCTACTCAAATGGGTGAGGTCCCTTGCGTCCCTTGCCAACTTCCGACATTTTGAACTACGAACCGTAAACCCGGTGATCCTTCGGTGAACTCCGGCGTATTGAACAGTTCCCTCTTCAGTTTCTTCAACTACTGGGAGAGGGTTCAGAAACCGTGTTGAAAAATAGACTGATCGAGCCGTCTGGGCCCTACTAGTAACACGCAACTGTGGTGGACGTCAAACACCCTTCATCGGTGTCAACGTCAAGCACCTGGTAGCTCCCTTCACGGTTTGTTGTGAATGATGCACCTTCCCTCCTCCACGCTGACCAAATGACAGAGCACGTGGGTGGTTCGACTTGCCTTCCGAAGCAGCGTTGCCTTGACCCTGGGAACCCCGTTCCGCCCTCAAATTGGGACGTTCATACCTCCCGGAGTCCACCTGTTAGTGCTGAACCTTGCCAGGTTGTTCTTGGGGGGCATAAGGGTTAGTGGATTGTGCACGGACACCCCCGGCTAGTTTGGCTCCCTGTAGGGTCTCAAATGGTTTTCTGCGTGAACGATCTCGTTACGGTTCTCCTCACTGCCACTGGCGTTGCTGGTGTCCCCGGAGGTGCGGAGGTGCCGAAATACATACAAGTTCGGGCATACTTGGAAGTCTGTTGCCCCATGTATCCCACATTCCACAATCGATCGGCCTCGATAAATGTAAGAAGGAACGAATGTTGCCGATTATAAGGCTAATCGGGGCTTCTTTCCAGACATCTTCAATACGGAGGATCACTTGCCCAAGACGCCCTGCAAAGTTCGCCAATGGAGATGGAGGGCACTATTATATAACCGTAACCGTCACAAAACGAGTGTACAACAACCACGCAAAAATGCGTGGACGTGGCAGTCCATCCATTACTCAGGCGTACTGTCAGGGAGTCAGTCAAACGAGGCCATCGCTCAAACCAACGGAGTAACGAACCCTAGTGAACGTGCCCATGGTCATGAAAGTCTCCTTCCGCTTGGGTCCATCCTTAGGAGTGTAAAGAGACTTGACGGCATCACTCATGTTTGCCTTGCGTTTGGTCTCCTCCTCGGCCAGGCTAGCCGTAACCGCGCGCGTGGCACTTGAGATACCCGTACCGCCGGGGTTGACCGTTGCCTTTCTCTTGACCGAAGGTTGTTCAGCATCGGCGGCGGCCTTCCGCTTCTTTCCTTTCGTCTTCGTGGGTTCCGCAGCGCGCCGCTTGACCATATGCGCATACATGATCTCTTCCTCCTCCGGAGAAGGGTTGAGGGTAAGCACGTCTTGCGATCTGGCGTACTTTGTACCACATGACGGACATAACTGGTACTGCTTCTCCGAATCCTCGGGGCTACCTTCGCTGGGGTCGCCTTTAGACTCGCCCTTGGGCGAACCGTTGTCGGTTTGGGAGACGGTCTTTAGGCCGGCCAGGGAGAAGACGCAACCGCACGTAGAAATGTAAACGAAGGGGACGGAACCGAGCATTTCCTTGAAAGTTAAGGGGCAAACGAACTGGACCTTGAGTGTGTCGCCGTCGATCGGGGTGCGCTTGTCCGGGGATGGGTTATGGGTCAATGTAAGAACTTTGATATCCTATCCACCGGGGAGCTTGGACGTGAATGATGCGGTGTAGAAAGAGAAGCTAGCATATCTACTCACCTTCAGAGATCTGATGTGGCCACATATGACTTCTCCATCCCCATACGATGATTTATCCAGAAGGTACTCTAAGATTGCATCCTTGTTGTAGAGCTTCCCGAGCGCACATGAGACTATGGGCTCCTGTAATAATCGCTTTGAGAGGATGAGAACTAAAGTGACAGCATTACGAATCGGGAGGGCTGACTTTCGAGAGTGCACAAAAGAACCACCTGGCACGAGTCTGGTTCGCCTTATCGGCTTTCTCAGCCTACGAGGACTGGGATTAGCGAATGGCAAAGGCGGGTTGAAAGCATTTGGATACCTTGGCTTTGGTGCGAACGAGGTCACGGCGGTCAGGTATACTTCCACCGTCATTACCCATGGTGGCGGTCAGACTTGAAGAGGCGCGTCCTCCGTCAGGTGAACTCCGATCTGGGTGTTGTCTCACACCCACCTTGTGCGGGGTCTTGCGTCAAGGCTGTCCCAGAGGCGACCAGACGGCAGCGAAATGCTGCAGGAATTAACTCATATGGACCGCATTACACAGCTACAAGATGAGATACAAAACGTATGTGGCCCTAGTTGTCTCCCCCATAGTACAATCCATCTAATAAAGCGCGTTTCCAAAGCTCTTGATGATAATGGCGAACAGCATAAACTACCTTACCACCAGGGCAAACTTTACCCAAGTCAGCTCGCAGGTTCCAATCACGAAGCAGCGGAACCCAGATAAATTCGATGCCCCAGACGTATTTGAAGGTGTGCCACGTTTGCTCCTGCACGCGACGTGCTCGAACCACCCAGGCGCCTTTGTGTGCGTGTAGCCAACAAGAAAGAGCTTGCTGGAGATCTAGCTCTCAAGGCGAGACAGATCGATCACCTCATCCAATCTTTGCCCCCACCAGAACCCGAGGAGAAACAGGTAGGTATTTACGCCGACGCATTACACACCACTTACGACCTCCCAGGCTGAACGGCTACAAGCGCTAGAAAACCAGATGACCGAAGCCAATGAGGAGTACGTCCGTGCCGTTCGCCGCGCAAGTGAGTACCACGATCCGCCCCCCTGAATACCCGTAACCTACAAGTCTTAGAGTCGCTCCACAAACAACTACGAGACATGTTGGACGTTATGCTCGCTGAGCATGACATGTTACAATATGTGTCCAAGTAGGTGTGGTATATCCCAGTGGCCTACCACACCCCCTTGCGATGGAGAACAGATACTCAAAAGTACATTATACTCTATCTGTATGGATACAAAGCAAATACAGTACTTGACCGACTACACTATCACGGTTAAGTAGGGAGGCTCGAGTGCGAGAGAAATGCGTGTGGAGTATTGAGAATGTCGCTTTGAGTTTCATATCTGTCCTCCAGCCCGCTGGAGAGCCCGTCGTAGTGACCTCCCAAATCCTCCTGTTCCTCTTCAATCGTGTCCACGGCTGGCAGAGCCAATAAATCGGAGAGACCATTTTCAACTACCACCAGCCATTGCGCAAGGTCTTCCACGATATGGGCCAATTCTGCGTGAGTTTCGTCACGGGATCCCATCAAGCTGCCGAGGTCTAGGGGGCGAATCGGAGGAACGAAGGGCTTCCCGTCTACCCCATCGCCCACAAAATTTGGCGGTGCTTGTGAGAAGTCCAAGGGTGGGGATTGTGATCGCGAACGAGATGGGGACTTGGTCGAAGCCGACAGCGAACTTGATAGACTGGAAGAAAGCGGATTGTTCCCTGGGGTCTGACTCGTTTTGGCGTTGGTGGTTCCAAAGGCGGAAGGCGAAGGGGGAAGTAGATCAGCCATTCCCAACTGGTGTTCCGAGGTCAAATGAGAAACCTAGATGGGGGTTAGAGGGTCGGAGCATGGAAGGTAACAACGAGGTGGACAAACCTTCAGGACGTCCTTCAAGCCAGGAATATTCGGAGACAGGAATTCGCTATTACCACTGACAGAGTTTCCGCTCCTCCGACGCTGCCGAACTAGAGGTGGAACTGGAGGGAGTAACGGCGGGGATGGCACGGTCTCCATGACCGCTACAGATGCTTGCCTTGTGATATTAGGCCTCAGCGGGGGTAATTTGGGTCCCGAGCGCAACCCGTCTGGGCTATGGTTTCGCGTCCGACGCAGAGCTAGAGCGTTGTTTGGCGCAGAACGCGAACCTGATGGACTTTTTCGCCCTGAGGGAACAGCGTCGAGGGAGTGAGTGGATTGGTGGGTGGGTGCGTTATGGATGCGGTCCAAGGAATCGGGTGTGGGAGGTCGCCGACCTCTCCCTGAGGGAAGATGTAGCGGTCGTTGCACGCTTGTGGGCAACCCATTGGACATTGGGAATCGATATTCGCCAGGGGATGGAGTGGGTTCTGCCTTCCCGCCATCCGAATGAGTGGATTTTTCATCAAGAGGGTGGTGGTGTGGGGTAGAAGGTGACGGGAACTTCGCTGAAGGAGCCTTTGGTGAATTGGTCTTTGGTTTTGGTTCCGACGCTTTTTCAACGTCTGTAGTTTGCTTCGGTCGGGGAGGGAAAACAAACCCAGGGCGATGAGTGTGCTGGGGATCGTCGTGATCGGCTTCACCTAGACGTTTCAGTTTCCTGGCTGTCCCACTTCGACCCGGGGTTGTAGGAATTAGTAATGGAGGCAGGGCTAGCGTGGGTGGTGGGTATTGGAACGGGACAGGGGTAGCAGGAGGTTCGTTATTATCCGAAAGCTCCTCCTCTGGGAAAAGGGACCTGAGCGAAACCGGAACCTTTGAAGACTGTGCGGGTCTAATTGTAGAGCTCTGTGCAGGAACCTCCAGGGCAAGTAGGCCGAGTGAAAAGTCTTCCTCCCTCGGCTCCCTCAATCCCGACATACTCCTGACGGTATCGAACTGCCACACATTCGATAGTGACGATAAACGATTATCGGGCCTGTTGGAGGATTAGGTCCCCCCCTCGGTAAAGACGGGGAAAGGCAGACGGACTGGTTTTCTTCATCTTCCCAACCAAGCGGATCTGCGAGGCTGGTCCTTGTACCGCCTCCCTCGCTCCAGGTGTCGTATCGAAAAAGCATTTCTTTCAGAATAGCATTAGCGGTTTTCCCCGTCGTCTTTATCCACTTCGTTTTTGAGAGCTCTTCCGCAGGGAGTCGCTGCAGGGTCGTAAATACTCTGTTCACGAGCGGTTGCAAATCCACTCACATCAGCAGAAGATTCCTTTAAGCATAGCGCGACAAAATCCCGCATGTCCTTACTCCCTTCGCCTTCTATCAAACGCGGGGCACGGGTCCGTGGGAGCAGTTGGAGAACTCTGGCTGCGTCCAAGTTCGAGTGCGGCGGGCTCCCCTTTGCCATCTCGTAGATAAGGATCCCCAAACTCCAGATATCCGCCTTCGTGTCGTAATTAGGAACAGCCTGGGCAACCTCTGGAGCCATCCAGTACGGGGTTCCAATGAACGTGTTCCGCTTGCTCGTCGCCGTCGTCAAGAGTGCAGACACACCAAAGTCACAGATCATGACCTTCCCGGCCGCCGTTATGAGGATGTTGGCGGCCTTGATATCCCGGTGGATGATGCCCGAACGGTGGAGGTAGGCTAGCGCTGCAAGAACCTCACGAACGACGATTACCGTATACTTCTCTTCCACGATCCCATCTGGACATGCTTTCATGAGTGTGCGCACGCTCCCGCCCTGAGCGTACTCCATAACGATCCAAACGCGTGGTCCATCCAAATAGCAGCCATAATACTTGGTGACATTCGGGGCGTCGCGTAGTTGGGTCAGGAGAGCCACTTCGCGCTGGATGTCCCCGACGTCATCGTCCTCGGTGTCGAGGTTTATGATTTTGAGGGCGACGACGTTGCCGGTTGCGATCTCGATGCCTTTGTGTACGGAGCCATACGCGCCACGGCCGACAGTTTCCAGACGCTTGTAGAGTTGGTGGACAGAGGGACCTGGCCGAGACATTGGTCGGTAGCTAACCAGACAGGCGATGACGGACAACAAACAGGGCACGCCGATCAGATTACTCTGATCGCCACTACGACCTCCGCGATCATGGATGGGGATACGGACCACCTACGACTGACCGACGACGACGAATACAGTGATACGACCTCTGAAGACTCCGGGATGAGCGTGGACCCCAAGTACGAATGATTTTCCACGCATATATCCAGGTGTTGACCTTCACTCCAGGGACGAAGCCGTTCGCGGGATCGAAGCCCTTGTGTTGTCTTTCCTGGCACAATTAGACAGTGCTCTTAAGAACGAAAAGACTGGGGGAGGCAGAAGTACCCTTGCTCGGCCTAAGCCAAAGATCGAGCTTCAAATTGCCAACCGGGCTAAACAAACTGAAGATGGGTACGGATCGGCCCGTGCTATCTTCTGGTTCTCGAACTAAACCTGTAATTCAGTATTGCTGCTGCACGCACGTTAAGATTTCCCCAAAGGTCGAAATACGCAAGCAGCCGACCGTTCGGTATGTTGCTACCCCGTCGGCATGTACTGATCTTTGATTCTGCCCCCAAGCCCGATTGTTCAGAGTAATGGATATAGTTCACGAAGCGGTTGCGAACGAAGCCCCCGCGACGAAAAGGTAATCATGATAATGTTGCGGATTGACGTTGATGCTCTATTCCGTATACAGAGACATATATTATCGGCATGCGTCGTTATTCGAATCGCAGGCAACAGTTGACCGGGTAAGAAGACTGCACCTCACACTCATGATTTGCCGAGTCATTGGGGCTGGTAGCTTGTCGACGATCTGGCAGCGACATTTAACCTAGGGAGGGCGGACCTAAATGTGGTGGGTAACCATTTATGGGCTCCGGAGTGTAAGCTGGCCTAACGCGGTACAGCGCGCATCACCCAAAGGACTCTTGTGTGGATCGTGCATCCAGATTAGACTCGAGGATGGCGGTGTGGTCACTCCTTCAGACAGCGAGGTACTGGTTGGTTCATGGCCTTGATAGCGGTTAAGATCTCTTGACCCTATTTCCAGGCTTGCCTGATTCCCCATGCAGAAGACGTCGCAGTCTTCGATGTCGACCCAGAACTGTCATGGGTATTGATTGTAGAAAAAGAGGTGAGCGTGAATGACCGCATCCAGCGGAGTTTCTCATCGACCGGTCCATTTTACGTAGGCAGTGTTCCAAACATTGTGCAGTTCGGAATTCACGAGGGAGCCCGAAATAGGCAGAGGGGTCATTTTGACGGTGCGAAAATACGTACACCCGCACGGTTCATGACACTCTAGAGATCACACAGGGTAAAGGTTTCCCCGACGTCGCGACAAGAGCCCTGGTAAAGGCGCTGGCCAGTAATCTCCCCGAGACGTTTGGGTTCTTTCATCCGCCTTCCGCTTCCGGACTGATCGCCCCCCCACACTATAGGATTCCCATAATGGCTCTTGTCGATGGAGACCCTTCCGGACTTGGCATCCTCTCGACTTATATGGACGGCTCAACCGCCATGCGACATGAGAGTGATAAGCTCGCAGCAGGTGAAAGAATCAAGTGGGTTGGGATCCACCTTAGCGAGCTTTCGAGGTAGGCTATCCTGTCACGCCTTCAGATGTCCGGGGTTGATAAGTACTAGGTTAGGAGTTGACAGAGGCTCACTGTTGTCCATCACGAGTCATGACGAGAAAAAGGTATGTCATACGGTATTTTTTTTTTTCAGGTGACAAAGGAGGCAATTCCATCAGGCAATGAGGATGTTGCTGCATGACGCGCCTCCTTACCCCGATTCGTGGAGGTAAGTGGTGGGTGAACCCATGTACTTGCTCGGGCTTTAGATTTTTCTAGGAAGGAGCTGGCCCATATGTTACACTCCCGTCGCAAAGCGGAGATAGAAATCCTCGCGAACGCGCATCCAGACAACTCGACGCACTCTGCCTGTTCTGGACAACCCCTGTTCTCGTACTTGGTTAACAAAATTTCTGCGACTATTCATGAATGCGGTAGCTGAATGAGGTGCGGTTGTATCTGTCCCGTCTGGCTCCAGCACTTTGGTGGTGGGTTAATGGCAAAGATTGTTATGTCAAGAGCAAGAAAGGTGGCGGCGAAGTAGGTACATCACAAAGGCGAGAAGCGTACATTTGTCTTTTGCGATAGTGGGAAGGTGGGATGAAGAGGTGAACAAGCAAATAATGGATGAGTGTGTGAACAGAATTGCGAATGGGTGGGGTGAGATCCACGGTAGGGGTGGGGTGGTTCGGATAGTGATGTGTCGCAGGGTGGGGGATAAAATGTGCGGAGCTTACGGGAAAATAGGAGTGGGAAGGGGGTCGCACATGGTTCGGGGAATCGAATGAGACGGATACATAACGACATTAAAATATAGTTACCTCCAAGCTTGTGTCCTCCAGAGTGTTTGTCAGGTTTTGTCAGATAGCGATGGATCAGTCGTCCTCGGTCATGTCCGCAAAGCCGTCCACGATAACAGTCTTACTTTTTGTCAATGCAGCGACGTCTTTTCGGATCACGCGTAGCTCCTTGTTCCAGATCACCCGCAACTCTTCCCGTTGTGTGTCCATCCCCTCGCCGTCAGCAATAACCTGTTCGCTGACACCCAACCCTCTCAAGAGCTCGTCCGTCCTAACGCCCTCCACGAAAGCGACGACGGACGATGTGTTTGCCTTGGTGCCACAGCTGAAGGAGATAGACCGCCCAAGAGTGCGCCGACCGGTTTTGGAAGGGGTTGAGGGACCAGTCGATTCTTTCCCAACGATTCCGAGAGTTTCCAACATACTGATAATATCGGCGAATTCGGTTCTGGAGACGGGAGAGAAGACGTCATTTGATTTGGAGAGCAACTTCACGTAATAACTGTGAAGTTGTGTCATATCGAGGGTGGACATGCGAGGAGTGGTGTTGGCACGCTTCAGAGCTGACTTTCCGGGGGCGGCTTTTACTGAGGTTTTCGCGAGGACGGAGGAGATGGGGAGCCCCTGTTCCTGCCTCTTTAAAGCAAGCAACATGGCCAATAACGACAGTCGTGCCTGTAAACCAAGTCCAGCTACCTTTGCGACAACCTCGCTTGAGCTGGCAGCGTTGGTGTTGTGGGAGGCTGACGACGTAGCGGTGGATGTGGGGGCGTACGACTTCAGGGCGGAGACGATGTGGTTTGGAGTCACGACAGGGACTGGTCCATCGAGAGCAATGTCAGTGGATGCCTTGGAGGCGGAATCAATTGCACCGCGGAGGACTTCAAAAAGTGAACGGACATCCCCGGCTTGGGCAGCTATCTTCTTAGAGAGGAGAGTGAGGGAGGTCTTGGGGAGGAATTTCTCCGCCTGCTTCAGGTGTACCGTGTCACTGAACAAGGGTTCGAGCCTGATCATCAGGATGCCCATGAGCTGTTCGGACGTATACGGGGCGAAGTGAACAGTTTTTACACCGGCGATTCCCTGAATGTCGACCTGGGACGAGGTGGATGTGAGGGTGTGGGTGTTCGCGATGGAAATGATACGAAGACGGGAGGGATGTGCTTGGGCAACGGAGAAGATCGAGGCAATCGATTGCGGGGACGAGGCGATGTGATCAAGCTCATCCAACACGAGGAAGCTGTGGCTGTTAGTCGAAGTCTTTCGTCCGAACAACCCAAGAACTTACCATTTGGAGCTATAGGTAGAGAGGAGTTGGTTAACTCCATCAATGCCTTTGAGGGCCTTCCTGGTCTTCGCCTTGGAGGAGGAGAGTTCATCGGCGAGCCTTGACCACAAGAAGTCGACATCATTCAATGCCATGCAGTTGATGGTGATGACTGTGAAGGTGGGCGGTATGGCAGATTCAGAGATGACCGAATTGACGACAGCAGTCTTCCCAGTACCAGGGGACCCTGAAATGTACAAGGAGGTGCATTGTGCGGACGCGGGGTTCTTGGCTCCTTCCACGAATGACGTGATGAATTCGCTTATGAGCGCGCGTTCGGTGGCGCGACCTGACAACGGTGACAAGCCATTCGATGTGGACCTAAGGAGCGCACGGGCGCGAGCATAGATAGGAACCAGTATGGATGGCGGTGTAGGTGGGGGGGTGGCGAGCGTCAAATGGAAGAGGGTAGTAGAGGGCGTCCTAGTGTCCAGACTAGAGGTTGAGAAATGCCTCCTTGGGGCTGTGTCGGGAAAGTAAACAAAAAATCAGACATGCTTAAACGACAATCGAACGCGCGTGGCTCACTTCGAGCATTCCTTGGGGAGGTATTGTTCTCTGTAGCGGTTCTCCTGGGCCGCCTTGGGGACGGCGACTCTGGCAAGGGTGGTATGTTTTCCTTGTTCCCATCGGGGTTCAGGTCAGTCAGCGTGCTGGTGGTCTTGATTCGCTTCGCGGTCGGAGTGACCTCTGGGGTTGGTAAATCCCGAGGACAAGAAGGAGAGTCGGAGGAAGACTGGGATCGTTTGCCTAGCACGGAACCCTGCATGACTGGCTACGATGGGGAATGGTAGCGCGTCCAGGGTGGTGTTGAAGGATAGTTGCACTGGTGTAGGGATCAACTACGCTGTTCGTACACCGTGGAGAACGATGTCGACCGCGAATAACGCGCTGTCGATGATGGTTGTGGTAGAGACCAGGGCTTGGTCCGGGTCGACCCCGCGCTTTTGATCACCGCCATTGGGAGGGCGAGTGACCGGATAGGGAAGTCACGTGCGTATAATCCATGGCTAACGCGTCCACCACGGTGAATCTAGTTTTACGAATAAGTGATTAATGCTACCGGCCCCTTCCCTCTCCAGCTCCTTGTCTTTCAGTATCTCCAACATCCGAACCTTTGTAGGAGGTCAACGAGGCCAACGGTGCAGCTCTAATCGTGGGATCCCCAACGTACCAGGCGTGACACTCTTCGCTTGAAGGCCGAGTAAAGTTCCTCCAGTGCTGATTTCGCTTGGTACTCCTCGACGCGCCCACGGCTCAGTTCCCCAGCTAATACCCCCAATTCCATCACGGTCTCCAAGCACATCCTTAGGGCATCGCCTGCGGCCTTCTGACCCGATCTCAGGAGGCAGGCGATCAATATATTGTCCAGCACGCCAGAATGGTACCGCGCGAGCTCGAACACATCAGAAAACCTATGCTCGTTGTGGCGTTCCTTGGGGGTCGAGAGTTTGAGTAAAAATGAGTCAAAGTGCCCCCGGATCGCCGTGTCGTAAACGTACGAGCACAACTGTGCGACAAATGTGTGAGCCAGAAACCTGAAATGTAAAAATAGGGTGTTGGTGTTCGCCAACGTGTCAAACAGTGGTTTTTTGGGTGACCTCGAGAGGCGGTGGAGCATTCGCACGACATTCTCCACTGGAAAACCGATTTCAGGGGAAGAATTTGTTTAGCAGTGACGTTTACAACCCACCCCGAAGAAGACGCAAATTGAACGCGAAGATCCGCTGGTACTTTGAGAGGACCTCGGGCCCAACCAAAATCCGCAGGGGCCGAGGAGGTTGGTACTCCATATATAAAAAGTCCAGAGCCCTGTGGAGAACCGTGGACATGATCGGCATTGGCCCAAGGAAGCTGCTCAGGGAGAACACCTACTCAATTGCTACAAACGAGTAAGACGCGCGTGGTCAAGGTAATAACTGTCGGATACGTACAGGAAGGATCTAACCACTTGTCTTGGCCCTCCCCACTGGGTAAATCTCGGATCGCGAACCCGATCCTCCACTCCGATTCCTCGTAAGCACTCGGAGTTGTCACCTTGGAGCTCGCAGCCCTTGGCCGCATCATTTCCATAGCATCCACGACGACTGTGCGAAGGAAGAACCCGAGGTCCGCGCCACCTGGAGGCCAGCTATCCTTCTCCAGTAGGCTCGCAGAAAGGCCAACAGGCCAGACCTTATCATCAGAGACAAGTCCGGGGGCTCCTCTCCTACTCCCTCTTGCAGCCAAGGACCAGGCGCTCTTTCGACCGCTCGATGTCCAATCCTCAGAATCAGAGAATAGTGCCGCGGATAGTTTTGACTTGAAAGAGTGAGACGCAAGCAGTTGATATGATCGAAGAACTGTGAGGTGTGAGTGGATGTGTAGGTCAACTGCAGGGATGGGTGAGAGGGAAGCGAGCGGGGTGAGAAAAATGTCCAGGACAGCTTGGGAGAGGATTGAAGCCTGTTCGGCCAATGGGCTAAACACAAGATTTGTGAGATCGCCGATCGTGGGGATCACCGCTGGCAAATGCTCGGGGAAGTTATCCATGAACCTCCTTACTGGTTCCAACAGTGAAGGGTCGGTACCATGAGAGCCCGGTTCCAAGTCGTAGACCTGCAGTCCCAGGAGTTCTGGTTTGTACCTTATCCCACCTTCGCCCGCGTCCGCCGGTTGTGGGGTTGTGGGTGCCGGCGACTTTGAAATTGTGGGCTCGAGTGGCAACCCCGACCACGCCGCTTGAACCTCATTCTCGGTCCAATACCACTCTATCGGCGAACTGTGGGCCGGTTTTGATAGCAGGGGGTGGTCTGGGGAGGCGTCCTGAAGGATCACCAACGATTTTTGTGCGCCAACGAGGGAGTCTTGGAGGGGCCGCGAGATAAAACCTGGGTATTTTTGAGCCATAACGTCTGAAAACTCGAGATCCTCGTATCTCTCTCCTCCATCAGATTGGATCCCTTTGGATTGCCGGTCCAGAGGTCGCCAGCTTCCACTATAGGCGATGGCGGTGCATATAGTTTGGAGATAATGTCGGGACGTCAATGTGAGGATGAACGCAATTGCGGCATTGACGATCGTGGGCGAGGAACGTTCGAAATGACGGATACAGTGTTGGTAGATAGCGGAAAGGAGGTCAGTGTTGTCAAGTATTGGAGGATACTGATCGGGTGACCGATCCACTCCCTGAGACAAATTGTGAGGTTGATGCCGGGCGACCCTGTGATGCACTTACCCGTCCACACACATCGGCACATGCAGCCAACAGATTCTCAACGTCCTCGCACGCTGCCCAGGTGGCGTTGAGAGAGGGGGTTTCATTCCCCCCCTTTCCAAGGCAGTCCATCACTTCTGCTCGAGCAAATGCGAGCAAAGAGTCGAGCGCGTGAGAAAAGGCATGCAGAGTAGGGCTCGCGCTTTGAAAGCTCGATTTTAGACGGAGACGATGTAAGGATATAATCAGGTGTACCTCTGGCCCAACAACCTCACGAGAACTTCCAGGCGTCTCGAGAGTGCCCCGATTGTCAAAAATCGAGATAGACAACTGGGCGCCATCAGGACAAAGCATCTTGGAAATGGACGATGCCGACCTCTGTGTTATCGTTTCGTCTCTGCCGATGATCGACAGCACTCCGTTCTTGTCGTGATGTACACCCCTCAGGATAAAGCACTCCTGTTGGGGATCCCAGATGTGAAAGGTCGAGGTCGCTCCCATCAGTGTCAGCTTTAGTGAAACGAGGAGCTCCGATTGTTTCACGTATATGATCGCTGTCACGGCGCTCGAAAGTTGCGGTCTGACGCTGTCCAAGAACATGGGTGGGGATGATCATTAAGCGGAGTTATGTGTATGACAACATACAAATGGCGACTTGCGACAAAAACGTGAGGGGGCTGTTCCGAAATGTATGGCGAATGCATCGCGCTCAGTTTTTGAGAGGGCCGCCATGTGTCCCACGATCGAAGGTTAGTCTGAGGGTGGGGTTAGAAAGGTTAAGGTTCCGGCCGAGAGGATCGCACTCCATGAAAAAGACCCCTATCGTAAACTCTCTGCCAAAGGTGCGCTGCGTCACCAGCGCGAAAAGAGTCGAGTGGGTGTTGATTCGCGGGGCGGTCCCCTCCCCGCCTGTTCAAGAGAGCCGATTGAATTGGCGGTGCCTTGAGATCGTCACATAGCCTTAACGTGTCCATAATAGGGTTTTGCGGCTTATCCGCCAGCCTCGGGACACAGAAGCGCGCATTTAAGGGCGGCAATTCCGCCACGACGCGGTCTGGGAGGAAATCGTGCGCGTGGTTCATTAACAGGCGCGGAGTGTCACGTCACGTGCTTTAGGTCACAAATCCGGCAATACCTTGTGGCGTCCCTCCTGCTGTTCATCAATTTCTTGGATCATCGCCGCCCCCCACCCTGGGTCATTCCGTCCACCCGGCTTGCTCTCCTCATGGCGACCATAACCCACGCCCCTCTTGTATCACGGACCCCCTCGCTCACACTCCTCGACTCACCTGTCAAGCTGAGACCCGTCACCAAACGCGCCCGGTCGCCTGTTCCAGCCGACCAGGGTCAGGTCCAAGAACATGCAATCAAGAGACATAAATCGTCGGCCACTACCAGTATACCCACGTCTCTTGCGAACGATAAGGAACGAAGGAAGGCAGAGAAGTTGGAGAAGGAGGCTGTTTGGCGGGCAAAGTACCTGGAACACTTCCCTCGGTGGATATTCTTTTTCGACCCCGACGGGTTCGACCAAGACACCACCGCGATGCGGAAGAAACTAATCCGTGCTGTTCAGTCATTAGGCGCAGTGCGTGTTAATTGTTCCTATCAACAACAATCAGCTCATTCGTTTTCAGTCGGTGGTTGACTCTTTGACTGATGAGGTCACGCATCTCATCACCGACGTGGATCCAAACTCGCCTGGCCAGGATTCTCCATCAAACAAGGAGAACAACCCAAGTTCACGCATAATTGCCACCCATTTGCTGAAAAGTCCTGTGAAGTTTCGGGATGGGTAAGTCGTGACCCGATGCTGTCTCTGGAGACTTAGCCTCACACCCCCGGCACTCCCCAGCGAACTCGTGAATCCCGAGGTCACCAGTGTTGCCGCACATGCCATCTCTGTTGGAAAGAAGGTCTGGAATGCGGTAAAACTCGCGTCCGTGATCGAGCGCTGCCAAGGCGGCTCCCTGACTTCCTCCCACCAATCCCGGACGATCGTGACTTCTGTTAACACCGCCTCTACCAAAAGCAACCATAAGTCGCTTTCTCAGCTTCTCGAGCACGAACGCCTCCACGGAACTACCACAGAACGCGATCCAAACTCCAAGCGACACGACTACACTTATTTCTCCAAGAACCACTACTTTGTGCTGGTCGAGGACCTGAAACAGGAAATCGCACCGATTGCCGCCCTTCAATACCCCATCACCAAGGGAGCAAACGGGGCGGACGCTGGATCGTGGCCCGTACTTCACTGTCATCCCAAGGCGCGTGGCCCCTTCATCGAATTCGACGAACGGGAGGAGAAACGGTGGCAGAAGGCCGAGAACGTGGAGAGAGAGAGAGAACGGGAGCGTGAGCAACGAAGGAAAAGGTTCGAACAGAGGAGACGATCTCTGAAGGAGAACCAGTTCAAGGCTCACCATGATCTGCGGAGAACGGTTTCGATGAACAACCTCCATCGTCGTGGCATCCTACCAGAGGTCATCCCAGACGGCGATCCTGATCACCTGGAGTCCGCAAACGCCTCCGGCTACCTTGCATCAGGAGGCTACGTTGCTGCATCGGGAAACAGCGTCGGCATCACCTCGACCACCGGAACAACGTCGGCCGCCACTGACGGCAGCCTCACAAAGCTTCAGCTTCCTCCATCACTACGCGGGAGACTGCAACAGGAGGTAGTAACGTCCCGCCGTTTCGGTGGTTCGGGAAAATTGAAGGAGAAGGGTGACATGGGGCCGCCCGCAGAGATCCCAGATCGTCGCGGGCTGAGGAAGAGCAGAAGCACGAATACCCTGCGGCTACCCAAACGAGATGAGGGCAGTAAGCCTGGCTACTGCGAGAGCTGCCGTGTCCGCTTCGAGGAGTTCAAAGAGGTTAGTTCGCATTGTCTCGTGTCCTGGCGGTTTGATGAAAGGTTTTCTATAGCATGTGCAGGGGCGCAAACATCGCAAGTTTGCCGCTGATGATAGTCACTACGTGGAACTGGACGCCTTACTCAATCGGGTACGCCGTAGAACGGTGGAGGAGGCGGAGGCAATGCGGGAGGGTGATATTGTGATCCCTGCACATGGTGGAGAGTTTGAGACGCTGGATACAGCACACGACTTTGGTACGCTCGAGGATGATGGGTTTTGGGGATCGTAAAGGACTTGGATAACCGCTGATGATATGCAACGGACTCTGTACGATTGGTGACGAGACTTTTTCGAAATTGATTTGAGAAA
>Ga0307509_10003101_pt1 | contig 25812 bp, 19 predicted proteins | sample 10_EM_MG_FD_202245 | JGI IMG/M metagenome (GOLD analysis project Ga0307509, IMG submission 202245) | Populus trichocarpa ectomycorrhiza microbial communities from riparian zone in the Pacific Northwest, United States - 10_EM | ecosystem: Host-associated > Plants > Roots > Unclassified | place... | reverse complement strand
TGAAGCCCGTCTCCTTGCTTCTCTTACCGGTGTCAAGACCAAAACTACCCAGTCATGGAGAGGCAAGAAGTATAAGATTAAGAAGCTAAAGAGGGGGGATTCAAAGGGTATAGACTCATGGCGGTATCTTACTGATCTTGCTCGCCCGCTATTATGGCCCACATGCCGTGCACGAAAATTGGTCCGCCCGGATTTTCTCTTGATGGAAGACAACGCTCCGGCACATGATTCGGACTTCACCAACTATGAGAGAATTAAGGAGGGGATTAATAAGGTTGATTGGCCACCTAATTCACCTGATTTAAACCCAATAGAGCACTTGTGGAACATAATGAAGTCTAGGATTCAAACCCGGAGAGGTGTCGAAAGGGTGACTACAGCTGGGGAAATGAAATTAATTTTGAAACAAGAGTGGGAAAGGATCACGATAGAGGAAATTAATAGGGAAGTATCTAAACTGCCTAGTATTCTAGCTCAATGTATTAGCCAAAATGGCGGGAATAAATTTCATGGATAGTTAGTGGTTTCAATATTATCATCCCCGGCGCATTCTCAATCTGGGCAAATATATCTTGGCGCCAAGGCATCCCGATACTTTTGAAATTTGGTAGTACAACGAGGTTCACTATAGCCAGGTGCGACTGTACTAGGGCTGTTTGAAAGGGTTGAGCTTCTGTTTTTGGCCGCCCAGTTAAGGAGGCTTGGCAAGGATGGTTGTATCCTATCCCATGGACGGATGAGACCTGCAGATTCCCGACCTTCCGAATCCGGTAATTGCACCCATTGCCAATACAGCAATTAATCAGCAGAATACCACCTCAAATCGACGTAATTGGAGGATACACTGTGAGGATTACCCTGAAGTAGTAACCCACCCTCCTTTAACGGCAGGTCGGGAATCTGCATGTCTCATCCGTCCATGGGATAAAAGGCACCTCTCTCATGTATTTACCTTAGAACAAGAACACATATATAACATACCCACAAGCAAGTTAGTTCCACATCAACCTATTGTCCAATATATTCAGAGGTTACCACCTCACCACAGGAGAGGGATACGGCATGCGCGACACACCATCCAACTAAGGGAAGGTTAAGTTATTGTCCCACACCGGTTATCATACTTAATATTCCATGTTCGGTTCGGAGAAACGATGCAAGGGAATGCTTCAGCTTGCGGCCAGTAGACTATTAAGTAGCATATTTACTTGCTGGATCCACCGTCAGCGGGCAGGCGCCTTGCCTTCGCGATCCGAGACAAAATACCGCAAGAAGGAATAATGTTTTCTACACAAGATATATAATTTATGCTGAGCCCGTTGGATCTTATTAACTGTTATTCGTAATCCCACTAACTTGTTGTGTTAAGACCATTGTGGTTTTGACCGTGATTTCTGTCGAGATTCCCGATGGTGGATATTGCATGTAAATACGGTACTTGAGTATTTGATAGGGGCCCAGAAGAGAGAACTTGTGGATACGCGTATCCGCCGTTAATTTAGGCAAGCCTATGTGCTAGCAGCCTCATCTGCGAATACCGGGATGGATCAACGCATTGAGTACCAAAGGATAGGCCTATAGAAGATGGGTGACTTTATGGGGAACAACTCTACGCATGTGTTAAAGGTTGTGGGTGATTCTAGATGTTGGTGTATCATACGAGTAATATTGAGGGCTGCCCATGAATGTGATTGACTTTGGAGGTCTAGCGAACTACAGCGAAAATACTTCTGACATGTCCTTTCTCTTCTTTGGAAGAGGGGTATCATAATTGCCCCTATTGCTTTACTTGGGCCTGCTATTGTGGCGATAATACCTTTAGATTTCAGTATCGCCGAAACTATTGTTTATTCATGACTTCCTATTTGACGAGCGTGAAACGAAACGAATGCCGAGCAACTCACGACGAAAACGATCGAACACTCAGGCGCGGGGAAAATCTTTCCAGTAACAACCACGGGTTCACGCTCAACTCCACAGTACTCTACTCGAGTATGCTCGGTGCTCTATCAACTAATAACTAACTAAAGGCGATCGCAGGAGCATATATCATCCATATAGACCTCATATCCACCACACTACTCCATGCGAGTCTCTCCTTCCCCCGCGAGCACTCCCGGCTAACTAAAAACAAAAACAAAAACTTTCCTGCCTCCCTCCCAGCCCTTTCATGCTGACCTTACTGTGCTTCTGCTTTTCTCTCGGCTTTCCCGAAAACTGCACGATCCCAAAACTATCGCGCATTCCTACATTCACGATACTTGCCCAAACGTCCAAACGAAACGCCCAAAGCCGGGCCGTATACCCGAAGCCAAAGTGAGTCTCCGGAGACAAACCCATGCCCAGATACTCAGCGCATATCCGACATCAAACTATGCCTGAAGCCGGAACCATATGCCATGTTCCTCAACGCATATCCGAAGCCACAAACAAGTGTGCTCCCGGAAGTTAACAAAACAAAGGAAGTATCAATAGAGTATGGCGAGTAGTACCATTTTCAACAAACAGCAGTTATAATTTACCATTGCTAAGATGTGCATCTCATGAGTACAATTAATTATATCTAGTGATTCTATCGATGCCCTTAAACAGAGAAACTACCGTATCGTACACCGTATATCAGTATAAGGCCCTCTTTCTCACTAATCGGTTGGTTAGGGTTAGGGTTTTCCGCATCAATATTCCAGAACCTCCGGAGAGGGTGGGGGTTGATTTTGGGAGGGGGGGGTAAAAAAGCATACATTACAATAGAATCGCTTCATACATGTAAAACTAGGTGCCCTTGTTTGGGGTGCTGCTGCTCATAATGTTAATATTCCATTGAGAATTGAGATAGCACTCATTCAGCCGCGTGGTCGTGTTAGATATTACAGCTTCAAACATCCCTTATCGCAGTGATTCTAAAAGCCCTAATCGCTCGATTTCTTTCCTACTATGGATATGATTTCTAGGTAAATTAATATCTACTGTATCTACATCTATGTTCACAGGGGAGATGGGGAAAGGAAAGTAGCTAGGAGTACAACAGAGACCAAATACAAAGAAAGTAAAATATATTATTGGCGGGAAATTGTTGTGGAATTGGGTACCAAAATGAAATCTGACCAAACCTCAGACCACAAAACAGCAATCCAGCAGTGCAACGCTCTTCTTTGACTTATATTATATCAAATTTGAAGATAGAAAGAGAGAACCAGCAGCCGTTATTGTACTACTGCATGGAGAGCGATGGGCTCTGTGCAAGAGACATGTGAACCGATTTCCAAGAGTGTAGTGCGAAGATCACACGGGAAGATAGCAGTCGAACTGGTAGTAAGATAAAGAATGATAGGAAGAAGGGCGGAATTAACGAGATTGCATCAGATGCCTTGGGATCACAAAACGAAGTTACTCCCACTTTGTGAAACTGGTATTATGCTTGATTATCACAAATTTCGCACAAGCAGTGCCATGCACAGTCATTTCCAGTGTTCCCAAGCGTCCAGTTTGTTCGTCTTCGGGTGAGGACCGGATAGACTACGGCTGATGGTCCGTCTTTTGGGGGCTGCTAGGACAGACTACCCCCGGGAGGCGCCGACCGGGTGGACTATAGGGGGCTATAGTCCCAGCGCTTCTGCCTCCGGTACTAGCCAAGTTGAAATCATACGCCTCCAAAAGTATTCTTTTTACATCATGATACATCACTCGTATCTATTTGAAGTGAGTTAGAATTGTTACTTTTCAGAAAGAATCTCCCGCGTTGCACCCCATACCCACGATGCAACCCTTCTTTTCTGATCTGAGTCTTAGTAACTGCCGGATTACCCGAGCAAAATATTGTCGGCTTTCGCGTCCCACCTTAGCCACCCCCGCTCCTCCAGCTTCGGAATCCCTCTGTGGAATCCAGTTGCTCACATGTCTAGCCCTGAACGATTCAAGGTCAGAATAGCGTAAGCGGTGCTATAGAAGTGGGTACCACATCTGGATTTCAACTCATATTTCCGATGGCACTTGTGCGGGTATTGCGGTAGTTGTTAGCTGTCTTTAAGAGAGGTAGTGTTGTGGTTTTGGGAGCCCGTGGTATCAAAAGAATCGATATTACCGCTAACCCGACAATGATCTTAGGATATTTTTCTCTTCCTTGCTCTTTAGGATGTTGTAGAGGATAGGTTGATGGGGTTCTGTAGCTTTAGGTAATAGAATTCGAGAGAGTGGGAGAAAAGATAGCTCTATCATCATTGTCGGACAGCATTTGGTTCAATCATGCTCGTGGAACTTTGTGAAACCAATATCACGCCTGTGGTTAGGGCAGGCTAGGGGGTAGAAGGAGCCACTCCACAGCTCCCCGGTAGACGAATAAGTGAAGGAATTTCTGTTGAAATATTATGTATATTTCCCAGTATATTTCATAACACTACCGTGTATTTCTTTACTTAGTTTGTGTTTCGGCTATGCCTATCCACCGCTTACATTACTACAGCTAAGACCTATATTATGGTGTTTTATTGTTTATTTCAGGGTTATATCTGGGGATTTAACATGTGGTTTCCTATCGGGCATTCAGGATTTTACGGTTGTTTATGCATCTCTTATGCACTACTCTTGGTCATGATATTTCTAATAATCTCCTCACACCCTCATGGATTTACGCACATTATTTGGGATTTATTTGGAAGGTTTTCAGGGTCAAACATGTTGGCACTTATGTTTCTTACATTGTTTTCCCTATATTTCTATCGCTTATATGGGCGCGCACTTTTGTATAATTATGGTTGCTACTGCCCACCTCGCTTAGAAGAATAAGAACCAGAACTCCTACCAATCTGCTCTCATACTACACATTCCTCCTTGCTTAAGCGTGCCACGCAACCCCCCTCTCACTTGCGTAGTATTATCCACATAGAATAGATTGTGCCTTTGGCGTTCATATTTTGAATAATTTCATTGTAGGCAGGGAAACCCCTCGAGTGTAGTGGCCCTCACAAAGCTGTCAACGGTGCAGACTTGGCCTGAACTCGGAATCCCTCAACAGATAAATCATTACCAACCCCTCACAGAAGCGCTCTGGTCACACCAATCTACTTTGCTTAAAGCGGCAGGGATAGGAATGCTATATACTGGTTTCTCCGATCGTGGTTTACAAATGTCAGTTCAAGCCCTCCTTCATCAGCACCACCGCGCAAAAGGTTCCACACTCCATGGTTTTCACCACCATTAAAGAAACTTGATATTTCTAAACCTTTCAACCCTTGGGGAAGCCTTGCTATACTAGCCTATAATTGATAGATCTCACTATGATACCATCAGGGGGGTGAAGCCTTTTCCCAGCAAATTGGGGACCCTACAACCCTAATTCCATGTATGCTATGGGTTCGCCCCAGCTTTAAGGGGCCCACCATGCCCGGTATATGCCAATACCTTTCTCCTCTCCCCGTGCACTGACATGCTTGCATACCCTAGGCGCTGATCACGCTCTCCCCCTCCTTGTGCTTCATTACAGGCCGTCATCAGATGTCACTCGTGTGCCTCATATGGCACTAAAATCAGAAATAAAACCTTATAGTATGTTGCTTCGCTATCAGCGATCACAACAACAGCAGCAGGTTATGAACAAGCTTCCAAGCCCAGCGCAGCCTCATAAATTCCGTGGTTCCAACATTCAGCACCCGCTCTAATCCCGGTCCACATTCTAGAGATTTCTGCAGTCCCTTCATACCCCCCACAACCATTCCTATCACACTGGCCATACCAATATATGGGAAGACAAGCGGCCCAGGTAACGGTTGTAAGGTGTTCGGGACGATACAAACGTCAAGCATCACACTACACGGATCAAAGACTCAATGATGGGTAGCCAGGGAAAGAGAGGAGGTATCATCTAGCAGTGTGAGTTGGTGATACCATTGAGGGCTTGTATCTTCTTAAACCTATTACAAGTGTTCTTATTGTCTTAGTTTAAGCCGTGATAGGACTTAGGATAAGTTGAGGGGACTAGCTTCCGCGTATTAGAATGATGGAATCCCTTCTCTCTCATTCTTCTGCTGGCCGAAGCGCAAAAGAGTGGGGTGAGAATGCTATCGCAATAGGCTCCAAGCGCAGCCAAGTTTGTAGGATAAGAGTACAGGCAACACTCTTCTCCCATAGCTAAAAACAACCAAGGGGATATATACTACCATATCGACGACTCCTAAAACTCGAGGAAATTTAATGAACTCTAAACGAGAACCCCACGATGATACATTATAATCCTCTGCCATCTTGAAAAAGGCATGGCCATCCTAATATCCCACGAGGCCAAAGCCCTATGTTCTATGCCAGCTATGATATAGAGACTTAACTCTAATTTAATAAACCACGCCCCTGTACCTTACATCTTCTAGGCAGGGTTGAAAGGGGTGAAAATATCCCTACCATTTGAGCACAAATAGTATTGTTAAATCACCGGCGCTCTCCCCGCACTCGGATCATTCACCGTTCAGTCCTCTTCCCGGCGAACCATGCGAGTAGTGGGGCCGACCCGGCACGAAGGCCGTGAAGTAACGTGGTGAAGGACAGGGGTAAAGGATAGCGGTGAAGAATGTACCGAGCTAAGAGAATGGTGTCAGAAGCGATGGAAATGGTGTGATTGTGTTCGAGGACTCCTGGAAGAGTCACCTATGTTTTTTGTATTTAAGTGTTTGGAAAACCCGTAGTTGTAAGAAAAACAGGTCACTGAAATTCAAGTCTGTCTTCGATATCTTTTGCTCTATCATACACTTCTTTGTTCTTCTTCACCGGTCAAGCTCATTCGCCTTCTATCCAGATCTCATAACATTAAATAGCCCAGGGTAATAAAACATAATTCCAGAAACCGTACTATTACTACAGAGATGTGAGTGGGAGAATGACGAGATGGTTTCAACAGTTGAGTTGGGTTCTGCTCGCACTGTAAGTTAATGGTCTACTAGCTTTGTGATAGATATCTATGCTGCGATCGGCATCTCACGGGGAATACTATTCATGCATAAGCATTACCGGATGCCTGCCAAGTAGCGGAGGTGTACCCTACATTGCCATTTATTTCACTCTTCCTTTATAGAGAGTTAGAGTTTCTTTATTGATTATTGTCGCCCACAGTAGGGCCAGTCGCTTTATCGGGGATGATACTAGGGAATAAACTAGTGAAAATTCAATAATTTTATAGATATCTTACGAATATGCCACATACTCCCATGCGGAATGCTGCTCGGTCTGAGCGTGGTGGGGGTTTTTGAGGCTCATCCATTCCGGAAGCCAGGCGAGATATCACAAGTTAAAACGTTCTTTATCGGGGAGATGGAAGTGTCCTAATCGTAGACTTCTCGCCCTACTATAAGTGTACCGTTTCAAATAGCTCAGTACGATACCTAATGTGCATCGCTATTCACAGAAAAAATGTGAAGGGAAAAGAATAAAGAAAGAACAAAGAACGAAATACACAGAAAGCAAAATCTAGTGTAACAGGAAGCCGCGATGGAATGAAATATCATTAAAATGTAAGCATAAGCTTTTTGCCGGAACCACAACTCTAGGGCACAATACCAACTTCGACTTGAATTGTATCGAATTTTTTGAAATAGAAAGAGGGAATCAAGTCAGCTATCAACTTTGTGACACATTGTTCCTTCCTTTAAGCTTGATAGCAGAGCGCGGTAGGTCTAATTCGTCTGGGCCGGATCTCCATCCATCTAACATCCTCCATTCGCTCTCGCATCGTATCCGGGCATCATGCAAGGCCCTGCGGAACAGCTTCACTACAGCTTCGTGACCATTCTTGGTAGCCAGCGAGCTTGGTGTTTGGCCGCTGTGGTCTGGCCTGAAGAGGTTGACATCTTTCCGCCAGGCCAACAGCTCCACCACTGCTTCACGTCCATTTCCAGCAGCCCACGAAATTGGAGTTCGGCCGCTGTTGTCTGGCCTATCGGGGTTGACGTCTTTCCGGTCAAGTAACAACTTCACTACTGCCACATGCCCATTCTTAGCAGCCCATAAAATTGGTGTTTGGTCCCAATTGTCTGGCCTATCGGGATTGACGTCTTCCCTCCCGAGTAGCAGCTTCACCACCCCCTCACGTCCCTTCTCCGCAGCCCACGATATTGGCGTTCGGTCATGTTCATCAGGCGTATCGGCGTTGACATCTCCCCTGCCTAGAAGTAGCTTCACCACTGCTTCATGTCCATTCTCGGCAGCGCAGGAGAGAGGCGTTTGGCAGTTGTAGTCTAGCCTATCGGGTTTGACGTCTCCCTGTCCCAATAACAGCTCCACCACTGCCGCGTGCCCATTCTCAGCGGCCCAAGAAATCGGAGTTCGCTCCCACCTATCCTGCCTGTTGGGATTGACGTCCTGTCGCCCTAGTAACAGCTTCACCACTGCGTCATGTCCATTCTCGGCAGCGCAGGAGATAGGCGCTTGGTCGTTGCTATCCGGCATATCAGGGTCGAGACCTTCTTGTCCCAGTAAAAACTGTACCATTGCTGAATTTCCACTCTTAGCCGCCCATAATAACGGCGTGGCACCAGTTTCGTCCACACCGTTTATGTCGACACTATCCATCAGTGTCAAAGCCCTTGCGACCTCAACAAGCCCAAATATCGATGCACAGTGTATTCCACTGAACTTGTTAAAGCCTGCAACGGAGCGGAGAGAATATCGACCGAGCGTATGTTCCAAGAGCAGCCTAATTGATATATGGCACCCGTAGCGGTTAAAGAGCTTCAATACAAGCGCTTTCCCACGTTTCGTGAATTCCTTCTTCATGTGGACCCCCCAGTATAAAGATGAATATTCCAGGAATGGTGAGTGTGGGGTGCTCCAAGCGCGAGAGCCCGAGAGGGCCATTACCTGCGGCAAATTCAGATATGTCAAGCAGGTCTCAGCAATTGTCGCGTGAGGGTTCTGGAAAAAGGTACGATGATTTATCAAATAATCTTGCAACGTGTAGTGGACCAGTCGAACAATCGATCGCTCCTTATCCACCACAACAAGCCCTTGGCAGCAGCTTAGCACGGTTTGTATTGAAGGAGAATTGTGGGTATTGTAATCCGTCGATCCTATTTCAACGGCCAAAGCCTGACATAACTCCTCCGCTCCAAGAGGCCGCTCAGAATGACATATCCATACCAGAGCAGTCATCCCGAGTTTTGATCTCTGACCGCCCTGCGCCTTAACCCGATCCAAAGTTGTACGGTAGGCATCCCCCAGGCAAAATCCATCGATAATTACCCGGAGCCTCTCTCGCCGCTGGTGAATGGTGGTTTCTTGCAAAATCGAATCGAGGCTCAGAGAAACTAATGAAAATCTAGATATATCTCTATTAGCAGGCCGTTTGGGTAAGATTCCGTATTTAGCCGATCATACTCACATCTCCGAGAAATTTCCCAGAAGATTCGTCACAATTTCATCCTCCAATATCTTATCCATCTCGTCCGAGGTGATATCTTCGCTAAGTTTTGTGTGGATGTATTGGATAACTTCATCCTTTTGGGGGTTCGTCGTCACAAGAGTTGTTGCGCCCGGGAGATATTTTTCCACTTCACCACTGACATGTGGTCTTCCAGTTAGGAACGCGCGAGTGGTCGGGGAGACTTTGATAATGTTCCCGAGGGAAAGAAGGACCCTGGGTCGATCTAGCGCAGCACATTCGTCCACACCGTCGAGACAGAAAAATGTGCGCTGAGTAGATGAGAAGCTCCCCAACATTTTCACCATCTCAGGAAGTTGTAGTTTCCGGCCACCGATGAATTTTTTATGCCTTTGAAACGCATCTATTATTTCTTGTGGAATTTGTTTAAAACTGCCGACAATCTGCTTCAGAAGAGAACCTAACACACTGGCCACAGACTGTTCCTTTTGGGCCATGGAGTCGAAGTAGAAACAAGCCACCGCAATATCCCCTCCGAACTCTCCCGGCTCATCGCACAAGGTATCAATTACTCGTGAACTAAAATTGGAACTTGTTAGAAGAAATATCTAGATTGGTGCTTTCTCTCTTTGAGGTCGCATCTCTTACCTGATATAGGTCTTGCCGACCCCCAGATTGCCGGAGCAAAATATTGTTGCCTTTTGCGATTCACCTTGGCCATCGCAGTTCCTCCAGCTTCGGAATTCTTCGGTGCGCAGAAGCCAGTCACCCACCCCCTCAACGCGCCTTGTTTGAATCTGATGGTGCCGTAAGTGGGGCTCAAGAGGCGACAACCAAGTTAGGATTTCAGAACGATCCTCGCTGGCTGCAATGTGATTCTGCATATCAACACTGCTGGCGTTGTGTGCAAGAGGGCAGGTATTGTGATTTTGGGGGCGTCTGGTATTGAAGAAATTGTGATTATGATGGTGAGGAGCAGTGGTATTTATTAATACAAATATCGTATCTTAGGGGGTAAGGATTATGGGGAGACTCGGAAATGGAGTTGGGGTCTGGGGGCTTTTTTCTGTCCCTCGGGCTTCGGGGTATGATATTATAAAGAATAGGTTGATGAGGTGTTGTGCCCTTAATCAAACGTCAGGACATTACGAGTAGAGTTTGGTGACAAAATTCTGGGGGAGAGCAAAGCGGGGTTGATGACGATATCCTAGCTTGGCGGCTGAAAGCTTAAGTTACCGGAAGTCCATCCAGGGGTCATAAACATTGTGAAACCGCTCGAATGCAATCTTTCCCTGAATAGCAAGCGCCCGGTGCAACGAGCTCTGCCTCGCAAAAAGCATTCAACAATGGTTTTAAAACCACACAACCCACGAAAGACGAGTCAATTAACGGCTAGTTATGGCTACGCCTGAGGCTCTCGTCGTTGAGGAATATCTGACTTTTGCTACGGTGGGGCAGGTGGTACTTGCACCGGTACTAGTGAATCAAGCGGGGCTAGGTACAAGTAGATCTTGTGTTGTACAAACTGGTCCACCACTTCCACCAAGGTTATTTCTCTCCTAGACCTAGGTTCCTTTTAATTTAATTTAGGAGCTTGGTAGGAGAGTTAGGGGCCTTTCTAACAAGCATCATACATATTATTATCATAGATATTCTACCGAGGTATACGAAAGCCCCTGGGTTTTGTATCATATGTTCCATAATAAGGTGGAGGGGCAGCAAACCTCGCTTGAGGAACCTACAAAATTTAGGCGCTGGACCTCCATAGCCGTCCCAAGGTTCCTGCTGATTATGTAACTGCGCGCTGTTTCAAAATCTTGCAACAGGCAGACTACTCGAGTAAGACGTGCCTAACAGCCCAATTGAAGATACCAACCAACTTAACGTAACTTTCAAGTTTAACCCAAATCAAATTCCCACAACCTGAAAATAAAAGTTGTGAAAGATCGGAAAAAAAATAGAAGGTCCATTTCCAAAGACTCAAAAGGAGGTTTGCGAAAGCTGGGGGGATGTTTAGCACATCGGAGAATGTTTGGTAGCGGTTCGTAATTCTTAAATTCACATACAAATTGGGGGTTGGGTTGAGCTGGTATCTTCCGTACGTTGTGTTAGGCGCGTCATAGACCTGCGGCAAGGTTTTGGAACCTCGCAGCTATCATATTTAATCGGCAGGGACCTTGGTACAGTCAGGTACAAGGTCGGGCAAGAAGTTATCAAACAGTTATTTAAGGTTAACCAGCCAAATCCACCCGTCTTTTCCGGTTAATTGGTTCCATCCCTTGTATGAGGAGCAAAGGCGTGCTCCCTTGCCCCTGGACAAAATTAACCGCCCACCAAGCAACAGGAAAATTTTTAGCCATGAAAACCGCACTTCCCTGCCAACCCTACAATCGTGTAAACCAAAAAAAAAAAAAACCCCTACCCATCATACCATATTCAAAATGTAGATACATAATGGCCGGTTGCCCTGCAATTTCGCTGTCGCTCATGGTGGAAAGCAAGTGTGACGCTCTCTTTTCTGTGCAGTTAGGCTTACATAATACAATCTATCAACAATAAAGCTTACATAATGCAGTAAATCCTCCAGAGATAATACCGGATCAGCATTTCAATAAAAGTTACAAGATAACTTACAGACGAAGATAAAAAATCTGATTATTTAGCAAGATCTCATGACCTAATTGCAAGCAATACAGATTTTATTTCCTTGAATAAAAAAATTGTAACTTATCTCATAGTACAGAAATGCCGAAACAGAGGTGAATTGATTTTCTTCTGTAACCCTATTTGCATAGAAAAGGACAAAAAGCAGCGCGTTACACTTGCTTTCCCCTCCCCCGGACCATGAGCGAAAGCGAGATGGGAAGGAGAACCAGTCATTAGCGGGATTTTACACTGCAAAGCTAGGGATCGCTATCTCTCTGACAGCTGTTTACTTATTTCGACGAGCCGAACTTGAAAAACACCGGCAGGGATTTCCCAGATTCAAGAAGAATTAGCACTGGCTGCTAAAAATGATAAAAAGTTTTTCCCGTTGTTGCCTTGGCCTTGTTTGGTTTTTTTTCCTTTCTTTCTTTCTTTTCTTTTGATATGCGACAATATCAGTAAGTCATTGCGCAAACGAGCCCTGGATTTTCGTTTGTTTTCTCTGGTTGACCAGCACGATAGTCTAACTCAATTCGCGTGCCGGCACAAGGGTAGGAATCCATTAACCAGAACAGGCAGGGATATATTTGGCTAGTTTAAACATGAATAACCGTTCCACAGCTTCTTGCCCGACCTTTTTACCATACTTTAGCGATGAGAATAATATGCTCCGAAGTTTGCAAAGTGTGATATCTCACACCCGATTTCTGTATCACTTGCAATGGCGAGTTATCATCACACCAACTTCAAGCTCTCAGACCAAATTGAAAGACTTTTCGAAATAAAATATATTTTCCATTCAGACCATAGGTAGGAGGCCATTAATATTTCGGTATTGTGATCTGATACGAAGTAACCAATGTAGCGTAACAGATGAGTGCCCGCTTGATAAAGTGCCAAAACAACTATAAATATTTCCCTTTGCTAACATGGCGCGTTGGGTCGGCCGCCTGAAACCGCACTTGAACCAGCAGTTAAGGTTAAGTACTCAGGTATTGCCAGGCGTCCGGAAGCAGGGATTTTGGGTACGCTTCTCAGCTATTAACCAAGGTATATACAAGTACAGTATGTCTATGTGTTAACGGCCTCACCTCTAAGCACGGGGATGGATGAACTAATTAACCGCTAAAGAAAAGCCCTTTAGAAGATAGGTAACTATAGGGGGAAAAAGTCTCCACAAGTGTTATTATTGCTAAAGGTAGTGTGGCTGATTCTAGAAGTTGCGGCACTATCGAGGACCTCCCGGGAGTGTGATGGATTTTAGAGGTTCTAGTGATACACTAAAGAAATTTCCCCGATATGTCTTTCCTCTACCGTACCTGAAAACCTGCTCTTGAATCATATAATTGCCACGATAGCGTTGCTCCGACGCACTATTGTGAAGCTAATGCGGCCAGATTTCAACACTGCCGAACCTGTGGGTTACAGCCTCCTATTTGGACCTCAGGCCCCAGCCCTTCCCGGTCTCCATCAAAAATTCTTTCTTTAGTACAGCACGCCCTTGCTGGCAGAATCCGCTGAACTGCTGCACGGGAATAAAAGATCCAGAAATCCCTAGATTTGGGTTTTAACACCCCCGCAGCGGGGAAATATGATTCTGTGAACCAAACTCCAACTTTGGGAAGGCAACGTAGTGGGATTGTAAGATTCCCTAATGGAGAGTGTCGTGTTCTGATTTTAGAGGAATGTAGTGCACCTAGTTGTCTAGTCGATCCGTCTTAGGGGCAAGACGGGAAGGAATAGAGCTCATACTCAGTCTTTCTTTCCGGGGTATAAGGACGGACCACCCCCAGGAAGGAAATGGCCGGGCTTACTGTAGGAGACTATGGTCCTAGCACTTGCCTTCCGGTACTAGCTCAAGTTGAAATCCTACACCGCCGAACGAATTATAGCATCATGAGACATCACTCGTGATGTCCCCTACACCCTGGGGTTGCAATATGCGCTTGATGCTTTGGACGAAGTAGAATAGATAACGGTCAAGATTATTGATTGCTGCGAACTACTTACTTGAATGAAAGGAAACATATAAACCAGTTAAATAGTGAAGAGATTTCAGTCCTGCTTGTACCTCCAGAAATTCTGTAATAAAGAACAGGTATTCAAAGAAAGTATATGGAGACCAAAGGAATAATAATAATGAAGTCCAACTTATACCCGGATTCGGAACAACAATACAGTGAGCTGGGAGAAGCATTTGAGAGGATTGAGAAATCTTATACCATCATCTAGGGTCAACCACACGGACCAGAAACGTACCATTGCTCCAAGGGTGTTCCACCACTGTTGGCTTATTACCGTCTCACCCCTCGATGCGACACTATCAAACACTCTTGCACCTACAATGAAACATGAATCCTGATCATAGCCGAACATCAACCTCGCCCTTGGTGATTCAATCTACGTAGGACAGTAGAAGAGTCTACCCTCGGCCATGATGTTCCTACCTTTGTTCGTTATCTATCTATCATCACATTCACTCTCTGTTGACCCAGTCATCAGTTATTTGTCAAAGTCATTCGTTATCGTATACGATTTCATTATTCTTTCTTGTTCTCTGATAGCTTTTATCTTTGTTCTTACTAATAAAAGGTTTCTGTCGTTCGGTAACTAAGGATTAAATTCACTCCGCTCATTCAACCCAAAGTTACTCAAAACTCCCTACGTAGCAGCTTCACCACTGCTTCTTGATCGCCCTCGGCAGCACATCAAGTTGGTGTTTGTCCACTGTTGTTTGGTGTAAAGGGATCGACATCTCAACTCCATGACTACTCCACGTACATTCGCGGGGGTGGGCGAGGTTGGTGCCCGGCCGCCATGGCCTGGCAGATCGAGGTTGACGTCCCCCCCCGCTCAAATAAAAGCTTCACACTGCCCCTTACCCATTCCCGGCAGCCAACGAGACTGGTGTTCAGTCACATGTGTTCAGCTATCGTGCTCGAAGCTCGTCTGCAGTGTTCTCAACTAAACAGCCCGTCTGGTCCTTGTCCCTACTTGCACTCATCGCCAATGACTATGGCCCCGCCGTCCGATGCAGGAAATGTCTCATATCGTACAAGCCCTCCCTGCCGTCCCCCACAGTCCCCGATGTAGAAAATTCCCGGAGATCACCCACCCTTTTCCTATAATCTTCGTAATCTTTATTTTTATGCATCCGTATTATGTTCACCCTAGTATTATTCCCTTTTCCTCCGGTATTCTTCCTCGTCACTCGCCTTTTTTCCCTTTTTCCCCTCTACTGCGACTGTTCTGATGGGTGGGGACGGAGACCGAAATGAAACTTCGCCGATATCACAGATTCTGGGATTGTAGCACCGCGATATTTGATTGCGTGAATACTTTCTTTATAGAAGGTTCTTGTGCCCGAGTGGTAGTTAGGAATCATGGGGACAGATTTCGCACTTCACGCCTATTTTCAGGTTCTCCGATATTTACGGCGGTTAGAATAGTTTTTTTTTTTTTTTGTTAAATCCTCGGTTTATTTGTAACTAAATACGGGAAAATCCATGGCATGCACCCTGAGGTATGGCCTGAAAACCCAATAACAAAAGAAAATCCTCCACACCATCCCTTCAAATAACAAGTGAGATTTGTAAACCACAGAAAAAGGGGTTACGTGAGCCCATAACCACAAAATTTACAGGAATCAAGTGCCGGTCATTTCCTCCTCATTCTCCTCCTCCTGAGGTACCCTATCGGGGCAGGCGGGGCATGACATCGAGTGGGCTTCGTGCGGGCCACCACAGTTCACACACTTAAGAGCGGTGTGGCTGCAAGGGCGGCCTCGGATACGGCAGGTGGCAGTGGGGCAAGTGTGCGCCCCGGTTGGGTGCTGGTGAGCGCACCATCGGCAGGAGGCAGAGTTATTGCATCTGTTGTTATAATGAGCGAAGCCATGACAGTTCGAGCATTGAGTGTTTGAGTTGAAACGCAACCGGCGTTCCGTTCTATACGTAGAAGAGTAGGCCGCCAGTCTCCTGCCCACAAAGTCAGGAGCCCTAGGGCCGGTTATCGCGATTACAATCGTAGAGGCAGCCTTGCCTACTCTAGATTCTTCCGTAGTGAGCCATCTGGGTTGTCCCGTAAGGGCAAGCCCGGTGTTGAAGGTGGGCAGCTCGGTTGCGATCGCATCCAGGGAGCTAGAGGTTGGGAGTCCGTGCACCAAGAGTTGTGTGACCGGGGTGTCCAGATGAACACTAACAGTGCCAGGTATAAGGTGGAGAAAGGTACCCACCTTGCTGTTAAGCGAGGTAGCCCTGATCGATTCCATCGTATTGATCGTAATGGTGTTCCCCTTCACGGAGACTGTCTGAATATAAGTACCGGCGAGCGCAGTGTTGATTTCGTTCCTCAGCTCCAACTCGGTCTTGTTAAGGGGGCCACCTTCCCGTTTAACGATGAGGCGGCGTTCTCTGGCTGTGATGCCCTTCCTTGGTTGTGAGGGCTTGGTGTTGGTCGTAGGTTTGGGCTGTACAGGTGTTGTACTAGTTTGAAAGGTGTTACGTTTCTTGCCCCCTTTCCTGGCTACTGTAGCCCAAGAAGCCTTGGGTTCGGCCGGCAGGGGGTTCGCAAGAGGCTGGGTACCAGAGCCAGTGGCAGTGCCAAGGGTCTTGGTATTCGTGAGGGAAAATGGTATTGGGGCAGGTACGTCGGGGCGAGGTTGCGTCGCTTGCAGTGAGGCTACTTCCTGCGCCAGCAGGTCGATAATCTCCATCAGGGTATCGACAGCCGATTTATAGTCTTTGTAGATGGAGGCGATTATGTCGATGATGATCTGTCCTTCCATTTCGGGTACATATGGTTCCACTTCGAGCCTCTTCGATGCTGCCTTATAGACATCCATGAAGTACTGCTTGTGGGAATAGCCGCGTTGAAGGTTTTTCTCCATACCAGGCATGGTTGAAACCGTCGAGCTTCTCGGTCGTTTAAGAGGTGGGGGGCCCTTAGGCAAAAAAATTGGTGACAGGGTCGGTGCACCCTCTACCGTAGTGGAGTGTCTTGCACCAGGTGTTGGGGAATGATCATCTGTAGCCTTTCCCTTCTTGCGGCAACGCCGGCTAGAGGGGCCAGGAGAGGGATCCATATGGTATTCGTGTAACCTGACAGGTCACGTTACGCGGAAATCTCGAGATAGTGTACGTGGTGTTGAAAAAAGTGCAATTTGCACTTTTGAGGAAAATAGGGGAGGGGAAGCTTGACGGCGGGTAGAATAGGATAATGCGCTTCTTGTATTATCGTTTTATACATATCTCTACTACTTCCACTTGGCACATGAAATTATGGAATGGTACAAAAGATTTTATCCGGCAGTGCCCCGCACTCTCCCACAGTCCCTTACCCCAGTTTGTTTTACATTATAGGGCCCATCGTCCTTCGCAGTGACCGCCGTCCTGAGGCTTCTATGGCATAGGTGGATCTCTTTTCCCCTTCCCATCGCGTCTATGGCCCTTGGCAGTCGCCCCGTCTGGCCCTACGAGGGCCCCGTGCCGTCGAAAGCACTGCTTTTCCGTTTAAGCAAAATCTTGGCCACAGCGTCATGTCCATTCCTAGCAGCCCACAAGCGTAGTGTTTGGCAGTTGCGGTCTGATCTATCGGGGTTGACGTCTTTCCGTCCAAGTAGAAGCTCCACCACAGCCACATGGTTATTCTCCGTGGCCCAAGAGATTGGTGTTCGGTCCCACCTGGCTGGCCGATCGGGATTGACCTCCTTTCGTCCAAGTAACTGTTTCACCACTCCCACATGCCCGTTCTCGGCAGCCCACGAGATTGGTGTTCGGTCCCACTCGTCTCTCCTATCGGGATTGACATCCCCCCGTTCGAGCAACAGCTCCACCACTGCCTCGTGACCATTCTCTGCAGCACACGAGATCGGCGTTCTGCCCCATCCCCCTAGCCTATCCGGGTTAACATCTTCACGGGCAAGTAACTGCCTGACTATTGCCTCACGTCCAGTCCGGGCAGCCCACAAGAGAGGTGTTTGGCCGCTGCTGTCCGGCCTATCAGGGTTGACGTCTTCCCGCCCAAGTAAGAGCTTCACCACTGCTTCATGATCATTCTGGGTTGCCAGCGAGATTGGTGTTCGGCCACTGCAATCTGGCCGATCGGGGTTGACGTGTTTCCGCCCAAGTAATAGGCACACCACTACCTCGAGTCCCTTCTCGGAAGCCCGAGAGATAGGTGTTTGGCCTTTGCGGTCTGGCCTATCGGGGTTGATGTCTTCCCGTCCTAGTAACAGCTTCACCACAGCCTTGTGTCCATTACTGGCAGCCCACGAGATCGGTGTTCGGTCACACTTGTCTGGATTATCAGGGTTGACGTCCATCCGCCCAAGTAATAGGCCCACCACCACCTCGTGTCCCCTCTTGGCAGCCCACGAGATCGGTGTTTGGCCACTGTAGTCTGGCCTATCGGGGATGATGTCTTCTCGTCCAAGTAACAGGCTCACCGCCACCTCATGTCCCCTCTTGGCAGCCCAAGAGATAGGTGTCTGGCCTTTGGAGTCTGGCATATTTGGGTTGGTGTCTTCCCGTTCGAGTAACAGCCTCACCATTTCCTCTTGCCCACTTCTAGCGGCCCATGCGAGCGGTGTGGAGCCAGTACCATCCATTCCATTTATGTCGACACCCATCGCCTCGGTCAAAGCCCTCGCAACCGCAACAAGCCCGAACATGGATGCATAGTGTAGCCCAGTGAACCTGTAGTAGCTGGTAAGAAGGGGTCGACCCAACATGTGTTCTAAGAGTAGCTTAATTGATATATGGCCTTTGTAGCGGCCAAAGAGCTCCAATGCAAGTGCCTTCCCACGATCTGTGAGTTGCTTTTTCATGTGGGCCCCCCAGTATAATGCCGAATATTTCAGGAATGCTGAGTGTTGAGTGCTCTGCAAACGGGAATCTGCAAGGGCCATTACCTCCTGCGAATTCAAATATGTCAAGCAGGTCTCGGCGATGGTTGAGTGGGGGCTCTGGAAAAGGTTAAGATGACTGATTAAGTACTCTTGGACCGTGCAGTGGATCAGTCGTATAGCCGACCCTCCCTTATCCACCACAACAAGTCCTTGGCAGCAGCTCAACACTGTCTGTATTGAGGGAGCATTGTCAACATTGTGATCCGTCGACCCTATTTCCACCGCCAAAGCCTGACATAGCTCATCCGCCTCCAGCGGCCGTTCCGAATGGCATATCCACATCAAAGCCGTCATTCCGAGCCTTGATTTGCGACTGCCCTGCGCCTTGATCCGATCTACGGTTGCGCTGTAGGCATCCTCTAGGCATGATCTATCCGTAATCATTCGGAGCCTTTCGCGCCGTCGATGGATGGTAGTCTCTTGTAAAATTGCATCGAGATTCAGAGAGACCAACAGAAATCTAGATATATATCTGTCAGCGGAATTCTGGGGTAATATTCCCTATTTAGCCGACCATACTCACATATCCGAGAAAGTTTCCTGAATCTTCTTCACAATTTCCGTCTCTAATCTCTCATTCATCTCGCCCAAAGATGTGTCTTCCATAAGCTTTGCGCGGATGAATCGGACAATGTCACTCTTTGGGGGATGTATTGATACTAGCGCTATTCCCTCAGGGAGATGCTTTCTCACTTCATCACCGACGTGTGGTCTCCCAGTTAAGAACAATCGGGTGGTCGGGGAAATTTTAATGATTTCCTGAAGTGAGAGAAGAAACTTGGTTCGCTCTATTACCGCACATTCGTCCACACCGTCGAGACAGAAAAATGTGCGCTGGGCAGAGGAGAAGCGCGCTAACATTTTCACGATCTCGGGGAGTTGTAGTTTCCGACCACCGATGAACTTTTTATGCCTTCGGAACGCATCCGTTATTTCTTTGGGAATTCGCTTAAAGCCGCCGACAACCTGCTTCAGAAGGGCACCTAACACACTCACCGCAGACTGCTCCTTATGGGCCGTGGAGTCGAAATAGAAGCAGGCCACGGCAATATCCTCTCTGGCCCCTCCGGGTTCATCGCACAAGGCATCTATTACTAGTGAACTAAAATTGCAAATTGTCAGAAAGGATACCCGGCTTTGTGCTTCCCTCTCCGGTATCGGGTGTCTTACCTGATGTAAGTCTTGCCGACCCCTAGATTGCCAGAGCAAAATATAGTTTCCTTTTGCGATCTGCCTTGGCCACCACGGTTTCGCCAGCTTCGAAATTCCTCCGTGTGCAGAAGCCAGTCGCCCACGTCACTAATGCGGCTTGTTTGGATCTCGTGGTGCCGTAAGTGGGGCTCGAGTGGCGACAGCCAAGTCAGCATTTCGGACCGATCATTGCTGGCTGCCGTGTGATTCTGCATCTGAAAAATGTTGGAGAGGTCGGAGGGAGGGGTGGTGTTATGATTTTGGGAGCCGTGGTACTAGTACTATATAAAAAAATTGCTATTATAAGAGTGAGGTGTAGTAGTATTGATATAGGTACTGTATCCTTGGGGATCAGGGTCGTAGGGGAGCTCGGTAATGGAGAAAGTATGATATCTAGAGACGTTGCTATAGCTTGCGTTTGGGGATAGGGTTGAAGATTGGTTGATGAGGTGTTGGACAAGCAGTGTTTGGTGGTAAAATTCCAGAGAGTGAGAAAAAAGCGGGGCTTACTACAATTGCGTCGCTTAGCAGATTAAGACTTGGTCTCTCGAGGGAGGCCGATCTCTTAAGCCTCGTATGATAAGTTCCGCAAGCGTGGATTGCTGCCCTCACACCCCGTGGAATACAAAACTTTGGAGCTGTGCCTCTGCGGGCGTCCTAAACTTTGTGCAACCAATCAATCTTTCCCTGCATAATAAGAGTGACAGCGCCCCCGTGCATAAATCCAAATTAGAAGTTAGAAGCTCGAAGCCTTGGCAGCCATGCCCAAGGAAACGCCAGAGAAAGCAAGGAATACGCAATGACAGAAACTTCCTTCTGTAGAGAACTTTTCTTCCTTCTCGAATATTCGCCAGGAGTTCCAACTTCCAACTTCCAACTTCTAACTTTCATTCCCAAGCGTGGCGCCGTCGCTCTATCCGAGCACACCGGCGTGGCTCCCTTTATATTTATTAGTAAATTAATAAAAGATTGAATACCCGGAACAACCAGCTCTGGCTCCGGAAAAACTTTGAACTAAAATTCACGACGCAAATCGCTTACGGAAGCGAGGTTTGCTGCTCTTGCACCCATACAAAACTTTGGAGCCGTACCTTCGTCAAGCCTGTACCGAAAGGGAATCAGAGGCAACCGCACCAAACTGCTGCTGCTTACATAACACAATCAGAATCCATACAATGGCAACCCTACCAATAGACCAAGTATCCAGCACTTTTATCTAGTAGACTATGCTATGCTGTGAATATCTGGGAACTTGTTTCACACTCTCCTAAAATCTTCAAGCCTACATTGAATAGACTCCCCAATTTCTTACTTCTAGGAAAGAAAGAAAAAAAAAACCCTGCTGTTTCCAAGTGCTAGACCTCAGCTATCATGCGGTGGTTTTATTTTTGTAAGATTCAGACTTTGCGGGTAAGTTACCCATAAGATTTCATGCGTGGGTCATTTTGAGGTGAAGATTCTAAACTATCTGCACTAAGCGGCTTAAAATCCCACCACCCACGAAAACGAGAGCCAATTACAGTAATGGTTAATTCTCGCTACACCTGAGGCTCGCATCGTTTCGGAATATCATAGTGTTGGTATGGAGGGGCAGGCCGTGCTAGTAAATCAAGAGGCACTTCGTGCTATCTTGTTTTGCACAAACTGCTCGGTTATTTTTTTTTGCATTCTGCCACCACTTCCACCTGGCTTTTTCCTCTCCTAGACTCAGTTTGTTTGATTTATGGATTTAGTACGAAATTTGGAGACCTCTTCCATGGCTGTCACTCAATGGTGCTTGTACAGTACAGTGCGCGAACACTAGATTAGGGAATGCGTATAACACTCAATATTTGCTGTCGCTTCCCCCACCCTCCCCCAACCAGAAGATGCAAATCGGGTTCTTCGAAAATTTAATGGAATAAAATCAAAAAAAAACTCTTGTTTCATTTTCGCTCCGCTACTACGCCGATCGCCAACCCTACCCTTACAGGTAGGGCCTAGAGTCGTATTCTACCACCTCGCAGCAGGTCTGAGTTACGCTACACTCCCATTGAAGGGGGCTAAGGTCTTCAGTCTCTCAGTTCCTGTAGGGCAGGACTGCCCACATCCCCTACGTGACGGATTATTCAATAATAACTCGATTTGAGCTGAATCGAACGCCTGAGCTCCTGCTAATTACACAGGAGGTTATTAGTTTTCTTGACATGTTAACCACTGCGCCAGCTAGGTATTTTCACATCATGTCACCACCGGAACTAATACTTATCCAGTCGCCTTTGATTTTTTGTTGTTCTACATGACGTTAGATCTTCAGCGCAACAACACACAGCCCCAGACACCTGCTAGTTCCATTTTTTCTCCTCTTGTATATTTCCTTTCATCTCTTCGGCCAGGATTGCTAGGGAGGTATTATTGCTGCCGGGTGTAGGTGTTCGCATAGAAGCAATGAAGGAAAACTGGTTTTACGGATTATCAGAGGAGCGCCTTAGGGATGGGAATATTATGCGCGGAGGGTGGGGGGACATCGTACGGTACGGCGGTGGGTCTTCCCCGGTTGGCGTTCATTGTTGAGAGTCGGCAATCTTGGCGGCAGTGACTCCCGGACAGGTGACGGAGATGAGAAAAATGAACCAAAGCAACGGCACTTGATAGTAGCTGAAGAGTGAAGGCTAGAGATGCATAATAAACCGGTTTGATCAATGCAGAAAACAGAGGACGAAGACTCCAAGGACGGCTCTTGTCGACTGAAGAAAAATCCCACCCATGCTACTCTCTTAGGGTTGTTGCTCACCTCTCTTATATAACAAGAAAAGTGCCACCTGAACCGCCCGCTCTCTAGCTATGTAAACGCATACGCAATCCCCCGCGAAAACGCATGAATGTTACAGAAGCTATTGACAGGTTCGACAGTATCATACCTGATTAGTGTTGTGCACGAGCCGAGCGGACTCGAGCCAGGTTCGAGCCGAGCGGGCTCGAGTCCTTCGAGTCCAGGGTAGCCTCGAGTCTAGTGGACTCGAGCCTGGGGGTTGTTGTTATGAGTTTTGGATAGAGGAGGAATCGGCTGGCAAGATGAAGAAGGACGAAGAAGTCAAGAAGGCAGTGTATGTATATTGATCGGAGGCTTAACTTTCTTGCCTCTTTATCTACGGAAAAGTACTAGGTTTATATAGAAAATACAAGATCTTTCCTGTGCACTCAACTCCTGTCCCCAGGACACAGAGAAGGTTCCAACAACTTCCTTTGACGGCCAGATGTCCATTCGGTGAAGGTACCGTATGACCGGAACTCCGGTCTTCTCGTTTTGGCTATTCAACTATCCACTTCACTTTGCCTTCCGATCGTCTTCGGTGATACGCCCGCCCCTTCCGTTCCACTATACAACCAGGTATAGTAATCCTCCTTCTTCGCTTGATAATGGGTGACAAAGGAAACTAATAACAGACAAGCGACAAGATAGGAAAGGGTACAATGAAAAATACTTCATCTGGGAGAGATCACCGGTGATTTCCAACACTCCCCCTCACCGGTGTTCGTCTCCCTCAATCCAAGCATGTATCCCACTGGGATTCAGTTTCCAAAACTTGTCTTTTGTAAAATCTGATGACGGGGCTAACCCGAGCCCTAGGACATGTCTTTCGAATTGAGGACGTGGGAGTGGTTTCGTGAAAATGTCAGCTGTCATCTCGTGGGTGGGACAATAGGTAAGTTGTATAGATCCTGACTCGACATGCTGCCGAATAAAGTGAAACTGAATATCAATGTGCTTAGTTCTGGCGTGATACTGGGGGTTCTTTGTGAGAGCAATCGCTCCTTGGTTATCACATTGAACCTGCCGAATTTCCTTCTTATGCTTTAATGCTCCTAGGTCAGATAGCAGTTCTCCCAGCCATAGTGATTCCTTAACACCTTGTGTTAAAGACATATATTCTGCCTCTGTAGAGGACAGAGCAACGCTTGCCTGCTTCTTAGATGCCCAAGATACTGCGGCACCATTGATCATGAACACATATCCCCCAATTGATTTACGATCTTCCCCAGATCCCCAATCAGCATCGGTGCAGCCACCACAATAGCCCCCACCATAAACTAGTCCTAGTGTCTTTGTTCCGCTCAGGTAGCGAAATATTCTTCGTACTGCCGTCCAGTGCATCGGACCCGGATTTGTGCTGTATTGACTAGTGGCGGAGACAGCAAAGGCAATATCTGGCCGTGTTCCTATCATTGCGTACATGAGGGAACCAACTGCTGACTGGTATCTTTGTAGGTTGATCAAATCGGCTTCATGATCTGGTGGTGAGGCAGTTAGTCGGACATGCGGGTCAGCTGGTGTGGAGACTTTGGCAGCGGTGGACATTCCAAAACGATCGAGGATTGTTTGGATATACTGCTGCTGTGAGATATGTAGAGTACGGAGTCGGCGGTTTCTTCTTATCTCAATTCCTAGAAATACTGTCAGTGGCCCGAGATCCGTCATCTCGAATTCTTCATGTAGGAGACTTCGAATCCAGTTAACATCAACTAGACTCGGCGCAGTAATTATTAGGTCGTCCACATAGAGGAGAATTAGAAGCTTGAAGATGGTGTGAATGTAGACATTGTGATCTCGCTCGCTTCTCTCAAAGCCATGATCAATAAAAAACTTATTTATCTTTCCATACCATGCCCTCGGGGATTGCTTTAAACCGTAGATAGATTTGATTAACCGACACACAATCCGCTGATGTGAGGGTGCTGTAGATGCCTCAACTTCGAGCCCTTCTGGTATATCCATATATACGGTCTCTTTCACCTCACTATTAAGAAATGCAGTCTTAACGTCCATCCCCTCTAGTTCCCAATCATTTTCAGATACCAAGGCGAGTAGCGATCGTAGTGAATTGAATTTTGCCACCGGGGCAAATGTATCGGTAAAGTCGAGTCCCTCCCTTTGGCTATATCCTTTGGCAACTAACCTTGCCTTATAGCGCCCGTCCTCTTTACGCTTAAATAGCCAACGGCAGCCTATTGCTTCTCGGCCATCTGGTAAGGCTTCTAATCTCCAGGTATTATTTCGGGCTAGTGAGTCCACCTCTGAGACCCAAGCCTCTCGCCACTTGGATCCATCCTCACTTTCAAAAGCCTCCTTCAGTGTTTGCGGCTCTTCAACGTGGGCTACCATTGCGCGTAGGAAGTTTTCTCCGGTGTTGCGTTGACGTTCTGAACGCCTGAGTGTGGAGATACTAACTTCTTTTTCTGTAGTCGCTGTCCCATGATTTGGTGGCCTAACCACGATTGTTTCTCCACCAAACCCCTCTTGGTCTGATTCTTCGCCACTGCTACCCGGAGGGGTAATCCGCTCAAGAGGTCTTCCCCTTTCTTCTTCGCTTTTCTCCTCATCTCTTACCACCGGTAAGCCAATTTCTATTTCGTATGTTTCTTCCCTCGTCTTTTCCGTATATTGCCTTATTTCCCCCTCATCAATAATAACGTCCCTGGAGTTGACAATTTGTTTTAGTTGAGGATCGTAAACTCGGTAGGATTTTCCACTAGAATTCTCATCGTACCCGACCAGGATACATTTTCTTGAACGTGCGTCAAGTTTCTTCCTCCTTTCCGCCGGGATGAGTGTATAGGTTACTGACCCGAAGACTCTTAGGTGGCCAATACTGGCGACAAGTCCAGTCCAATGCTCAATCGGTGACTTATCTTCGTGTGCACGTGAGGGAAGTCGGTTATGAATGTGTGC
>Ga0307509_10003100_pt1 | contig 25816 bp, 23 predicted proteins | sample 10_EM_MG_FD_202245 | JGI IMG/M metagenome (GOLD analysis project Ga0307509, IMG submission 202245) | Populus trichocarpa ectomycorrhiza microbial communities from riparian zone in the Pacific Northwest, United States - 10_EM | ecosystem: Host-associated > Plants > Roots > Unclassified | place... | reverse complement strand
GCGCGGCCGTGCCGTAGGCATAGGCGTAGGACATGTGGATGAAGCTGCGGGTCGCGTCCAGCGGCACCGCCTCGAGCGCGAGCCGATAGTTGCGCGTGCTCATCGGGCCGGTGTCGGCCTTCATCTGGACGCGCAGATAACCGGCATCGGCGGCAGGCATGTCGTACGCGAAGTCGACCGTGTAGCCGTCTTCCAGCGGCTGGTCGAACTTGCGCCCGACGACCAGGCTCAGCACCTCGTTCGGCGACTGGCCGGCCGTACTGCAGTGCTTCACGTTGAGGTGCAGCATCAGCAGATCGCACCAGCGGCTCATGCCCTGCAAGGCCGGGCCGACGATGCCAAACGGCTCATCGACGATCGCGTAGACCTCGCCTGCCAGGTCGCCTGAGGACTGCGTCGACTGCAGCACCAGCGGTCGGCGGAACGGGCTGTCTGCCAGCTGCTCGCGCAGGCCGTCGTAGCGGGCGCGCAGCGTGCCGGCGTCCTGCGCCTGGGCCACACCAACCGTGCCGACGACCCCGGCGAGGCCCCATGCCAGCGTGAGCACAGCGGTTCGACTCCAGGTTGTCTTCATGAGCGGTTCCAGGGTGTCAGGTCAGAGCCAGTACTGCCACAGGCGCCCGAACATTTCCTTCATGCGCTGGAGCGGCGAGCGCTGGTCCCATTGCGCCAGCGTGACCTGCTGCGAGGCGGCCAGGTCTTCGTCGAACGCGGCGCGCATGCGCCGGCCGAACTCGTCGCCGAGGATCACCGCATTGAGCTCCTGGTTGTGCAGAAAGCTGCGCCAGTCGAGGTTGGTCGAGCCCACCGTCGACCACACGCCGTCGATCAGCGCGGTCTTCGCGTGCATCAGTGCATTCTGGCGTTCGTAGATCTTGATGCCGCCGCGCAGCAGCTCGTCGTAGTACGAGCGGCCGGCGTGGAAGACAAGCGCCGAATCGGTGACGGCCGGCAGCACGATCCTCACGTCGACGCCGCGCGCGACCGCGGCCTTGAGCGACGCGATCAGCTGCGGGTCGGGCACGAAGTAGGCGTTGGTCAGCAGCACTTCCTTCTCGGCCGAGTCGATCGCCGAGATCAGCGTCGCGTAGATCAGGCTGTACGGTTCGTCGGGCGAGCCGCCGATCGCGTGCACGACGTCGCTGCCGTGGCGCGTGAGCGGCGGGTAGTAGCGGCGTTGCGCGAGCGGTGGGCCTTTTTGCTTCTCCCAGGTCTCGATGAAGAGCTTCTGGAACTCGGCGACGACCGGGCCGTCGATCTGCAGATCGGTGTCGCGCCAGGCTGGCTTGCCGTCCGGCCGTTCCTTCGAGGGCTGGCTGAACGAGCCGCCCGAGTAGACGCTGCTGATGTTGATGCCGCCGAGGAACGCGGTCGCACCGTCGGTAATCAGCAGCTTGCGGTGATCGCGCTGGTTCACGTCCCAGCCGGCCTTGGCGGTGAGCGGGTTGACCGGGTTGAACACGAGCACCGGGATGCCCGCATCGCGCAGTCGATCGAAGAAGGCCGACGGCGTGCCCCGCGTGCCGACGCCGTCGCGGATCAGGTTGACCTGGACGCCGGCGCGCTGCTTGGCGATGAGCGCCTCGGCGAAGCGCCGGCCGACCTCGTCGTCCTCGAGGATGTAGGTCTCCATGTTGATGTGATCACGCGCCGCTTCGATGGCGGCGAACATCGCCTGGTAGGTGCTCGGCCCATCTTGCAGCAGCTGCACCTTGTTGCCGGCCACGAGCGGGCTGGCGGAGATCGCGGCTTCGAGCGCGAGGTGGCGGTCGAGCACGCCGCGGTCGTTGCCGCCGGCGCGCAGCTGGTCGAGGATCGCCTTGCTGCGCTCGGCCGACAGCGGCCCCTGAGCACCCGCGAGCTGCGGCGCGGGCGCCGAGCGCGCCATGTCGGGCACGATGTGCGGCAGCGTGCTGCACGCGCCGAGCAGGGCCGCCGCCAAAACAGCGATGGCCCAAGCCGCCAGGCCCGCCTTCATTGCTGCTCCTTCATGACGTGATGCCGGGACCTTAGCCTTGGCCCGTCTGGCCGGCCACCGGATGGCGTGCCATCCCTCTGTGGGTTGCCTCCTACGTTGTGTCAAATTGCCGTGTGGCCGGCCGGCTGCGCGACAGGCCGAGCTGCGCGCGGTTATCCTGCTCGGTCGCCGCTTGCCACTCACGCTTCATGTTCCCTGCCTTCCGCCTCGCATTGCTCTCGCTGCTGATCACGGCCGGGCCAGGCGCCGGCGCGACCGAGCGGCCCGACTGCACGCGCCCGCTGAGCCTGGCGCTGCACGAACACGGCCTGCTGTATTCGGCGCAGACCGGCGAAGGCATCGACAAGGACCTCGCCGACGAGCTCGCGCGCCGCAGCGGCTGCAAGCTGAGCATCAGCGTGATGCCGCGCGCGCGCATCTGGCAGCTGATCGAATCGGGGGCGCTCGACTTCAGCCTCTCGGGCATCACCAACGAAGCCAGAGACCGGTTCGCGGCGTTCGCCTGGTACGAGTCGAACAAGTACTACCTGCTGCTGCGCAAGGATGCCGGCGCGAAGACGCTGGCCGAGTTCGAACGCAACCCGTCGCTGACGCTGGGCGTGATCCGCGGGTTTCGCTACAACCCGAACGCGAACCGCTTCGTCGATGCGCTGGACGACGCGCACCGCGTCAGCTTCGCGACCAGTCTCGAGCCGCTCTATCAGGTGCTGCTCGACAAGCGCGTGCACGCGATGATCATCGAGCCCTTCGACTACCCGACCATCGAACACGGCGCGATCCGCGCGCAGACCACGATCGTCGAGTTCGACGACCCGGCGGTGCTGCATGGCCTGATCATGTCGAAGAAGTCGCTGCCGCCGGCGCAGCAGCAGGCGTGGCGCGCGCTGGTCGACGAGATGCGGGCCGATGGCACGGTGCAGCGGATCTTCGAGAAATACTTTTCGCCCGAGTTGGCCCGCACCCTGACGCGGTACTGACCGGGGCCGTCCGTTGAAGCGCGTCTTTCCTGCCTTGCTGGCCTTGGTGATCGGGGCGTTGTCGCTCGGTATCACGGCCTGGCTGTGGCGGCACGAACGCCAGTCCGAGCAGGCCGGCCTGCGCGCCAGCTTCGATTTCGGGCTGCGCCAGACCGCGAACCGCATCGAGCAGCGCATGGCCAGCTATGAGCAGATGCTGCGCGGCGTGCAGGGCTTGTTCGTGGCCTCGGGCGAGGTCGACCGGGCGAGCTTCAACCGCTACGTCGATGCGCTGCTCGCCGGTGCCGACTTCGCTGGCCTGCAGTCCATCAGCTATGGGCAGCTCGTGCCGGCAGAGCGCGTCGCCGACCACGTCGCGGCGCAGCGTGCCAGCGGCGTGGCCGGCTACACGATCACGCCGCCGGGGGAGCGGGCGTTCTATGTGCCGACCACCTATGTCGCGCCGGCGAGTGCGGCCCACCTCGACGCGTTCGGCCACGACCTCTACAGCGACCCGAACTGCGGCGCAGCGATGGAGCAGGCGCGCGACTCGGGCCGCACCGCGATCACCGGGCGCATCCGGCTCGTCAGCGATGCCGGCGCGGGCCCGCAGTCGGCGTTCCTGCTGCTGTTGCCGCTCTACGCCAAGGGTGCGCCCACCGACACCGTGGCGGCGCGGCGCGCCGGCCTGGTCGGCTGGGTGTGGGCGACGTTCCGCGTCGGCGATCTGATGTCCAGCCTGTACGGCGAGGGCACGCCCGGCCTGGAGCTGCGCATCCACGACGGCGTGACGCTGAACGACGACACGCTGATCTTCCGCACCGCACCCGACAGCGCCAGCGCGCCGCCGCCGCGCTTCGAGGCGCAGGAGTACATCGGCCTGGCTGGCCACACCTGGACGCTCGCGGTGCGCAGCCTGCCGGGCTTCGAGGAACACTTCAGCCACCACGCGGCGCGCGTGATCCTGATCGCGGGCATCGGTCTGAGTCTGCTGCTGGGCTTGCTCACCTACCAGTTGATGACCGCGCAAGTGCGCGCGCACAGTGCGGCGCGCACCATGACGCGCGAGCTGCGCAGCAGCGAAGAGCGCTACCGCCGCATCGTCGACACCGCGAACGAAGGCATCTGGCTGGTCAACGGTGCGGGCGAACTGATCTTCGCGAACCCGATGCTGTTGCGCATGCTCGGCCACGCCGCTGCCGAGGTGCTGGGCCGCCCGCTGACCGACTTCGTCGACGAGCGCGACCGCGGCGCCGGCGTCGAGACCACCGACCCCGGCCGTACCGACACGCGCGAGTGGCAGGGCATCCGGCTGCGCCGCAAAGATGGCTCCGAGCTGTGGGTCTCGGTGTCGACCGCCACCGTCGCCGATGCCAGCGGCGAGACCATCGGCTCGCTCGGCATGGCCACCGACATCACCGAGCGCAAGCAGTCGCAGGCCAAGCGCGAGCTGCTCGAATCGCAGCTGCGCGTGTCGCAGAAGATGGAGGCGATCGGCACGCTGGCGGGCGGCATCGCGCACGACTTCAACAACATCCTCGCGGCGATTCTCGGCAACGTCGCACTGACGCGCTCGCATGTCCTGCAAGACCCCGTCGCGTTGAACGGGCTCGACCAGATCGAGCGGGCCGGCGTGCGCGGGCGCAGCCTGGTGCAGAAGATCCTCGCGTTCAGCCGCATGCAGCCGCACGCGTTGGTGAACCAGCCGATGCGCCCGCTGGTTGAGGAAGCGGTGGTGCTGTTGCGCTCGACGCTGCCGAGCCTGGTCGAGCTCGAGCTCCGGCTCGCCGACACGCCGCTGCAGGTCGGCGCCGACGCGACCAACATCCAGCAGATCCTGATGAACCTGTGTACCAACGCGTGGCATGCGATGCGCGGCGGCAGCGGGCGCATCACGATCGCGCTGGACCGGGTCGAGCTCGGTGCCGAGGCCGTGCGTGCGCTCGGCGAGATCCCGCCCGGCGCCTACGCGCACCTGAGCGTCGGCGACAACGGCAGCGGCATGACCGAGGCGACGCGCGTGCGCGTGTTCGAGCCCTTCTTCACGACCAAGCGCGTGGGCGAGGGCACCGGCCTCGGGTTGTCAGTGGTGCACGGGATCGTCGTCGCGCACCGCGGCGCGATCGCGGTCGACAGCACGCCGGGCCGGGGCAGCACCTTCCACCTCTACTTCCCGCTCGCGCCTGTGCCGGCGACCGATGTGCCCGACGAAGCGGCCGCGCCCGAAACGCCGCGCGGCCAGGGCGAGCACGTGATGTACGTCGACGACGACCCGGCGATGCTGCCGATGATCGAGAGCCTGCTGCAGCACGCGGGCTACCGCGTCACCGCGCTCGATCGACCGCGCGACGCGCTGGCGCGGGTGCGTGCGGAGCCGATGCTGTTCGACCTGATCGTGACCGACTTCAACATGCCCGAGATGACCGGCCTCGATCTCGCAAAAGAGCTCGCGCGCATCGTGCCAGGGCTGCCGGTGGTGATCAGCTCGGGCTACTTGTCCGACGAGATGCGCGCGGCGGCCGTGCGTGCCGGTGTGCGCGGCGTGCTGCAGAAGGAATACAGCCTGGAGCAGCTCGCTGCGCTGGTCCACACGGTGCTGGCAGCAGGCCGGCCGCGCGCCGAGCCGGTGGCGGTTTGAGGCCGGCGGCGGTATCGCGCACAGCCGATACACTGCGCGAAATCAGCCTTCTGGAGCACGCCATGTCCCGCCTGTCGCACCTGTTGATTGCCCTGTCCGCACTCGCTGTCGCAAGCCTCGCGCACGCCGAGGAGCCCTCGGCCGCATCGTCGGCAGCCACCAAGACCGGCGAGGCCGTCAAGCATGGCGCCACGAAGGCCGGCGAGGCCGTCGGCACCACGGTCGAGCGTACCGAGGCCGGCGTCGAGAAGGGCGCAAAGAAGGTCGGCCGGGCCGTGAAGCACGGCGCCGAGAAGACCGGCGAGGTCGTCAGCACGACCGCCGAGCGCACCAAGGAAGGCGTCAAGAAGGGCGCGAAGAAGGTCAAGTCCGCGGTCACGCCGGCTTCGGCGTCCGAATCGAAGTGACGGCCTCGCCGATCAGACCGCGACCGGTGCCTTGATCGGTGGGTGGTGCTCGTAGCCGAGCACCTCGAAGTCCTCGAACTCGTAGTCGAAGATCGACGCCGGCCGGCGCTTGATCGACAAGGTCGGATACGCCAGCGGCGTGCGCGACAACTGCAGCGCCACCTGCTCGCGGTGGTTGCTGTAGAGGTGGCAGTCGCCGCCGGTCCAGATGAAGTCGCCGACCTCGAGATCGCACTGCTGCGCCAGCATGTGCGTGAGCAGCGCGTAGCTCGCGATGTTGAACGGCACACCGAGGAAGATGTCGGCGCTGCGCTGGTACAGCTGGCAGCTCAGGCGGCCGCCGGCGACGTAGAACTGGAAGAACGCGTGGCAGGGCATCAGCGCCATCTTGCCCAGGTCGGCCACGTTCCAGGCGCTGACGATGATGCGGCGTGAATCGGGGTTGGTCTTGAGCTGCTTCACGACCTCGGCGATCTGGTCGATGTGGCCGCCGTCGGGTGTCGGCCACGAGCGCCACTGCACGCCGTAGACCGGGCCGAGGTCGCCGTCGGGCTTCGCCCATTCGTCCCAGATCGTCACGCCGCGCTCCTGCAGCCAGCGCGCGTTGCCGTCGCCGCGCAGGAACCACAGCAGCTCGAGGATGATGGACTTCAGGTGCACCTTCTTCGTCGTGACGAGCGGGAAGCCCTCGCGCAGGTCGAAGCGCATCTGGTGGCCGAACACGCTGGTCGTGCCGGTGCCGGTGCGGTCGGCCTTGAACACGCCGTGCGTCTGCACATGGCGCATGAAGTCTTCGTATTGCGAACGAACGGGGCGGGGGTCGGCGGTCACGTCGCGGTCCTTTGCTGGCGAACGTCGATTATCGGGTCGGCCGCGGCCGGCTCGAGCGGCTGATCGAACTGCAGCGCTGCGAGCCGCGCGTACAGGCCGCCGGACGCGGCGAGCTCCGCGTGCGTGCCGGTCTCGACGATCTCGCCGGCCTCCATCACGACGATGCGGTCGGCGCGCTGCACCGTGGCGAGGCGGTGTGCGATGACCAGCGTCGTGCGGTCCTTCATCGCTGATTCGAGTGCGGCCTGCACCATGCGTTCGCTCTCGGCGTCGAGCGCGCTGGTGGCTTCGTCGAGCAGCAGCAGCGGCGGGTTCTTCAGCATCGCGCGCGCGATGCTGATGCGCTGGCGCTGCCCGCCCGACAGGCGCACGCCGCGCTCGCCGAGAAAGGTGTTGTAGCCCTCGGGCAGCGCCAGGATGAAGTCGTGCGCGAACGCCGCCTTGGCCGCCGCGATCACCTCGGCGTCGCTGGCCTGCGGGCGGCCGTAGCGGATGTTCTCCATCGCGTCGTTCGAGAAGATCACGCTGTCCTGCGGCACGATGCCGATGCGCTCGCGCAGCGTGTGCAGCGCCACGTCTTTCACCGGCACGCTGTCGAGCAGCACGTCGCCGGCGCTCGCGTCGTAGAAGCGCAGCAGCAGCTGGAACACCGTGCTCTTGCCGGCGCCGCTGGGCCCGACCAGCGCCACGGTCTCGCCGGGCGCGACCTGCAAATCGACGTGCGACAAGGTCGCGTGCTGCGGCCGCGACGGGTAGCGGAAGCTCACGTTGCGCAGCGCCACCGACGAGCCGCCGCGCGGCGTCGCGAGCGGCACCGGCCGCGCCGGCGAGGCGATCGGCGACCGCAGGCTCAGCAACTCCATCAGGCGCTCGGTGGCGCCGGCGGCGCGCAGCAGGTCGCCATAGACCTCCGAGAGCACCGCGACGCTGCCGACCAGGATGATCACGTAGACGACCGTCTGCCCGAGGTGGCCGGCACTGATGTCGCCGCGCGCCACCGCCTGCGTGCCCTGGTACAGGCCCCACAGCAGCGCGCCGAAGGTCGCGGTGATGATGAACGCGACCAGGAAGGCGCGCATGCGCGTGCGCTTCACTGCGGTGCCGAAGGCGGCCTCGGTCGCGGCGTCGAAGCGCGCCGCCTCGCGCTGCTCCTGCGTGTAGCTCTGCACCACCGGGATCGCATTCAGCACCTCGGCGGCGATCGCGCTGGTGTCGGCGACGCGGTCCTGGCTGGCGCGGCTGAGCTTGCGCACGCGGCGGCCGAAGTACAGGCTGGGCAGCACCACGATGATCAGGATGCCCAGCACCTGCGTCATCACATACGGGTTGGTGATCACGAGCATCGTCATCGCGCCGATGCCGAGCACCGCGTTGCGCAAGCCCATCGACAGGCTCGAGCCGACGACGGTCTGCACCAGCGTCGTGTCGGTGGTCAGGCGCGACAGCACCTCGCCGGTCTGCGTGCTCTCGAAGAACTCCGGGCTCTGTGTCACGACGTGCGCGTAAACGGCGTTGCGCAGGTCGGCCGTGACGCGCTCGCCGAGCCAGGTCACGGCATAAAAGCGCAGCGCCGAGAACACGCCCAGCGCGGCGCCGACCGCGAACAGTGCGAAGAAATGGTCGCGCAGCGCCATCATCCGCGAGCCCGGATCGCCGGCCATGAAGCCCTGGTCGATCAGCGATTTCATTGCCACCGGGAACACCAGCGTGCTGATCGCCGCCAGCACCAGGAACACGATGGCCCCGCCGATCGCGACCCGGTACGGCCGCAGGAACGGCAGCAGCCCGGCGAGCGAGCGCACGTCGCGCGTGGCAGCCGGCGGGGCGGTGGTGGCGGGCAAGGGCAGGGCGGGGCTGGACATGCGGCGAGTGTAGGCGAGCGCTGCGGCGGCCCGGCCCGGCCATGCCCCTGTCCGGTGTGCGCCTTGACAAATACTGCCTAGGCAAGTATATTCTCGTTCATCCCCTGCCGAGTTCCATACCGTGACCCGTCCTGCCACCCGAATCACACCGACTCCTGACTTCTATCGCGCCGAGTCCTACTGCGCCGAAGAGAGCGTCGGTTACCTGATGAAGCGCATCATGATGTCCGTTGTCTACCAGGTCGACAAACGTCTCGATGTGCACGAGCTGACGAGTGCCCAGTGGGGGCCGCTGATGCGCTTGCGCACGACCGGCGGCTCCACCGTCGCCGAGCTCGCGCGCTGGCTGCAGGTCGATGCCGGCGCGATGACGCGGCTCCTCGACCGGCTCGAGAAAAAAGGCCTGTGCAAGCGGGTGCGTTCGACCGAAGACCGCCGCGTCGTCAAGGTCGAGCTCACGCCCGAAGGCGAGTCCGCGATCCGAGAAGTACCCGCCGTGCTCGCCGAGGTGATGAACGCCCACCTGGCTGGCTTCTCGAAGACCGAATGGCAGGCGCTCAAGACCTACCTGCAACGCATGCTCGAAACCGGCGACGCGATGCGCGACACGGCCTGACGGCCGCCGCGACGACGAGCCGGCCTGTTTCGCCAAATTAACTGCCTAAGCAAATGAAGCCACAACAACTATCAATGAGAACCGCCTGCCCGGTGAGCGCCTTCAGGACCGGCGTGTCCAGCGTCCGCCTGGCCTGGCCGACGCTCACCGTGATCGCCGTCGCGCTCGCGTCCAGCGTCGTGCTGACCTTGACCGGCTGCGCCAGCAGCGCCGGTATCGCACCGACCGCGCAGCTCACCGCACCCGCCGCGGTCGGCCTCGACGCCGCCACCACCACGCCGGCGCTGGCCGCCGACTGGTGGCATGGTTTCGGCGATGCCAAGCTCGACGAACTGGTCGAGCGCGCGCTGGCCGGCAACCCGAACCTGAAGGTCGCGCAGGCGCGCCTGGCACGTGCCGAGGCCGCGGTCGGCGGTGCCAAGTCTGCCGATGGCCCGCAGGTCAACGGCTCGTTCGATTCCACGCGCCAGCGTTTCAGCGCCAACAGCATCTACCCGCCGCCGCTGGGTGGCGGCATCTACACGCTCAGCACGGCGCAGATCGGCGCGTCGTGGGAGCTCGACTTCTTCGGCCGCAACCGCAGCGCGATCGAGACGGCGCTCGGCGCGCAGCGCGCGGCTGCGGCCGAGGTGCAGGCGGCGCGCGTGCTGCTCGCGAGCAATGTCGCGCGCACCTATGTGCAGCTCGGGCGCCTGTTCGAGCAGCGCGATGTGGCGGTGCGCTCACTTAAATCACGCGACGAAACCCTCACACTGATCAACCAGCGCGTGCAGGGCGGGCTCGACACCGCGGTCGAGCAACGCCAGGGCGAGGGCGCCTTGCCTGAAACGCGCCAGCAGATCGAGCAGCTCGACGAGCAGATCACGCTCGGCCGCCACGCGCTGGCCGCGCTCACCGCGCAGGCGCCGGACGCGCTCGACACGCTGAACGTGCCGCTGAGCACGGTCAAGGCCGTGACCGTGCCCGCCGCGCTGCCCGCCGACCTGCTCGGCCGCCGCGCCGACATCACCGCGGCGCGCTGGCGCATCGAGGCCGCGACCAGCGACATGAAGAACGCGAAGGCGCAGTTCTATCCGAACATCAACCTGACCGCATTCGTCGGCCTGCAGAGCATCGGCCTGGACCAGCTTCTCAAGTCGGGTGCGGAGCAGTACGGCGCCGGGCCGGCGATCACGCTGCCGATCTTCGACTCGGGCCGTTTGCGCGCCAACCTGAAGGTGAAGGCCGCCGATCTCGATGCCGCCGTCGAGAGCTACAACAGCGCCGTGCTCGACGCGGTGCACGACGTGGCTGACCAGCTCGCATCGCTGCGCTCGATCGACCGCCAGCAGGCCGAGCAGACGCGCGCGCAGGCTGCGGCCGAATCGGCCTACGACCTCGCGACGCAGCGCTACAAGGCCGGCCTGGGCACCTACCTGACGGTGCTGACCGCCGAGTCGACGGTGCTGACGCAGCGCCGCCTGGCCGCCGACCTGAAGGCGCGTGCGCTCGACACGCAGATCGCGCTGATCCGCTCCCTCGGCGGCGGCTATGCCGGTGACACGACCCTGGTGGCCGGCGCCCGATGAGCCGCGCCCGACGCAACACAAATACTTGAACGAATTCCGGAGAACCTTCATGTCCACCGATACCAATCAAACTGCCTCCGCCGCTGTTGTCGCTCCCCAAGGCAACCCCGCGCGCAAGAAGGCGCTCACCGGCGTGGCCGCGGCCGTCGTCGTCGGCGGCCTCGCCTACGGCGCCTACTGGGCGCTGGTGCTGAACCACTACGAGACGACCGACAACGCCTACGTGCAGGGCAACGTCGTGCAGCTCACGCCGCAGGTCGGCGGCACCGTCGTCGCGATCAACGTCGACGACACCGACCACGTGAAGGCCGGCCAGCTGCTCGTCAAGCTCGACCCCGCCGATGCGCAAGTCGCGCTCGAGCAGGCCGAGGCCCAGCTCGCGCAGACGGTGCGCGAGGTGCGCACGCTGTACGCGAACAACAGCACCTTGCGCGCGCAGATCGCGCTGCGCGAAGCCGATCTGGCGCGTGCGCAAAGCGATGTGGTGCGCGCGCAGGACGACGTCGCACGGCGCGCGCCGCTGCTCGCCAGCGGCGCCGTTGGCAAGGAAGAGTTCAACCACTCGAACTCGCAACTCGCCGCCGCGAAGAGCAGCGCCGTCGCCGCGCAATCGGCGGTGATCGCCGCACGCGAGCAGCTGACGTCGAACCAGACGCTGACCGATGGCATCGCCGTCGACCAGCACCCGAACGTGATGCGCGCCTCGGCCCGTGTGCGCGAGGCCTACCTCGCGCTGCACCGCGCCGAGCTGCTCGCGCCGGTCGACGGCTTCGTCGCGAAGCGCAGCGTGCAGCTCGGCCAGCGCGTGCAGGCCGGCGCGCCGCTGATGTCGGTGATCCCGCTGAACCAGCTCTGGATCGACGCCAACTTCAAGGAAAGCCAGCTGAAGAACCTGCGCATCGGCCAGCCGGTCGAATTGCAGGCCGACGTGTACGGCAAGAAGGTCGACTACCACGGCACGATCGAAGGCCTGGGCGCCGGCACTGGCTCGGCGTTCTCGCTGCTGCCGGCGCAGAACGCGACCGGCAACTGGATCAAGGTCGTGCAGCGTGTGCCGGTGCGCGTGTCGCTCGACCCGAAGGAGCTCGCCGAGCACCCGCTGCGGGTCGGGCTGTCGATGGACGCGAAGGTCGACGTCAGCAAGACCGACGGCCGCATGCTGGCCGATGGCTCGCGTGCGTCGGTGAGCGCACAGACGGCGGTGTTCGAGCAGAACAACAGCGCCGCCGACACCGAAGTGCGCAAGATCATCGCCGCCAACGGTGGCCCGGCTTTCAAGGCGTCGGTGGTGGCCAGCGCTCCGAGGTCCGAGGCCAAGGGCACGGCCACCGCGAGCACCGCCTCGGCCGCGGCCTCGATGACCACCCTGGCCGCGGGCGCGAATGCGAACGCCGCCAACGTGAAGTGACCTGCCGGAGCACCTGACCATGTCCTCGACCTCTGCCGCGCTGCCGGGCCCCGGCGCTGCGCCGCCGCCCGCACCGCCGGCGGCGCCGCCCAAGCCGGTCGCATTCGCGCCGCTGTCGGGCAGCGACCTGGTGCTCGGCACCATCGCGCTGTCGCTCGCCACGTTCATGAACGTGCTCGACACCTCGATCGCCAACGTTTCGATCCCGGCGATCTCGGGCGACCTGGGCGTGAGCCCATCGCAAGGCACCTGGGTCATCACCTCGTTCGCGGTCGCGAACGCGATCTCGGTGCCATTGACCGGCTGGCTGACGCAGCGCTTCGGCCAGGTGCGCCTGTTCGCGATGAGCGTGCTGCTGTTCGTGATCGCGTCGTGGCTGTGCGGCTTGGCGCCCAACATGGGCATGCTGATCTTCTTCCGCGTGATGCAGGGCTTTGTCGCGGGGCCGATGATCCCGCTCTCGCAGACGCTGCTGCTCGCGAGCTACCCGACCGCGAAGGCCGGCACCGCGATGGCGATGTGGGCGATGACGGTGCTGGTCGCGCCAGTCGCCGGGCCGCTGCTCGGCGGCTGGATCACCGACAACATCGCGTGGCCGTGGATCTTCTACATCAACATCCCGGTCGGCCTGATCGCCGCCGGCCTGACCTGGTCGATCTACCGCAAGCGCGACCCGGGGCCGCGGCGCGTGCCGCTGGACTACGTCGGCCTGGGCCTGCTGGTGCTGTTCGTCGGTGCGATGCAGATCATGATCGACAAGGGCAAGGAGCTCGACTGGTTCGCCTCCGGCCAGATCGTGGCGCTGGCGGTCACCGCGAGCGTGGCGTTCCTGTTCTTCCTCGCGTGGGAGCTGACCGACAAGCACCCGATCGTCGACCTGCGCCTGTTCGCGCGGCGCAACTTCCTGACGGGCACGATGTCGCTGTCGATCGCCTACGGCCTGTTCTTCGGCAACGTCGTGCTGCTGCCGCTGTGGCTGCAGCAGTACATGGGCTATACCGCCACATGGGCGGGGCTGGCGACCGCGCCGGTCGGCATCCTGGCGATCATCCTGTCGCCCTGGGTCGGCAAGAACGTCAGCAAGATCGATCCGCGCAAGCTCGCCACCGTGGCCTTTCTCGGCTTCGGCGTGGTGCTGTGGATGCGCTCGAACTTCAATGCGCAGGCCGACTTCATGACGATCCTGATCCCGACGGTGTTGCAAGGCGCGGCGATGGCGTTCTTCTTCATCCCGCTGCAGGCAATCGTGTTCTCGGGGCTGACGCCGGACAAGATGCCGTCGGCCGCAGGCCTGTCCAACTTCGTGCGCATCACCGCGGGCGCGGTCGGCACCTCGCTGTTCACGACGCTGTGGGAAAACCGCGCGATCCTGCACCACACGCAGCTCACCGAGGCCGTGAATCGCGGCAACGACACCGCGCTGCAGACCCTGAACCAGCTCGGCGCGATCGGGCTGAACAACGAGCAGGCGATGGCGAACGTGAACCGCATCATCGACCAGCAGGCCTACACGATGGCGGTGACCGACGTCTTCTACATGTCGTCGCTGCTGTTCTTCGTGTTGGTCGCGGTGGTCTGGTTCGCGAAGCCGAAACCCGGTGGCGCAGCCGGTGGTGGCGGCGCGCACTGAGCGAAGCCCCTCGGCCAGCGGGTACGCCGACCGATCCCCCGAGGGGATGCGGGTCCGCTTGGGGCGGCCCGGCGCTGGACCCGCTCACAAGCGCAAGGTCGCGGCGTAGCCCGTCATCTCGAGGTAGCCGCGGCCGATGCGTTGGCCGCTGTCGTCGCGCAGCTCGCTCAGGCCTTCCCAGTAGATCGCGCCGGTGCTGCTGCGGCTGTCGAGCTCCTGATCGTCGAGCAGCGCCACGACGCTGAATGCGCCCACCGGCGTGACCACGCGCCACTGCACCGGGTAACGCGCCTTCGACGCGGCGCTCTGCCACACGCGCCCCGGTGTGAACGTGAGCTCGTCGGGCGCGAAGTTGCGCACCGCGTCGTTGCCGCCGCGCCGGAAGCTGCCGCCCGCGTACACGCTGCTGCCGTCGGCGCGCCGCAGCCGGAAGGCGGTCAGCGCGCTGCCGTCGTCGAGGTTCATGCCGATCCAGTCCCAGCCCACCGCTTGCGGCGGCAGGAAGGCGTCGCTCCATTCGTGATCCAGCCAGGCGCGGCCGTCGACCGCGACCGGGTCGTGGCCCAGTGTCAGCGTGCCGGTCACTGCCAGCTGCGGCTCGCTGTAGTAGCGGCTCGTGTGCTCGGGCGACGGCCCCTTGCGCGACACGCCGGCGTCGCCTTGCAGCAGCACCGGCTGTGTCGGCGCGATCTGCAGCGCGAGCGCGAAGCCCGCGCTGTCGCTGTCGACCACGGCGTGGTACGCGCTGCCGGATCGTTGCAGGCGCCAGTCGCGCAGCACCACGCCGGTGTCGCCGACGCTCGCCTGGGCGATGCCGAAGCCGCTGCGGGCGATGCGCTGGTCGTGGCGCAGTCGCTGCGCGGCCAGGTCGGTGAGGGCGGCGTGCGCGAACACCAGTTCGGTGGCGGCAAAGCGGCTCGCGCGATCGGGCGGAACGCCGGTGGTCGAGCGAAAGAACGTGACCTGGAAGCCCCACAGCCGCGCGCCCGCCTGCAGGCTGCCGGTCACGTACCACCATTCGGTGCGGCTCTGCGGGTGCGCGCCGAAGTCGGCGGGGAACTGCAGGCGCGGCGGCGCCTCGGCCGCACGCGCGCCTGTCGCCGCACTGGCCAGCCAAATCATCAGATCGCGTCGATGCATGCCACGAGCATCGCACAGGCCTGACCGACAATGCGGCCATGGCCAAACCCGCTCCCCGACTCAGCGCCGCCGAGATCGCCCGCGTGATCGAGATCGCATGGGATGACCGCCCGCCCTTCAACGCCGTGCTGCTGAGCCACGGCCTCAGCGAAGGCCAGCTCGTCGCGGTGCTCAAGCGCGAGCTCACGCCCAATGCCTACAAGCTGTGGCTGCAGCGCTCGGGCAAGCGCCGTTGAATGCCCCGGTGGATTGGGGCAGACTCGGACGCGCGAACCGACCGATCAACCCCAGGAGAGACAACATGAAGTCATCGTTCAAATGGGCTGCTGCGACTGCCGCGGTCGCTGTGCTCGCGGCTTGCGGCAGCATGGGCGGCGGCGGCAAGACCGGCATGAGCTTCTTCGTCACCAGCGCCGGGCCGGGCCAGGGCGCCGACCTCGGCGGCCTCGCCGGTGCCGACAAGCAATGCCAGACGCTCGCCACCGCGGCCGGCGCGGGCAACCGCACCTGGCATGCCTACCTGAGCCAGCAGCCGACGGCCAACGTGCCCGGCGTGAACGCGCGCGACCGCATCGGCAAGGGCCCGTGGATCAACGCCAAGGGCGTGGTCATCGCGACCGATGTGGACAACCTGCACGCGGCCAACAACATCAGCAAGGCGACCGCGCTGACCGAAACCGGCGCCGCCATCAACGGCCGCGGCGACACGCCGAACACGCACGACGTGCTGACCGGCTCGCAGCCCGATGGCCGCTACATCGCCGGCAACGTCAACACCACCTGCGGCAACTGGACGCAAAGCGGCGAAGGCTCGGCGATGGTTGGCCACCACGACAAGACCGGGCTCGACGAGAGCGTGCCGGCCAAGTCGTGGAACTCGTCGCACATGACGCGCGGCTGCAGCGCCGATGCGCTGAAGGCCACCGGCGGCGCGGGCCTGTTCTACTGCTTCGCGGCGGACTGAGCGAACGCGTGTCGATGCGGTCGCTGCCGCGCAGCGGCGACCGCCGATCGATCACGCGGTGAGGCTGATCGACGCGTCGCTGGTGGCGCTGGCTGTCGAGGCCGCCGCCGTCTGGCCGTACTGCTTGAGCACCAGGTCGATGAATGCGGTCAAGGTCTGGGCGGCAGCGTCGCGCGAGGAGCTGCTCGACGAGTCGCTCGATGAACTCCCCGACGTGCTGGACGTGCTCGCGCTCTGCAAGCCTTCCAGCACCGCGTCCATCTTCTGCTTGAGCGTGTCGGCCTCGCTCTTGCTGATCGTCTTGTCGCCGTCGGTGTCCGCGGCCGCGAACAAGCTCGTCACCGCATCCTGCAGCGCACCTGCGGCGCGCTCTTCGGCCGACACGACGCCGTCGCCGTTGGTGTCCAGCGGGTCGGTGCTGCTCGTGCTGCTGGTACTGCTGCTCGAATCGCTGCTGGCCGAGGCGCCATCGGGCGGCGGCGGGGGCGGCGGCATGCCGTCCATGCCACCCATGCCGCCTTGCTGCTGCGCGAAGTCCAGCGTCGAGCTCGGCGGCGGCATCAGGCTCTTCATGCCGGTGTCGAGCTCGTCCTTGCTCAGCGTGCCGCTGCCGTCGGTGTCCATCGTCGTCATCAGGTCGCTGGCAGTGCCCAGCGTGTTGCCGGTCTTGCTGCTGATGTCGTCGAGCATGCTCTGCAGCTCGCTCGTGTCGACGCTGCCGCTGCTGTCGGTGTCGACCTTGGCGAACATCTTGTCCGACCGTGCACTGGCGCGTGCGCTGCTCATTCCGGACCAGGCGCTGCTCGCGCTGCTGACCCCGCTGATCGTACTCATCGTGATTCCTTTCAGAGATTGAAGTGGGCAAGCCGCCGCCGCGCCGTCGGGGCGGAGAGCGACGTGTTCATTCTTCGAAACCTGCGTCACCGAACCGTGTCGGCTTTGTATCGACCCTGGTACGAATCGCCGCCGCAGCCGACGAACAAGGGGCGACAAGCGGCGTTGTTCTGCTGTTCGCGCAAGTGCCTGCCGGCTACGCTGCCGAAATGAAAGACGAGCCCTCGACCCGCACACGATGACGCCCACGCCGAACATCCTCGTCGTCACCGATGCGGCCGGCGGCCGCGTGCTGTGCGACGGCCTGGCCCGGTTCAAGCTCGATGCCCGCGCGGCCTGCGACGTGCCGGCCGTGCAGGCGCAGCTCAAGGCGCGGCGCACCGACCTCGTCGTGCTCGACCTGATGCTGCCCAGCGTGCAGGCGCTGGCGCTGACGCGTGAACTGCGCACGGCGTTCAAGGTGCCGGTGATCCTGATCAGCGACCACGGCACGGCCGCGGAGCGCGTCGTCGGCCTCGAGATGGGCGCGGACGATTGCATGGACCGGCCGCTGATCGTGCGCGAGCTCGTCGCACGCATCCGGACCGTGCTGCGCCGCACCGGTGTCGCGTCGGCGGCGCACAGCGGCCGCGTCCGCTTCGACGGCTGGGAGCTGCAGCGCAGCGAACGCCACCTGCGCTCGCCGGCCGGTGTGCCGGTGGCGTTGTCGAACGCCGAGTTCCAGCTGTTGTCGACCTTTCTGCAGGCACCGCGCCGCGTCGTCAGCCGCGACGATCTGGCCTTGCGTGCGCAAGGCCAAGTGTCAGCGGTCGCCAGCCGCAGCATCGACCTGCTGGTGTCCCGGCTGCGCCACAAGCTCGGCACCGAGGCCGAGCGCGGGCCGCTGATCCGCTCGGTGCGCGGCGTCGGTTACCTGTTCGATGCGCAATCGGTCGAGGCGCTGGCCTGATCGACAATGCCGCGGATGAACCGCGCGACCACCGTTCCCGAGTCCGTCTATTCCCGAAGTGCCGGCATCGACGCGCTGCGCGCCGGCACGACGCTGCTCGTCGTGCTGCACCACACCGCGATTACCTACGGCGCCATCGGCGGCTGGTACTACAAAGAGATCGCGACCGACCGCTCGCTGTCGTCGATGCTGCTGGTGTTCTTCTGCACGCTCAATCAGGCCTGGTTCATGGGCCTGTTCTTCTTGCTCGCGGGTTACTACACGCCGGCGGCCCTGCGCGCCAAGGGGCCGTGGCGGTATCTGCGCGATCGCGTTCAACGCCTCGGCGTGCCGCTGCTCGTGTACGGCTTCGTGCTCGGGCCGATCACGATCGCGATGGCGCAGACGGCGCGCGGCAAGCCCTTCGTCGACACGCTGCTGGCGCTGTGGCAGCGCGGCGAGTTCGAAAAAGGCCCGCTGTGGTTCGCGTGGGCGCTGCTGATCTTCGCGATGGGCGCGGTGCTGTGGCAGATGCTCGTGAAGCCGCGTGGCGAGCCCGCGGCGGTGCGGCCGTTTCCATCCAACGCGATGCTGCTCGCTGCGGCGCTCGTGACCGGCATCGCCGCGTTCGCGTTGCGGTTGCGCTGGCCGGTCGGGCGCGAGGTCTGGGGTCTGCAACTCGGCTACTTCGCCGGCTATGTCGTGCTGTTTGCGGCCGGTTGCGCCGCGGCGGCGCCGCGCTGGCTCGAGGCCTGGCCTGCGGCGCAGGTGCGCACCTGGCGGCGCGTCGCGTGGGTCACCTTGCCGGTGCTGCCGGTGGTGGCGCTGCTGGGCGGCCCATGGCTCGGCCTGCAGGGTCGTCCCGAGGGTGGCTGGAACGTGCCCGCGCTCGTCTATGCGCTGTGGGAGCCGCTGCTGGCATGGGGCGTGATCCTCGGCTTGCTGCAACGCTGCCGGCATCGCTTCGCCGTGCTCGGCCCGCTCGGCCCGCTCGGTCAGCGCCTCGCGCGCCGCGCGTTCGCGATCTATGTGATCCATCCGCCGGTGGTGGTCGCCGTCACGCTCGCGTGGCGGCTCGTTCCTGCGCCGGCGCTGTTGAAGTTCGCGCTCAGCGGCAGCGTTGCGTGTCTGCTGTGCTACGTGCTGGCGGGTGCGCTGCTGCGCGTGCCCGGCGTCAAGCGCGTGCTGTGACGGCGAACGCGCGCGCCGCGAAGGCCCAGACCATGCGCGTGGCGTCGGGCCCGTTCGGGTCGCTGTAAGGCTGGCCGGCCGCGCCGCCGCTCCAGGCATGGGCGAGGCCTTCGATCTCGCACAGCGTGACAGCGGTGCGCGCGCCGTCGCGAAAGTCGGTCACGCGCGCCGCGTGGCGCTGGCCGCGCTGCACGACGCGCATCGCGCCGGCCTGTGCGGCACCGGCCCACCATTGCGCGACCGCGCGGCCGTTGCGCGGCGCCACGATGTGGTCGGCATCGCCCTGGATCACGAGCAGCGGCGGCAGCGCGGCGTGGCTGGCCAACGCGTGCAACTTGCCGCGCCCCTGCATCGCGCGCAACGCGGTGGCCGCCGACTGCGCGGCGCCGGGTGCGACACCCGAATGCATCGCCACCGCCTTGAAGCGCTGCGGGTAATGCAGCCCGAGCAGCGCGGCCATGCTCGCGCCGGCCGAGAGCCCGGCCACGGCGATGCGGCGCGGGTCGGCGCCGTGCAGCGCGCAGGCCTGGTCGACAGCCGCGTTGATCAGTGCGGCTTCGGCGGCAGCGCGGCCCGAGCGCTGCTCGAACCAGTTCCAGCAGCCCTGCGGGTTCGCGAGCCTGTCTTGCTCGGGGCACAGCACGATGAAGCCCTCGCGCGCGGCCACGCTGTGGACACGCGTGCTGCGTGCGATCGTCGCGGCGTCTTGCGTGCAGCCGTGCAGCAGCACGAGCAGCGGCAACGGCGATGTCTTGCGCGCGCCGGGCGGTTTGAAGAGCAGGTAGCGCCGCGCGCCGGCGGTGTTCAGCGCGACGCCGCTGATCCAGCGCTGGCCCGGCTTGGCAGCGCGCGGCGCCGGCCGCGTCTTCTTGACGGCGGCCTTGACGCGGGCCTGGGCGACCCGCGTCAGCGTGCGCAGCGTGCGCCGGAACGACGCGGCGAACGAGGCGCGTCGAGCCATCGGCGCGAGCCTAGATCTTGAGCAGGACCGCAGCCATCGCGAGCGCTGCCGGCACCGCCTGCACGAGCAGGATCTTGATGCCGACGCTCATCGCGCCGTACAAGCCGGCGACGAGCACGCAGCCGAGGAAGAACAGCTGCACCGGCTGGCCCGCCGTGCCCAGGCTCAGGCCCCAGATCAGCCCGGCGGCGAGAAAGCCGTTGTACAGGCCCTGGTTCGCGGCCAGCACCTTGGAGGCGGCGGCAAACTCCGCCGTGTTGCCGAACACCTTGCGACCGTAGGGCTTGTCCCACAGGACCATTTCGAGCACGACGATGTAGAGGTGAATCACCGCGACCAGCCCCACGAGCACGTTGGCAATCATCATCGCTTGGACCTTTCAATGGAGGGAGCGCGATTCTACGAGGCGGCTATGCTCGGGCGCCGCAACTTCGGAGACAGGCCGATGCAGGAGCCGACCGACACGCGCCTGCCCTACCTGGCCGGCTACCCAGACGAGACGCTCGCGCAAGTGCGCCCGCTGCTCGCCGGCGGCCAGCTCGGCGAGCGCTTGCAGCGCCGCTACCCCGATGCCCACGAGGTGCGCACCGACGCTGCGCTTTACGACTACGCCATGGCCTTGAAGACGCGCTTCATGCGCAACGCGGCGCCGCTCGCCAAGGTCCAGTTCGACAACCGATTGCACGTGATCCACAACGCGCTGGGCACGCACACCACGGTCGCGCGGGTGCAGGGCAACAAGCTCAAGGCCAAGCGCGAGATCCGCGTCGCGGGGGTGTTCCGCGATGCGCCGGCCGAGTTCCTGAAGATGATCGTCGTGCACGAACTCGCGCACCTGAAGGAACGCGCGCACGACAAGGCCTTTTACGCGCTGTGCCAGCACATGGCGCCTGACTACCACCAGCTCGAGTTCGACCTGCGGCTGTACCTGACCGTCCAGGAATTCAAGCCAGGTCGCTGAGTTCGGCGACCAGATTCGCGCGCGCCGCTGCCTCCCACGCGGCATGCAGCTCAGGTGTGCGGTAGATCGCGTTGTGGAACCAGATCGCCGCCTCGATCAGCCGTGGCTCGCGGGCCAGCGCCTGCCACTGCCGCAATCAGCGCAGCAAGGCCTTGACGTGCGCGAGCGCGTGGTAGCGGCGCTGTGGCTCGCCGTACATCGCGGCGAGGCGCGTCGTCAGCGACGCGGGCAGCGGTCGAGCGGCGTCGCTCACCATCACCAATCCTCCTTCACCGCGAGCGCCATCTGCCGGCCGGCGGCGCTGCGCGCGGCGAGCCACGCGGTCAAGGTGCCGGCGGCCATCACCGCCGCGCACAGTGCCGCGAGGCGCGCCCAGGGCAGCAGCAAGTCCATGGTCCAGTGGAAGCTCTGCGGGTTCACGACCTTGACCAGCACCACGCTGACCGCGAGGCCCAGCAGCAGCCCGAGCAGCGCGCCGGCGGCGGTCCACACGGCGCCCTCGGCCGCGACCACGCGCAGCACCTGCGCGCGCGTCAGGCCCAGGTGCGCGAGCAACCCGAACTCCTTGCGGCGTGCGAGCACCTGCGCCGAAAAGCTCGCGGCGATGCCGAACAGGCCGATCGCGATCGCCACCGCCTGCAGCCAGTAGGTGACGGCGAAGCTGCGGTCGAAGATGCGCAGCGAGGTCGTGCGGATCTCGCCGGCCGATGCGAACTCGAGCAGCGCGCCATCGAGCCCGAGCTCGCTCGCGAGTGCGCGCAGGTGTTGCTGGACCGTCGCCGGGTTCGTGCCCGCGCGCAGCCACAGCGCGAGGTCGTTGACGCGCGCGTCGCCGGTCAGGCGCCGGTAGTCGGCGGCCGGCATCGCGATCGCGCCGTGCTGGCGCGCGTAGTCGCGCCACACGCCGCGCACGAACACGCGTGTGCTGCCGCCGCTCGGGATCGGCAGCGCGAGCCAGCTGCCCGGCACCGCGCCGTACAGGCTAGTCATCGCTTCACTGACGAACACGCCGATGGCGCCATCGGCCGGCGGCGGCGCGAGCTCGCCGACCAGCGGCAGCGACTTCTCGGGCTCGTCGAGCGCGCGCGCGATGAGCACGACCGCGGGCCGCGCAGCGGCGAGCTGCACGCTCGTGACGCGCTGCGCCGCCACGCGCTCGACACCGGCGAGCGCGGCCGCGCGCTGCGGCAGATCAACCGGCAGCGTGACGACATCGCCGGCGACCCCCGACGCGCCGGCGCGCACGTACAGGTCGGCGGGCAGCACCGTGCCCAGCCACTGTGTCACCGAATCGCGAAAGCTCGCGACCATCACCGTCAGCGCCACGGCGAGGCTCAGGCTCGCGACCACGCCGGCCACCGCGATCGTCGCGGTGTGGCGCTGATGGCGTGCGCGCTCCACCGCGAGCAGCGCGAGCGCGTTCGACGGCGGCGCGATGCCGGCGAGCAAGGCGCCGACGGCCGTCGGCACGCAGGCGATGCCGCCGAGCATCAGGCAGGCGACCGACGCATAGGCGGCGAGCGGGATCTCGGCGATCGGCGGCGCGAGCGCGAGCAGCACGCCGGCGACGAGCAGCAGCGGCCCGAACCACGCTGGCATCGCGCCCGCGTGGCCCGCGCTCAAGCCCTTCAAGGCCTGCGCCGGTGCGAGGCGCTGCGCCGCGCGCGCCGGCAGCCAACCGCCGACCACGGCCGCGAACACGCCGAGCGCGCCGTAGACCAGCGCCGCGCCCGCGTCGAACTGCAGCTGCGGCGCGACGCCGGGAAAGTAGCCGCCACCGAGATCGCCGGCGAGCAGGCGCAGCGCCGCGGCCGCCAGCGCGGTGCCTAGCAGCAGGCCGAGCGCGCTGCCGGCCAGGCCGAGCAGCGCCGACTCCGCGACCACCAGCATCAGCCGTTCGCGTCCGCCGAGGCCCAGCACGCCGAGCAATGCGAGCTGCGGCTGGCGCTTCGCGACCGACAGCGACAGGATCGAGAACACCAGGAACGCACCGGTGAACAGCGCGACCAGCGCGAGCACCGTGAGGTTGACGCGGTAGGCGCGCGAGACGTTCGAGACGCGCTGCACCGCTTCGCCCGGCGCGGCCGCGCGCACGCCGGCCGGCAGCGCGAGCTCGCGCAGCACCTGCGCGCGGTCGGCACCGGCGCGCAGGCGCACGTCGATGCGGCTCAGCCGGCCGGACCAGCCGAAGTGCGACTGCACGCCGGCCACGTCCATCACCGCAAGTGCGCCACCCGGCGCGGCGATGCTGCCCTGCACGCGCAGCGTGACGCTGCCGGTCGGCGTCTGCACGCGCACGTGGTCGGTGGCCTCGGCACCGAGCCGCTGCTGCGCTTGCGCGTTCAGAAAGACCGCCTCGGGCGCGAGCACTGCGAGCCGGTCCGCGCCCTCGGCCGGGCGCGGCAGCAGCGCCGGTGACAGCGCGGCGGCGACCAGCGCATCGAGCCCGACGATCTTCAGTGCGACGCGCTCGCCGGTTGCATCGAACGCGACGCTGTCGAGCTCGATCAGCGGGCTCGCGACCGCGACCTGCGGGTGCGTGGCGACGCGCGCGTACAGCGCTTCATCGAAGCCGTCGCGCTGCGCGCGCAGCTCGAAGTCGGGCACGCCGTTGACGGCGCGCACCGCCGCGCTGAACTCGCTGAGCGCCGACTGGTTGATCAGCTGCACCGAGAACGCGAGCGCGACACCGAGCATCACCGCGAGCAGCGCCGCGCCGTGGCGCCAGGGGTGATGGCGCAGCTCGGGCCACGACAGTTGCCGCAGCAATGACAACATCACGTCGACTCGAATTCGAACATGCCGCTCGCGGTCAGCGTCAGCACACGGTCCGCACGCGCCGCCGCGGCGCGCGAGTGCGTCACCAGCACGCAGGCCGCGCCCTCGGCGCGCACTTGCGCCGAGAGCAGATCCATCACGCGTTCGGCGGTGCCGGGGTCGAGGTTGCCGGTCGGCTCGTCGGCGAGGATCAGCTGCGGCCGGTGCACCAGCGCACGCGCGATCGCAACGCGTTGCAGCTGGCCGCCAGACAGCGTCTCGGGCAATCGGCCGCCGAGCTCGGCCAGGCCGACTGCGTCGAGCACGGCCTGCACGCGCGCCGCATCGGGCCGGCCCTGCAACAGCAGCGGCAGCCCGACGTTGTGCGCCACGCTCAGGTGCGGCAGCACATGAAAGGCCTGGAACACGAAGCCGAGCTGCGCGCGCCGGAACAAGGCCTGCTGCGGCTCGGGCAGCGCGGTGATCTCGGTGCCGTCGATTCGGACCCGGCCGGCGGCGACATCATCGAGGCCGGCGATGCAGTTCAGCAAGGTCGACTTGCCGACGCCCGATTCACCGAGGATCGCGACGAACTCGCCGCGCGCGACCTGCAGGTCGACGCCGCTGAAGATCGTGGTCTCGCCGTAGCGTTTGGCGAGCGACGAGACGTCGAGCAGGCTGGTCATGCAGTCGGCAAGGTGTCTGCGAGCGTCGTCGCCAATGCCACGACCGCTTCGGCCGCGCCGGCCACGTCGCACGCCACGCGATGCCGCTGCGGCATGCTGCGCAGCCAGGTCAGCTGGCGCTTCGCGAGCTGGCGCGTCGCGGCGACGCCGCGTTCGGGCAGCTCGCTGAAGGAGTCGGCGACCAGCGCCTCCCAGGTCTGGCGGTAGCCGACGCAGCGCATAGCCGGCATGTCGGCATGCAGGTCGCCGCGTTCGCCGAGGCGGCGCACCTCGTCGATCAGGCCGAGGTCGAGCATCTGGTGAAAGCGCGCTTCGATGCGCTGGTGCAGCCACGCACGGTCATCGGGTTCGAGCGAGATCAGCGGCGGCAGCGCCTGTGTGGTCGGCTTCTCGCGATGGAACGACGAGAGCGGCTGGCCGCTGACGCGGAACACCTCGAGCGCGCGCTGGATGCGCTGCTGGTCGGCCGGCTTCAAGCGCGCGGCCGTGACCGGGTCGACGCGCTGCAGCTCGCGGTACAGCGCGTGCAGGCCGTCGCGCTCGAGCTGGTCGGCGAGCGCCGCGCGCACCGCGCGGTCGGCCGCGGGCATCGCGTCCAGGCCTTCGAACAAGGCCTTGAAGTACAGCATCGTGCCGCCGACCAGCAGCGGCAGGTGGCCGCGCGCGTTGATCTCGTTGATGAGCCGCTGCGCATCGCCGACGAAGCGTGCGGCCGAATAGCTCTCGGCCGGGTCGATGATGTCGATCAGGTGGTGCGGCACCAGCGCGCGCTCGGCCGCGCTGGGCTTGGCAGTGCCGATGTCCATGCCGGTGTAGACGAGCGCCGAGTCGACGCTGACGATCTCGACCGGCCGGGCGCGCTGCCACGCGGTTGCGATCGCGAGCGCGGCCGCAGTCTTGCCCGAGGCCGTCGGGCCGGCGAGGCACAGGTAGCGCAGTGAGCGCGTCGTCGTCATGCGGTGGCTGCCTGTGCGCCCACGGGCGCAACGTGCGGCTCGCCGTGGCGCTGCACCAGCGTCCAGGCCACGAGCGCGAGCACGACGCTGCACGCGCCGACGCCGAGCGTGACCGGGAACACCGTGTGCGCCGGGGCGCGGCCGAGCCAGAGGCCGATCGCGAATGCGGTCGCCATCATCGCGAAGCCGGACACCGATGCGGCAGTGCCGGCTTTGTCAGGGAACGGCCCGACGACGCCGGACTGGCCGCAGGGTTGATGAATGCCGTGGCCGAGCGCGAACAGCAGCTGCGGCAGCACGATGGCCCAGACCGCCTGCACGCCCGCGAGGCTGAGCGCGGCCATGCCGACGCCGCCGGCGAGCGAGAACAGCGCGCCGCGCCTGACGGCGCCGCGCAGGCCGTGGCGCAGCAGCAGGCGCCGGCACAGCATCGTGCCGGCGATGTAGGCCAGCGAGCTGGTCGCGAGGATCAGGCCGTACTCGATGCGCGAGGTGCCGAGCACGTTGATGAACACGAACGACGAGCCGGCGAGCAGGAAGAACA
>Ga0307509_10003099_pt1 | contig 25827 bp, 21 predicted proteins | sample 10_EM_MG_FD_202245 | JGI IMG/M metagenome (GOLD analysis project Ga0307509, IMG submission 202245) | Populus trichocarpa ectomycorrhiza microbial communities from riparian zone in the Pacific Northwest, United States - 10_EM | ecosystem: Host-associated > Plants > Roots > Unclassified | place... | reverse complement strand
CAGTCACCCGCCGTCTCCGCACCCACCGCTCGATCGACCACGGCCCAGCCAGCCGCTGTCTCCGCACCCACCGCTCGATCGACCACGGCCCAGTCATCGGCAGTCTCAACGCCGCCGACCTCGCCATCCATCGGCGGAGCTACCACGGGGACGTCATCGCCGGTGCCCGCACCCACGGCTCGCTCGACAGCGGCCCAAGCACCCGCAGTCTCGACGCCGCAAGCCTCGCCAGCCAGCGCTCGCTCGACCACGGCACAGTCCCCTGCGGTCTCCGCACCCACCGCTCGATCGACCACAGCACAGTCCCCTGCGGTCTCCGCACCCACCGCTCGATCGACCACGGCCCAAACACCCGCGGTCTCGACGCCGCAAGCCTCGCCAGCCAGCGCTCGCTCGACCACGGCACAGTCACCCGCGGTGTCCGCACCCGCGCCTCGATCGACCACGGCGTCGTCACCCGCGGTGTCCGCACCCGCGGCTCGATCGGCCACGGCGCAGTCATCCGCGGTCTCCGCCCCGTCTGCCTCGGCCACGGCCCGAACGTCCGCAGCCGCTGCGCCCGCAGACGCGGCCCCCGCGGCCCGTGCGTCAGCACCGATCGCATCGGCCACGACGGCGCGCGAGCGCACAGGCTCCGGATCGATGAACGCGGTGCCGACCTCGATCCCGGGCACGGCGCCGCCGTCCGGGGCCAGCCATCGCAGTGCTGCGAGCGTCGACGCAGCAGCGGTCGGCAAGCCGGAGCTCGCGATCGTCGAATCGACGCCGGCGCGCGACGACGTGAGCTCTCGCACACAGGTCCATGCCGGCGCGCCGCGGCCGATCACCGCCTCGCCCGCCGCGCGCAGCGCGACGCCCGCAAGCGCGGTTCCGACCGTGCGCGCAGCGTCGCGTCCGATCGTCGCCGCGGAGTCGGACGACATCGTCGAAATGGAGATGGAGCTCGAGCTCGCCGAGCCCACCGATTTTTCGCTGGCTCCGCCCGAGACCACCGGCGAGCCCACGGACGCCGCCGCGTCGCAACCCGCGTCACCACCGGACGTCACGGTGCCAAGAACCGACGCCGCGGCTGCCCAGCCGGCGTCCGAGCTGCGACCGCGCAAGACCGCGCTCGGCATCGCCGTGGGACCACCGGGCATCGCCGTCGAGCCTGACGAGACGACTGATCGCTCGCTGCTCGCCGCCGAGGAGACCACCGGCCCCGATCCGATCAGGGTCGGCGACGGGGCTATCGATGCCGAGGACCCGGCGCGGCCGCCGGCCCTGCAGGCCTCGACGCCTCTCGAGGAGGAGACCCCGCTCGAGATCTGGCGCGTGCCGCCTGGTGCCGTCGTCCCAGCCCACGCCGTCCGGTCCGCTGATCCGGCGGCGTCCGACGCGATGGACCCCGACGCGGCGACCTCGCCCGGCGCTCCGGTGCCGGCGCCCCCGCTGGCCGGAGATCCCGTGGCCGCCGCGATGCCCGGCGCCGTGTTGCCGAGCGGCGACTGGACCATCGCGCTCGACCCGGCCGCGCCCGACGGCTGGAGCGCGCCGTTTCCAGCGGTCGCAGCGCCGGATCCCGCCGCCGATCCGGCGGCACGCGCGAGGCAGCCGGTCAACGCGTTCCGGCCTCGCCCGGCGCGGGCGCGCGACGAGCTTCCCGCGGCCGAGCCCAAGGTCCAGATCGATCCCACGCTGATCGAGCCGCTGCGCCCGATGGCTTCCGAGCCGCCGTATTCGGCTCACGGCTCGATGCCCGGCGTGTATCCGAGCCCCTACGGCGCACCGACGCACGCCAACGAGGCACCCGCCTACGCGATGGCTCCCGGTTATCAGATGGTCCCGGTCGCGCCGGGTGTGGCGCCCGGCGGCGTCCCCCGCGTGGGCTTCGTCGATCCGCGCTACGCGGGCGACACCGAGGTGCGGGTCCCCCGCAGCCAGCGGCGCGCGGTCATTGTCCTCATCAGCGCGGCGGTCGCCGTGGTCATTGGCATCGTGCTGGTCGCCGTGCTCACCGGCCAGCGCGATCCGGCGGCGCCGCACGGTGGCGCTCCGAACCGCGAACCGCCGCACCTCGCTCCACACCCCGCCGCAAAGCCCGCCAGCACCGAACCGTCCGGGGGGCACGCCACCACCGCCCCCGGAGATCCGGCGGCCGCGGGCCGTGTCGCCACCGCGCCATCGCCCGGCAAAGAACCGTGCTTTGCCAACGTGTCGAGTACACCGACCGGCGCGGAGATCGTGATCGATCAGACCACGGTGATCGGCACCACGCCGCAGACGGTCTCGCTGCCGTGCGGCGCCGAGGTCGAGCTCATGGTCCGCAAGGCCCGGCTCCTCCCGGTGACCCGGACGGTCACGCCGACGCCTGCCGGCGTGAAGATCCGGGTAGCGCTGACCAAGCAGGCCGCGGTGGTCAAAGTCAGCTCGACCCCCGAGGGTGCGACGATCACGCTCAACGGCAAAGCGATGGGGGTCACGCCGACCACGATCAAGGTCCCCGCGCTCGAGTCCTCGACGCTGATCATCACCAAGACCGGCTACGAAACCGAGGCCGAGAAGGTCAGTCCGAAATCGACGGGTGCCACGGTGCACATCCAGCTCCACCGGCTCGACCGCGCGCCGCGCTGACCTCACGCTTCGGCGACGAGCGCTTGGGATCCCGTCCCTCCGGTGCCTCGTCGCGGTTCCAGATCCCGTGGGCCGCGGGGAACCATCCCGCGCGGTCAGGGCGTGTCGCGCCGCCGCCGCCGCGTCCGCGCGAACGATGCTGCGATCACCGGCCGCGCCGCACGCGCCACCGCGAGGAGCTCGGCCCGGCCCGCCCCATCGCGCGCCTGGACCGACATCCCCTGGATCAACGTGGCCACGAGCTTGGCGAGTGCAGCCGGATCGGCCGCCGCCACGAGCTCGCCGTCGGCGTGCGCGCGCTGCAGACGCTTGCATAGATCGCGCTCGTTGGCGCGGCGGCGGTCGCGCAGCGATCGCTGCACGTCCCCGGACTCGGAGTCACAGTTGAGCGCCGAGCCGATCACCATGCACCCTCGCGGCAGACCAGGGCGGGTGAACGCACTCGCGGCGCCTTCGAGCATCGCCACGATGAGCTCGCGCGCGCTCGGCGCGACGGCGACCATCGCGCTGTCGAACCCGCCGTAGCGCTCGGCGTAGCGCGCGATCGCCTCGTAGAACAGCCCGTCCTTGCTGCCGAACGCGGCGTACAGGCTCGCCGGGGCGATACCGAGCGCGGCCGTGAGCTCGGCGAGCGACGTGGTCTCGTAACCGCCCTCCCAGAACACCAGCATCGCGGCGTCGACCGCGGCGTCGCGATCGAAGCTGCGCGGGCGGCCGCGCGGGCGGGTTTGTTTCACGATCGATCAATAACTCGGTTGCCCGGGTGCTGCAAGCCTGGTATTTGCGGAGTGATCACTCAACAAATGGAGCACACCGTGCATCGTCGTGTCCTCTCGTCTGGATTGTTGGCCGTCGTCGTCGTCGCCGCTTGCTCGGCGCGGGCTGGCTCGTCATCGGTGCCGTCGGCGTCCGTATCAACGCCGGCCGGCGAGCTCGCAGGCGCGCCCGATGCGGCGCTCGCGGGACGCGTCGATGCGGCGCTCGCCGGCGCCGTGCGCGATCAGCGCGTCGTCGGCGCCGTCGTGCTCGTCGCACGCGATGGCAAGCTCGTCTATCACCGCGCGGTCGGGCTCGCCGATCGCGAGCACAACGTGGCGATGCGCGAGGACGGCATCTTCCGGCTCGCGTCGATGACCAAGCCGCTCGTCGCCGTGACCGCGCTCGCCCTGGTCGATCGCGGCGTGATCCACCTCGACGACCCGGTCACGACCTACCTCCCGGAGCTGACCCCGAGGCTCGCCGACGGCCGCGCACCCGCGATCACGATTCGCCAGCTGCTCACCCACACCAGCGGATTGGGCTACGCGTTCTTCGAGCCGGGCGACGGCCCCTATCACCGCGCCGGCGTGTCGGACGGGCTCGATGCGCCCGGCCGGAGCTGGGTGGACAACCAGCGCCGGATCGCGAGCGCGCCGCTGGTCGCGCCGCCCGGGAGCCGGTTTCACTACTCGCTCTCGCTCGACGTCCTCGGCGAAGCGATCGCGCACGCGGCGAACACACCGCTGCCCGAGCTGGTCGCGCGCACGGTCACGACACCGCTCGGAATGTCGGACACGGCGTTCCGGGCCACCGATCCCGCGCGGCTCGTCGCGCCGTACGCCAACCAGCCGACCGGCGCGCCGATCGCGATGACCGATGGCATCGTCGTACCGTTCGCGGGTGGAGGCGTCGCGTTCGCGCCGTCGCGGATCCTCGATCCAGCGTCGTATCCGTCGGGCGGCGCCGGCATGGCCGGGACCGCGTACGACTACCTGCGGTTCCTCGAGGCGGTGCGGACCAACCGCCTCGGCCTCGCCCCGGCGACCCACGCCGCCGCGCTGCGCGATCAGCTCGGCGGGGCCGACCCCGTCGAGCTCGGCCCCGGCAAGGGCTTCGGGTTCCTCGGCTCGGTGTTCGTCGATCCCGACAAGGCAGGGGCGCCGGTCTCGCCGGGTACGGTGCAGTGGGGCGGCGCGTACGGCCACACGTGGTGGATCGATCCCACCGCGAAGCTGTCCGTCGTCCTCGTGACCAACACCGCGTTCGAAGGCATGGCCGGCCGGCTGGTCGGCGACCTCCAGCACGCCGTGTACGGTCGCTGAGCGACGTCACCTCAACCCGCCGATCACGCCGGAAGTCAGCGCCTGCGTGCGCGAGCTGTTCGGCTTCGACGATGTGCTGAGCACGCTGCGCACCGTGCAGTCGATGGTGGCGCACCGCGAGAAGTTACCGTCGAGCGCGCGGTTGCAACTCGACTTGCACGCGCGCGGCGCATCACGGCAGCTACCCGTACGGCGCCATCAGGAACATCCTGCACGACGTCCTCGACTGAAGCCGGTCGCGAACCCCACACGTGCGCCGCTCGTCGCGCCGCGATTCGCTCGCCCCATCGGCGATATCCTGCGCCGCAACGACGTGCTTGCCGGGCTCGGATCGCCGTCGAGCGCTCATGATCCGACGCCCCTGCACTCGTCGATCCGGCGGAGAAACAGCTCACGCTCGGTCTGGGTCCGGGCGCACGCGAGCCCGCGCGCAAGCCACGTCGAGGCCTTCGTGGTTTCCCCCAGCCGAAGCGCGAGGTCTCCGAGGGCCGCCCAGTAGAATGGATAGGCGTCGAGGCGTTCTCGGCCATCGAGCGCGAGGATCTCGTCGAGCCCGGTCTGTGCGCCAAGAACGCGCGACCGAGCGATCGCGCGGCTGAGCGCGACGACGGGGGTGGGCTTCTTCGCGTAGAGGAGATCGTAGAGCCGGGTGATCTCCGACCAGTCGGTCGTCTCGACGGACGACGCCACGGCGTGCCGTGCCGCGATCCCCGCCTCGAGGTGAAACACGGTGAGCTCGGAGCCGCTCGCCGAGGCCGCGAGATGCGTGATGCCTGACCTGACGAGATCACCGTCCCACAAAGCGCGGTCTTGGTCTTCGAACGGCACCAGCGCATGCGGCGACATTCGCGCAGGGATTCGCGCGCCGTGGAGGCACGTCAGCGCCGCGAGGGCGTGCGCGGCCGGTCCGGTCGTCGCGCGAGAATCGGCGAGCAGCACCGCGAGACGGATGGCCTCCGAAGCGACGTCGAGGCGCACCACTTCGGGGGCAACGGCGCTGTGGTAGCCCGCATCGAACATCAGATAGACGGCCTGCATGACCGCGGCCGCTCGTTCGCGTGCCTCGGCATGGGTCGTCGGTTCAAACAGGCGCCCCTCGTCCGCGAGCACCTTCTTTGCTCTCACGAGCCGCTTCTCCATCGCGCTCGGCTCGGAGAAGAACGCGAGCGCGACCTCGTTCGTCCCGAAGCCGCACACGAGCCGCAGGATCAGCGCCGTCTGCGTGTCCTCGGTCAGCGTGGGATGGCAGCACGAGAACATCATCCGGAGAACGTCCGCATCGACATCCTCGTCGGTCGTCGTATCAGCCGTGAGGTCGTCGGGGTCGAAACTGTCGTCGACCCCGCGCCGCACGCGCCGCCGCCGCACCATGTCTCGCGCGCGGTTCCTGGCGACATGGAACAGCCACGCGCTCGGGTCAGGGGGTAGGCCGCGGCTCCACGCCTGGAGCGCGGCGACGAGCGTATCCTGCGCGACGTCTTCGGCGAGAGCGAGGTCGCCGACGCCGAAGAAGCGCGTGAGGGTCGCGACGAGCCGCCCCGACTCCTGCCGAAACAAGACGGCCAAGGCGTGCTCGTCGTGTGCGGTCATCCTGGATGCATCTCTTGGAGGGGGCGGACCTCGACGCTGCCATCGTACTCGTAGATCGGGCAGCCTCGCGCGAGCTCCACCGCCGCCGCGAGCGAGCTGGCCGAGACCACGACGATCCCGGAAACGAGGTCCTTCGCCTCGGCGTACGGGCCGTCCGTCACGGTCTTCGCCGACCCACGTACGACCTTCCCGCCGTTCTCGAGCGGAGGCGGCCCCACTTCCAGGTGGCCCGCCTTCACGAGCCCTCCCACCCACTCGGTCCACTTCGCCAGGTGGGCGCCGAGCTCTGCAGGGGGCGGCGGGGGCTGCACCACGATTCCACCGCCTCGAAACAAGAACATGAACTTGCGCATGATGGTCGTCTCCTTCGAAACCTTAACGCGCGAGCCACCCCGCGCCGGACATCACCCCGAGGAATAGTGATCTCCCGAGGTCCGGTGGCGACCGAGGGCCCCGAAGCCTCGCTGGCCGTGCTCAGGAACCAGGCTCGGATGATCAGCTCGGCGCTCGCCTGGCCACACCGGCATCGCATCAATGCGCTGGAGCTGATCCCCCCCGATGGCACGAACGGCACCGACCGGCGAGCGCGCGCGTGACGTGCCCGGGCGCGCCAGGCCACGCGTGCGGTCGTCCTGGCAGGCGCCCTGAAACCTCGGGGATCACCACCTGGCCTGTGGACGGTAGCGCACGCGTGCGGTCATCCTGGCAGGCGCCCTGGGACCTCGGGAGACCACCGCCCGGCCTGTGGACGGTAGCGCGCAGCCGATGGTTCGTCGCAGCGGCATACGTCCCACCGCCCACAGCCCAGTGCCCTGCACCGACGCTCCGTTCCGGAATTCTCGATATGAAATATCCGGACAACGGAGAGTGCGCGCGTGCACTGGGCTGTGGGCAGTGGCGACGACGCTGTTGCGCTGGTCTCGGAATCAAGCGGTCCAGCTACCAGCTGAGCACCACTTCCACAGGCCGGGTGGTGCTCTCCCGAGGTCCGGTGACGACCGATGGCCCCGAAGCCTCGCTGGCCGGCCCAGCCACCGGAGCGGATCGGATGAGCAGCTCGGCGCGTGCCCGGGCCACACCAGCACCGCACCGATGCGCTGGAGCGCGCCAGACAACGCGTGCGGTCGTCCTGGCAGGCGGCCTGGAACCTCAGCAGATCACGACCCACCTGTGGACCTCTTCAACGCTCGGGAGAAGTGACCCGTTATGTTCAGCTCTCCATAACGGGTCATTTCCGGCAAGCGTCGAAGGGACGGTAGCGCACGCGTGCGGTCATCCTGGCAGGCGCCCTGGGACCTCGGGAGACCACCGCCCGGCCTGTGGACGGTAGCGCGCAGCCGATGGTTCGTCGCAGCGGCATACGTCCCACCGCCCACAGCCCAGTGCCCTGCACCGACGCTCCGTTCCGGAATTCTCGATATGAAATATCCGGACAACGGAGAGTGCGCGCGTGCACTGGGCTGTGGGCAGTGGCGACGACGCTGTTGCGCTGGTCTCGGAATCAAATGGTCCAGCTACCAGCTTAGGACCACTGTCCACAGGCCGGGTGGTGATCTCCCGAGGTCCAGTCACGACCGATGGCCCCGAAGGCTCGCAGGCTGTGCCCAGCCGCCAGATCGGATCGGATGAGCAGCTCGGCGCGTGCCTGGCCACACCAGCACCACGCGAGGCACTGGAGCGCGCCAGACAACGCGTGCGGTCATCGCTGAGAGAATGAGCAGAACCGATCGGCCGGCGGGAGCCAGGCGCCGTTTGCCCGATCGGCCGCTCGAGGCCCGAGTCAAAATATCGGCGAAATCTACTTGCATGAACGCGCGTCGACGGATACCCAGAAGATGTGAAGGTGCGCAAACGTCCGAAGCCGGCGCCCAAGCGGACCCCCGAGCCCGAACAGCTGCTGCTGTTCAAGAAGCGCGGTGGCAAGCGGCGCGGCGCGGGTCGCCCGCCGAAGGGCGCGCGGGCGGGCTCACCTCACAAAGAGCGGCCGTATCTGCACGCGAGGTATCCCGTGCATGTCGTGCTGCGCGCCGTGAGCGCGGTCGGCAGCCTGCGTCGTCGCCGGATCTACCAGGCGATCCGGGAGGCCACGTTGACGACGGCGCGGCGGGACGACTTTCGGATCGTTCACCTCAGCATCCAGCGCACACATGTCCACTTGCTCGTCGAGGCCCATGACAAGGCCGCGCTGGCGTCGGGAATGCAAGGCTTTCAGATCTCGGCCGCCAAGCACCTCAACGCGGCGATCAGCAAGGGGCGGCCCGGGCCCAGGCGACGAGGTGCGGTGTTCCCGGATCGCTATCATGCGGAGATCATCACGACGCCGCGGCAGGCGCGGCATGCGCTCCGGTACGTTCTCTCGAACTGGCGAAAGCACCGCGAGGATCGCGTCGCGCCGATGAACGCGTGGTCGATCGACTGGTTCTCGAGCGCGGCGATGTTCCCGGACTGGACCGAGTACGGCGAGGACGGGTTCTTGTGGCGCGGCCCGCCGACCTACGATCCGCTGCAGGTATTTCGCGCGCAAACGTGGCTGTTGGCGGAGGGCTGGAAGAAGCACGGCGCGACGATCTCGTGCCGCGATGTACCCGCGGCGAACGACTAGGAAGCTGGTGTCCAACGGCACTCGGCGAGAAATCGTCCTCGCAAGTGATCGATTCGGATCGAGTTTTTCTGGCGCGGTTGTTGCCGGAATCGATTAACACCAGCCTTCTAGAGCAGCGATCACGTCGACACCTCGCCGGATCGATTTCGATCACGTACCGCGCGCGGGACGATGGAAACCTGATCATGGGGAGCGACACGGTCGCGTCCGTGATCACGCTGTTCACCGAACCGGCGGAGGGCAGGTCCAGCGCATCGGCGACTTCAACGTCCGGGCGGAGCCTTCCGCGCCGACGCGCCCCTGTCATCGAAGAGGCGCTCGCGCGCGATCCCACGGATCGGTCCGGGACGCTCGTGGCAGCCGAGCCGCCGACCAAGCGGGCTTGGGCTACTTCCAGAATGCCCACCGGCTCCGCGATGTCGCCGCCGGTGGTGTCGGAGGCGTCCCGGTCGACAGCGCTAGCAGCGCCTGGGCGATCGCGGTGACCGTGCGGGGGAGCTCCGCCGGCGCCGCGAGCGCTTCCGACAGCCGCTGGATCAGCGCCTCGACGGCCGCGGCCAGCGGCTCGAGCCCGCCCACCGAGCGCACGTCCTCGATCCACTGGGTGAGCCGCTGCCGGAGCAGACGGATCGCCCCGCTATCGGCAGGCTGCGCGCCGCGGTTCGCGAGCTCGCGCGCCAGCGCCCCCAGCTGCGCCAGATACGCGCTCGATCCCGGCCCGGCATCGCCGACGTCGCCGCTGGGTGCCCAGGCCTTCCCCTTCGCAACCGATCGTACGCTGGCCACGGTGCGACTCGACGGGCCATCCGGTGGCGACGACTTCATCCGCGGGGCACCCGGCGCCAGTCGCGGTGCAGGAAGGGATGACGCAGGCGGCGAACCACCGAGGGCCGAAATCGTAGGTGGCGTTCTTTCACCGCGCCGGACATGCCCCCCGTGGAGCTCCGATGGCGCGCCCTTCGCGGCCGCGTGCGCGGATGCCCCCTTCACGGGCTCGACCATCGGTGGGCTGGGGGCAAAGAAAGCCTGCATGACCGGCCCCTGCGCGCCGCCGCTCGGGGATGCACCCGAGCCCCATCCCGCGGGGGTCTCGACCGGCTGCACGATCTGCCGCACGGCGCCGCCTGGGTTGACCACCTGACTCCGATCCACCGCGAGGAACGCGGTGAACCGCGACAGCACGCTGAACTGCGTCGACACCCGCACGATCTGCTGCTCGAGCAGCGCGTGCGGTTTCGCCGCGTACCGATCCTCTAGATCGCGAAGGTGCGCGCGGGCCCAGCTCGCCGCCAGCCAGGTCGCGGCCGGGCCGCTGACCGGGCCCGCCGCAGCTGTCCGCGGCACGGACATCCGCAGCGGATCGCCCAGGCTGGTGCCCAGGACCTCGATCGCCGCGCCCACCGGCGCCGGACCGCGGTAACGCCCGAACACCACCACCGGCGCACCGGCATACACATCCGGCAGCTTCGCCGGTGCCAGCGACTCGCGATCGAGGTCGAACCCCGGCGCCTGCAGCGCGAGCTCGGTCGCGATCGGCGTGCCGATCCGGCGATGCACCTTCGCCATCACCGCGTCCAGCCGGTCCTCGGACTCGACCAGCTCGCACAGCCCGCCCCCCGCCGCCGCGAGCCGGCGCAGGAACGCCGCGTTGACGGCTTGATCGATGCCGAGCGTGAACATCTTGATGTTGTGCAGCTGCGGCACCAGCTCGCGCAGGATGCGATCCTCGTCGCCGACCTGACCGTCGGTGACCAGCATCACCACGCGCTCGCGATCCGCCGTGCCACCGAGCAACATGCCGAGCGCGATCTGGAGCGGCCCGGCGATCTCGGTCCCGCCGCGCGCCTCGACCTTGGCGAGCGCCTCGACCGCGTGGAACCGATTGCGATCGGTGGCGTCGACGAGGTTCGCCGCGGGCAGTCGCTCCGGCCGATCATCGAACGCGATCGCGCAGAACCGGTCGCGCGAGGTCAGCGTATCGATCATCCGCGCCGCCGCCCGCCGCGCCGCGACCATCTTCCAGCCGCGCATGCTGCCCGAGCGATCGATCACGAACACCACGTCGCGGGGCTTGGCCGACACCGCGGTCGTGCTCGGCGGCACGATCGTCAGCGCGAACGAGCCCGCGCCGCCGCCCGCATCGTCGACGCAGATCAGCGAGCTGCGCAGCGCGCTGCCATCGACCCGCCAGCGCAGCAGGAAGTCGCGATCGAGCCGCTCGCCGGGCGCAACCTCGATGATCTGCGCGTCCTGGTTCGACGCCACCACCGCATGCAGGCTCGAGACGACGTCGCGCATCACGCCGTCCTCGAGGGCGACCCGGATACTCAGCCGCACCGGGTTCGGACAGCCGGGCAACCGCACGGGCGGCGAGATCCGCGACGCATCGGGCACCAGATCGGTGTCGGGCTCGCTGCCGAGGCCGGCCTGATCGCCGGCCAGCGCGCGGCCCGGAATGTAGCGCGGCGCCACCACGAGCGGGAACCGGAACGTGACCTCGCCGTCGTCGACCGGCAGCGGCCCGACCAGCGAGAGCCGCACCGTCGCGGCCTCGCCCGGCATGAGGTTGCCGACCCGCAGCGTGAACACGCCCGGGCGGTCCTCCTCGGTGATCGCCGCGCGATGCCCCGCCGCGATCGCCTCGTCGTAGTGCCGCCGCGCGGCGCCGCGCTCGTCGATCACGCCGTCGATCACCCGGCCACCGACCTCCATCTTGAACCTGTGCACCGCGGCGCGGTCGGGCAGCGGGAAGATGTACGTCGCCTCGATCGCGACGCCGGTCGTGTTGACGAAGGTCTGCGCCACCTCCACCGCGGAGGCGATCCCGGCGATCCGGGCGTCGACCGCCATCGCGATCAGCGGCAACAACCCCCGCGCGGTCTCGAGCGCACCGAACCCGGCATCCGGGTTACGACCATACCCGGCGACCTCCTCATCACTCATCAACACCATCGGCGTTCCAGTCATGATTCCTCTCCTTCAGGAGGTGACGCCAGCCGGCGGGCTGCCAGCTCGGCCAGAAGCGGTGCCGCCGCCGCGCGGATCGCGCGGACATCGGCCGGTGAGATCGCGATGCCATCATCGACGACCGAGATCGACAGCACCACGTGCGGCGCGAGCTCGACGCGCAGCTCGACCGCGGCGGTTCGTTCGATCGGTGGCCCAGGCGGTCCAGGCGGCGCTGCGAGCGCTGCGGCGATGAGCGCGGCATCGCCCGCGGGTTCGACCGGGCTGGCGTTCGGCTCGCGCTTCCAGAACTCGGTGCGTGTAGGCGGCGCCCCGTTGGCCCCCAGCTCCACCCCTGACATCCGAGCCAAGGTGCGGTCATCCAGCGTAGGCCACAGCCCCTGGATCTCGGACAGCGACCGTCCCAGCGCCTGCAACCGCTTGATCGCGACGACCTGCGCTACATGCCTGTGGCCGTAAAGCGCGGTTCGCCCGCGCATCGAGCTCGGTCGATCGAGCAAGCCGATCGTCGTGTAGTAGCGAACCGTGCGGTCATCGGGAACGGCGCGAACCTGACCGTTGTGCGGCGCCGGCAACGCGGAGATCCGCGCCGCGACCTCGGCGACCAGCTCCGACAGCGTCCACAGGCGTTCCACGCCTCCTATGTGACACTGTTACATATCACTGTCAACTACGACAACTCAAGATACTGTTTACAAACGACAATATCCGGGTCTGCTCGCAGAGCGCACACCGGCGATGACTCAGTACGGCTGCTGTCGCTGTCGCTCTTCTTCTTGGCGTCGCTTGTCATCGTCGTCTTGTTGCCGCTTCCGATTCTGCTCGTCGTCTTGGCGCCGCCGTTCCTCCTCTTGTTCCTGCTGTTGGGCCGCACGCACGGCGGCGATCGCCATACCGCCGGCCGCGGCGGCCGCGCCGTCGTGCGTCGCTCCCCCCGGAGCCATCACCTGGCACACGCATCCTGCGCTATTCATGATCAGGACCACCGACGTCAACTGCATCCCCAGCGACGAGCACGCAGCGCGGCATTCCGTCCCGCGCGCCATCGGGACCGGACCGGTGACAGCCTCGGTGACGGGAGGATGGGTGCAGGCCATGACCGCCATCACCGCCATCGCGCCGAGGAGCGCAGTGACCATCGATCGCCGGCGTCGGCTCGGCATCGCAACGACGGAATCAAACATACGGGCAGAACGATCTATCATCGTACGACTCTAGACGGACTGCGCGCGCAACGGTCGCGCGGCGAATTAGCAATGCAGCCGCGCGATCAGCGGCGGTGGATGCCGTCGAGCAGGCGCTGTGCGTCGGACTGCCGATAACTGCCAGCCTGCGCGCTGGCAAACGGCCGCAGCGCTACTTCGGCGTCGCTCCAGCGCTCCAGCTTGATCAGCATGAGCGCGCGATCGTAGCGGGCCTCCAGCGCGAGCTGGCCATCGGGATAGCGGGCCAGGTAGGCGTCCCAGGCGGCGAGCGCGGCGGCCGGGTTCGAGCCATGAAAGTGGGCGTCGTGGGCGACGCGGTAATAGGTCAGCTCTTCGGCTGTTGCGGTGTCAGCGATGGGCGGCACGACCACGACAGGAGCGCGAACACCGTGCTCGGCGGGTACCGGCGCGGCCGCGGTCACGGCCGGTGAACGGACGATGGGCTTCGCTGGCGCGGCCACCGGTGGCCGCGCCATCTGCGCCGGTGCCACCGGCGGCACGACAGGTGCGGGCGCGATCTCGGGCGGCGGTGCCGGCGCCACCACCGTCTCTGCCGGCGCCGCCAGGTCCTGCGCTCTGGTGGGCAGCGTTGGCGCGGCGGGCACCAACACCGGGTCGGCGATCTGCGCGTGCGATCGGGCCGGCGACCGAACTCGCTCCGGCGGCGCGGGTGGCGCCACGGCCACGGAGCGCCTGGGCAGCCACGGCAACGGCACATGCGCGTACCAGGCAAACGCGGTCGACCCGAACAGCATCGCGGTGATCGCGGCGATGATCTTGACGTGCCGCTTACGGACGTCGCGCCGGCGTGCGAACGACTCGTGGATCCGGCGCGCCGTGGCGGCGCGCTCGCCGGGGGTCTCGTCGACGACCTGCCGGGCGGCGCGGACGAGCGTCTCGGCAAACGATCCGGCGTTCGACGCCTCGTGACCAGATTCGCGACTCGATTCGTAGCTCATCTCAGCTCCTGTTCGGCGAGGAGCTCGCGCAGCTTGCGCCGCGCGTGGAACAGCCGGGTGCGCATGGTGGCCTCGGGCGCGTCGACGATGGCGCCCGCGTCGGCCGCCGACATCTGATCGATCTCACACAGCACGAACGCGGTGCGCTGATCGCGCGGGATCCGGTCGAGTGCATCGTACAGCACCGCGGCGAGCTGCTTGCGGCCGAGCGCGTTGTCCGGCGCCGGGGCCGGCGCCGCATCCGGCTCGTCCGCCAGGCGCCCGAATGCGGCGCGCCGCCGGGACGCCGAACGCATGTGCTTGTAACCGCGCCGCAGCGCGATGGCGAACAGGAAGGTCCGCAGGCTGCTATCGCCGCGAAATCGCCGCATCGCGCCTGGCAGCGCGAGGAACACATCGTGGACGATGTCCTCCGCGGTCGCCGGATCACCGATGAAGCGCTGGGCAAACGCACGGAGAGCGTCGTAGTGGGCGCGGTACACCTCGTCGATGGCGGCGCGTTCGCCCTCGGCGAGCCGACCGCGCAAGACGGCGTTACCTTCGGCCGGGATCGGGCCGCTGGCTGCCATGGCGAGCGCGTGAGACACGGGCTCTGTTCCCGGTGGTGCGGCCTTCGTTCAATCGAAATAGCACGAGAATTCGGCAGGCGGAAAGCCAGGCAGATAGAATGAAGCGCCGCGAGCGGGTACCAAGCCGCATGTCACGCTCGATGTTGTGTCGCGGGTTGCTCGCGGCGGTCTCGTGTTCCCTGGCGCGCGTCGCCCCCGCGGCCGCCCAGCCGGGTGCGCCTGCGGCGGCCCCCGCAGCAACCGATCGGATCGTGCTGGGGATCGAGATCAACGCGACCGCCGCAGAGCTCGATGCCCGCGCGATCCGCGACGCGATCACCGCCGAGCTCGATGTGCCGGTGACCGAGGCCACCGCGCAGGGGCCCGCGCTGGGGGTGGTCGCCGTCACGATCGATCGCCATGCGTTGCGGATCATCTACCGGCGCACCAATGGCACCAGCATCGAGCGCACGGTCACGCTGCCGGATGCCCCGGCCGAGCGCGTCCAGCTGATCACGTTCATCGCGACCAACCTGGTGCGCGACCAGGCGAGCGAGATCCTCGCGCAGCTGGCGCGCCGCCCGGCCGGGTCGGTCGCCGCGGGCGCGTCCGCCGTGCAGCCCGTGCAGCCCGTGCAGATCGAACAGCCCGTGCCCGCGGGACCGCCCCCGCACGAATTGATCGCGTCGATCGGGCTCGTGCCACCGCTCTCCATCGATCGGTTGTTCGGCGATCACTACGTCGTCGGCGCAGGCCTCTACGGCGTGATGGGCATGCAGGACGGTTCGACGTACGTGAGCATCAGCGGCGCGGTCGACTACCAGCGCAGGTTCGCGTCGGGGGTGCAGCTCGCCGGCGCGGCGGCGATCACCCGGCGCGTCGACGGCGTCCAGATCGCCGGCGCGGTGAGCGTCGGCGGCCAGGTCCACGGCGTGCAGATCGCGGGCGCCACCTCGGTCGCGGGGCGCGTCGACGGCGTCCAGCTCTCGGGCGCCGCGAGCATCGCCGACGAGGTCCACGGCATGCAGATCGCACCGGTCAACATCGCGAGCAACCTGCACGGCGTCCAGCTCGGCGTCGTCAACATCTCGGACGGCAACGACGACGCGGTGCCGATCGGCCTCATCAACATCGCGCGCCACGGCCGGACCGAATTCGAGTCCACGCTGGACTCCTCGGAGATGGCCACGCTGACGCTGCGCCACGGCCCGAAATACGTCCAGAACGTGCTCGGGATCGGCTGGTCGGAGGGCCTGGACAGGCCGCTGCTGGGCGTCGGCCTCGGCACGCACCAGGCGTTTCCGACCAGCCCGATCCCGTTCTCGCTCGACCAGGACGCGGTGCTGTGGACGAAGGTGTGGAACAACCAGGATCTCGCGCTGTTGCCCCAGCTGCGGATCACGATCGGGGTGCCGGTCGGGCCGATCGACATCGTCGGGGGCGTGCTCGGCAACGTCCATGTGTACCGCGGCACGGGCTTCCTCGAGGATCTCCACCCGCACCTCGACCACACGTACACCAGCGGCAGCACGAAGGTGACGCTGTGGCCCGCCGGGTTCATCGGCGTCCGACTCCGCACGTAGCTCCCCCTGGCGGCGCTCCGCGTTGCTGTCAGACCGGCGGCGTGCACCGACGCTACCGCCGTCCGGACGTCGACACCTGGGCCACGTTTCGTTACTGTGGTGGCCGCGCAAGGTACGGATCTCGGGGACTTGCGCTGGCACGGTCCGTGGACGGACCGACGAGGTGACCTCGGTGGCGCGCATCCTGATCGTGGACGATGATCGCTCGATCCGCCGTACGCTGGAGAAGTTCCTCGGCGGCGAGGGCTACGAGGTGACGACCGCGCAGGATGCGCCGGGCGCGATCGCCGCGGCCGATGGCGCCGACATGATGCTGCTCGATCTCGGCCTGCCGGGCGGCAGCGGGTTCGACGTGCTGAGCGCGCTGGCGGACCGGCCTCGCCCGCCGACCGTCGTCGTCGTGACGGCGCGCGACGACATGCAATCGACCGTCAAGGCGATCCAGCTCGGCGCCTACGAGTATCTGGTCAAGCCGGTCGATATCGATCGGCTGCGCCGGGTGGTCAAGCACGCGCTCGACAGCCGCGATACCCGCGACCAGCTCGAAGCGTTCGTGACCCGCACGGCGGACGTCCGGCTGGTCGGCGACATCCTGGGCAAGACCGCCGTGATCCGCGACGTGTGGAAGCAGATCGGCGCGGTGTCGACGACGCGCGCGCCGGTGCTGATCGCCGGTGAGTCTGGCACCGGCAAGGAGCTGGTCGCCCGCGCGATCCACTTCTCGTCGGCGGATCGCGAGCGGCCGTTCGTCGCGGTCAATTGCACCGCGCTCGCCCCCGGCGTGCTCGAGAGCGAGCTGTTCGGGCACGTCAAGGGCGCGTTCACCGGCGCGATCGCCGATCGCCCCGGTCGGTTCGAGCTGGCCGGCAAGGGCACGCTGTTCCTCGACGAGATCGCCGAGATCCCACTCGATCTGCAGGCCAAGCTGCTGCGCGTGGTGCAGGAACGGACGTTCGAGCGGGTCGGCGACGCCAGGCCGCTGCCGCTCGAGGCGCGCATCATCGCCGCGACCCACCGCGATCTGCCGGCGATGGTCGCCAAGGGGACGTTCCGCGAGGACCTGTTCTATCGCCTGCGCGTGGTCGAGATCGCGCTGCCGCCGCTGCGCGAGCGGGCCAGCGACATCCCGATCCTCGTCGAGGGCTTGCTCGCCAAGATCAACCGCGATCTCGCCAAGGACGTCCGCTACATCACGCCGGCCGCGCTCGCGCGGCTCGCGGCGCACCGCTGGCCCGGCAACGTGCGCGAGCTCGAGAACACGCTGACCCGCGCGGTGGTGCTCGCCAAGACCGACGTGCTCGACGAGACGATGTTTCCGCTCGGCGCCAGCGCGCCGGCCGGCGATCCTGCCGCGAGCGTCCGCGGCGACGCGATCGACGGCGATGGCACGCTGCCGACGCTGCGCGAGATCGAGCGCCGCCACATCCTGCGCGTGCTCGGCCACACCGAGTGGAACAAGCGCCGGACCTGCGCGATCCTCGATATCAGCCGGCCCACGCTGGATCGCAAGATCGAGGAGTACGGGCTGCGCCGCGAGGAGCCGTCGTGAACGCCGGCTTGATCCCGCTGGGGGTCGCGGCGATCGGCGCGTCGTACGCCGCGCTGGTGCTGCGGGGCTGGCGGCGACGCGACAACCTGATGTTCGGCGCGCTCGCGCTGACCGACGCCGCGATCACCGCCTGGTGCGGCGTCAACGTGCTCACCGGCGGCGAGATCATCGCGCGCGGCGTGCTGGTGCCGTGCTCGTTCGCGACGATCGCCCTGGCGCTGATCACGCTCGAGGTTGTCGCGGGGTTCCCGCGCCGGCCGGCGATGGCGTGGCGATGGCGCGGCGCGATGCTCGCGTGGGGTGCCGCGGGGATCGCGATCGTCGTGATCAGCAACATGACCGGCTGGTCCCCCATGATCGCCGAGCTCGCGTTCTTCGCGCCGACGACGCTGCTGATCTTCCTCATGGGCGCCCGCGCGTACCGGCTGACCACGCAGCGCGACGCGCGGGTCGTGATCGCCATGCTGTGGTTCCGCTGGGGCTTCGGGTTCTTCGCCTTCGCGCTGGCGCCGGCGCTCGGCGTGTTCGAGGCGGCGGTGTGGGTCGAGACGACGTTCGCCACGGTGATCAGCCTCGCGGTGATCGGCACGGCGGTGCTGCGCACCGACCTGTTCTCGATCCGATCGTCGGCGGCCGAGGTCCTCACGATCGCGACGCTCGGGCTGGTCGTCATGGTCGGCGGGGGCGGCGCCGTGACCGCGGCGCTGCGCTACGTCGCGCCCGGGCAGCTGCAGCGGCTCGCGCTATTCGGTGCCGCGCTGGTGCCGCTCGCGCTCGCGGCGCTGGGCCACGCGCTGTATCCGCGGGTCGAGCGCCGGGTGCTCGCCGGGCTCGACGAGCGCCGCGCGCGCCGGCTCGGGGTCCAGGACGAGCCGCTGCCCGCCGATGCCGCGGCCGCGATCGCCGAGGCACGCCGCCGGATCGGCGAGATCGGCGACGGCGCCGAGGTCCGCTGGGTCGCCCGCGCCGAGCTCCCCGCGCCGCTCGCCGAGCAACTCGCCACCGGCGAGGCGCTGCGCAAGGGCGAGGATCCCGCGCTCCCGGCGTGTTTCATCGTACCGGCGCACGGCGCCGATCGCGTCCTGGTCGGGGCGTTCTACCTCGATGGCGGCCTGGTCGATCGCGACACCTACGTCGTCGCCCGCGATCTGGCCACCCGCGTCGCGGTCACCGTGCAGCGCGCCGAGGCGGTCTCCGAGCTGCACGACGCGCGCCGGCTCGCCGCGCTCGGTCAGTTCGCCGCGGCGATCGCGCACGACATCCGCACGCCGCTGACCAGCATCTCGCTGAACGTCCAGATCCTGCGCCGCAAGCTCAAGCTGTCCGACGATGATCGCGAGCACCTGGACATCGCGCTCGAGGAGCTCGCCCGGCTCGATCGTTCGGTCGCCGAGATCCTCGACTTCGCCAAGCCGATGAAGCTCGCGTCCGAGCCGATCGACATCGGCGAGCTGATCGAGGCCACGCAGAAGAACCTCGCGGCGGTGCTGTTCGAGCGCGGCGTCACGATCCGGATCGATGGCGCCGGTGCACCCGACGCAGTCAGCCCCGCCGACGCGGCCGACGCGCTGGTGGTCCACGGCGATGCGCAGCGGCTCCGCCAGGTGCTGACCAACCTCGTCGACAACGCCGCCAACGCGTCGCGCCCGGGCACCGACGTCACGCTGCGCGCGGCGGCCACCACCGATCACCGCGTCGCGATCGAGATCGAGGATCACGGCCGCGGCATCAGCGCGGACGATCTACCGCGGATCTTCGAACCGTTCTTCACGACGCGCCCCGACGGCACCGGGCTCGGGCTCGCGATCGTCCACAAGGTGATCCGCGCGCACGGCGGCGATATCCGGGTCCGCTCGACGCTCGGCGGCGGCTCGACGTTCACGATCACGCTGCCCGTTCCGGCCGAAGCGTGAGCGTGCGCGGTAACGGGGTTTTCGCAGGTAACGTCGCGTTACCGCGGCGCATCGCGTAACACCGCGAGATCGCGCGTGGCGCCGCCGGCACGTGGCGTGCTGTAGACGCAGCCCATGTGGAACCTGGCTCGCAAGCTGCTGCTGCACGATCGCCTGCGGTTCGCCGTGGCGATCGCCGGTGTGTCGGTGTCGGTGATGCTCGTGCTCGTTCAGGTCGGCCTGTACTACGGCTTCATGGACACCGCGTCGTCGCTGATCGACGCCAGCACGGCCGATCTCTGGGTCGGCAAGCAGGGCAACGAGTCGTTCGAGTTCGCCACGCCGTTCGACGAGCGCGCGCTCTACAAGGTCGCATCGATCCCCGGCGTCGCGCGCGCCGAGCGCGTGTTGATGAGCTTCGTGCAGGCCAAGCTCCCCGATGGCGGTGACCTCGGGGTCCAGGTCGTCGGCATCGAGACCGTGCCGGGCCAGCGCGCGCGGCTCGCGCCATGGAACGTGGTCGCGGGCGACCCGCAACGGCTCGCCGAGCCGGGCGCGATCGTCGTCGATCGAACGGAGTACGCCAAGCTCAAGATCGATCGCGTCGGCCACGTCACCGAGATCGCCGGCGCGCGCGCCGAGGTCGTCGCCCTGACCAGCGGGATCCGGTCGTTCACGACCTCGCCGATCGTGTTCACCGATCTGCGCACCGCGCGCAGCTACCTGCCGCAGTTCGGGGACGAGGCGGTGACCTACGTACTGGTCAAGCTCGCGCCCCGCGCCGACCGCCACGCCGTGCAGGCGCGGATCGAGGCGCTGCCGCACCTCGCGGCGTACACCACCCCGCAGATGTCGGCGCGCACGCGGACCTACTGGTCGGAGCGCACCGGGGTCGGCGCCGGGTTCTTCACCACCGCGGTGCTCGGCGTGATCGTCGGGTTCGTCGTCGTCGGTCAGATCCTGTACAGCGGCACGCTGCAGTACCTGCGCGAGTACGGAACGCTCAAGGCGATGGGCGCCAAGAACTCCGCGGTGGTCCGCGTGATCCTGTCGCAGGCGATGATCTCCGCGGCGCTCGGCTTCGCGGTCGGCGCGCCGCTCGCGATCGGCATGCGCGCGGCGATGAAGGGCGCCAACCTGAGCGTCGCGCTGACCCCCGAGCTCTATGCCGTCACCGCGGGGATCACGCTCGTGATGTGTGCGTTCGCCGCGCTGCTCTCGATCGTCAAGGTACTTCGACTCGATCCCGCCTCGGTGTTCAAGGGTTGACCGAGCCCGCGATCCACGCCCGCCACGCACGCCACCCCCCGGGAGCCACCATGCCCGCCGCCGTCGCTATCAACGAAACCTTCCCGAGCCCCGCAGCTCACCCCGCCACCGTCGCGCGCGTGGTCGGTGTCGCCAAGACCTATGGCAGCGGCGAGGCCGCCGTCGCCGCGCTCGCCGACGCGAGCCTCGAGATCCGCGCCGGCGAGGTCACCCTGATCGAAGGCCCCTCGGGCTCGGGCAAGACCACGCTGATCTCGATCCTGGGCCTTCTGCTCACGCCCACCGCCGGCGAGGTCTGGCTCGAGGGCAGAAACGTCGCCGGGCTCGGCGAGCGCGAGCTCCCCGGCCTGCGCGCCCGCAACTTCGGCTTCGTGTTTCAGGGCTTCAACCTGTTCCCCGCGCTGTCCGCGCTCGAGAACGTCGCGATCGCGATCCGGATGAAGAATCCCCGCGCGCGCGGCGCCGACGCCGAGGCGCGCCGGCTGCTCGACCACGTCGGCCTGGGCTCGCGCGCGCACCACCTGCCGGCCGATCTCTCGGGCGGCCAGAAGCAGCGCGTCGCGATCGCCCGCGCGCTCGGCGGCAATCCACCGATCCTGATCGGCGACGAGCCGACCGCCGCGCTCGACACCAAGACCGCGCTGTCGGTGATGGAGCTGCTCCGCGAGCTGGCCAGTACCGAGCGCCGCGCTGTCGTCGTCGTGACCCACGATCCGCGGCTCGAGCGGTTCGCCGACCGCGTGGTGCGTGTCGAGGACGGCCGCATCGAAGCGATCACCCATACCGGCACCCGGCCCACCGGGGCCGCCTCGGCCACCTCTCCCAGGAGCTCGACATGACCAAGCTGCGCTATCTCCTCCTCGCTGTTCCGCTCGCCGGTGCCGGTGCGCTGTGGCTCGGCCACAAGACGCCCGAGGTCCGCGCCGAGACCGCCATCGCGCGACCCGGCGTGCTGATCGCCCCGGCCCGCGTCGAACCGGCCCGCGATCCGGTCAAGCTCGCGTTCGAGGCCCAGGGCCGGATCGCCGAGATCCTGGTCGACGAGGGCGACACCGTCCGCGCCGGCCAGCTGCTGGCACGGCTCGATGACCGGCTCGGGAACGCGCGCGTGGCGATCGCCCAGGCCGGCGTCGCGCAGGCCAAGGCGCGCTACCTCCTGGCGCAGCGTGGCCCGCGGCAGGAAGACATCGCCGCGGCGCACGCCGACGCCGAGGCCGCCGCCGCCGCCGCCGCGCATCGCGGCGCCGAGCAGGCGCGCAGCGATCAGCTCGGCAAGGTCGGCGCGCTCGCGACCACGGTGGTCGACGCCGACGACGCGGCCGCACGGGTCGCGACCGCCCAGGCCGCAGCCGCCGCCGCGCGCTACCAGTCGCTCGCCAAGGGGACCCGGCGCGAGCAGATCGAGGAAGCGGCCGCGGCGATCACCCTCGCGCAGGCCGAGCTCGACGCCGCCAACGTCACCCTCGATCAGACCCGCCTGGTCGCACCGACCGACGGCGTGATCCTGCGGCGCACCGCGGAGGTCGGCGCGCTGGTCACCCTCATGACCCCGTCGCCGGTGCTGTCGATGGCCGATCTCCGGCAGCTCGAGATCCGCGCCGAGATCGACGAGGCCGATATCGCCACGATCGCGATCGGCCAGCCGGCCTACGCCACCGCCGACGCCTACGGCGACCGCCGGTTCCCCGTACACGTCACCCGCGTGACCCGCGAGCTCGGCCGCAAGACGGTGCGCGACGACGACCCGCGCGCCCGCGTCGACACCCGCGTCCTCGAGGTCATCGCACGGTTCGACGACCGAGCCAACCCACCGGCGGGAACAGCCGCCACCGGCGGACCCGCCATCGCGCTACCGCTCGGCCTCCGCATGCAGTTCCACGCGGGGCCTTGACGGGGACGGTGTCTCCCTCGTCCCGTGTAGAGAAAACGGACCGCAACAATTCGCCCCCTTGATGGGGACGGGGTCTCTTTGTCTTGTTCCGGATGAACGAGGCGACGCGAGGCGTGAGCGTCTTCCGCTCGCGGTGACGCGGCGCGCTGTCACACCTAAAGACGTTTCGAACAAGCCGACTTCGTCGGCTTTTTCCGCCACGTGTTCTTTCGATCGGTCTGTCGCCGTAACCGGCGACAACCTGTACGGAATCGTCGCTCGAAGACTCGCGACACCTCTTCAGGCGGTCCGGCGCTTGGACGCGCGGCCATCGCGCGTCTTGTTGTGCGCCGCGCGCACCTTGGTCAGGAACACGTCGGCCTCGACCGACAGGGTCTCGGCGAGCAAGCGAAATTCGCGGAGCCGGCCCGACGAGGTCCGCCACGCCAACCCGAGCGTGCGGCCGGGCACCGGCTTGCCGAACTCGGCGAGCGCGACCGGGCCGTTCTTCTGGATCAGGGTCGCCGCCGCGGCTTCGGGCAACAGCGTGACGCCCAGACCACCGGCGACCATCTGCACGAGCGTCGGCAGGCTCGTGGCGCGGACCTGCATCGCCTCGACCGCGCCGGCGCGCTTGCACACCGCCAGCGCCTGATCGCGCAGGCAGTGGCCGTCCTCGAGGAGCAGCACGGTCTCGTCGTCGAGATCGTGCTCCGTGAGCTTGCGGTTATGACGGACCAGCGGTGCGCCGCGCTGCGCTGCGGCAACGAAACCCTCGCGCGCGATCGCCGCGGTGGTGAAGTCGCCGGGCACCGGGATCGCGAGCAGCGCCAGCTCGAGCTGACCGGCCGCCAGCTGGGTGACCAGCCGCGACGTCTGGTCCTCACGCAGGATCAGCTCGAGGCGCGGAAACTTGCGGTGCACCGCCGGGAGTAGCGCCGGCAACCAGTACGGCGCGATCGTCGGGATCACGCCGAGCCGCAGCGAGCCAACCAGCGGCTCACCGCGCCGCCGCGCGGCATCACCGACCGCGTCGATCGCGACCAGCGCCTCGCGGGCGCGGCCGACGACGTCCTCGCCGGCCGGCGTGATCAACACGCTGCGGCGATCGCGCTCGAACACCTGGATGCCCAGCAAGTGCTCGGCAGCCTGGACCTGCGCGGACAGCGCCGGCTGTGAAATCCCGAGCGACGTTGCGGCGCGCCGGAAGCTGTTCGTCTCGGCGACAGCGACCAGGCTCTCGAGCTGGCGTATGGTGGGGCGGTCCATGATAGGTTAAAGCTATCACATAGATAGCATCGCGTGATTAGACTTATCAACTGAGATAGCACAACGTAGCCCGCGTACACAAACCATCCCGGAGCACCAAATGTCGATTAACCGCCTCAAGGAGCGTCTGCCGGACCACGCCAGGGACCTGCGCGTCAACCTCGGCGCGATCACGAGCTCCACATCGCTGAAGCCGCAGCAGGCGTGGGGCACCGCGCTAGCCGCCGCGGTCGCCTCGCGCAACGCCGAGGTCGTCGCCGCGATCGCCTCCGAGGCGCCGCTGTCGCCCGAGGCCGAGGCCGCCGCCCGTGGCGCCGCGGAGATCATGGCGATGAACAATATCTACTATCGCTTTCAGCACATGATGGGCGATGGCTCGGCCTATGCGCAGTTCCCGGCGCGGCTGCGCATGCAGATCATCGGCCGACCCGGCGTCGACCACGTCGACTTCGAGCTGTGGTGCCTCGCGGCGTCGGTGATCACCGGCTGCGAGAACAGCGTCCGCACGCACGAGATGACGGTGCGGGAGCGCGGCGGCACCGAGGAACAGGTCCAGGACGTGGTGCGCATCGCCGCCGTGATCCACGCGGTCGCGATCACGCTGGACAGCACGCCGCTGGTCCCGGACATGCCCGCGACCGCCGCCGCGAGCTGACCCGGGCGGCCCCGCGATCGCAAGATCCTGCAAGATCGCCGCGCCGCGGCATTCGTATGCTGACTCCACCAACAGGAGATCAGTAATGTTTGATCATATCGGTTTGCAGGTACACAACCTCGACGCGAGCGTCCGGTTCTACGAAGCCGTGCTCGCCCCGCTCGGCTACGTGCTGTGCTCGCGGGACGCCACCACCGCCGGCTTCGGCCGACCCAGCGAGCCGGCGCTGTGGCTCTACGCCGGCGGCGCCACCACCACGGCCCACATCGCGTTCCGCGCACCGAATCGCGCGGCCGTCGATACGTTCCATCGCGGCGGGCTCGAGACCGGCGGCCGGGACCACGGCACGCCGGGCGTGCGCGCCGACTACGCCCCGACCTACTACGCCGCGTTCCTCCGCGATCCGGACGGCAACAACGTCGAAGCGGTCTGCATGGCCGCGCCCTGACCGCGCGCGTTGGCCGGCGGCCTCGCCGCGACGCATCACGGCGTCACGCCCGATGAGGCTCGTCAAACGGCGGCCGCGCGGACGGTGCGGACGACCCAGACGATCAACGCGATGCCAAGCACGAAGGTGATGGCGAACACGACCACGCCGCCGGACTCGACGGCGGTGGCGCGGGACTGCTCGATCAGCGCGAGCCGCGGGGCTTCGCGCACGACGGCGCCGGCCAGCAGGGCGAGCGCGGTGGCGGCGGTGGCGACGATCAGCCCGGGGCCGTCGGGGCGGCGGGCCGTCCCGATCCAGGCGAGCACGGCGACGAGGGCGCCGACCGCGAGCACGTAGGTCCAGCCGTGGGCGGGATCGACGTCGTGGTGGATGACGGCGGTGCCTGCGGAGATCGCGCCACAGACGACGAGCCCCGCGATCGCGATGGCGGCGAGGCGGCGGCGTTCGGCGGGCGCGGCCGACCACGCGGCGACGCCGGCGAACAGGGCGGCCATCGCACCGAACCAGCCGACGAGCCGCGGCACGATCGCGATGTCGAGCGTGAATCGCGATCCGGACGCGTACATGGCGCGCCACGCGGGATCGTCGAGCATGACAAGGTGCAGCTCGGTCCACGACCACGCGACGAACGTGAAGCAACCGAGGCCGAGCGCGAGCGCGAGCCTGCGCCAGCGCTCGGAAGCCTTCGCCAGGTAGAGCGCATAGAACCCGACGATGAGGGCCG
>Ga0307509_10003098_pt1 | contig 25836 bp, 22 predicted proteins | sample 10_EM_MG_FD_202245 | JGI IMG/M metagenome (GOLD analysis project Ga0307509, IMG submission 202245) | Populus trichocarpa ectomycorrhiza microbial communities from riparian zone in the Pacific Northwest, United States - 10_EM | ecosystem: Host-associated > Plants > Roots > Unclassified | place... | reverse complement strand
ATAACCTGGCCACTCCTTCATGTCCCGCATAAGCAGCACACCCGAGTGGTGTGCGGTCATCGCTATCTGGACGATTGGAGTCGACATTTTCCCACTCCAGCAATAACTTGACCACTCCTTCGTGTCCCTTGATGGCAGCACACGCGAGTGGTGTAGCACCATACCTATCTTGGTGATTAGGGTCAACATCTCCCTGTCCCAACAATAACCTGGCCACTCCTTCGTGTCCCGCATAAGCAGCACACCCGAGTGGTGTGCGGTCATCGCTATCTGGACGATTGGAGTCGACATTTTCCCACTCCAGCAATAACTTGACCACTCCTTCGTGTCCCATACGAGCAGCATACCCTAGTGGCGTGATACCACAATTATCCGGGTAGTTGGGGTCGACATCTCCCCGCCCCAGCAATAACCTGACCACACCTGGATGTCCCCTAATAGCAGCACACGCGAGTGGTGTAGTACCATACCTATCTTGGTGATTAGGGTCAACATCTCCCCGTCCCAGAAATAACTTAACCACTCCCTCGTGTCCTTCACCAGCAGCACACCCGAGTGGTGTTCGACGCTGAATATCTAAGCAATTGGGGTCGACATCTCCCCGTTCTAGAAATAGCTTGACCACTCCTTCGTATCCTCCGACAGCAGCCTCCCTAAGTGGCGTTTGAGCAATCCTATCGGCGTGATTGGGGTCGACACCTCCCCATTCAAGCAATAGCCTCACAACTCCTTCCTGTCCAAAGCGAGCAGCATGCAAGAGCGGTGCTTGACCAACAATACCTGGGTGATTAGGGTCGACATTTTCCCGTTCCAACAATAACTTGACCATTCCTTCGTGTCCCGAGGCAGCTGCCCGTGTCAGTGGTGTTCTAACATATTCATCTGTGCGACCGGGCTCGACATTCTCCTGTTCCAGCAATAATTTTACTACCCCTTCATGGCCATTGCTTGCCGCCCATGCCAGTGGTGTGCTACCTGTACAATCTTGCTGGTTGATGTTGTGGCCTCTTGCATTTATCAATACATTCACAAGCTCAATAATCCCGAAGAACGATGCGCAGTGCAGTCCAGAAAAGAACGAGGAAGTAACAGTGCGTGCGATAGATATGCGTGCGATGAATCCGGGATCCGCTATCTGCTCTAGAAGTGATACAGCGGATATGTGGTCTTCGTACTTGTTCAAGAGCTCCAGAGCAAGGGTCTTCGCCTGGTATGAGAGATCCTTGTTCGTATGTGTTCCCCAATACCTCGCACAATATTTGAGGAATGGCATGCGCTGAGGGGATGGGGGGGGATGGGGTGTGTGGATCTTGACTTGTTGAGAATTCAGGTAGGTTAAGCAGGTTTCCGCAAGTATCGAGTGAGGTTTACTAAAGAGGCCAGGGTGACTGCAAAGGTACTCTTGGACTGTATAATGGACCAACCGTACAGTCGAAGCCTCCGCGTCGACTGTGATCAGGCCTTGGCAGTAATCCAGCAATGTGCCTATCGAAGGAACATTTTCAGGATCAAAATCCGTTTCTCCTATCTCCACTGCCAGGGCATGGCACAGCTCATCTACCTGTAGCGGCCGTTCCGAATGACAGACCCATGTAAGAGTGGCCATCGCAAGTGTCGCCCTTTCCTGGCCCTGAGCCTTTATGCGCTCTAGCGTCGCACCGTATACATCACCTAACCCTGTCCCGTCTTTTATTGACTTAAGTGTTTTCCTCCGCTGAGCAATGGTGGTACCTCGCAGGATTGCCTCGATGTGGAGAGAGGCAGGCAGGAATCTAGGTCAAAATATGTCAGCCATCAACTTGGGGCAGCCCTGCCCCAGACTGTCTTCCTACATACGTTTCTGAACTTATTGCACGAATGCTGCTCATTATATCCTCTTCTAATGCCCTGCTCATCATATCTGGGATCGTGTCCTCCCTAAGTTTCTCACGCAGAAATCCAAGGACTCCATCTTCCGTAGCCCGTATAAATACAGAGGTTGCCACCCCACCCAACTCTCTCTCCACCTCCCTCCGCACGTGTGGCCTTCCTGTCATAAACAAGCGGGTACTAGGGGACCCTTGCAGAATCTGGCCTAATGACCCAAGAACCAGCTTTCGATTCTCCGGCACACATTCATCAAGCGCGTCGACACATATAAATGCGCGCTTTGTGGCTGCGATTGTCTGGAACAGCTTCAAAATCGCCGGAACTTGGAGTCCTCTACCCCCAATCGCCGATTTCTCCTTTCGAAAATATTGGGTTATCGCTTCTGGAATTTCCTCCTCCCCGCTCACGAGCTGCCTCAGTAGGGAGCCAATCATCTTTACTGGTGACTGCTCATTCCGAGCAGCAAAATCGATATAAAAACACGCAACAGTAAGATCTCCCTCAGCGACCTCGTTGCACAGTTTGTCTATAACGAGTGAACTAACATGCAACTAATTAGCAACAATATCCTTTGAATCCCAGGAATGATACACTGTCTCTTACGTGATATAACTCTTCCCCACTCCTGGATTCCCGTCGCAAAATAATGTCTGACAATAAGATCCATCCTCCCTACTACCATTGTACCAGCGTTTGAATTCTTCCGTTTCCAGCAGCCATGCTCCTATACCGCCGATCCGCCGGGCTACAATGTCTTGATGCCGCACCCGTGGCTCTAGCGGAGATAGCCATGCCAGTATTTCAGATCTATCATCGACGGTGGTGTCGTTAAAGATCGTTGTGTGGGATGCGTCTGTGTTGAAACAGTTCTCGTAAGTGTTCAAAAAGTTCTCGTTTTTGTTGAAAGAGCCTATGGTGTTGAAAGAGCTATCGATATTAGCGCGGGAGTTATCGTTTTTCCTGGGTACTTGTAACATTTTTCCAATTTTCACCACCGTGAATGTTGAGAGGAAGGTGTTGATCAATTTGGGGTTTGTCGAACGCAATCACTTGAACTTTGGGAGAAGCGGGGTAGATGAAGCCTTGTGCCCATCAAGCTGAAAACTCTGTTGCCAATCGCTGGACGCGAAACAGTTACACAAACCTCCGACCAGTGATCCATTCAGAGGCTCTGGTGAGATTCACATTTTCCTCAGCCTCATCCTCAACCATGCCAGCTCATGCCCTCTCCTTCTTTTCAAACATTCCAAAGGGGCAGAAATTTCGGAAAGCGATAACCTAATTACCGCTGGTACCGTTCAAAGTTGTTTTCAAAATCTATCCTCGGAGCCATAGATTATCATCGTGTTACCATACCATTCCAATACTCGGAGTTGCTGCTTGAGCGGGTAGGCTAGCGCCAAGAAACTCGATCAGCATAGTGGGGAAACCTAAGCCCTGAGCATACCCTGCGATACTAACCCCCGCGATGCGCAAGTCACAGATTAATAAGGAACCAGAAGCATTTTCACTGTTTTCTAATGCCAAAGTTTAATGACAGAGGCCTTCTACGGAACGCATATCAGCACCGACAGTGGTAGCGGTGGAACGAAAATTAAGGCGATTGAGGCGCAACCGGGCGAAGCTCGCCACTTGCTACTTTCTCGAATAACCCACCAGGCCAACGACCATAGCGATCGCAAAAATTCCACTTTACAATAAAATCGACAGCGGTAACGGCACTACTTCCACCAAGAGGGATTCGAACGGCCTCCGCAAATTTGCCCCGCTCTCTGCTGTCCCACCAGCAGCGCCTCCACCAGTTCCAGAGGCGTGAGAATAACCTCCACGCGCCCTCAATTGCATCCCCACCGACACAGCTCTCTACCCTCTATTCTCCCACCCCGCTGCCTCCCCGCCAGCAGTACACACCACCCCCGCACTCCCATGTAATCGCCGTCCCAACCTCGACTTACATCCTCCGCCATATCCAAAGCCTCAAATCCAGAATAAAATAACTCCCCCCCCGGCTCTATCCTAACATTCCCACCCCCCCGCTTCTGGCGGCTCCGGATTAGCAGTTTACAACGCAATCGACAGCCGACAACCCGAAACACCACCCGCCTTGGGTGGCAGCGTGAAGACCAAGCGAACGGAATAAACAGACAAGTTTAAGCGATTCCTCCATAGTTAGCCAGCGTTAATATCTCTCCCACCATATATAATAATCCCGCACTCCCGCTACGAGAGCTGGGGCCGGGGGTGCGCTGGAGTATACTCCGGGTATCTTTTGGGGTTAAAGGCAATCCAAGGCTATTCGGAATAGCTAGGTAATGATAGGTTTTATTTTTATTTTTAGAGGGGGGGGCAGACTACCGGGGATGGATGTTCCCGGGATAGCATATTGCGTGAGCTCGGAGGTCTCCAGGGTCGTGAGTGTTAAAAAGAATTTTAGTGCCGGGGGGGGGGGGTTAGTTCTTCGCATGGCACCTGCCCACCGCTTAGGAAAGCAATATAATAATTATTATGCAATGCAGTCTTGATTTACCCGCGGTGCGCCAATCTCACAATTAAAGAGACAAGAACGTAAATGTGTAGAAAGAAAGAAAGATGATAAATAAGACGTACAGGCAACTTGGACATAAAAAGAAGAAATAAAGCGTATAGAATCCGTAACCCTCCTCCGCCATCTACAACTTTGCACTAAATTTCTCCATATCCCACCTTCTTACTCCCATCCTCCCTTTCTCTACCCCCTTCGGCCAATGCACCTCTACATCCCTCAAAACCTCATACCCGAGCAACCAAGGCGCAAATTCCAGATCCCTCCACGCGAGACATTCCCCAGCCGGGGCCGGCACCATCCTCATCTTCGCATCCCTCTCGTGCTGTTCCGGCCCATCGTGTAGGTGATAAAGGCGCTGCTGGACATTGCCCCGCTGCACTACCCTCGTAGTGCGCTTCTTCCGGCATGTTTCGTATACCGATAGTGCTAAGGAGAGGTCGGATTTTGTGGATATGCGGGAAAGACACTCACCCAGCACAGCGGCGTCTTCGAGTGACATGCCAGCGCCGGAGGCTAGGTAAGGCAGCGTGGCGTGGGCAGCGTCGCCGAGGAGGGTGAAGGTGCCCGACGGGTGAGACCAGTTTGGGAGTTCTTCGCGAATGCAGAGTTTCCATTTGTAGACTGACTCGCACAGCTCGAGGAGCTTTCCTATTCTTTTGGAAAGGGTTAGCGTGATGAGAGAAGGAGGGAGGGAATGGATGGTTAGGAAGAGCACCTTGGGTCCCAGTCTTTGTAGATTTCTCGCATCTCGTCCACGTTTCCTTCAACCGTTGTTGCGCCACCATCGGGGATGTCGTCCGGGACGAGAAGGACCATGTTGAATTGTTCGCCGCCCTTTAGGACGTAGTTCACTGCACCTCATTAGCACCTCTCAAATGAGAAGGAAGGGAAGGGGGAATACCAGCATGCGCATCCGGTCCAATCCAGTAATTGACCTGCGGATCGGTTACGAATTCCTTCAACTCGGGATCCGATATCATATCCTTCGTCTTGAGCAACAACCTATACGCCAAATCCCCCGTCGGCGTAGGCTTATCCGGGTGTCCGACCAAACACTCCCTCATGGCCGAATTAATCCCATCAGCACCCACAACCAAATCAGCGCTCAACCTCCTCCCGTCGTGCAGAAAAACCGTGCACACGCCGCCCACCTCCCCAAACTCGACGCCGCTCACCCTCGACTTCATCAAGACTTTGCTACCAAGCTCGACGGCTCGGTCGAATAGGCACTTGTGCAGCGACGCGCGGTGGAAGTCCCAGAACGGGGAGCCGTACTTTTTTGCATGCTCGGCAAAGTCCATGTGTGTTATGTGGTTCCCCTTCCAGCCAATCATGTTTACCTGCTTTGGCAGGGTGGCATATCGGAGAAGGGATTCGCGCATACCCCATGCCGTTAAGATCTTTGAGGCGTTTGGGAGGATTTGGATGCCTGCCCCGATCTATCCAGGTTCAGTAGTTGAACGATAGGGAGGCTATGAGGAAAAGGGGGGGGGGATTACTTCTCCGATCCCAGAAGCAGCTTCAAGAACCGTTACTTTATGGCCCGCAAGGGAAATTGCGATCGCCGCTCCTAGTCCGCCTAGGCCCGCTCCGACAATTATCACCTACAATCCACCCCCTCCGTTAGATAGCTTTCCTTTCCAAATATTGACGAGGAATAAAAAAAACCAAGTTGGAGTCGGTACATTAAGTTGAATACGAGCTTTCGCCATCACGAATTCCGATCCAGAAAGTTGAAATAATTATCCGGAGGCTTTCCTTTCCTTTCCTTTCTTTTATCCTCTCCTCTCCTCTTCGCTCTTCTCTTTTGGGGTAGAAGTCGTTATTCGTTACGGCTGTCTACACCGATGGGTATGATACAACTTGGGTATATGTGCCCTAACCTAGGGCACCGGTATTTCACCGACCACCAGAGCAAATCCCGCACCTCGGCTAGGCCCGGAGAATTAACAGGATTTCAGAAGTGGGGAAAATTGGTTATAATACTCGAGTAACTTACAGGGTCCGCCACGAAGTTGGTGAGCGGTTACCCAGCCAGCCAAATATATCCCAATCTGCTAAGGATAATTGTTCCCTACCCTTTCCACCTTATAGATAGCATGGGATGCCAGTTAGGAAGGAAGCGATGGTATGATGCCATAAAGGCTGCTGTGATCCGCCAGCTGGTCGGTCATCAGTGGAAATCGCTGCACCAACCCCGCGGTGTGTAGGTTCAGTCTGCCAAATCCGGAATGCGGTAAGCGAAAACTCCGGTAGCTTCCTTGCCAATGACAGCCAACGCATCCAAACCTAGACTGGACTATACCGTGTCAGGAGGACACTAGCCCCTCTCAGGAACTTTTGTCCGGGGACGAGAGGCGCCGCGCCCGAGCACTAGTACGGAAGAGTAAGGGCCTTGGCGCAACCGGGATGGGCAGGGCGGAGGGGCGAGTTTTGCTGGGATTGGCTGACCTCCACCCCCCCGCACCCGGGAGTGTTCTAGATGCGGGATGCTGTCCATGACCCCATGAGAATAGAAAGTTTTTGACGCAGGTTAGCCATACCGCACCATACTCGAGTACTTGCCGATTTCAAAAGTATCCTACGGTAGAACCTTAGTATGGTTCAAGCTGAGGAAATATCAGGTTTCCTGATACCTCCAGAACGGGCAAGCACTCGCGTGACTGAGCTCAATTGTGCTCCGATGAGATTGTTTACCTCGCTTATCGCTTGAATGCACCATACCAATACGGGTAGAGGGATTTCGTTGCGAGAAAGTTGGTTAGTCAAATTCTAGCTTGTTGCCACAGCAACGGGTCTCAGGTTAGCGCTCAAGAGACAGCGTCCGCTTCAAGTTCGGTTAGGTTTGGTGAGGTAAACAATCAACAGCGCACCCTAACCCATGCTGCAACACGCAAATATCACAGCTACGGTATCATAACTCTTCCTAAATCTGCTGCGAAATCTCTATTTCTCAAGTTCGTTTGTTGTATTATAACAGTAAACACAGTTGTCCCCGAGATAGCGATCCCTAACTTTGCGTTGCGAAATACCTCTAATAGCTTGCAATTGCCAAGCTATCCCCCCCCACATTCAGACATCGTCTATAGCCGGATGCTAACAGACGACTCCTCCGGGCGGTCTCAATCGCAGAATAGTCACCCTAGTGCATGCACTGCGGGTGTCCAGGCCAGACGGAAGAAACCTTGCGATAGTTGATTCCGCTGATGCCGGTATCTGCAGGCAGATTATCAACCTTGCAAAGCTCTTGAGCAGCCGTGCTCGAGTACCAACATCTCCTTATCTTTCCTATTATATTATAAACTTCCCCACCTTACGATCACCATCCGTGTGCTTAAGCGCAACCCACTAGTAATTTGGGGAGGTGCTGTGAACTCATATTCCGCCTCTGAGATTGATTCATCGGTTCTGGCAACTCGGTATCCTTTGGCGGTCGCAAGGACTTCCCTTACACCGGAATAGAATAAAGCACCCCTATGAGAAGCCTATTATACAAGCAAAGTATTCAGAGCCGATCTAGACTTTAGATAGCTCACGTGGGAGAAACAGAGGATCACTCGACTTTCCATTGCCCAAGCGAGTCGCTTGCCGCCTTAAGTTTAACTAGGAAGTGAGAGAGCTATGCCGATAGAACTACCCTAATCCACCATCCACCAGCAAATCTATTGTCCTGGTAGAGCCTTCTATCGCGGCCGAGTATACAATTGAGAAGCGAAAAACGATATAAATGGCAAACCCCCTAAGCTTTCTCTTTCCCCTTATACCCCATCTCCTTCTCCACTTCCTCCTTGCTCTTCGTCAAGATCTCCCCCGGAGGGCTTGGGAGCAGGGCCCCAGCAGGATAAGGGTGCTTCTTCTTGAAATCATCGCAGATATACTCCATAGTGACCCATTCCACACCCTCATGCTTGTTGATATGCTCAATTAAACGCTCGTGCATAAGCAACACATGCGGACGACCGGATACGTCTGGATGAATTGTAATTGGGAAGATGAACTCATCATACTCGCGATAAAAGTAATCAAAGTGATCACGCCAAATGTCTTCAATATCTCGAGGATTAACCCATCCATGGGAGTTGGCGTTATTCTTGATGAACATCTGTAGACATTGGATTAGCCCCAATAATTAATCGCTCATCTGTCGAGAGGACTATGTAAAATACCATGGGTGGCAGATCGTCGATGTACCAACTTCCCGGAATCTCAACAAGACCGCTCTCCGGCCCCTTTTCAAGTGGCTTCATCCACTCTTCGGCATTCTTTGAGTAATCAATCTTCGTCCATTTGTCTCCCTTGCGGAGATAGTAGGGTTGGCAATCGTGATGCGACATGGAGTGATCGTATTCAATTCCGTATTTGAGCATCAGCTCGGTGCCTTCTTCGGAGCACTCCCACCACGGAACGACGTTCCCTCTTGGAGGCTTTCCGCAAAAGTCGGTCAACAGACGATATGATTTGTCCAAAACATCACGCTGTTGCTCCCAGTTCATTTCTACCGGATTTTCATGGGAGTAGCCGTGAAGTCCACTGCAGGCTGTTAGACTAAGAAGACTACGGCGGAGCGGCAAAGGGGATCAAACATCTCATGCCCAGCATCTCGTACCATGGCACATTCCTCCGGGAATGTTTCTAGGGAATGGCCGGGGATAAACCATGTGGTCTTCATCTTGTACTTGTCGAACAGCTTTAGTAGCCGTCTAACACCAATTGTTCCGGCAAACATTCCGCGAGAAATGTCGCTCGAGCTATCTTCTCCACCATAAGAGCCTAGCCATCCTGCAACGGCATCGATGTCAACGCCGTACGTGCAAAGAACTCCTACATTAGCACACATGTTAGCAAACAATTGGAGAATTATCAATTGGAAAGATAATTTACTCTTTTTTCCCATTCCGAATAATTTTGCGGTATGTATTGCGGTCCCTTCTGAGATATAGCTCCGGACGGCGGTGGAGACGGTCAACCGATGAAAGGAGGTGAAGGGAGAAGAGGGTCGATGGAAGAATCGGTCTTAGAAAGGGGGAAACCTGCTACTATATCGATAAGGTTCAACCCCGCCTCGCTTAAAGTGGGGCGAACCCCCATGCCCGGCAAAAGGGCAAATTAACTTGTGGATCGCTTAGACATGCCCCTCGAGCGGGCATAAGCCCGAGGTTAGATAGCACAAGCTGCACAACAGAAACCCAGGAAGTTATGATAGTAGACGAAAACCATGGAAAGGAGGTGGACAAGCTCCCGTTCTCCAATTTTCCAGACCCTGCCTTGGCCTTACTTGGGAAGGCAGATGGTGTTCAGCACCGTAAAACGTGACAAGGAATCCCACAATCTTGCTCGGTATGATACATTGGGCTCGGAACTTCACAAACGTAGATAAAACAGTATAGCTAGTGACATTCCGCTCTGAAGTCCCTTGCCCGATCCGGAAAAAACAAGACCTGCCAAACGGGTAGGCGGGCACCATTACAGGGAGGGTTACGGGTGCGGGGTCATGCTTTTGAAAGTTTCTTTCGCATGTTTGAGATTGGATATTGGTATTCTTAGAAGCTTTGGTTTGAAGCATCTAATCATTATAGATGCTAGTATTTAAGTCTCATCCCTGCGGTTAGTGCAAATCAGTAAAATTTGTTGCCATGCATGCCAAGCCTGTTTTGGAACGATTTGCAAGTGGGAATGCTTAAACTTACTGCACTCGCAGAATCATTTGAGCCTCAAAAAAAAGTGGACGTGAAATTTCCCCCCCCCAGTTAGACAACTGCTGTCAAACATGACCCCAGCACGCCTAACAACGAATTTTACTATTTCAAACCACTCGAGGAATGGGGGTGGGGAGTTTTGACTTCATCAATGGCTCGATAGTGACCCACGGCGAAGCGAGAACGCATATCCAACTTCTATAGGACAGGGATTATTTGTATGGCCATTCTTGTTATGCCGGACTCGCTTTGCTGTGGAATACCGTACTGGTACAGTACAGGTATGAAGGAGTACTCGAGTACGAGCGCGGGCGATAAATAATAGTTATGATAGCTGAACGTGATAAGAAATTTGGTGCAAGTTCTGGTTGCAGTGCGCCTAGATAAGGCACGTGACAGTTATACGGTACTTATCGTCCGCGCCCCTACTTGAGTTCTTTGAGAGAAACTGCAGTTGAGATGGGAAGATACAGATTCCGATAAGCTACGGTAGGCGAGTGTGGCCAAACATGGATCTTGGGGGCTGGTGAAAATCGGAATTGGAGATTGCTAAAGTTCATACACACGGTATCATACATGAAAAGGAAGGTGTCTCTTGGTGTCTCGCCCATGCACTTCGCCCAAACAGCACCCCCCGCGGGATATCCCTTCACAGTCTCCTGCAAGGCGGTGGCCCTGCTTACCCTCTTGGCGGTGTATTTCCCCGCCCCAGCAGCTTCCTTTGGGATTCCATTAATTGTACCCTTCGTCCTGAGCCCACGACAGGTTGCTATGATAATAATATTATCATCCCGTAAAAACCGGGATAATTGAGAATGGCTCCTTTTGATTAAGGGAGGAAACACGGCGCAAATATTCTTTTCCAATCCTTAGTTGTGAAAAATGGATAGGGTAGAAAAATCCAATAGGCCCTACTTGGAGGGCAACTCTGGCGTCCTAGCGAGGTTCTCAATTATTCTGGTTCTTAGGATATCTATCGGTATTTGTCTTGACTGCTTGCCTTAAGGTTACTCGAATAGCGCCTGTTTCGGGAGAAGTCTTATTCCGGGCCCAGGCACACTCCCGTACTTTATGCAACTGCCCCTCTTGTTATGTAGCTACTGTAGTCTTATGACTGGAGAATCGCATGACTCTGCACGACTGTATGTTTAATTTTTAAAATAGTAATTTATTTATTTATACTACTTCCATAATACATCTCCTCCCTCCCGCTAACAAACGATGTGTTTTTGTCAGGCGCCAATTTGCTCTACTCAATTTGCTCTCAATTCCATCCTGGCTGAAGAACACAAAGCAAGTCTAGTGCCGGTAACCGACAAACTCCTCTAGAAAATACCCTAGAAATGACCCTAGAAAAGGATCACACGACCTGGTTTTAATCCGAACTTGGTCTCTAATCTTTGCGCCGTCATAGCCATTGATTTTATCCGATCGGCTTCATCCATAATTATACTTTTTAGAGCTGCCCCAATGCATTGGTGGTTACTTGGCACGGCTTGTCTCGGCTCGGATAATTTCAGGGATCTAGTGGTTCGGCTTTTCCCGGTCGCCGGTGCTCAAGTTTCTGCACCGCTTATCCACGGTCCCCCACCCCGCATCTCATTCAGAATTCCTCCAACTCGTTTCACCCTTCGTTTGCACTGGCGGAACCACAGTTGAGATACGGGCATCCTTCTTCCTGAAAGGATAATAACACGTCCTATTCAAGAATGTCAACTACGCCACCTACGCGAATATTCTAGACTCTGTAATCTAGCGGCCTATCGTACCTTCACCGGAAAACGCCTCCTTTCACGAGCTGTTCCATCACCCTCTTCTTGCTCATTTGGCGGTTGGCTAGGTATACCCACCATCGCCACTTTCCCGCTTATTCCCCTCCCCTAGCAATTGAATCATTCCCTTCAATTCTTCCACAATGGCTACTCCGAGCAAGGTAACCTCCTTCATTCTCCTCTCTCGTCTAATTCCATTACGCGACCAACAATTCCCAGTTCTCCCTCCAAGGCCGCACCGCCCTCGTAACCGGTGGCTCCCGTGGGTGTGGCCTCGCCTTCGCCGAAGGTCTTGCAGAGGCCGGTGCTGACATCGCCGTCTTCGACATAATCCCACCAACCCCGCCCTTTCTCACAATCTCCGAACGCTTTGGTGTCCGTGCCGTGCACTACCACGCCGATGTAGCCTCCCTTGACTCCCTCACCGCAGCCTTCGAGTCTTTCAAAAAAGACTTTGGCGGCAAACTTGATATATGTGTTCCCTGTGCTGGCATCAACAAGAATGTCGAGTTCTTAGATACCACTTGGGAAGACCATGAAAAACTGCTTAGCGTTAACGTCATGGGGGTCTATCATACTGCGCAATTAGCTGCGAAGACTATGATTGAGTGCGGGACCAAAGTTGGGAGCATTGTTGTGATTGCTAGTATCGCGAGCTATATGGCTATTCGAAGTCAGAATAGCAGTGCTTATTGTGGGACTAAAGGAGCGGTGAGGGCGATGGTGCCGGGTATTGCGGCGGAGATGGTTAAATATGTTTGTGGTCATTCCCTTCTTTCTCATGATTTTTTGCGATGGATAGTGAATGTGCTGAGCAATATGTGATGTGTTAGGGTATCCGCGTGAACTCGTTGTCGCCGGGATACGTCCGGACAGAAATGACGGCTCCGTTCCCGCACCTTCTTGAATCGTGGAAAGGCGAGATTATGAACCACCGTGTTGCAGAGCCGGAGGATATTCGGGGTGCATGCGTCTTTTTAGCCAGCGACGCTAGCGCTTACATGACCGGGCAAGATCTATGTATTGATGGAGGTGTCACAAAATGGTGATAATGGAAGAGTAGATTGCTTCTTAATGAATAACATCCCTCCCGTCGCTTTGAAATTAATAGCTGCGGGCGCACTGGCTAGTTTGCTCATGATCTTGTGATACTCTGGGATTATTTTATTTCTGCATTAGTAGCTCTCGAGGTATAGTATGACGGAGCAAGGTTTCCTTTGCTCCTAGCGTCTATTATCGAAAATAATTCCCTCGGAAGGTGCGAGGTGCTATTATCTAATAATGAAACTAAAGCTCTGTCCTATTCACACTATTCTTAACCCAAGCTATATAAGAACGACCTTGTAAGCCTCCCTAGATTGATAAAAAGTCCGGGAAGATATTGCGGAACGATTATTTGAGGCCAGCCAGCAAATATATCCCTGTCCGTTCTAGTTGATAGGTCATTACTAGTATGATTAAACTCGACTATAAGTATATTTTATCTGTACCAACAGAGTGGCGACCGCTATTACCCAATATAACATTTGCACTACTACCCGTACGAGAGAAGGCTGACAAAAAATCAGCCCCTAAAAACCTGCAAAGAGTGTAAATGCCGGGATACCTTTTCGCACGAGACAGGAAATTATTTCGAGGGTTAACAGAACTCAACTGCTCACTCTTTCTCATGGCCACGGCACTTGTGCTCCAGCGCCTAATCCTTGCTGATACCCTGACGTGAAATGGTCTGTAGGGGGATGAAAAATTAAGCTCTTGGATACAAGTGCCCACTGCTTGAGCGGGCTACTACCTACAGTACACAACAGCCCGGTAGCGGGGCCCGCAGACTTTACAGCCACCCCCCCGCTCCCCCCCGCATCACCGCTCCCGCACTGTTCTTCACCGAGGGACACCACATCCCCCCCCCGAAGCCTCCGGTGGAGAGAGAATCATTTGATATCCATCGAGGATAGACTCCTCCTCGAAAAGTCGCGGGTTGAAGTAGAAACTGGCACGGGGTCGCGGATCCCAAACGATACTGGAGTGCATACCCACAACCAACAACACCCGTTCTAGCGGAATCCTTGAGACTCAAGTTGGAATTAACCAACTCCCCGGTCGCTTACCCGACGCATCGTGAATATGTATGATATTCCCCATCAAACCAGGACCCAAGTTTGGGCTTGTCCGGAAGAATCGATCCCCATTCAAGACTTGCGGAATTGGGGAAAATGGACTGTCTAGAATGTCTTCACTTTATATAATATATAGGCTTGGCTCTTGGGTTGATCACACTGCGTTGGGAGTGTAGCCGGGGTAACTTATGGGATGTGTAATTCCTTCCGGGGTTTAATGGGAAATACCGGTACTCAGTTGTAAGAGATTGTTGTGATTGTGAAGAGGGGGAGGGGGTGGGGGGTAAGACTGTTTGGTGTTTTGGCGAGGGTGTGTTTGATTCTGTGAATTTTTCCTTTCGGTGCAAGGAGGTTAAGCTGGTACTTCAATAGTAAAAGCCCCCGCATCTATTCTTTATTGGAATTGTAAATGCGCATAAATATTAAGGTGTATTTCACCGCTTCCCTCCATTTCTCGTAAGGTATTGAACCCGCTGAAAAACCCTTTATTGCGTTGGCATTTTGGAGGTTGGGGATTTTACTGGGGTTGGTTTTTAGAATTGCTCATTGGATATCTGCACTCGCGTAGGCGGCCGGAGGGTTAATTATACAGCAGGTATCTTCGACGGCAATTAGTGAGGTACGGTATCGGGATGTTACTAGCAGCCCGTTGGATGGGGTGGGGACTAGTTTCTTCAAACGCTTGAGATTTCGGATTGGTATAGGAGGTTTGAGAATATTTTATTTTGTTGTAGGAATCCGGGGGTTTAGGAGGCTACAATACATCCAGCGTACGAGCAGCTTGCTCTCCCCTTTTAAAAAAAGACATTGCTAGGTTGACAAAATTACCTCTTTAGTAATTGCTAAATCGACTTTGTCTTCGCTTCGTGAACTACGATATCAGTCGTTCCGGGGGGTCCAAGGCTGCCTTATTTAGTTCTATAACTAGGCGGGTTGTGGAAAAGCTGGAAGTGATCCCAGAAGGAATAACGAAAGTATTATATATATATTATCAAACGGATTTACCAAAGGCAAGTCTCTTCAACACTGGACTGTCGTGGGGATACATCCGGATTAATGGGATCCCCTCCGGCATTTTCTATGCATCCGCGGACTAGATGAATTCTCTACCGAGTATTTTTACCTTCGCTTGTGGTCTCGCTAGGGCAGGTTTGTCTTGTATGGTATCTCCTAGAGCTCGACCATCCCCCCCCCCCGGGGGGGAGGTGGCCGCCTATTCATTATGAGGCTAAGAAATGTTTCTGAATTCGCACTGGTGGTATCCGTACGGCCTCTGGATGGGGGGTATCAAGAGATATCCTGCGGTGGTTAGATAGGCACCCACGACATGAGGCTATGGATAAGGAGCTATGAAGGGATATTCGGGGAGGAAGCATGAGAAACTTTGCGTACTATACCAGGTGGGTTTATAGTGGGTAAGGAGCAGAATAGGGCCGGATCGAAAATTGGAGCCCAGGTCCTGACGTTTCTCGCTGGGGAGCCATTGGGAGCGAGCGAATTATGCTACGGTACCCGCTCGCCTTGAAGGCAGGCGAAATAGAGCCTAATTAGGGCAAAAATTACTCACCATAGTAAATTTGGCAAGTTTTTTCTCTAGTATGATACTTGTAATGGCTAATCATCATGAATCTAAGTTAGGATCCGTTCAATTCTACTTCTCGGGGGTGTCTTATCAAATAACGCTAACTATTTAACCATGCCGGCTTGATGATTGCAGTGGTTTGCTATATGACATATCTCTAAACTTTAGGAGCACCACTCCACCCCTTCACTCCGCGTCTTGTTACTCGAAGGTACAGCGACTACCGGTAGATTTTGTGGATTTTGCTGGCCGGGGTGTTACATTAGCACACTTCAAAGGCAGCGAATCGAGTAAAATCTACAAAACTTAGGTGCTGTACTGTACAGTACTCGTGCAAGTGCCTCGGCAGAGAGTCTACCTCAAACAGGAAACGACAGACAGCATGAAGTGTGATGGCTACGATGGCGATATGTTTGCTAAACTTCGCTTGCTCGAAGACAAGTTCTAAATATGAAACGTAAACTTGGAGGATCCCACCTCAGGGTTTAATGGACTGAATGACTTCTCATATCTCGGCATAGATGCGACCGCAACTCTCTTGCTTGGATTGAAGCATTGGGGTATCAATGGAATTGGTTTCATTGGCCGCGCACCGCTAATATAGGGTGCATAGATGGCTATCACGGGATAGTGAAAATACGCCTAATCAGATCAGGTAGACCTCAACCCCAACCTCGCAAACACAAACTACCGCCAAATACCGCTCCCGCAATCCGCAAAGCGTGCTCGTAGGGGTGGTATGCGGTTATTTCTAAACCGTGAGACCCTGGCCCCGACTCGCCTACCACTGACAGGTCAACGCTATTTATCCGGGGTACTACCGAGGGAAATGTAGATATCATGCAGCTGCATCTTGAACGAGAGGATGCAACCTCAGTAGCGCGATAAATCTACTCGAGTAGCCGAGCCTCGCTTCCATGCACTGCGCGGCTTGGGGCGGAAGGTGTAGTCTGACATCTGCTTAGCCTAAAACACACTAACCTTGCCGCACACGTTTTCGATGGTGAAAGATAGTCTCGCTTGCTACCATGCTTTCTCAGGATCGTGTTGCAAAGATGCTGCTGGAATGGGAATGGGTTAATACTGATACGCTAAGACAACAACCCCGGAACAAAACCTGCATCCTGCGATTCTAGATACTTTGTGAGCTCTACCGCTGCTTTCTTCTGTTAATTTAGCCTTTTAGGAAAGTCACACCTTGAAATAATGGTTTTAGCTGTGCAGCTATTTCTAACATTCTAATCAAAATAAAAAGTCTACATTTGGAGCGCTTTTTTCTTCCTTTCCATTTTCTCTCACCCCCATTTTTTCTCTAGCGGTCTAAGGAATATCATACTGTTATACCTCCCTTTTTTCTCCCCTAACCCTTCCCACCTAATCTTTATATCACCCCCGCTCTCTTATAGCTAATCTCACAATTTGTGAGACTTTTCGTTAAGAGAAACATAAACCGGGGCGTATTGGTTGATCGCTATATCTTGGAGACGATAACTTCGGGAGTCTTATTTTCTCGTTTCTCAACCATGACTAGCCCCCAGTTCCCTATTTAGTTAGGTTCAATTAAGAAATCTAAATTTATAATGCCACTTGGATCTCCCGACAAGTTCAAGAGGTGGTGAAGATTGGTGTGTTGAACTCCGTTCGTTATCCAGCCATAGATGAGCAGCGCTCTTCATGGGTTATCACTCGCTCAATAGCGAACCAACTACTCTGGTCCCGCTAACGTTTTTCCAATGGGCATTACCACAATGATCGGTATTGCAGGAACGGTGGTTGGCACTATCCAATCCCATTTACCGGGAGAGGAAACATAGCGGACTGCGGGGGTATGAAAGGCTGGTACATACGGGAAATGTGTCTCAAAACGCTGTTGATGGTAGCGCTTGGCTTGGAAGTCGGCGACAAAAAGTCTTCCGAACTCCCCCCCCATTTTTACACCAAAAGTGTTTGATCCCTCGAGCACTCACAACTCATCTGAAAGCAATAAGTATAGAATTAACAAAGCCAGGTGCCATAGCGTAGGTAATTCCCCAGAATTTCCTCGTAGAAGTTATGAGAATTTTTTCAGTTTCACTGGGAGGAATGAGAGAGGTTGGGATCTGTCATACATTGGATATTGTTGCAATGTACTTTTTGTATGGGAAGCTCATATAAAATTAGGGGTGCCTTTTGCCCACCATCATTCTCTCTCTGGTATTGTACCGTGGGAATTAATTAATAGAGCTTGCCACTTAGGAATTATAGTATCTAGATCACTCTCTAAAGGCTCTAGTGCATTTTGGATTTTTTTTTTGCAATCAACGAACATCAGATTTTGTGAAGCGAAAATGACTATTTTTGGTTGTGAAGTGGTGGGGGGGGCGGTGCCGAAGGTTTTTGTCGCCAAGATCGTATATATTTTGCTCTAGTTGTTTTTTTTGGGGGGGGGGACTGAACGAGCGGGTATGATTCCATTTAATCTTGACCTCGGATTTCAACTGTAACACCATATTATCATCCCGTAGAAGACGTTCTCTTTCTGTGAGGTCTTAGTAGGGTGTAGCTCAGCGCTACCAATCTAGAAAAACTTCTGTCTAACTTTCCCATGAATAAGCTTTTCCGCTCAGGGAGATTCCTGGATTTTTTGATCTGCTGCCTTAAATATTGGGAGTTTTAGGTGTCACCCACAATCTAAGATATAGTTTCGGGGTTGTCGGGTTAGTAGACAAACCTTATCATTAGGGGGGGAGGGTCGGTCATCGAGAAAAGATATCAGGAGCACAACCGAATTAAGAATATTCACAACTGGAATAAGTATCTAAGTGCTAGATAAATGAATAAGATATCGCATCATACTGCACCCCCCCCCCAGCCTCTCATTCCTCTCAGCCCCCCCTGCCTGTCAGATGTAGAGCCCCCGGGTTCCCCAAAAAACATGATCAAAGAGGGGCGGCAAAGGTCGAGGGTAGCGACAGGGAGGGATAATTCATTTACTCCAAGCACACCGAAATACAGCTTAGGAACCAACCGTAGGAACGAAATAATTGTCCGTAAGGCATCCCCTGAGGGCTCTAGGGGTCCTACCAGAGTATCGGTATTTTGCTCCTAGAGATTTAGTTCCCGCCCAACCTAAAAAAAGGACTTGCGCAACCGGGCTGCAAATGTCAACCCTTATCCTATAGTTCTTGAGCTCGGTTTTCGCAATGAATAGGAGGAGGAAGAAATATTACTGAGGGGGGATCCGAGATATCGGCGTTGACTTCCTTTAGTAGAGACAAAGTTTCTGGTTATTATTAATGGTTTCATTTTATTATCTTTTTCTTTCTTTCTCTTTTCTGTATGATGGCCATGTTGTTGTAGGCACAGGTGTTGATTTATAGTATCATACTGCCGTATTAACTTGAATAAGAGAAACACGTCTGAGGGCGTCTAACTTTCCCCTCTAAGTACCGCGTGGTTCTCTTTTCTTCTTTACCGGTATTTTCTCCCATCCCTGCTAAGGTGGGAAACCCAGACATCCTGAGTCGTGTTACTCTTATTCGGGTTAATATGGTAGGCTAAAGACATCTATCACTCGTGGTGCGGATACAAGGACCGCTTTCCCTGGTGGAAGCCGTGCTTTCGTTCGCGTGGATAGTATTATCACTTCCGTAGCTGAAGGGGATGATGGTTCCACTCACATAGTTGAATACTGTTATTCACTACTATTTCACATTATAGATTGTAGAACTCTTTTCATAAATAGACTACCGCTGGGTGGAGGTTCTATCCAGTCCTACCTCCGAGACTGGAGGGTCGGGCACGCCTGAGGCCATCATCCCAAGAAGGGGCATTTAAAAAAACGGTCAATGTCTCCAATACCACGGCTTTTCATGTTTTATCCCTCCAATGCCACAATATTTCAAAATATTGAACAATAATCTGATATCATAACTAAATCAACGCAAATCGCCTCTTTTCCTTTTCCTTTTTTCATTTTTTTCTATAAGTTGGTGACAGATCTAGTATACAGGAAAGTAATCATAGAGGAAAAAATAAAATTTACTGCTAGGAGGGAGGCTAACGGTGTGTAACCAAGTTGTTTCCGGTTTCCCGACATATATCAGCAAGGCTGGGGGAGTGGGAGGGATTGTCGGAAAGGGTACGACTTGATATGCCAAAAAAGAAAACTTGCCCTCGCCTGACCTCACCAACCCGGATATCTTCCCTTGCGTACCGTAAAAACTCGAATAATTGGCCCTCACGCTGGTCGTCCAGAATTTCCCTCTTTGGATTAACAGGGGGGAGCCCGACCTTACCGGGAGAGGCAACTCCCACGACTAGCGTTAGGATCAATTACTCTAGTTTTTACGGTAGGCGTCCGCCGTGTTCCCGAGGAAGTGGAGGTTTCTATATAATTTGCAATTGGAATTATCTCATGATCCGGGGGAGGAGGGGGTAGCTCATAATTGAGCTCTAGGTTTAGTGCATCGGGGGAAGAAGGAAAGAACAATCAGGTGCTTATTCAGTTATCAAATCATCGTTCGAGCTTTTGAAATATTATAGCATTGGAGGGATAAAACATGAAAAAACAGTGGCATTGGAGACCTTTACCTAATGAAAAAAAAAATAAAGCAACATAATTTTTATTATAGAAGAATACTTGGGTATGATAAGCTAGCCCGAGACGAAAAAACCACAAGACACCCAGCATCTCCCCAACAAACATCCTTAAACACAAGCTTGCTTCCCACTCGAGGCCGCCCCCATCCAGCCGCTCTAGTCCAACTCTACATTGACCCTCCTCTTCTGTTCATCGGCCGCCTTCTTAGCCCGCTTCCTAGATTCATCCTCCTTCCTCTCCCAGAAATCCCTCTGCCAAAACCTCTGACTGCCCCCCTTATAAACTTGACTCCCGCGGGAACACCCCTCGCTGAAGCTCTCAATCTTTCGAGGCCCAATAAACCCCCTCCTCCTCCTCTTCTGCTTCATTAGCTTTTTCCCGGGCAGAGTCTTCCCCTGTGCGCGATCCGCCCCCGCCTTTTGCGCAGCCCGCCACATTCTATCAGCCTTCTTCCATAGTGCCCTCGTGGTCATCCTGACTTCTAGCATGGTCCGTCTGAAGTCGGCATCCTTTGCGACGTGCGCTTCGAGTTCGGCTATGAGGAGGTTGGCTTCCTCGGTGCGGGCCTTGAATTGGGCTTGCTTTTCGGCGAGATTTGCCATTGTGGCGTCGAGTTGGGTGTTGAAGTGGGCGATAATGTTTGGGTGGATGTCTGGGCGGGTTACCGCTCTGGTAATGATGTTTCCCATTTTTTTGGTGTTTTGGTGGGGAGGAGCTGTTGGGAGGGGAGTTAGTATAATATCTTGGAGAGAGTGAGCAGATATAGGACCAAGGGGTGTGAGTTACACACTTAAGGATGTAATAGAGGTTTGTTGCTTTTGGCCGAAATGCCAGAGTATTTTTCTTCTTCTTTTCAACGGAAGTTGAGAAAGAGGTATGTATGCTTTGGTGGAAGTTTCAGAACCGCTGTTCCGAGTGAAGAGATATTGATAGCTGTGAGGAATGAAGGCGATTGATGAGGAGAGAGGATGGAGGAAAAGGAGAGAAGAGAGATCTTTTATACAGTAGGGATCTGAAATTCCATCCTACAGTTCAGCCCAATGGAGGCTGGCAGCCATTGAGCTTCCCTAGGGGCTGCTGTGCAAAGCATTGAGTACCCATTGTTTTCGGCATACTCGGCACCATTAACCACCCACGCTTGAGCCATTGGTGGTTGGGGGGAAAAATTATGTTAGGGGCCATTGAGTTTGGTATCAAAGAGCGTTGAGCCTCGAAGTCGGTTGATGTGCTGGTGCCATTGATGTCAGTCCCATTGGGGTTGGTTTAGTAGACTGAGGGGAAGGGAATGACAGAGGCTACAGGGTCTCTAGCTCTCCGATCGTTGCCCTAGCTCCTACCTCTCGAGTACATGTGATTATAAACTATCACTCGTTAATGGAAGCCAATCTGAGTCTTTAGTAACTATACAGGGCCAAAACACACCGGAATTGATAGTTTCCGCGCTACCATTACCCTGAAATCATAGGTGGAAACAGCATTGAAAAAAAAAATCAACAAGTTATTTGCTATAATAGCACTCAAACAAAAAGTGTAGGATTTTTCTGTTCAATTCTTCGAGAGTAGTGAGGAGTGGAATGTCCTTTCCCTCAAGGTATAATACCTGCCAAGACCTGGGTTTTTGTATGATACTCGCGGCGAGAATAAGTCCTTCGACAACGAGTATAATCACGATCGCGCTCAAAACCTATCTTCTATGAGAACTATCATTGCGATTACGTTTTCAACTACAACTAGAATGACTATTAATACTAAGGCTTGTATATTTGTGCACCCCCTCTCTCTAGGAGCATGGGATATGGTAATAAGACCTTTCATTGTGACTGTGGCATCGATTTAAGGCGTGGTATTGCGATGGCTGCGTGAGCCCGTTGTCCGAGGACTTATTCTGGCCGCGAGGACGAGGGTGCGTCGTAACTCACCTTACCCAGTTCATGTTCCCGCAGCTCTCTACAAACTCGAGGTAAAAAAACTATGGTAAAATAGATATATATTGTGCTTCTGAAATGTTATATTTTTTCAAAAAAAATCCCGAAGCTGAGTTTCAAGACGTCTATGGAGATAGAGAGGCTAGGGGAACTGCAGTTTTAGTGTGTTTTGGCCTCTGTATGGTTACTAAACGACCTTTATTGGCGCTTTGGGGGCGGCGCTGAAAACCAGGCAACGGGAGACCGGAGATGATCTGAGAGTAACTGCGCTATACTAGCGATAAATTTTCAACCACCATTAAACACTAACTTGGAAAGTTGTAAACTATGGAGTAAAAGTAGATAGGGTCTCAATACTACTCGCGGCGAGATTATGTCCCAAGACAAGGTGCGCAACCGCAATTCCCCGCAACACTAAACAGAAATACCACAACAGCTTAACCTACTGCAACGGTTAAAATGACAGGTCCTGTCGCGAGATCTCATGCTCCCAGAGAGAAGGAGGGAGACAAATATACAGGCCTTAGTATTAATAGTCATTATAGTTGTGGTTGCAACTGCATGGTTGGATTTTGCGGGGATCCCGGTTGGACCGGTTGTCAGAGGGCCTATTCTCATCGCGAGTATTGGCATTGAGTAATCAGCACATCCGATGCAATGCAAAAATTCTCTAATAGACAAAAATCGGGCGAATTTGGTGGTCTATCCATATATTTGATACCATACATCATGCGATATTTGAAGGTGTGGGCGGAAGTAAATTTGATAACTCGCACATACTCCCATATCTTAACCCCAGTATCTAGCCCACTAACGCTCATATGAATCAATATGGTCCCACGAATGCACTGCTATGGGGTTGAACCAGGTTTTTTTGATTTGGGTGCCGATTGGATTAATTCCGCCATGAAGGAGTGCTTAGTTGGACACCCAGGTAAGCCTACGTCAACTAGGGGTTTGGCGTATAAGCCGTTGCCCAGAGTGAAGGATATTATATCGGGCCCAGGGTTGAGAGAGTTCGTGAGCGTCTCCGCAGGTCAATTACTGGATGGGGCCGGATGCGGATGCTGGTATTTCCCCTTTCCTTCTCATTTGAGAGGTGCTAATGAGGTGTAGTGAACTACATCCTAAAAGGTGGCGAACAATTCAATATGGTCTTTCTCGTGCTGGACTACATTCTCGATTGTAGTGCAACCACTATTGAAGGAAACGTGGACGAGATGCGAGAAATCTACAAAGACTGGGACCCAAGGTGCTCCTCCTAGCCATTTCCTCTCGCATCATGCCGACCATCTCAAAAGGGTAGGAAAGCTGCTCGCGCTGTGAGAGTCAGTCTACAAATGGAAACTCTGCAGTCGGGAAGAGCTCCCAAACTGGTCCCACCCGTCCGGAACTTCCACCCCCTCGGCCACGCTGCCTATACCCGCTGCCCTACCTGGCATTAGGCGAAAGACCTGTTACTCGAAGACGCTACGGTTCTAAGTGAGTGTCTTTCCCGTAAATCCTCAAAATCCGACTTCTCGTTGGTGCTATCGGTATAGGAAACATGTGGAAGAAGCGCACTACGAGGGTAGTGCAGCGGGGCAATGTCCAGCAGCGCCTTTATCACCTACACGATGGGCCAGAGCAGCGGGAGAGGGACGCGAAGGTGAGGATGGTGCCGGCCCCGGCTGGTGAATGCCTCGCGTGGATGGATCCGGAATTTGCGCCTTAGTTTCTCGGGTATGAAGTTTTGAGGGGTGTAGAGGCGCATTGGCGGAAGAGAGCACCGGTAGAGAAAGGGAGGATGGGAGTAAGAAGGTGGGATATGGAGAAGTTTAGTGAGGATTTGTAGATCGCGGAAGGAGCTACGGATTCCATAGGCTTTGTTTCTTCCTTTTTTTTTTGTTCAAGTTGCCTGTGTGTCTTGTTTGTCGTCTTTCTTTCTGCACTTTGCGTTCTTGCCTCCTTAATTGTGATATTGGTGCGCCACGGATAAATCTAGACTGCATTGCATAATAATTATTGTTGCTTTCCTAGCCACGGTACGGAGGTACAGCTCTTAAGTTTTGTATGTTCCACAGGGCGTAAGAGCGGTAAACCTCGCTTGTGGAAAATACAAAACTTAGGCGCTGTACCTTCACTTCGTAGGTTGACATGCGAAGAGCCCCTACAACAAAATTCTCTCGAACACTCACTACCCTGGAGACCTGCGGGTTCACGTAATATGTTGTCCCTGGAACACCCATCCCCAGGAGTCTGCCCTAAATAAAAAACCCATCATTACCAGCTTTTCCAAACAGCCATGGATCGCCTTTGTCCAAAAGATATACTCTAGCGCACTCCCGACCCCGGCTCTCGTGGTGGGAGTGCGGGGTTATTGTACACAGCGGAAGTGATATAAACACCCTCGAACTGCAGGGGAATCGCTTAAGCTTGTCCATTTATTCTATTCACTTAGTCCCCCCCGCGACCACCCAGGGCGGGGCGGTGATGTGTCGGGTCATCGATGATCAATTGCATTATCAACTGCTAATCCCGGATCGCCGGAATAGGGAGAGTGTGGGGGTGCTGGAATAGAGCCGGGGGCTTTTATTTTATTCTGGATTTTGGGGATCGTTCGGGGGCGTTTGTGAGGATTTGAATCGGAGGGATTTAAATTAAGGCAGAGCCAGCGACTACATAGGGATGATGCTGGGGCGGTGTGTTCTGTTGGCGGGGAGGTAGAGGGGTGGGAAAATAGTGGCTGGAGTTGTGTCGGTGGGAATGCAATTTGAAGGCGCGGAGGTTGGTCTCATGCTTCTGGAACTGCTAGAGGTGCTGCCGGTAAGGGAGCTGAGGGCGGCGCCAAGTGTGGGGGCCCCTCGAACTTGTGGGAGGAAGTGATGCCCTTACAGCTGCCGATTTTATCGTATGAGAACTGGAATTGTTGCGATCGCTCTGGTCATTGGCCCGGTGGGCTCTTCCATATACTCAGGGCCTGTTCGCCACGCAAGAAAAATGGCGTTGTTCTGACTTTATGGTATCATTTTTTTTTTTTTTTTTGTTAAATCCTCGGTTTATTTGTAGCTAACTAACGGGAAAATCCATGGTATCGACCCTGAGGTATGACCTGAAAACCATAATAACAAAAGAAACTTAACAACCCCTATAACAATATAAGATGATAAAACATCACAGCACTCCTCACACTAATCGTAGAAAACAATTTAGTACATCATGAAGCCAAGTCGGCATTGCGCGTAAAAGGAAAAAAACCCCCCCTCACCGGAAAGTTAATCCTGTTGCTAATCACATAAGAAACCAAACCCTTAACACGAGCCAGCCCCTTCTTTCCTCTCTTCCATGTCTCCGAAGCCGGAGCCACGTCAAAATAATCCGGCGGGTACCCCCATCTAGCACTAGACAGCGCGGGGCACTTCACAACATGTTCCAATGTCTCAGGCTCTGTCCCACATCTACCACATGTGACATCCCTTTCTTGGTTCGACCAATCCGTGTGTGCATTAAGGTAACTCTTGTGCGCCCTCATCTGGTGAATCCTCCCAGCTTGGAATTTCGGCAGAGTCATAAAACTCCAGCAGTCCCGAAATATGGGCCTATATTCGTAATAGGGCGGATAGTCCCAATCCACCCACTTTTTCCAAATCCGCTTCCTTACCCCCTCCTTGGCCTTCACATAAGACTCCGCGTCCTCCGGTGTGACCTGAGTGAGCTTGGACGGCTTCACTGGTATCTTAAGGTCGGGGAACACAGCCACCGCAGTGGC
>Ga0307509_10003097_pt1 | contig 25840 bp, 19 predicted proteins | sample 10_EM_MG_FD_202245 | JGI IMG/M metagenome (GOLD analysis project Ga0307509, IMG submission 202245) | Populus trichocarpa ectomycorrhiza microbial communities from riparian zone in the Pacific Northwest, United States - 10_EM | ecosystem: Host-associated > Plants > Roots > Unclassified | place... | reverse complement strand
CAAGATGCTACAGACCATCACGTCCTCACTACGCACATTTGTATGCATTGACGCCCTAGACGAATGTGCGGCAGTGCATCGAGTCAAACTCCTTGATTCTCTGAAACAAATCCTCGAGAAGTCACCGCGCACACGGATATTCATAATTGGGAGACCTCATATTCGAGCTGAGGTTGAAAATCGTCTTGCCGGACGAGTGATAAGTGTGTCTGTGTGCCCTACCAGGGACGATATCATCGAATACCTTCGTGTCAGACTGGGTGAGGACGGAACTCCAGATGCGATGGATGAGAGTCTAGCGGCAGACATTGTGGAGAAGATTCCTCAAAATGTGTCTGAAATGTATGTGGGCACAAGGATGCTGCGAATCTTGCCTTACACCATATGCTAATACATATGCATCTAGGTTTCTACTAGTTTCGTTAAATATGGATGAAATCTTGCATGAATCGACGATCTATCGGAGACGAGAAAGGCTTAGTAAAATGACAGCTGGGTTGGAGTTAGGAGATGTTTATAATGCGACTATAGAACGGATAAAGGAGCAAGATGGGGATAAATCGAGACTTGGGATGGCAGCATTAATGTGGATTAGTCATGCAGAACGGCCACTGAAGGCGGATGAATTCTGCTACGCCCTAGCAGTCGAACTAGGCTCCACGGATTTCAGTGCTAGCAACATCCCTTCGATATCGACATTGGTTGGCAGCTGTCAAGGGCTTATCACTATGGATAAGGAGACATCAACTGTGCGATTGATCCACTTTACTCTTCAGGAGTATCTTTCCGCTCATCCAGATATATTCAGTAGACCTCATTCAGCAATGGCGGAAATCTGCTTAACCTATCTGAGTTCCCAACAAATCAAAGCCCTTTCGACCACTCCTTCCGCTGGTGCGGAGGACACACCCTTTCTTGAGTATTGTTCGGTATACTGGGGGGCACATGCGAAACGGGAGCTCTCGGACTACGCAAGATCACTTGCATTGGAGCTATTGCAGGGGCATTATAGCCAGATATCGACAAAATTGCTTTTAAAACAAGTAAAGCATTTCCAATTTTGGCGTTTTGATACTTGGTCTCCGTTCAGTGGGCTGCACTGCGCATCGTTCTTTGGAATTGTTGAGGTTATGGTTGCATTGATAGAAGCGAGACGTCATGATATCAATGGAGAGGATTTTTCTGGTTGCACACCACTTTCATGGGCTTCTTGTAATGGGCATGAGGAAGCGGTGAAAATTCTACTCGAGTGGGGAGAAGTTAATCCTGACAAGCCAGATGAGAGGGGCAGAGCACCACTCTCGTATGCCGCTAGCTGTGGACATGAGGGAGTGGTGAAAATACTACTCGGACGGAACGCGGTCAGCGTTGATAGGCCAGATAGTCGCGGTCGAACACCACTCTTGTATGCTGCCTGGAAGGGGCATGGGGGAGTGGTGAGTATAATACTCGGGCGAGGAGGGGTCAATGCCGACAAGCCAGATAATGACGGCAAAACACCGCTCTCGCACTCCGCCAGCTATGGACATGACGGAGTGGTAAAAATACTACTCGAACGGGAAGGTGTCAACCCTGACAGGCCAGATAAAAACGGCCAAACGCCCCTCTCATATGCCGCTTGGCGTGGACGTGAGGGAATGGTGAAAATACTGCTCGGACGGGAAGAGGTCAAGGCCAACAAGCCAGATAATGGCGGCAAAACACCGCTTTCGTATGCTGCCAGCTATGGACGTGAAGAAGTGGTAAAAATACTGCTTAGACGGGAAGAGATCGACCCTGATAAACCAAATAACAACGGCTTAACACCACTTACGTATGCCGCTTGGCATGGGCACGAGGGGGTGGTGAAAATACTACTCGGACGGAAAGAGATCAACTCAGACAGGCCAGATGATCACGGCAAAACACCGCTCTCGTATGCCGCCTGGTCTGGACATGAGGAAGTTGTGAAAACACTACTCGGACGGGAAGAAGTCAACCCGGGCAAACCGGATAACGACGGCCAAACGCCTCTCTCGCTCGCTACTAGGTATGGCCGTGAGCGGGTGGTAGCGCTGCTACAGTCTCGCAAAGTGGCAACCCGCAGTACGATCCAAGGCTCATGGTACATGACCACCACCCCTTCCCCTTCCCAGTATATTATCCGTGGTGACTACCCCTCGGCATCACTCTCTGCATATGGGGAAAATTCCCTAAGATAGGAAAGAACCTCTCATCTCACCCACCTCCTCAGAGATTATTTGAAATTGTCGAGTGAGAATCTATGAATTTCTATTCACAATCTTGGACTTCAGTTCGTGGGGGAAGTTCTATTCTTGCGAGAAGTTCCAGCCTATGGCTTGCAGTTTTCATCCCATCATTTAATACTTCTGTAGCTGTAACTTACCTGTGTCTTTTTTTTCTTGAACCGATTTCTTTCTTATTTCCCTCCTTTCCCTCCCTCTTCCTCGCCCGGTAAGTAAATTGTATATAGAGTGCTATTTGGAGATAGGATAAGCAGTGTAAGCCAGCACAAACCTTCTTGAGGTTACTGTTAACACCTATATCATGACCGTATCTCAGATAAGAGACCAGTTATCATAAACGATGCAGTTTCGTGAATACAAGGATAACATACTTAGTTGATAATTTACATGACACCCACCCCCGCTGCAGGGATTACTACAGATTATGGGAAAAGCCTACAACCAGCTTCCAAACCACTCATAAGCTCATTACCCCAACTCGTCCCATGACCAATTTGGTAGCATGAAATATGCCACCAGAGAAACCACCAAGGAGATATAATATGTAGTAGAACATCTCGCGGGATAGCAAGAGGGTATCTCCCAGCTCCCATACTAGAGCTGCCCGCATACAGGTTGAAGAAGAGGGATCAAGTAACCCACGGCCTGGCACAGTCTTAAGGGTGGTGAGTCAAAGGTGTAAAGTATAGCTATGGAAACCTATCGCTGAATTATTCCTCGCGTTATAAAAGAGGTTGCATTTCTAGGAACGGGAAATGGGTGTTAACTTATAGTAGCAGTTATTACAGCTATCGTAGATTGATTTCCGCGGGACCCTTACTAATCTTCCCCTTTTCTCGAGTGCAAGCTTTATCACTACTATCTGAAACAGTCCCGGATGGCACACATGGATGGCAATTCGAGAGGGAAAGTTAATTACTTGGGAATACACAATTTCATCTCGTTATTATCATAATTTTCCCGGCGTGGCTTTTCCCTTGGGGGGAAGAAGGCATCATTCTGGTCTGAGATTGGTCAAATTGGTAGTACCATCATCTCCAACACGGGCTGTGCGCCAAGAGACCCCGCTTTTCCTCAGCAAGACCCTACCTATCTTCAGCTTCCAGGAATATTATCAACCTGCCATAATCAATAGCTCCTTTTCTACAAAAGTGCGTCCACCAAAAGCAGGAACATGTCTCAACATACCGCCAGTAATAGCAACTTCTCCAATAACTCAGACTCTTTTAATACTATTGTGTGGAATAACTATACGGTTGCCGATGATCGGTCTCAACTCCTAGCCTGGTTGTCCCCCCTAGAGCCCAAGTTACGCCACCGAGATATTCAAGAGCATCGCGTCGACAATGTGGGGGAATGGCTCATACAAAGTGAAGAATTCAGAACCTGGCGTGACCGCCGTGGTGAAAGTGAAGGCGATAATGCAGTCCTGTTTTGCTATGGGGCTCCAGGGGTCGGGAAGACATTTATTAGGTAATGAGAGTTATATCCAGGGGAGAGTGGAAAGAGGGTTAGTGCTAACAAGCCACGATGTCAGTTCACTAGTAGTGGATAGGTTGTGCGATCAAGCAAAGGGGCAAAACACAGCTGTCACATGTTTTTATTCTGACTTCGCGGCGCGAAAGGAGCAGTCTGTAACCAATATGCTGGGCTCCTTGTTGAAACAGATTGTTGGCGGAATGGCAAAGGTCCCAGAGGAAATATCACAGGCCTTTCAAGAACAGAGAATGGCCATCGGTGGACGGGGACCGCGACTTCCAGATGTGGTGAAGATGCTACAGACCATCACGTCCTCACTACGCACATTTGTATGCATTGACGCCCTAGACGAATGTGCGGCAGTGCATCGAGTCAAACTTCTTGATTCTCTGAAACAAATCCTCGAGAAGTCTCCGAGTACACGGGTATTCATCATTGGAAGGTCTCATATTCGAGCTGAGGTTGAAAAGCGTCTTGCCGGACGAGTGATAAGTGTGTCTGTGTGCCCTACCAGGGACGATATCATCGAATACCTTCGCGCCAGACTGGACGAGGACGAAACTCCAGATGCGATGGACGAGAGTTTAGAAGCAGAAATTATGGAGAAGATTCCCGGAAATGTGTCGGAAATGTATGTAGGGGCAGGGATACTAGGAATCCTTCCCTGTACTATTTGCTAATATATATACATCTAGGTTTCTACTTGTTTCGTTAAATATGGATGCAATCCTACACGAATCGACAATCCATCGGAGACGAGAAAGGCTCAATAAAATGGTAGAAGGATTGAAGCTGGGAGATGTTTACAGTGGGACGATAGAACGGATAAAGGCTCAAAGTGGGGATAAATCGAGACTCGGGATGGCGGCATTGATGTGGATCAGTCATGCAGAACGGCCATTGAAGGCGGATGAACTCTGCTACGCCCTAGCAGTCGAGCTAGGTTCCACGGATTTCATTGTTGGCAACATCCCTTCGATGTCGACATTGGTTAGCAGCTGTCAAGGGCTTATTACTGTGGATAAGGAGGCATCAATTGTACGATTGGTCCACTTTACTCTCCAGGAGTATCTTTCCACCCATCCAGATATATTCAGTAGACCTCACTCGGCAATGGCAGAAATCTGCTTGACGTATCTGAGTTCCCCACAAGTCAAAGCCCTTTCGGCCACTGCTTCAGTTAGTACGGAGGACATGCCCTTTCTTGAGTATTGCTCGGTTTACTGGGGGGTCCATGCGAAAAAGGAGCTTTCGGACTGCGCAAGATCGCTTGCGCTGGAGCTATTGAAGGGGCATTATGGCCTGATACACACCAAATTACTTTTAACGCAAGCAAAGCATATCCGCTCTTGGCATTTTGGCACTTGCTCTCCGTTCAGTGGGCTACACTGCTCATCATTCTTCGGAATTGTTGAAGTTGTTGCTGCTTTGATAGAGGTGGGATGTTACGATATCAACGCGGAAGATTTTTCTGGTTGTACACCACTTTCATGGGCTGCTTGTAATGGACATGAAGGAGTGGTGAAAATTCTACTCGAGAGGGGAGAGATTGATCCCGACAAGCCAGATAATGAGGGCAAAACACCGCTCTCGTATGCCTCCTGGTCTGGGCACGAGGAAGTTGTGAAAATACTACTCGAACGAGAAGAGGTCAACGCCGACAATCCAAATAATTACGGCCGAACACCACTCTCTTACGCCGCTAAGTGTGGGAATGAGGGAGTGGTGAAAATCTTACTCGGACGGAAAGAGATCAACCCCGACAAGCCAGATAATGAGGGCAAAACACCGCTCCTGTATGCCGCCCAGAATGGACATGAGGGAGTAGTGAAAATACTACTCGAACGAGAAGAGGTCAACGCCGACAGTCCAGATATTTACGGCCGAACACCGCTCTCGTTTGCAGCTTCGTATGGGAATGAGGGAGTGGTGAACATACTACTTGGACAGGAAACGGTCAACGCTGACAATCCAGCTGATGGCCACCAAACACCGCTCCTGTATGCTGCCTGGGCCGGGCACGAGAAAGTAGTGAAAATACTGCTCGGACGGGAAGAGGTCAATGCCGACAAGTCAGATTGGGCTCGTCGAACACCGCTTTCGTATGCCGCTTGGTTTGGACATGAAGAAGTGGTGAAAATACTGCTCGGACGAGAAGAGGTTAACACGGACAAGCCTGATCACAACGGCCGAACGCCGCTCTTGTATGCCGCCCGGTCTGGACATGAGGGAGTGGTGAAAATACTACTCGAACGGGAAGAGGTCAACCCAGACAGACCCGATAATTCGGGCGGAACGCCGCTCTCCCTAGCTGCTGAGCGTGGCCATGAGATAGTGGTAGCGCTGCTACAGTCTCGGAGAGTAGCAGCGTCCAGTACAATTTAAAGCCTACGATACACCACCTCATGCAAATGACCATCACCCTTTCCCTTTCTCACATATTACTTTTGGCCATTGCCTTGGGCGCCAGCCTCTGTAGATGGGGAATACCCATAAGATGGGAGTGCACATATATGCCATCACAACCACCTGAACCTTCTCAGCGGTTCCGACACAGTCGAGTGAGTATTTACGAGTTTCTGTTTACAAAGTTCGGTAGATTTTAGTTCCTGGGGGAAGGAGTTCTATTCCTTCGACAACCTCCAGCCTCTAGCTTGCAGCTTTCATCCTACAAGTACCATTAAATATCTCTCTCGCCGTAAATTCTTGCCTGTGTCTTTTTTTTTCTTGAGCAGTCTTTTCTCCTCCTTTCCCTCCTCTCCTTACCTCTCCTCTACACGATAGATAAATTGTATATAAAGTTTTATTTAGATATAGAATAATCGATGTAAGATAGCACAAACCTTCTTGAGGTGACCGTTAACGACTATATAAGGACCCTATCTCAGATGGGGGACACGCTTCCATAAATGATGTGATTCTATGAATACTACGACAAGATACTTAGTACATACATGCCAGCCGCCCCCGCTATAGGCCACTAGTACAGATGGTGAGAAAAGCCTAAAACACAAACTTTCCATGTCACTCATCAGCTTATTACCCCACTCATTCCGCGACTAATTTGATAGCACGGAATATACTATAAGAGAAGCCACAAAGAAGATATGTAGTAAGGGGTATCCGGAGAAGCCCCATTAGCACCGCTAAATGGCCAACACCTAGAAGCACGCCCTGCCAGGTCGGGGGCCAAAAGCCTACAAGACACAGCAATAAATAACACTGCGGCTTCACAATCGCTATAAGAACCCATCGAGGAATTGCAAGAGGGTGTCTCCCAATTCCCATACCGGGATGCTAGTGCATAGGTCGGAGGAGATGGATCAGGGATCCACGGCCCCGCACGGTTCCATCTAGCAAGGGGATTAATACTTACTCGAGTATAAGTTAGTTATGGCAATCTACAGCTGAACTATCCCTCGCGCTATAAAAGAGGCTGAAATTCTGGGCAAGAGTGGAATATGTGTTAATGTAGTAGTAGCTATTACAGCTATCGTGGAGTAATTGCTGCGGAACCCCGACTAATCTTCCCCTGCACTCGTGCGATGGCTTTAACTTACCGCTGCCATCCGAAATAGCCCCAGGAGGCGTACGCACGCACCACAATCCGAGAGGGAAACCGAATTATCATACCTGGGAATATACAATTTCATCTCGCTATTATTATTATAGCTTGCAGATTCGTGGGGGAAATAAAAAAAAACCGATTATCAGGATCTGACATTGGCTAGCTTAGTAAGCCCCAGCTAGAATTCAGTATTTCGCTGCTGTGGCGGCATTCATCCCCAGATTGGGGATTACTTGTAACTTATGGTAAAAAATAATAATCGGAATGTTCTGTCTTTTTTTTTCTCAGGAGGGGGGGACTGCTGTGCGATACCTGTATCACACTCATTCATTCATTCATTCACACTTTCTGTCATGCACTCGGCGGAAAATTATTGATGCGGAGGTAATGATCGGAGATGAGGGTTTTAGGCAGCGGAGCGGGGCGGTTCAAATGAAGACACAGGGCTTGCACTAAGCAGTGAAGGAGTTCATGAATGATTGAGCCCGGTCTGTAGAAAGGGGAGGGGCAAGGGAAGGGACAAGAACGAAAGAAAAATAGATAGGAGAAACCTTTTCGTAGTTTGCGGGCCCCTCCGTCTGTGCATACGCGGGCTATTGGGCCCTCATCATGGGGCATTTCCCATACCAAGCGCCGTTATTCCCAACATACACTAACTAGCGCATGACGACTTTCAGAGCCGTTGGCTGAATCGGAGTGTGTCAGTGCTTGAAAATTCCTCCTCTATGAAATATCATAGCCATAAAATATATATCCCACTATTTTCTCGTATTGCAACAACACCTAAAAGGTGAGGGCTCCTACCACCCTTCCAACAACCAACAATAAACCCTTCCAATACACCGACCAGCCCATCCCCTCTTCCCTCCTCTCCGCTCTCCCCGGAGATCAGCAAAAACGCCCACCGCTCGTGCCATTTTATACACCAACCTTTACCTTTGGGTCCCAACACAGCGCAGTACTTGTAATTCACTCTGTTCCCTACCCTAAGCACACACCCCCTAGTGCCCCGGTTCTTCCAAAGACAAGATCAGGTGTTGGTTGGCCGTAGGCTGGTATCGATATATATAACGTCTCTGTTTCTCTTTCCCCTACTAGGCATAGCAAAGTAGTAAAGTATGAAGGAGAGACGTTACAGCGAGTTTGCGCATTCCACGCCCTGTATAGGATTCGACAGAACAGAATGGGATATTAGAACATCTACACATTACAAAATCCGAATCCAAGAGCACTCACTAACTTATCACACCTCCCGCACGGCCCCTCCTACCACTATATATCCTGAATAAATTCCCTAACTCCCAATACCAATCAGCCCTACATCCACGAACAGGAGAAGGAAAATAAATTACATACATAAACGAATTAACGTCCGCGAGAATCGTATGCATATACATGGCACAAGCGATAGTCCTTCCACTAGTATGCACCGCAAAAATTTCCCTAAAGGAGGATATCCTATGGGTAATTAGATCGGAAAGCTAGCCCTATGAGATGTTGTTACCCAGAAGATGCTAAGTTAATCGGCTTTTTTAAAAATGAAGAGAATCAAAAAAATATATCGTTTCATTTTTGTTCTGCTACCCCGCCGATCGCCAACCCTACCCTTACAGGTAGGGCCTAGAGTCGGATTCTACCACCTCGCAGCAGGTCTGAATTACGCTACACCCCCATTGAATGGGGGCTAAGGTCTTCATCAGTCTCCCAGTTCCTGTAGGGCAGGACTGCCCACATCCCCTACGTGACGAATCGTTCGATAATAACTCATTTTTGAGCGGAATCGAACTCCTGGGCTCCTGCTAAGTGCACAGAAGGTTATTAGTTTCCTGACATGTTAACCACTGCGCCAGCTAGGCATTTTCACATCATATCGACACCGGAACTAATACTTATCTAGTTGTCTTTGATTTGATTTTTCCCCCGCCTGAAGTTAGACCTTCAGCGCAACAAACACACACAGCTCCAGATACCTGCAGGTTCCATTTTTCTACTCTGGTAGATTTCCTTTCTTCTTCGACCTGGCTTGCTAAGGATGCATTATTGCTGCCGGGTGTATGTGTTTGAGTAGAAGGATGAAGGAAATACGGTTTGGCGGATTATCAGAGGATCAGATCAAGCTTTTCGATGAGTTGTACAGTATGCACATAAGTAGATAATGTCATACGGTATTATAGCAAGCAGGTCCTGGTGATCTCGGTGGCTTTTGCTGGGCCTGGGTCCTAGGTTTGGGGGAGTGGTATGTATGATAATATTATGATATCACAATATTATTATAGCTGCGCTCAACTAGTGTTCGGGGCAAGTATCCTACAGAGCGGGTGGGAGGTGTGGGGGGGGTTTTGGAAATGTTAGCAGTGTTATGATCCTTTCAAAATGGCATTGCCCGGAGCGTTTGGTTCGGAGAGCTTCGCTAAATAGTATGATAACTGTAAAATGTAAATATATGCTACGGCACCCTCAGAGATAATTCCCGGTCAGGCTATCGGAGTTTAAACCCCTCAGCTCTAGTCGTTTCAAAGCAAATTATTTTATTCATAGGCTATCACTCGACAGAATAATTCCTCCAACCTAGACCGGAAATACGGTTTCTCTTCAAGAGAAGGGTGTAGATGCCTTTCTCACTAATGAAGCCAGAGCGTAAATCACTCGCTATGCAATTTCATTACCCCAAACTCCTCATTCCTGACAAAAAAACGATAACAATGCAATCAAAAAGCCTAATACCTAAAAAACGCAATTCTGTCCCTAAGGGTTAATAACAGTTCATAGACGTAAATAGGGGATGCCGACTCACCCCGCTCTCTCGGGATCAAGTCCCTTCAGAATCCCCGGCTGTACATTCCTCAATCCCAACGCTCCATTGACGACCATACTTGCTGCCCTGCCCAAGGCCGGCTCGTAATTGGCCCTGATTCCCGGCGCACAGTCTTTAATACTGATAATTGAATCTGAAAACTCGCATATCTGCCCATGCCACCACCCCGGATCGAACTCTGGTTTCTTTATACTGGCCAGCGTGGTTGGGCTCCATGCCACAATCGGCGCCATATTATTCACCGGGATAACCATTGAAGGACACCCATTCAGCAGGTGAAAATTCATAAGTGCGGCACCAGGTCTTCGTGAGGAAGACCACATACCACCTCTGTATGGCGTGATCCCGATGAACGTTACGAGCACACGGTTGACGCCGATGTTGACAGTGGGGTCGGGGTTGCAAAGGGAGAGCACTGCAGCGGACTCGGAAAGGAGTTTGTGTGCCAACTGGTAGTCACCCGCTAAGAATGGGCCAAAGCATTGCGCGATGGTGAAGTCTTGCGAGCGTGGGATTATAGGCGTACGAGAACTGGCAAAGAGGTAGGGGCAGAACCAGCCTTTTTCGCAGGATAAGGGTTTTTGAGAGGGTGTTACACTGGCCAGACGAAGGTCAGCATCAACGTCCATTAGCTTGTGCTTCACGACGCATTGAAGCGTTCTCATGCTAGTTGTGCGAAGCATTTTTTCTTCTTCTGGGAGGATGTGTTCCAGTAGACCTATTGCATAGATTAGCGCGGCTGAGATATCAGGGGAGGGGGGGAAATTGCTACCTTTGTCGATTGCTTGTTCAATGATTTGGAACAGAGCGTATTTTGCTACAGTGTTGTAGACGAAGTAGTCCACGACCGGGTTTATGATTTCTGCAGCGAAGGTATCACAACCAATTACTCCTCCAAGAGCGTCTCCTCCCGCTTCGAGTAGGGGCCCTCCGACAAATGCAAAGCTATACCGAATATGATCAGCAATTGTCACCATTACCCATTCCGCGGTCCTCTAACTTACGTTGTAAATAGTACAGCATCACGATACCTCACGTTCGGCAGCGTCAAACTAAAGAAAGGGTGAACCAGTTGGCTTTACCCACCACTTGGAAGCGTGGCAAACAAACCTATTATTGTCACCCCATGGGGACAATGACTCGGGTAGTTTCCAAGTGCTAGAAGCCGTCTGGACGGCGGACCGGACAAACCTTCCTGCAAGCGTATCCCCCAAAAACCTCTTTGCAGTGCCAGTTTTCTTCTCGTCTTTATATTTCGGGAATTGCTGCTGCTGTTGCTGCTGCTTCTTCTTTCCCTTTCCTGGCTTCATCGGGGGAGGTTGATATGGCATGGGCTGCATGGGTTGCATAGGTTGCATGGGCTGCATGGGCTGCATAGGTTGCATGGGCTGCATAGGTTGCATGGGCTGCATAGGTTGCATAGGTTGTGTAGATTGTACAGGCTGCAGGGGCTGCGGAGACTGCGCAGGCTGCATTGGTTGTGGGTGCTGAGGGGCTAGCATCGTAGAAACCGTTTTTCGACCAGAGGGTGCAGATATTCACAGACAGATAATGAGAGAAGGGGAGAAGCGGGATTAAGTACCATGTGAACAAGCATCAAGAGACAGGTCAGTGGAATAAAGGGGGGATCATTTTGTGACACGACGCATGCCAATAAACTCAATTGGGGCTGAGAAGGAAGAAGGCAGGAGGGGGGTTTTTTTTTTTTTCTTTTCTGCCCTATTTCAAGTACCGTATGGAACAACAGCTCAAGCTTTCCGGGCTGTGCGACATTTCCCACTGCACCAGCGCTCTGTGTGACCTACCAAAACCCCCGCCTATCCCTGTATTCAACCAGCCATGTCCCACCACCATTCTGTGCTTGCTCCTTCTGGAATACGCCACTCTGCCCCCTTCGAGGTACACAATTGTGCCCTTAGGGATTTTATCGGCAGGAAGACACTTCTTCTTCCTCGCTATACTTAGCCAGCTGATCGCCAGCACTCCACCATAGCTAAGGTGGATCTCTCCCCGGTGTGAAGCATAAAGTCCACTTCCCACCCTCGGGGCAGAGGGCTAAGGGCAAATTTTTATTCCCTTCTTCAAGTACGGGTATTTCGTGATAGTGCTGCGCCGGTAGGTTAAGGATAGTCTACTCAGCGAACCATGTCAAAGTAAGGGGAGACCCAGCCACGGGCCAGACTCCTTGGCATTCTCTTATCCCTGGAGTGTCCTCCGACGTCAAATTTGTCGCTTGACATGCTGGTTTGGGATGCTTCCTGTACGAGGGTACCGTACTGTACGAGGGTAAATGCGGCGCGGTGCTCCGAAATCTCTGGGTTTATTTCTTATTCTGGGGGTGCGCTTGACTTTTTTCTCCCTTATAAAAAAAAGCCACCAAACGGGTTTGTATGGTGGAAAGCCCTAGTTACCGTATACGGTATGGGGTGCGCCCGACTTTTGTCAACCCGAGTATGATACAAGTATGTTACGAATATACTCTACTCTAGTATTATTAACACGCTAAGACCAGATTTGGCCACGTTAGATGAACTTGGTCGGAAGCTCTGGCTTGCTGCCTTTCCCTGCCCAAGTTACTCGTACTCAGCATTATTGATGGGCGTAGTATTCTCCGCAAATCAAATTGATCCAGGACAGGCTTGGTGCGTCCGGCGACGAATTCTATTGTCTCAGACTGCCCAAGGGAAAGCGATAGAGTAAAAGTGCTTAGGGGAGATGTTTTCGCAGTTACTTTAGGTTAACCCGCGAAATAATCCCCGCCTTGTACTCGAGTACGGTACCGTAAAAACTGTAATAATTGAGTGGTGTGCTATGCAGTCAGATTAAGGTGAAACATGCTGAGCACGCTCTCCACCAATTACGCAATATCATTTTGGAAAATCCTTGGCATTTACTCAAAGAAAACATTTTCATCCTCATCCAAGTCATCTCCGGCTTCAACCACAACATTCTCATCACCCCTTATCACCAACCCATCAACACCCCCCTCCAAGGTAAGATCCTCCCCATTTTGACAATCTACTAACCCTTGGGATAGAAAACCGGTCTCTATTCCCTTAATAGAGATCTCGGAATTGGCTGTCCCATCAATCGGAAGGGACAGCCCGACACAACGAAAAGATCGCCGAATGATCTCACCTTTTGCTTGGGAGAAGCGCTCCCAAGCTGCTCCCACCGCCCAGGTCGCTGCCACCCGCCGCCTACCCACCATGCTTCCGGTAAGTTTTCCTCCACCATTCAGTATCTCATCCTCCTCACTATCTATGATATCTAACCGATTGTCTAACTCTTCCTATTTTTACAGCAGGTTCAAGTTAGCATTTTTGTAATGTAAGTTTACCCCTTTCCCTTCAAATTACCTTTAAAATGTCCTTGAAAGGACGGTTAATTGAAACATCCAGGGGTTGCACCAGACCAGTGCAACCCCTGGGAATGACACTAACCGTAATGTCATGGGCACGAAGAGTGTCCAAAACCTCTTCTGTCCGGTGAGCAGCAAAGAGATCCATTGCAAGAATGGTTGGCTGATCTTCAAGTATAGGAACTACTTGGTCATCGAGCCACTTGAGCATGTTGCTCGAGTTGGCATAAGCAGTAGGGTTGAATTTTACGACTACCCTACTATCATAGAGCCGTTTCTCAGCTAATATTGTAGGACCAACCCCTTTTCCCCGAAAGAAAATCAGAGGCTTCACACGTGGAATGTCATCTGCGAAAACAGTGAGTTGAATCGTTCCTTGTCGTTTATCCCACCCAGACTGACTACTTGACTGTGCCCATATAGTTTTCTCGCCAATTGGACTGTAGGTTTGCCCTTCGAGATACTCGAAGGGCAAGGGCGTTTGGTTCATGTTGCAAATGTTTTGCAACCGGTATCTTCCCACAATGCCAGGTATGTCCCCCAATCCCATCTCATTATCAGGCCTTAGCTGAGAGTTACTGCGGTTGAACTTCATCCAATCTAGGATTGCATTCGAGAAATCAGCTGGTAATTTACTAGCAGAATTGGTAATGAATCGTAGACTAATGTGATGAGCCTGCAGGAACCCGCGAAACCATCCGTTCGAAAACTTGAAAAGCTGAGTATCCTTTCCCTGATATAGCTTTTCAAATAGTTCTCTACTAACTCGACGAAACCAGCGCCGTCGTACCGGCCTTCCAATTGCTCTTCGCTGATAGAATTCCTCATATAGGGCCCACTCCAGCTCCTTCCACTGTCGCTGCCTTCCACCCCCCACCAAGCGACGTTGCCCCTTTCGCGCCTCCGCATATTTTCCCTCCCTTTCGTCCTTTTTCCAATGGGACAGATTCCCTACTAGTATACGGAAGTAGCGTGCTACTTCCAGCTGGGTAGGCTCCCGGTATTTTGTTGGGCCACAGCGTATATTCTTTCCATACCAGTAGGCTAACACCCGTAGCTTATAGCTAATAGTGTAGGAGCGATATGGGTTTACACCTGTAGGTCGTTTTTGCTGTTTTGGGGGGCAATTGGTAAGTTGTTTTCTTTTTGGACCCCTTTGCTTTCTTATTCCTGCATAAAACTTGTCTGCACTAAGAGGAGGAAGTATAGCCTGGACTTTGACGCGTCCTGATATACCTTTATCTTTACGCGTCATTGTTGTTTCTTGAATATTTTGTTATTGTTGACCTTTCAAGTGTGAAGAATTGGATATTATTATATCAAATAGAAATAGAGAATCAATATTTTTGAAGTTTAAAGAGACAATGAATTTGAATTGTTTATTTTACATTTAAATTTCTTACTTTATTCCTTTTGAAGGTGGCATTGACATGTCGTTGATACAGGGTTCGACTGAGCTGAAATGAATCCGCCAAAAATACCAAAATAGATTTAAGACACTAATTTCCCCCTTTTCTGAGTCGCTTACTCTAACTCAACCTCATAGCACACCACTCAATTATTACAGTTTTTACGGTATCATACCTGTGCTCGAGTGGGAAAACTCTCCCCCTGTACCTGCACCTTAGTATGATAGGAGAAATAAATCGAATAGGTTAGTACCAGTGCACTATTCTGGACCCTGCAATACAGTACTGTACTTGTAAAAACCGGCCTTCGCGCTGGTCGTCTAGAACCCCCATTTCGATTAAGGGGAAAAAAACAAAACGAAAAAACTGTCCCTCAGCCCCCCAGATAAAGGGAAATCTATGCTACTACAGGGTCTCTCCAAGAGAGGCAACTCTGACGTCTAGCGTGAGGTCCGATTGTTCTAGTTTTCACGGGCACAGGTCGTGGTCGCTATGATAATAGACTTAACATTTCAAGACGAGCACGCTACGAACCTTTGCCGCTAGGCTAGAAGTAGTATAAACTATCACGCCAGTAGTAAATGGGAGATGCTGTATTTAAGTACTCGTACTCGTACCCTCTCTACGATACTGTGCTGCGGGGCCTCAGGTTGACCTTAGTGGATTTAGCTCTTTGCCTGTTACAGCGCCCGCGCTGAGGTGTATTACTTGTATAATTATGGAGCGAATCTGAGGGTGTTGTACTGGAGTATACCGGTAACATGGCTATCGGTAGAGAAAATCTCACAATATGCGTCGCTAGCCAAAAGCTCCAGGTGGGGGTGCTATAGCCGAGTTTCCAGAGCGAGCGATTAGGAATTCCAAGGGACAGCGGCGGGAGCTGTTGCTCTCGGCATCGAGGCTTGGGATACCGTAGGTTAAATGGCGGGACTGCGGGAAAGTGTTTTCCGGTTCATGATTTCGGTCGAATTTGCATACCGGCACCGGTATTCAGGGGTCGCCGGGAGAGTGAGTTTAGGTTACACCCCCCCCCCCCAGAACAAGTTAATGCTCCCGCTCTAACCTTCACATGATATTTGTATCAGCATTCTTTGTTGGATTCGATAGCCCGTTCTCACAATATCCTACCGGTAGGCTACTGCCCTCGAGCACAGCAGTTGGTCTACCACACCGTTAAGCAAAGGCAATACAGTATGATACCATAAGAACTCGAATATTCGAGTAATCGGACCTTGTGCTGGGGGCGTTGGAGTTGCCTCTCTTAGGATGGTCTAGCGTCTTTTTCTTTCTTTTTGTCTCGGGGGGCAGATGTTTTGGTGTTTTTCGCCCCTTCTCCAGAGGAGGAAATTTCGGCCTACATCGCCCATGGCCCGATTATTCAGGTTTTTAGGGTCATGGAAGTACTAATATTTACAAGAAGCTTCCGTTCTCACAAGCCCAAGTACGGTACTTGTACCCATTACACTGGGACCTTGGCTGGCTGTATATGGCAAATTACGGGAATAGACACTGGAGCCAAGAATTACCAACAAGGAACAAGCAGAAAGAGTGGCCAGATAGTGGGGACGCCCGGCGGTTAGAGAGGCGCTGGTCGTCGGTCGCTAGTTTGGCGGAGGCAAAATACTGTAGCGGTGTGGTAAGCAGTTCCCAGAATCTTGGCCAGGCACCATCCTCACGAGGCCAGAGGAAACAGCCAAAGAAACTTTCCAGCGAAAAAGTGCATAACCTACATTTTATAACCCTAACATATGCAGTATGATACTCTACATTATACCTGTGCGGTGCATCTGCTCTCAGCGCATGGCCCGGTGTTCAGAGCATTTTGCGGGAGTCTTTCTGTCCCTGTCACCTTTGGCCACCCCACCAATAGGTACAACTGTTTTTTTCTTGCGGGGAGGGAGTGCGTAATCCAGCGCAGCTAACCCAAATCCTATCTATCACTGAATCCCCTGGATTGAGCAGCAACAATTGCTCGGGGTAAGCACTCAAATTGTCACCAATGTCAATACCGTATACCCTACCTACCATAACCTATGGCGGCGCAGTGTAACTCGCCTGAACCCAAAGTTGTCGTCATCCGCTTCCTGTTATCCCAGGTGTCTCGTAGGCCCCAAGGGGAGGGATATAACAACCCGCACCCCTCCAAATTACCCCCCTCTTCGAGGGGAGGAACCGGAAAAATAAATAAGTCACAAACCATCTCCATCTCCTACTCCATCTCCACCCTCCCCCTCAACACTCCATCTCTATCCTCCCTTTATAATAAACTATTCTCCTATCTACATCTCTCCTTCTCCAGCGTCACACCCGTGCTTCCTTCGTATATCGCTTGAGTTCATTTTTCGTCATTCCTCCTCCCCTTCCCTGTCCTCTTCCCCGATCATTTCTCGGCATCTTTTCCCCTCTACATCGCCTTGATGGCCAGTGGGCGTCCTCGAAGGGGGAACAATGGGGATGAACTGTTTCTAGACTCTCCCTCGTCGACTGGAACGCCGATACAGCCTCTTCGTATTCAGAAGAGAGTTGGCTCGCCGTCCGACATTAGTCAGGGCACAGCTTCCCCGCCCCCCCAAAACTCCTTTCTCCCACACCCCGCTCAGCGGCGGCCGACACTCCCTACCGCCGCGGGATCATCGTCCGGCTCACCAAACCTGCCTTATCCAGATCGACCGGCTGCCGAGAGAATAGCCGGGCAGCAGCAGCAGCAACAGCCACATCAGCAATTCCAACAAGGTGACCTTCCTTATCCCGATCGCGAACGCAACAACCGTAGCCGTCAAGATTCCGTTGTAGCCCCGTCCCCAGAACGTGCCTCAACTCCCCAGTCGGCAGCGTCCACAGGTACCCCTCAGCCTACTCGCCATGTGTCTGTTGTGCACGCTGATGCCTACCCTACCCCGCCACCCTTCAGACAACGTGAAGGACGCCCTCAGCGTCTTCCAAGGCAAAACTCACGTCCCGAATCTCCACCCCCTCATCCTCATCCCGGGGGCGAGGGTGGCCCACCCTCTCCCGATCCAATATTGAACCCCTTTCCTCAGTTTCACCAGCAGTATTGGCCTCCCCCAAGCAGAATGACGTCGACATCAACCACAGCGGCGCGCAGAGGATCTCCCCCACCACCGGAAACCCCCGCTACCGCTACCGACGAGCAGCCGCTAGTAACCTTCCCTCCCAACGTCGCTGCTCAGAGGCGTGGTGGGGCCCGTGGACGGAGTAACACCGGCCAATCTCGTACCCCACCACAGGCACAGGCATCCGCCCCTCCGGCACAACCCCCTGCCGAAGCCCCTGTGGAAGCTCCTCCGAGACCCTGGACCCCGACTGAGGCTCCGGGATCTTATCCGCACGGGCCTCCGACCGTCTGGCAGGGCACTGGCGGACAAGAAGTCCCCACACAGACCGGGGGACAGCCTAGTGCTCCCCAAAACTCTGTCAGTGTGAATGCACAAGCTCAGCAGGCACTGGAACAGGACTTCCAGCGCCTGAATATGAGTGCGAGCCCACCACCGTCATACGCAAGTTTGAGTCAAGCCGGAGCTGGCCCTTCTAATGGAACAACTGCTCAAGGATATCCGAACGAGAAGCACACTGTAGTGGTTGGCGCAGCCGTTCCCCAAGAACTTCCACACAACAGCCATACAGTTCACCCGGCATTCCATAATGATCCCCCTCAAGGGCAACCCCAGCAGACACCTCAGCCGCCGGTCCAATCCCAGCCTCAGCAACAACAGCAAGAGCAGCAGCAGCAGCAGCAGCAACAGCAACAACCTCAACCTCACACCCAAGAGCACTCCCAGAGCCCTCATCCATCGTTCACTCAAGAGCAGCCGCACTTCACCCCTCCGCCTAGAGTTGGGCCTTCACCTCCTCCTCCGCTTCCCGAGGGGTGGATGGCCCATTTGGATCCAAACTCGGGGCAGTATTACTATATCCATATCCCCACTTCTAGAACCCAATGGGAACCTCCGGCTCCTGAGCCTGCTTTCAACCCCCCTCCTGTAGCATCACCGGCATTGTCGACATCTACCTATTCTAACGCTCCACCCTTAGCTTCACCCGGGTTTGCTCCCCCCATGACTGCATATACCGATCAGGGTATGAGCGGAATTTCATCACCTGCTCCCCCATTAGTGCATAATAATAGCTTCCCCGTTCAACCACCTATCCCACACTTGCCGTTGGCTGGGATAGCCTTATACAATGTCGCGCCTGCAAATGGCGAATATTTCGGGCCGTATCTGCGGTACACAAACATGGATATTGAACGTGGGATATGGCTAGGGTCGATCATGATCATCACGGCAAACCCACAGCCTCCAACTGTCCATCTCCACCAAAGCATTGACCTCTCACCAAATCCTCGTCAACTGAAGGCCAATCCTATATACACCCACAAAACATGGACCTTCTATCGATATGATATCGATATCCAAATGGGGGACATGGGAGCCAAATGGACTTATGCCATCACCTCACATCTAGGATGCACGAGATACGAGTTCCTTGTCGCTGGAAGGACCGAGCGTAATTGGAGATTTATTGCGCACAGTTGTAACGACTTTTCATTGAGTGTGAAGGCCGAGGAACGGGCAAGGTTAGGAGGTGTTGGGTTTATGTGGAAAGATGTTATGCAGAAACATATTGAGACTGGAGGATTCCACGCCCAACTGGCAGGGGGCGATCAGATCTACGCAGATAGGCTATGGAGGGAAATCCCACTCTTAAAGGTTTGCGCGATATACCCCATTGATAGCTTGACAATCTAAAAAGTTGTATAGGAATGGCTTGAGATCAAGGGAAAAGAAAATAGGAAGGCAGCACCTTGGACGGCCGCACACGAAGAGGAAGTTACACATGCTTATTTCCATTATTATTCGGCACACTTCGACCAGCCACACTTGAGGGAAGCATGGGCTCAAATACCACATTTATGCCAGATTGATGATCATGATATGTAGAGCACCCTTCTTCTTCTTCTTCTTCCCCGGTAACGTAATATGTAATTCTGACCTTTATAATATAGATTTGATGGATTCGGTTCATACCCAGAATACATGCAATTCTCGTCCATGTTCAAAAACATAGGCCGTGTGGCCGTGCACTGGTACCTACTCTTCCAACATCACACAACCTTAGACATCCTCCACGCTTCCCCCGACGACCGAGACCTCTTCACAGTAACCGGTACCGGCTGGCACTTTGTCAAATACCTCGGCCCCGCCATCGCTGTCGTTGGTATCGACTGCCGTTCAGAACGAAATCCCCAACAAGTAATGGCCGGCCCAACTTATCAAGGGATTTTCCCACGAATTGCCACACTCCCACCCTCAGTTCAGCACTGTATATTAATGATCTCGGTGCCGGTGATATACCCGCGTCTGGATACCGCGGAATCTGTCGTCAACACCGTAGCTACGGGAAAAAAGGCTGTGACGGGGACGTACAATCTGCTCGGGAAGGTTGTGGGGTCGGCTGCAGGGATTGTGGGTGGGAGGGAGGTTGTGGGGAGCGGGTTTCAGAGCGTGAAGAAGGCCTTTGGAAAGAGTGGATTGATGAGTTCTGTTGTTAGCGTTTTTGGGGAGGTCGATCTCTTGGATGATTTGAGGGATCACTGGACACATGAGTCGAAGGTATGGGAGTGCTGCGCCTCCCAATTAAGAGAGCAATAGGTGGTGTTAACGGTTTGCTACAGGACCTCGAGAGAACTTACCTCATTAGAACTCTCCAAGGAATCTCTCATAGCAGGAGCATACGAATGACATTCATGAGCGGAGGTGAGCTCTTCATCCCCCACTGGCCCTCCCAATATCTTAACGTAAACAGACGTCCACTGCTGCGGTGCCGGCCTCGTCCACGACCCAACAAAACCTCAGGACCACAAAACAATGTATGACTCTGCTTCCATTTTCCTCCCTTCTTTCTCCTCCCTCCTCACTAACCTCCTACACAGGTACCAAATAATCGCCTCAGGAATAGTAAACGCCCCGCTGCCAAACGTGGTGCTAAAGATCCTACACAACAACAAACCCCTCTACGTCCCCCAAAATGGAATGCGAAGCACCGGCGCGCCCTCAGACACCAAAGAGGACATGCTAGAGATCTTCCAAACTGACGTCAATGGCCAATTCCGGGAACTGAAAAAGCTAATGGGCAGGAGGAACTACTCCATTTTCTGCGCCTTTGATCCACAATCTGCCGCCGGTAGCCCCATCGGCGCTCCAAGCGCACAGGGCGGAAGTCTGAGCCTCGCGGTAGATTTCATCGTCCAGGGCGAGGGGGTATACTCTAGCACCGCCAAATATGGGCCGGTGGTTGTGCCTAGGGTTGAATTTGGGTATTAGTAGAGCACCCACCATATCATACACGCCACTGCCGATGGAGGAATGTAGAGTGGGATGTGGGTGGGGTATCACACATTCACGCGCATTTTTATCTATCTCCTGAACAGTGCGAGTAATTATCATACTCCGTTAGCCGGGCTGTTTTTTTTGTTTTTTTTTGAGTTGTCATCATTGAAGGGCGTTTGATATCAGAGCTTGTTAGCGTAGTAAATATTAATCACTCAGTCGTCGTCTCACTTCCGTCGTCTTTCGATTGAGGTCTTGATAGTGGATGGATTACTGTATAGTTGGCATCCCCGATTAACGGAAAAGTGCTCAATTGTTTTTCTACTCTAGTGCCATTTTAAACCAAAAGTCACTGCGCAGGAAAAAAAGCTTACCGTGCCCTAACATTCTAATCTTACTTTTGCTATCTAATCATTGTCATTGTCGCCGTCACGTTTAATCACAGCACACCACACAACACCATACATTGACCAAATTACTTGGATGTTCCAAACAACTTCAATCCCTGGCTTTCCCCTCTTCTAGTAAGGAAAGCAAATTATGACAAATATAGCCTCTGGTATCCCTTAAAACATGGGTAAAGAAAAAGAGAAGGAAAGAAAAAAAATCAACACAACTTTCCATCCTCTATAAAAAGTATCATTATCATTACGAAGCTAGTCAATTAATACCGATATCAGGGTCTATACACGTGAAAAGAAATATGAAGAGCAAAAGGGACGCCAAGTTTTCAATTGAACCTGTTAAAAGGAAAAGGAAAAAGGAAAACACCCATCACCTTCCGACCCATTTGTTGTTGCTTTTTCCCTCCCAGTGCCCATTAACTTAACAATCAAACTAAGGATCGCGCTTAACCCATTCGATGATAGACGGGGGAGTCGGGAGTGCGATCATAGACTGATTCTATTGTTAGTAATTACGCAGATGTTTAAAGGGACAGTCGGGAAACAAACAGAGTAGTCAGGAGCAGGAACATCGTCGCCACCACCGGGTCTCTGCATCTCAAAGTTACGAACAAAAGTCGCCATGATAGTCATCAGCTGAACGTTTGCAAACTGTTCACCAATACACCTGTGACGACCAGCACCGAATGGGAGGTAGGGAGACGCGGTGCCTTTAGAGATAAGACCAAACCCGAAATCAAACTTCTCAGCCTCCTCTTCAGTCTTCTGACCCTCCCAGCGGTTGGGGTCAAAGCTGTTGGGATCCTTAAAGTATTTCTGATCCATGGCAGAAACTCCAGGGGCAGCGAGCAGGTAATGACCCTTGGGGATAACCCAGTTGGTCCCGCCGACAGGCATCGGAGATTTGACCTTTCGGAGAATTGAGTGAAGGGGAGGGTGGATTCTGAGAGTCTCGCGAATGACATGGCCAAGGAACGTGCACTCGAGGACCAGCTTCTCATAAGATAGAGGAGCGAGTTCATCACCAAATACACGCTTCTGCTCCGCCAGAATCCGCGAGACAAGCTTCGGTTGAGCAGCAACATGGAGCAGCATCCATGTAATGGTTGCCATAGAAGTGTGTTGCCCAGCCATGAGCTAAGTTAAAGGAAAGAGTAAGAAAGCTGCATACGTCATGGTGCATGATAAAACTTACAAGAGCAATCATCATATGAGCAACCTCCTTGTCAGGCACTTTACGCCCATCTTTATAGGAACAGTTCATAAGGTTCCACATCATGTCCGAGCGCTCCTGGACCTCATCATTCTTCTCATCCGCCCGCCTCTTGTTAATCTTTTCCATGTAGAATTGAGCCATGGTGCGCTGAGCATGGTCTCTGCGCTTGTTTTGCGGGAAGGGGAACCATGGGAACAAAAAGTTCATCGGGGTGAAACCGGAATCCAAGTGGTGGTACAATTTGGCAAAAGAGCCATCCAAAGCATCACGAATATCTTTACCCTGCAGTGTACGCGCGGCGGTGAAGATAGTGAGTTCAGGAATAATCTCGGAAAGAGGAACAGAACCCTTCGCGCCCTTGAAGAACTTGGACTTCTTGATGTAATCCTCAACCTGCTCGACAATAAGGGGAACATATGAACGGAAATTCTCAACGGTGAGGCCGAATTTCATGAACTGGAAACAAACTTGTCAGTAGCACTCCCAGTGCTAGCGCAGAGAACATACAAACCTTCTTCTGCTCCATGAGAACATGGTTGGGAACATCATAAACAACGCCCTCACCGAATACAGGAACCGTCAAATGCGCATAGGCATCTTCTGCGCTAACATCCGAAAGCTTTCCGTTAAAGACGAAATCGTTCCCTTTAGGACCCAACGTTGCCGTCATCTTCCTTCCCAACATGACAAAGGTAAAGGTATCTCCGTACTACGCAAACATTAGCCTCATACCACAATTGACATGTGAATCCCAGAAAACGAACCTTCTCCTGACAGTCAAAAAAGAACTTGTACGGATCCATCCCGTACACCACCGTGCTTCCGAAAAACGGAAAGTAATGAAAGACCAATGGAGGCTTCGTAGGATCCTTAAAAAGTAGTTGCTGCAAAACATTGAGAATGACCGACAACACAACAAAAGCAACGAACCCAATTCCACACAATGCAAGCCCGCCAAGTTTCATAAGCTCCTCATAGTAAGGTCCCATGGGGACTAACAGAGTTGACAAGACACCCATTCTGGCTGTCGTTGTATTAAAAACTTGAACACGGGATTAAGTAAATAGGTCAAAAGGGGCTTGAAGGTTGGGTGAGAAGCAACCAAGAACAAACACCGTGAAAGAGCAAAGTTGAATTGGTGGGAGTGGAATGGACGGAGGGGTAGGGAAAGGAAAGAAGGGAGAGTATTATAGATAGGACGAGGGGAGAAGGGAAAGAGTGAGAGAGGAAAAGGGTAGAGACCCAAGGAAAGGGGGATAACAAGATTGTCATGGGGCTCGGGGGAGTCCAGGGCAGAAAAGGGAGCTTCCGCAATCTAACGAGGGTTCTTGGCATAAAATAAGTTTAGCCAACTCGATCGTCTGCTTGCGCGGAGCCCTATTCCCTTAGGAATTCACCCCCAAGGAGAAGGAATTGAGGGCCAGGGACGCGAAGCATCACACACGAGCCCGGGCATACTATAATAGGCTCCAACATATCCAGTGTGGGCCACCAAATACTCACATAGAATTTGCCATATTATTGTGTCGGGCACATTGTGGTCACGGTGCCACTGTTGATCAACTATACTGTAGTACTGGACCTACCCTTGCCGACATCTCATTTTCAACAGGCGTATTCGTATCTAATTACTGTGGGTTACAGTACCCGTATGGTACGAATACGGTTGGATACGGTTCGACCTCCAATCAGAAATGATTGCAACGGGACTCGCACTCTCGACTCCCATTCCCAGCACGCCACACAGGTACCAGTAGCCTCTATTCGGTGAGGGGACCCGCCCGCACATATTGTACCCCGTGCTCATGGTCGAACGACGTTTGTAAACACGACCATGACATCCAAGACCCAAGGGAGAAGGAGAAGAAGAAAAAACCCAAATTTTTGCGGTATACAATACCAGACATGTTTACAAATCCCCTTCAATTACCAGAGCACTCGTCCCACAAGCTCTCGTATGATCGCTGGTAATAGCATCACCCCACAATTCACAGCCACTAACAATACAAAATTATGGATAATAATTTCATGGAATATTAGGCAATAGAAAATGTAGAAACTCTCTGATTGCCCAACTCTAATAAGCCCCCATCAAGAGGGAAGGCCTAAGGAATATCAAAAATGGACTACTCAAAACCAGAACAACTTAGAAGACTATAATAGTATTATATCAACTTTCCCCAATGCCCACCTGCCATGCAAATCAAATTCAAGAACAGACCGCAACTCTTAGAAAGGTTGTAAAACGTATCCTATATCCTGTATGCTGCTCACTTTTCTTCCAGCTTTTTAATGTTAAACTCTATGTTATATAACAAAAAAGGTATAGAGATATACTACGGTATATTTCCTGAATATTTGTTATCTGTTAAGATAAGATCAAGGCTAACATACAATTTCAAGTTTCCGCCACCGATATAGTATTTTAAAAATTAATTATGTCAACGAATGCGTAAATTAAACAGGGACTACCTACGCCTGAGACTGTAATTGATACTCCACCGACCACAAACAGCCCATAACATTAGGCAGAGTTGGGCCACTTCAAACCTCTCCCACAGAGCGGGGGGATAGCGCTGATGAGGCAACTTCAATGACCTAGTCTTAACAAAAAAAAAAAAAAAAACCTCCCCATTTTAGACATGACTTTGCGATAAATGTTTAATACTAGAGTTTTTAGTCCCCCCTCTCCTCACTGTCTCGGGGAACACGAGCTACAGCATCCATAACCAAAATTGCCGTACGCTTACTGTAGTTCCTGTAAAAGTTAACTAATATCATACGGTAGCTGCATCAAGCTACCAATCATATTTAGCATGAACCAAATATCACTCACCATTTTACCAATTGCCATCCAGAGACTTGAAAATATATAAAAAAAAAGGCAAGTATCAAATCTCTCTTCATAATGCTTTACTAGTGACCCCATAGACTCCTAACTTACATCTTAAATTTCAAAAAAAAAAAAAAAAAAATTAAAAAAACCCCAAAA
>Ga0307509_10003096_pt1 | contig 25841 bp, 25 predicted proteins | sample 10_EM_MG_FD_202245 | JGI IMG/M metagenome (GOLD analysis project Ga0307509, IMG submission 202245) | Populus trichocarpa ectomycorrhiza microbial communities from riparian zone in the Pacific Northwest, United States - 10_EM | ecosystem: Host-associated > Plants > Roots > Unclassified | place... | reverse complement strand
GGCACCGGGAGGGGGGTAGAGGAAGGATCGCGAACGGGCTAGCCACAACCGACAAACAGGCCATAGCAAGGGCTTTTTGGGACGACGACGAGACCGGGACGAGACCGTAATGTTACTAACCGAGGCTTTCCCCATCAGAGGTACAAGCCCAGCAACCCGGGGCCTACTTTGACCGAGAGTCTGACACCGTAACGCCGACCGTGAGCGTAGCGAGAAGCTTTCCGACCGTGCAAAATCCTAAGCGAGGTGCGAAGGAAGTGCGGGGTAAGGGGGAGAACCGAACATCATGAGCGGGAGTCAACGACGAACGGGAACAAGAACCCCAAGGAGGGGAGGCCGAGGCCACAGAGGAGGAGGGTAGATGGCTTAACGTCAACTCCTAGGCAGTGGCCATCGTGGGAGAAGAGAGGTGGGTGGGGGAAAGTGACGATGATTTCCCGTGGTGTTGAGATTTCAATCGCCGGAGGTGGAGGAGAGATGGTTCGTGAGCCTATCTCTTGGTCGGAACCACGCCTCTTATATAGGCATCTTCCCACAACCCTAACTCTGGTGACTCATCACCTTGCGTAACATATCCTCTATGACTCGTAATAAGTTATAGCGTGAAATCTATTAGTTGACTTGTCAAAGTCAACTGCGCAACATTCTTAACCAATCAAAATACATAAACCAAGTCATGTGCTCAAACTAGTCATATGCGTGAAACCTATGACTCATAATGTGAGTCATGTGCAAAAGTCATTACATCATATGACGTCACAATCGTGAGTCAGGAAATCATCAATCATTTATAATATATTGATAATTCGTAAGTGCGCCGTCATGTGAGAACTATCAGTCAAGTGACGTCATAGTGTAAAACTAAAATACCTTATGACTAATATGTATTTGTCATGTGAAATCTGCCTTGCTTAGTCATGATTTGTGACAACCCTCCCTACTATCCTTTTCTGTTTCCTTGAGCAGTAGTGGGACTAGGTTCAGAATACCAAAGGTTGTCAGATTGTACCTCTCAATTAGAGCCTTCTCCTTCTCCCACTCCTGCTAATACTTTATAAGAGCTTCGCCCTTCTGCTTTTTCGACTGATAGGCAGTCATATAAAGATGGTGGGAAAGGTCTGCCCCTGTATATTATATAGATTAGCACTTGTATAATAGTTTAAATAAAAGAATTAATTTACCTGACATTCCATAAAGTATTGTACACCAGAATATTACTGGAGCTCCCTGTTCGAACCTTCGTTTGTGATTTTGTTGAAGCCAAGCTTCACCTGGTCTTCACAAAACACCACATGTACACCATCTCCACAAAGTCCTCATTTCAAAGTATGATTTATTTGTAAACATGACCTTCTTCTAGTTCTGATGTCTATATCTTAGGCAAAATGCTAGCTGGGCAGCTTTGTGGTTTGGAGAAATGGCTGGCTTCTCTGTGGGCTTTCGTCTGTGAATATGGTTCTTTGCAATAACCTTTCTTACAGTTTGTCCACAAATATCTAAGCCTGCTTTTTATTAATTTATATAAATTAGCTTTATGTACATACTCAAATTGGCTTTACTAATAATTAGATGATTAAAAATTAGGAGGGGTAAAAGTAGTGTTTTAGAACCTGCTTGTGCGAGTGATCCATAAGTCATATGGCAGAGCTCACGATCAGATAGTACAACCTCTGGCAGGGGACTCGTTTCCTCTACTGTCAGATCCGAAGTGGATCTCTTCTCACAGTTCATTTTTGGTATGAGATTAACTGGAGCACAGGTATCGGAATTCTCCCCAGATTTACCTGCAGGAGGTTTGGCTTTACAGATGATATTGGAGGAAGTACTTACCAGAATGCAAGTCTTGTTGAGATTTGCTCTGGGGTCACTGTGTGGTGGCCTCACATCGCTGAATAGGCAACAATCTGGACTCTCTTCAACATTGAGGTTGTTGGCCCTCGTGGACCAAAAGACACCTCGGAAAATCTTTCTTTTTGAGAAAATGAAAAGGTTTTGATAAATAGCTGGATTAAAAGACAGAATCTATTACAAAGAATGAGTACTTGTGGATACTGGAAATCTTGGTCACATTTCTACTTTTGTGTATTGTTATCTTGGATAGAATTGAACTATCTTGCACATCTTGGCCCATGTAGACATATGTGCACCCAGTTGTTTTTACAAATATCAGAAAATTGCGAGTACAGTTCTGTCTAATAAGTTTCCGTACGGTCCATAGCAACGGCAAAAACCCACTCCCACCTTTTCATTTTTAAGGATCCTGTCCTTAAAATATGTAACATAATTATCAGTTAAGTTATAATTTAATCTGTATCTTATGAGAAAATAGAATATCAAAAATTAAGGTCAATTGTAAAAATATATACATTTGATTTAAGGTTTTTCATGATTGATAAATCTTTTAGTAGTTTATACTCAAAAAATACCAACTACCAGTTTTGTTCTAACAGTATCAGATTCAATCTCAGGGAGTTGTATCCTTAGTATGTATTTGTTTACATCTTAGAGTATCAGTTCTGCAAAGTTATTAGCTTAAGTTACCATTGATTATAGAATCAATTATCATATTATCAAAGACCCCATATTGAGGATTCAAAGCCTCTTTTTAACAGCAAAGTAAACTACTATTTAAAAGTAAATTGATTGATATATCCTATAGCTCTTAGATAACGCATTTGGATAATTAAATATAAAATATATTCTTCCCCCGGACCTTACTAGCCTAATAACCTATATTGTAATTTTCCTAGAAAAATACAACAACTATAGTAGTCGCTCCCTGGCTTGAGAAAAATATTAAAAATAATCTTCCAAATGAAATATATTGAAGCTCATACAATTAGAGTTATCTTGGAACAATCATATTTTTCCAATTACCTCTATCAATACTGGACTGAGTACAATAACATCAAGTAGTAGTATACAATAACTTTATATATATAAGAGAAAACATATTTGAACTTCAAATTGGTATTTTTAAAATAATATAACAATAGTAAAAATATATTCCCTAGAGTATATAGTTTCCTGTAGATTGTTCCAGTTTACAGTTAAATATTTGAGATGAATTATAGTTTGCTGATATTCTTTATTAGTGGTTACCATATATGTAAAATCATGAAGTAAACTAACTAGTATTCACGGTCTAGATTATGATTTATAACTCCTCTGAGATTGGTAAACTAATGATCAATCTTACATCTTACTGCTTTTGAAAAATAAAAACATTCATGTACATGGTTTTCCATTTTAGCCTCCAAATTTCATTTTCCCAATTCCAGATTTTCTCCATACTCTAACTATTGGTATAAAATTATCAGAGCTGGGTAATAGAAAAGTTTTCACATTTTCAATTACCTCATTTTTTTCTGAATTATTATCTAGACTTTTGCATTGTGAATTAATTTTACTTATGGTGTTGTGTTGTTGCTATGGACCGTACGGAAACTTATTAGACGCAACTGTACATGTATCAGGTAACAAGTACCTGAACACATTTCGCTTACAACCACAGTGATTGAAATTCCACCTCCATGTGATCACTCACATTTCGGTTTTTGACCAATCGAGATCCTTGAACCCCTCTTCACTATGGCTTCAAGGTTTTAGTTTAAGAGCATTGTACTCTTACTCTAATTTTATCACTGGAAGATTAATTTATCTCTTCCATCTATTATTTTTACTTCCTCATCTTCCATTAACTACACGGTATTTGTTAATAATGGTTAAGCGAGGTTCTACTACGTTTTCAGTGACTAAGGTTGCTAAGGTGGGTTTGGTTGTTTTCACAGCCTTACAAAAGATCATTGACTTGGAGAAAGAAGCATCCAAGTTGCGATATCATGTTTCTGTCTTATTGAGGAGGAATCATATATTTGTTACAGGGTAGCAAACACGGTAGGATTCCAAGCTATCTAGGCCGAGGATATTTGATATAACGGATTAATAGTCAGGAAGGCTCGTAGGTAATTGTTTGATAAAGGGAAAGGTATAAAGTGTAGATAAATATCCCAGGGTTAGAATAAACTTTTCTAACTTGTTTAACGTGATATATTGTTAAGGTCTCTTCTCTGTTGCTTGATGATTCTTCAACCACCGGGGGAGAGGGCTACTATTTATACTAATGTTCAGGCTACTTTAAATTCTTTTGTTAAGAAGTATCTTTTTAACAATTCAGTTCATCAGAACAAAGTGCAAACCCCGTTTGACCCTGAAATCTTGCCCAGCTCAACTCAGAGAATCTCCCGAACTACTATTTCATCTGAGAGTATTCCCACTCCACCAGTAGACAGTCTTCGATCGCTTTGTCATGATAGACGATATATGAATATACGGTTCATATGTCTAGATACCAATAGTAATATGGAATATGGAGTCATTAGTTTCGATATCCCGCTATCAAAGCATTATGCAGCTAACGCATATCCAACTAGAAAACGAGAGGAGTAGTATTCCCTAAACATCGTTCCAATCAGTTAAACATATCTTGAAACATGCTCTCGTCGAGGGGTCTGAGTCATCTTCCAGATGCCTTTGAGAAGGTCATAACTTCGGGAGTATAGGTTCGGCCTTATGGTCATCCTATGATACCATATACCTCCCTCTTAAATATGAGGTGAGCTATTTCCGCAAGGGTAATAATGTTGCAGAAAGAGGCGGATTGAAGAAAGAAAGAGGGGGAGGTAGAGAGTCCTGATATGGCTTTGCGTGGGAGGGGTGAGGAGCCTGAGCTGCAAGTAGTGGCTGAGCCCTTGGAATGGATGAGTGGCGTGATTAGGGCAGAAGATGAAGAGGATGTTTGGATGGAACCTGTGGCGAAGCTGGAGGTGGCTGAGTCAAGAGTTGTATTGGTGGATGAGGAACCCAAGGTAGCGGTAATGAGGCTGCTGAAGGGTAAGAAGAAAAGGTTGACTGTTGGGGGTGAGAGGGACAAGAGTGGGGATAAAGCTGAAGTGATGATAGTGATTCTGATTGAAGAAGATAGGGAGGTAAGTGAGGCTTCGTTGGGGCCACGGCTAGATTTATTGAGAGAGAAGTGTATGATACCTGTTGGGCTTAGGTTGGCAGATGAGCAGAGGGCCCGGGGGTGGAATGTGGTAAGGAGGGAGTACCGGTTTGTGGACCAGAGTTTTATTGGAGTGCGCAATAGAATGGTGGGGGATTGCTACCGTGTTAGAGGGGGTGGTGCCCGTGCGCAGGTGAGCGGTGGGTTTAAGGGTGGACATTTGGAGAGAGGAGATAGGCCATTCCGTTGAGTATTGACCGGGGTTAGGAGGGGCTTAGAAATCCCAAAGGTCGAAGACTGTGGACACCAAAGACTCCCATGGATAGGCTTGAGGCTTGCGTGTGGCGTGACTGTTTGGTAATAGTAGCGAGCGGTTATGGGTGTTTGTGTGATTCTATTATTTTATTATTTTTTGGTAGATTTCATCAGCAAAAAAAAAAGGTTACACACATACGCACCACGTACACCCAGTGCGTCCGGCGGTCCAGGCGCATAGAACTTAAACTCGCGTCCTAGGTGTGCGGTCCTTTGGGGGGTGCTTGTGGACAGGGGTCCATGCCGCCCGGACGCACCAGACGCAACCAAGGACTCAGAAGGTACCGGACGCAGAAACATTCTCCAGACGCAACCCGATAGGATAGAAGAATAGTGGAAGTACTCAGGTGTAACTAGCTATCATCGGATACCTCCTAAGTCAACAACTTTACCTTCGAGGACGGGGAATGAGTTAGGGAAAACTGGGGAGAATATCGAAATTGTCCCGAAAGGTCCATCCAGTATTACTCATGTTTACTTATTTGTGTCATTTAGATACTAAAATAGGTATATATTTATTATTAAAGCTAGTCTAGAAAACAGTAGCACCCTAGAGCTAACAATTTGAAAGTGCATGGCTGGAGAACTAAAGTACAAAAGTATGGATAAGCCGTAAATCAGAGGTCGGACAGCGTCGGGACAGAGTGGGTTGCATTCCGCTTGGCGAGGGGAATTGAATGGTATAGGTCTCGAAGAGTCTGCATGCCTGTAGCCCTCAGTAGCCAACAATTTGAAAGTACTGGCCTGGGGAACTCAAGTACAAAGGTTTGGGTAACCCTTCAACCAGCGGTCGGACAGCATCGGGACAGGGTGAGTTGGAATCCGCCGGTCAAGGGGAATCGAATGGTATAGGTTTCGAAGTGTCCGCATGGCTATAGAGGTCGGCAGGATAGAAAAGGCAGATATCTCAGGGGGCAGATGTCCGTCAGATTCAGGAAGGGTCTCATTGGAGTTCCCTCGGCGAGGGGAATCGAATGGTATAGGTCTCGAAGCGTCCGCATGGCTATAGAGGTCAGCAGGGTGAAAAAGGCAGGTACCTTAGCGGGCAGATGTCCGCCAGAGTCGGGAAGGATCTCATTGGCGTCCGCTCGGCGAGGGGAATCGAATGGTATAGGTCTCGAAGTGTCCGCATGCCTGTAGCAGCCAGTAGCCAACAATTTGAAAGTATTTGCCTGGGGAACTCAAGTACAAAAGCATGCATAGCCATTGAACCAGTGGTCGGACAGCATCGGGACAGGGTCCGTTGGAATCCGCCGGTCGAGCGGAATCAATTGATATAGGTCTCGAAGCCTCCGGATGGCTATAGAGGTCAGCAGGATGAAAAAGGCAGATACCTCAGCGGGCAGATGTCCGGCAGAGTCGGGAAGCGTCTCACTGGAGTCCGCTTGGCGAGGGGAATCGAATGGTATAGGTTTCGAAGCGTCCGCATGCCTGTACCACCCAGTAGCCAACAATTTGATAGTACTTGCCCGGGGTACTCAAGGACCAAACTATGAATAGCGATTCAACCACCGGTCGGACAGTATCGGGACAGGGTGCGTTGGAATCCGCCGGTCGAGAGGAATCGAATAGTTTAGGTTTTGAAGCGTCCGCATGGCTATAGAGGTCAGCAGGATGAAAAAGGCAGATAGCTCAGTGGGCAGATGTCCGCCAGAGTCGGGAAGGGTCTCATTGGAGTCCCCTCGGCGAGGGGAATCGAATGGTATAGGCCTCGAAGAGTCCGCATGCCCGTAGCGCCCAGTAGCCAACAATTTGAAAGTACTTGCTCGGGGAACTCAAGTAGAAAAGCATGCATACCGATTCAACCAGCTGTCGGACAGCATCGGGACAGGGTGCTTTGGAATCCGCCGGTCGAGGGAAATCGAATGCTATAGGTCTCGAAGCGTCCGCATGGGGATAGAGGCCAGCAGGATGAAAAAGGCAGATACCTCACCGGGCAGATGTCCGGCAGAGTTGGGAAGGGCCTCATTGGAGTCCGCTTGGCGAGGGGAATTGAATGGTATAGGTCTCGAAGCGTCTGCGTGGCTATAGAGGTCAGCAGGATGAAAAAGGCAGATACCTCAGCGGGCAAATGTCCGGCAGAGTCGGGAAGGGTCCCATTGGGGTCCGCTCGCCGAGAGGAATCGAATGGTATCGGTTTCGAAGCGTCTGCATGCCTGTAGCTCCCAGTAGCGAACAATTTGAAAGTACCTGCCCGGGGAACTCAAGTACAAAAGTATGCATAGCGATTCAACCAGCGGTCGGACAGTATCAGGACAGGATGCATTGCAATCCGCCAGTCGAGGGGAATCGAATGGTATAGGTCCTGAAGCGTCCGCATGGCTATAGAGGTCAGCAGGAAGAAAAAGGCAGATACCTCACCGGGTACCGGCTTATGTCCGCTAGAGTCAGGCAGGGCCTCATTGGAATCTGCTAGAGTCAGGAAGGGCATCATTGGAATCTGCTTGCCGAGGGGAATCAACAGGTATAGATCTCGAAGGGTCCGCATGGCTATAGAGGTTAGCAGCAAGAAAAGGACCGATGCCTTACCGGACACAGGCCGATGTCCCCTCGAGTCAGGCAGGGCCTCATTGGAATCCGCTCGCTTAGGCGTAATGAATAGTGTCAACCTGCAAGTGGATGGCAGAGCATGCCCCTCTCCGAAGGTTGATAATAATCAATACTTCCAATGATTCGATCATGAAGCCTGATACAAGGTGTGCAAGCACTTAGAAACCTTTTGCGAGTGTTATTAGCAGTAATCAAATAACGGGTATGTTTTGGGTCGTTACCGGGACAATAGATGGTTGGTCATCCTATGTTTGGATCCTTTTTCGTCTGAACAGCCTTTACCCATCAGCAAAAAAAGCATTTGCTCCAGACGGATAGGCCTTGCGTCTGGAGGGAGGAAATCCGCCTGGAGCATCCTGTCCCCCCAGCGCACCCTCAGAGGGCCCAAGCAGCATGGTTGCATCCTAGTCCGTTGGGTGCAATACAACCCGCATCCTGTCCGCCCAGTGCACCCGGATGGGCCATTTCACACCCTAATCTCCCGAAGAACACCAAGGTAAGCGACCCGTGGGGGTTTGCATTGGGGATCTCTCCCTGCATCTGATCGCCTCTAATTACAACTGACTACTTCATCACCAGACAAAGGCTGTTCAGACGAAAAAGGAGCTTAACATAGGATGACTAACCATCAATTGTCCCGGTAATGACCCAAACCATACCCCTTATTTAATCACCACTAACAAGGCTCGCAAAAGGCTTCTAAGTTTTTTCACACCTCGCATCAAGCCTCATGATCGAATCAGTGGAACTATTGAATAATATCAACCTTGGGAGAGGGGCATGCTCTTCCATCCAGGTTGACACTATTCATGACCGCTAAGTGAGTGGATTCCAATGAGGCCCTTCCTGACTCTAGCGGACATCTGCTAGTGCCACGTGAGGTATCTGCCCTTGTCTGCCTGCTGACCACTATAGCCATGCGGACGCTCCGAAACCTATACCATTCGATTCCCCTCGCCAAGCGGACTGCAATGAGACCCTTCCCAACTCTGTTGGACATCTGCCCGCTGAGGTATCTTCCTTGTTCATCCTGCTGACCTCTACAGCCAGGCGGACTCTTCGAAACCTACACCATTCGATTCCCCTCTACCTGCGGATTCCAACGCACCCTGTCCCGACGATGTCCGACCCCTGGTTGCAGGGTTACCCATTTTTTTGTACTTGAGTTCTCTGGGCAAGTACTTCCAAATTGTTGGCTACTGAGTGCTACAGACATGTGGACACTTTGAGACCTATACGATTCAATTCCCCTCGGCGGGCGGACTCCAATGAGACCCTCCCTGACTCTGCCGGACATATGCCCCCTGAGATATCTGCCTTTTACATCCTGCTGACCTGTATAGCCATGCGGCCGCTTCGAAACCTATACCATTCGATTCCCCTCGGCGAGTGGACCCCAATGGGACCCTCCCCGACTCTGCCGGACATCTGCCCGCTGAGATATCAACCTTTTTCATCCTGCTGATAGCTATAGCCATGCGGACGCTTCGAAACCTACACCATTCGATTCCCCTCGACCGGCGGATTCCAACGAACCCTGTCCTAATGCTGTCCGACCGCCGGTTGAAGAGTTATCCACCCATTTGTACTTGAGTTCCCCTGGCAAGTATTTTCAAATTGTTCGCTACTGCGTGCTACAGGCATGCGGACGCTTCGAGACCTATATCATTCGATTCCCCTCGGCGAGAGGACTCCAATGTGACCCTTCCCGATTCTGCCGGACATTTGCCCTCCGAGATATCTGCCTTTTTCATACTACTGACTGCTATAGCCATGCGGACTCTCCGAAACCTGTACCATTCGATTCCCCTCGGCGAGTGGACTCTGATGTGACCCTTCCCGACTCTGGCGGACATCTGCCCCGTGAGGTATCTGCCTTTTTCACCCTGCTGACCTCTATAGCTATGTGGACGCTTCGAGAGCTATACTATTCAATTCCCCTTGCCGAGTGGAATTCAACCCACTCTGTCCGGACACTATCCGACCGCTGGTTTCCGGGTTATCGATACTTTTGTACTTTAGTTCTCCGGGCAAGTACTTTCAAATTGTTAGCTACCGAGTACTACTGTTTTCTAGACTAGCTTTCATAAATATATTCCTGTTTTAGTACATATATGACTCAAATAAGTAAACATGAGTAATACTACTAGTAGATGGATCTTTTCGGACAATTTGGATATTCTCCACAGTTTGCCCTAAGATATTCAAAGTCCTCGAAGGTCGAGTTGTTGAACTAGGAGGTATCTTATGATAGCCAGTTCCACCTGCGTACTTCCACTATTCCACTATCCTATCAGGTTGCGTCCGGAGAACCATTCTCCGTCTGTAGAACCTTTCTGCGTCCGGTACCTTCTGAGTCCTTGGTTGCGTCTGGTGCGTCCGGGCGGCATGGACCCCTGTCCCCAAGCACCCCATAAAAGACCGCACACCCAGGACGCGAGTTTACGTTCTATGCGCCTGGACCGCCGGATGCACAGGGAGCACAGGGCGTGTCCGGGTGTGACCTTTTCTTTTTGCTGATGCCTGGTGATAAAGTAGTCTGTTGTAAGTAGAGGCCATCAGGGGCCGGAAGAGTTCCCCAATGCTGACCCCTATGGGTCACTTACCTTGGTGTTCTTCTGGAGATTAAGGTGTGAAATGGACCATCCACGTGCACTGGGCGGACAGGATGCGGGTTGTATTGCACCCAACGGACTAGGATGGAACCATTGTGCTGGGGCCATCTGAGGGCGGGCTGGGCGGACAGGATGCTCCAGACGGATTTCCTGCGTCCGGACGCAATGCCTATCCGTCTGGAGCAAACACTTTTTTTGCTGATGTTGTTAAAGGTTTTTTTGATTATTGATTGAGGAAAAGGGTGAGCAGAAGGTACAGGTCCAACTTACCTGTTAGGCGTGCTGATAGGGCATTTGATTGCAGGAAAAGATTGGTTTCGGTCGACAGCCGGGTGTGTGGGTTGATGTATGTCCCCTGTTATTGTACGGCTTGGGAGAATAGGATGTTTTGGTGGAGATTGGTTGGTGAGGGTAGTTGTTATTTGGCGGATTGGATGTTTTAGGATAGGCTCATGCTTTAGAGTAGCCTAAGTACCCGCAATGGAAAAAGCTTTTTTTTATTTTACAAAAAAGTATCTGAACACTATCCACAATGTTACTTACAACCACAGTCATTGAAATTGCACCTTCATGTGATCAATCACATTCCTAGTATGGACCAATCAAGATCCTTGAACCTCTTCTGATGATTGCTTCAAGTTTTTAGATTTAGAGCATTCTACTCTTACTCTAATTTCATCACTAGAAGCTAGATTTATCTGTTACATCTATTATTTTTTTATTCCTGATCTTTCATAAACTACCGAGTATCAGTTAAGTATAGTTAAAGGAGGTTCTACTATATTTTTGCCAACTAAGGTTGCTAAAACATGTTTAGTAGCTTCAGCTGCTTTACAAAAGATTATGGACTTGGAGAAGGAGGTTTCTAGGTTGTGTCATCCCGTGTCGGTTATATTGAAGCAGAATCATGTGTAGATGAAAGAGGTCGATAAAAAGTTGGAAGAGGAGGTGGTAGTTGCTGAGGTGGCTGCCCCCATAAGGCTTCCGGAGCCGGAGCCACAGGTAGTGGCTAGGCCCTTGGTGAGGTTGAGTGGCATGGAAGTGGTGGAGGAGGATGAGGATGTTGGGGTGGCGCCTGGGGCAAAGCCTCAGGTAGCTGAGTCAAGAGTGGCAGTAGTGGGGGATGAACCTGAGGTGGCGATGGTGAGGCTACAGAAGGGTAAGAGGAAGAGAGTTTGAGGTGGTAATGGAAGTAGGAGTGGGGAGGGGAAGGAAGGGATAATTGTTGTAACCTCGTTCCACAGTAGTCTGAAGGGTTTGTGGCAGGGGCACCTGCGGGTAGAGGTGGAGGGGTTTATATGGCGGGGGCACCTGTGGGTCTCAGGGGTGGTGATCAAAAGGGGGGGTTGGCCACACTGTATTTTCCTATGTTTTTCAACCTATCCTAGAGTTTTGCCGGAGTCCATAGAAAAAGGCCTGTGGGACATTGCGGGTGATACACTTAACCCTGATTGGCAAGAGGTAACATAAAGAGGGGGCTTGTCTTTTGCGGTCTATAGTTTGATGTGGATACTGCTCGCTTTACCTCTTGTTCAGATGTTAGAGGAGTCTGCCTGGTGGGTGAGCATTAAGATTTTGTACATATAGGTTGGCCTTCTTATTGTTGGTTTACTAATGATCCATATTTTTCATTTGACATGGCAACCCGCGCAGGGTGCAGTAGGGTATGCGGATGTTGGATTGGTATTTTTGATATTGATTTAGTGTAAAGCATTGTTTGTTGTTTGCTTGCTCTTACTATAGGTATCATAGTGAGGGAGCAAGGCCGGTGAGGTGGGACTGTAAGGCCAGTTGATAGGGTTACGCTTTAGAGTAGCTTAAGTACCCGAAATAGAAAAAGTTTTTCTTTTTTTTAAAAAAAATACATGAACACAGGAGTCATCCTGGCACAGGCCTCTGGCGAGATCTAGTATATCCTAGACTCCAAAGACATTGCAAAATTTTGTGCTGCGCATATCAGTATCTGAGATAGAAATAGTTAAAGTGGTGCTTCCGTATTTATCACCCTGGCGGCAATAGCCTACCTAATATTATGAGTAAGGTAAAATGCTTCATAAGATAACTGTATATCCGAACATATGCTTGGGAAGTTATTATTACCCTAGTAGGAATAGCTTGCCTAATATTTACGAGTGAGGTATATGGCTCCATAAGATGACCATATATCCGAACCTATGCTCCCAAAGTTATGAGCTTCCTAGGGGCATCTGGAAGATGACTCGGACTACCGGATAAGAGCACGTTTCAAGATATGTTTAGCTGATTGGAACGATGTTTGGAGAACACAGCCCCTCTCACTCTAGTCACATATGCATATTGATACATAATGCTTTAATAGCTGGATATCGGAACTGATCACTCTATATTCCATATTACTATTGATATGTAGGCATTTGGACCGCATATTCATACATAGTCTATGATGACGAAGAGATCGAAGACTGTCTACTGGTTGAGTGGGGATACCCTCAGATGAAATAGGAGTTCGGGAGATTCTCTGAGTTGAGCTGGGCAAGTTTCCAGGGTTAGAGGGTGTTCGCACTTTGTTCCCACGAACTAAATTGTTAAGAAGATACTCCTTAACTAAAGAAGTCGAAGTAGCATGAACATTAGTATAAATAGTAGGCCTCTCCCCCGGTGGTTGAAGAATCATCAAGCAACGGAGAAGAGACCTTCACAATATATCAAGTTAATCGAGTTAGACTTTAACTCTTTGATATTTGACTACACAGTATTACTTTACCTCTACCAAACAATTACCTACGAGCCTTCCTGACTATTAATCCATTGTCACAAATATCCTGGGACTAGTTAGCCCAGCATCCTACCATGTTAGCTACACTGTAACTGTTATGAGCTTTCCAGGGGCATCTGGAACAGGACTTGGAATGCGGGATGAGAGCACATTTCAAGATATGTTTAACTGATTAGAAAACTGTTTAGAGAATACTACTTCTCGCATTTTCTAGTTGCAGATGCATTAGGTGCATGATGCTTTGATAGCTGGATATCGGAACTGATTACTCTCTATTTCACATTACTATTGGTAGGTAGGAATTTGACCACCGCATATTCATTTAGAGTCTGTTATGATGAAGAGATAGAAGATTGGCTACCTGTGGAGTGGGGACACCCACAGTGTTAGGCGCATGGACTCCCTGTAAGGATTTACAGGGCAGGGTTACCCTACCTTGACATGCACGAACTTCGAAGGAAAAAGATAACACCCACCTCCAGCCCCGGCGTTGGGACGGCGCAACATCACTGGCCCCCTGGGTAGTTGCGTCCCAACACCACCGACCACTATGAATAGAACACATCTTATAACACGGTATGCGTCGCGGCCGTCCTTCTGACCGGATCCTGTTCGCAGGATATATGAGAGGAGACCTTCGAGCACCTTGTGCAAGTTGAAGCAGGTGAATCGGACGACGGTGCATCAAGTTACAGACACTCGAAGAGAGACAGTCGGAAGAGTTGGTCAAAGGTAACAGGACGTTTTGCATGAAAGTTAGTCCACTCGTACCTCCAAAGACGTGTAGAGTATGAAGGCGGTAACTATGCCCGGTAAGTGGATCAGGTGCATCCACAAAGGACAGGTTGGCAAAAGATGGAGTCCGGGGGAAAAAACCTATATGTACGATCCTGAGGACAAGTCGTGTAATGCCGGAAGACCTGAATACGATATGCGGTTGCATGGCGAATTCTCGACGGAACCAACCAAAGAAGATTGGCCCTCTTCTGTCCAGTGAGTTAGACTACCCTTGGTGAGCACGGGGCAAGATAATTTGTAACTATTGTTTCAATGGATAAACGGATGAGCTGACACCTGACGTGGTCTACACACCATCAGGAATAATAGAAGCACAAACCGATATGTTGACCATGAGAGCAAAACTTGTGGGAGAGAGTTTTCAGGGTCTACGAGTGTTCACAGTCAGGTGAAGTTCACCGAATTGTGAGCAAGATACTTAGTTAGTATCTCGTTAGCTTGTATACCGCGATTGCTCAGATGCGGAATATAAATATCGAAGCATCTTTTCGCTGCTATAAGACACAACAAGCACGGAGAAGAAATCATATCAATATAATAAGTATCTACCATATCGTTACCAATACTTCGACTATCCATCCCGAAGTATACCATTATATCTAGTCTACATTACTCGTGTATTCTTAGCAAGTTCTCCGATAGAAAGCTATTCAGGTCCTAGCTGTCGGAATACCTCATGCCGAAGCTACCACCTAACAGTATATTGATACTTCTCATCGTTACCGAGATGAATGTTTGGCAGAGACACACATACTCCCAAACACAAAAAACCTTTCGAACCCAGACCATTGAAGACTGCCTCAATAGAGCAAGTCCTCAACCCTACCGATATTCCTGAACTAGGGACACAAGAGCCCTACGACGAATCCTATTTCTGGTGGATAAACCCCGAAAACACGGTTATACTCGAAGATATCGCCACACTATACCGATACCAGTACGGCGAAAACTTTACCTCCCATACCCCTTTGGAGAAAGAAAACTCGATTTGGTACACCCAGTACCCAGTGACAGAAGGAAACTCGGGTCAGAACTTCGAGATACCAGAAGTGTGGGGAGGAAACAAAAGACAAGTTTCCATTGACAAAGTGACAAGAATGTCCTCTGACCCCAAGGCTCCTGAAGTCATGGAGTGCCAAGGAGGAGAAGGAGACGAAGGAAACGAAAAAGGTGATGAACTGGCCCTAGCCTTGGCCCCTTGTATGGAGACAATGGTCACCGACCTAGCACGAACATATTCAGCGGACGGAACACCTCGATCCCCTGTCGGACTAGACTTTCTAGCAAAATAGGGGAAGCCCAGACGGGGAGACGGTGGCTGAACGCCTGAACCTACCAGCGAGTCCCTCATGCGCAGTCGGATCGAGAGACTGGACTGAATTCTGGGCCGATTCGACACCAGCTCACGGTAAGTCAAGATAGGTATCATCTTTCGTTCAGTTTCCTACCGACCGATATCCTATTGATTATTACCCTAGCGGGAATAGCTTGCATAATTATGCGCAAAGGTATATGCCACCATGAGGGAGAGCATATATCTGAACCCAAGCTCTCTGAGTAGGAGCTTCCCGGAGGCATCTGGGAGACTACTCAGGAACCCCAAAGAGTTCACGTTTCAAGATATGGCTAACTGATTGGAATGATGAGAACAAGTTCTCGACTCTTAATAATGCATACGCATTATGCGTTGATAGCTGAATATCTGAACTGATCACTCCATATTCATAATACTATTGGTATGTAGGCATTGGGACTGCATATTTCATTATAGTCTATCAGGACGAAGTGATCGAAAACTGACTACTGGTGGAGTGGGGACACCCTCAGAGGAAATAGCAGTCGGGGGATTCTCAGAGTCGAGCTAGGCAAGTTTTCAGAGTCAAACAGTGTTTGCACTTTGTTCTGATGAACTGAACTCTTAGAAAGATACTTCTTTACTAGCGAAGTCAAAGGAGCGTGAACATTAGTATAAATAGTAGGGCTCTCCCCGATGGTTGAGAACATCATCAAGCAACGGAGAAGAGACCTTAACAATATTATAAGTTATTACGATATTCATCTATTACTTTATCAAACAATTCTTCTTGAGCCTGCCTGACCTATAATCCGTTGTCTCGAATATCCTCAGCCTAGTTAGCCTGGAATCCTACTGTGTTAGCCACCTCGTAACATTGATGGCCCAAGAGGTGTTAAAAGTCAAGGCACAGTTAAAAGCTGGGACCCAGTTAGTCGGTCGAGAACTTGCCCGAATAGACGATCAGGTTCAACTCTTAGACTTGGAATCTCAAAAGATCCAAGAAAGCTTCGCCACTGAAGTCGCTCAGCGACTTGAGGAGCCAGATGAAGGACAAGCCAGACATGAGGCTGTCACATCCCAGCTCCACGAAGCACTGCAAGGGACAGGCTAATAGTCCATGCACTGAGACATACTTTTGGACCAAGAGATCGCTCGGATCAATGAGCAACACCAACGCGAACTCGAAAATCATGAGGTGAGCATTAACCGCATGAGACGGGAGCTTCAACTAGAACAAGAGTCGCGACAGGCCCAAGATGGCGAGATCTCGGTGCTTGAGGCTCTTGTGGAACAGTTGATGGGGCAGGTGAAGGGAAAGGGGAAGGGGTCAGATCCGATACCAGAGGCTTCAGGGGCAGGTGGAGGAAGCCCTCCACCACTACGACAAGAAGTGGCAGAAGCAGCAGGAGGCGGAAACCCACCGCCCCCACCACCACGAAGGCGGCAGGAGCTCCAAGCGGAGGTGGCGGAGGAGACTTCGATGATAAGGGAGAAGGATCTGGGAGGAGACCAGATGAGAGCAGGAAGGGAAGACCAGACGAGAGACCTGCACTCCAGTCAGAAGACCACAATGACCCAGAGAACGACGAACAGTTTAACATGTTCTCCCGAGTCATGGCCTATGCCTTGGGACAACGTACAACAGTCCCAGTGGAACCCCCTGCCCTGTTCAAAAATGAGAAACACCAAGATATACGCATGTGGCTATTAACATGCACAGATTATTTTGACCGAAACATTTGGCAGTGGCAAGACGAGGGACAGCCAATCTGATACGCCATAAGCCGAATGGTAGGGAAAGATGTCGCACCATTTGCGTTAACCTACCGACGACAGATGACCGGAGAATTAGGTTACACCAGACAAGCGGCATACGAGCACTGGCATGTCTTTGAAGACCAGGCGGTGCGACGATTTGGCCCTTCCCATGAGGCGAAAAAATACCTTACGCAAATGGGCTTTGTCAAATACCACGGTGATATCGCTAAATTCTTGCCAGAAATGGAGAACCTCAATATCCATGCAAGGTTCACCGGGATAGCCTGGAGAAAAATGATTGAAGACCAAATTCCCGAAGATGCATTACGACGACTCACATTACGCGAGTATATTGACGATGGGAAATGGTTGGAAGCAGTCAGGACTGTCACCAGAGCAGAAGAAGATTTTAGGGAAAGGAAAAGTCTTTGAGGAGGCGGTCCCTCCGGTACGACAAGGGGGGAGAAAAGCAAATTCGAGGATTCAAAGCTGGCAGTCGCCGATAAACCTGTAAAAAGGCAGTACACGGCTAAGGAAAAGGCGGACTATCAGAAGAAGAAGGCAGGAGAGAGAAGATTAAAATAGGAAGGGTCGGTGGCCCCGAAGGAGGAGGTTAAACACGGACTGGGCCGAAGCCCACAAGGGCGTCGATCACCAAGTTGTCAACAAGGGAAAATCAGACGACGAATGCACGCTGTGCAGAATAAAAAATCACGCATGGAAAGAGTGTCGAAAGCTGGTACAAGTATCGGCTGTGTATCGAGGGCCAGCAAAGCCCAAACGACAGTTCTCATCCGCGGCAAAACAAGGTCCCCAGGTAGCCACTGTGGCCGTTGATGGCCTGAGAGAAAGCTCGAGATAAGTGGTTCAAAGGCCCCCAGCTTCGGTTGATGATGAGGACATTTTATAAAAGGTTATCCAGGTACCGACAACAACGGTGTTCGGGTAGTGAGGTTGCCGCCTCGAATCGAAAGACCTGCGGCGTAGTCGGTGATGCCATCCCACCGGAAGGCTAACAAACCAAAAAAGGATAGCGGTTGCCATTGTATGGCCAAAAGTGGGTAGTCCGTGCTCACCACGGGAACCATAAAACGTCACAAGTGATGAAAGCGGTTGACGAGACTAAAGGGAAAGAGAAGACAACCATTCGTCAGAACGGGACTTGAGTTGCAGGACACGCGAAGGAGGGTCGAAATCTAGGGCAACCTGACTTTCTCTCCAGGTACAACAGCCAGGCAAATAGAAGCCAGGGGCGCCTCTATGCTGCAGAAGGTTCATGCCTGATGAAGGGTGTCGGATGGGGTCTCAGGAGTGAGACCAAACTCGAAGGCGAAGGTACGGTGGACTCCTCGCAGGGGACAGCCTCAGATGAGAGATAAGTTGACGATAAAGGAGGTGCATCCTAGTCGCAAACTCGAGGGGTACTCTAGTGAACCACCACTGCTGTAATATGGGAACTCTTCGGCAGGAGGTAAAGACCGCTAGTAGTGGGCTGCCCGATATTCAAAAATTAGACACTTATTGTAAAAGTTTGTCTGAGGAGGCTTTAAGAGCCGAAACTGCGCAGGCGCGGTAACAAACCCCCATGTTACATAAAAACCGCTGTGATAAAAAGATTTCATCAAAACAGGAGCCAAAGCTCAAGACCCATTAAAAACCCAAGCACTACGCCTGCCCTGAAGGGAAGGCATTTATTAAAGTAAAAGGACCGAAGTTCTCGATAAAGGTACTTTTAGATTCTGGTTCAAAAATCTTTCTCATGAACCAGGATACCGCACGACGGCTTGAAATTCTGAACGAAGCTAGGGATTTACCGTTAAAAATCACCACCTTCGATGGTGAAACTGCGCCAACTGAAGGAATATTCTACACCCATCCTATTCCATTGGAAATTGGTGCCAACTGTCACTGGAGCATGATATCCTGCGAGGTTGCAAACGCAGGAAAATATGATTTGATCATCGTGTTTGGATAGTGGCATGACGAACACCCCCTTAAGAATATTGCGGACTGAATGAGATGGAACTTTGAAGAAGTGAGGTGCCACGCTCACACAGAGGATGAAGCAGTGGCGGACCTGTTTGAGTGGGATGAAACTGTGGCTTACGACGAAGCAGCACAGTATGTGGGACGGATTGAATGGGAGGAAGAAGGGGGAGTACAACTGGAGACCCTTCCAAAACCATACTGGCAGTATAAGGAGCTTTTGGAAGAGAAAAAAGCTAAGATGTTGGCACCTCGAAGAACGTTCGACTACGCCATCAACCATAAGGAAGGAGCCGCGCCCTCTTGGGGTCTGATTTATCCAATGTCGGCCCACCAGCTAAGAGTGCTTGACAAATATCTAAAGAAAATGCTCACAGAAGGCCAAATCGTGGATAGCGAATCTCCTTACGGGGCTCCAATCCTCTTTCTTCCCAAACGAGATGGAAGGCTACGACTATGCGTAGACTATAGGAACCTCAATAAGCTAACAATCCTCAATAAGCACTCCCTACCACTCATGGAGGAACTCCGAGACCGTGTTGCAGGCGCAAAAGTGTTTACGAAGCTCGACATAAAAGACAGATATCATCTTGTTCGAATAAGGAAAGGTGATGAACATAAGCCAACCTTTCGTACAAGATATGGACAGTACGAATATAAGTTCATGCCTTTCGGGCTCGTTAACCCTCCCGCCACGTTTCAAACAATGATGAACAAAATTCTAAGGGAATTCTTGGACCACGGAGTAGTTGTCTACCTAGATGACATCTTGATATACTCCGAAAATATGGAATACCATATTAAACTGGTCCGAAAGGTCGTGGACCGGCTTGAGCAACAGAACCTAGCAGTCATGTTGAAAAAATCGGTATTCCATCAGGTAGAAGTCGAATTTCTGGGATACATCGTCAAGACAAGCGGGGTCACCATGAGTGATAGGAAAGTGAAAAGCGTTCAAAATTGCGCCCATTCGAGGTCGGTTAAGGAAGTCCAAATCTTTATTGGATTCGCAAACCTTTATGGACGGTTTATCAAAGATTTCTCAAAAGTTTGCAAGCTAATAACCGAGAGGTTGAAAGGGAGCCCAAAGGATTTTCACTGGGGGAGAGAACAGGAGGAGGCATTTGAGGAGTTGAAAAGGAGGTTTAGGACGGCGCGGATCTTGTCGCAGTTTTACCCAGGGAGGAAGACAGTAGTGGAGACAGACGCTAGTGACTTTGCGCTCGGATGCGTACTATCCCAATGCCAGGGAAGACGGCCTCACCCAATGGCTTTTCATTCTCGAAAATTGAATTCTGCGGAAAGAAATTACGTGATACATGACAAGGAATTGCTCGCAATAATGGAAGCGTTCAAAGAATGGAAAAGATTAGAGTTTGTTACGGGGTGGACGGGGCCCCGGAAAACATGGGCCCCCAGCCCTTTTCTCCGCCCTGCCCCACTCACCGGCCTGGGGCGGGGTGTCTTTTTCGGCATTCCCTGCCCCTGTCCCCCCTCAGGCCCTCGCCCCACCCATACCCCAGACGGGTCCCCGCTAAAAATGGGTGGTAACAAACGGGGCCCCGCTCAGGGAATGAGTGCGGGTGGGCCCCGGGCAGGGGTGGGGTGGGGATTACCCTAAAAATACCCCCCCAAGCCCCGTGTAAGGGCGGGCCTGGCAAGTCAAAACCCGCCCCACCCTGTCCCGTAACGAACACTAGAAAAGATACTTCTAGGGAGAAGAAGAACCCGTGATGGCCCGGGTATACACAGACCACCAAAATCTACAATCTTTCCTGACCCAAAAAGTCTGAAACTAGTGGCAAATTCGATGGGCACCAGAGTTAACAAACTACAACTTCAAAATAGTCTATCGGTTGGGGAGCAGAGGCGGGAAACCCGACCCCTTAAGTCGACCGCCGGAGTACCGTCCTGAGGAGGGAGCTCGTCAGGCTGAGCAGTCTATTTTGAAAACAGAACACTTTCAAATTTCTGTGATTTATCAAAAACGAAATGAAGAGACGGCCCTTACCCCAGAAGAAAGCGAACCCACAAGCCTCAGGATAATGAAGCTTTCGAACAAAGCTATAGTCTTCGACAAAAGGATCACGGTTTGCGGCCGGTCATGACATCTACCCCCTAACAGACGTGCTGGTACCATCAAAAGGACCGACGATCGTGGAAACGCGTATTGCGATAGGATTGCCGGAGGGAACCTAGGAAGGCTCGCCGCAAGAAGTGGTATGGCTAGCAAGATGGGAATAGCAGTGGGCGGTGGTGTAATAGACTCGGATTACACTGGGGAAGTCAAGGTTATACTTCGAAATCATGGCGAAACGGACTGCTTGTTCAAAGCAGGGGATCAGATAGTGCAACTTATAATAGAAAGAATTGCCGATGCCGACGCCATGGAAGTAGATGATTTAGGAATGACCGAGCGAGGAAGAAAGGGTTTCGGGTCAAGTGATCTAAACCCTAAGCGATCCATTACAGCTAGAGAAGCAGGAGTCAGAATATGTTTCCTTCACGCAAATACAAGCGAAAACAAATTCGTTAGCACTGCTGATGTTGGCTATTACCCTCAGTTAATGAAAGAAAAAGAAATGTTATCAAGAGCTCACGTCAATGCAGCCCTGATGCGAACGATGAACGATTCAGTTCTAAACAAGATTAGAGCGACTGGCAAAGAAGATAAGAAGTGGCAGGAACGAGGCCGTGAACTGGTTAAGTTAAGAGAAGAGGGGAAAAAGATGCCGAACGAATGGATCGAAAAGGACGGGTTACTATACTACAAGAATCGATTGTACATTCCCGAAAATGAATCCCTTCAGACCGAGATGGCTCAAGGCTGTCCCAACTCGCTAGTAGCAGCGCACTTCGGACAGGAAAAAACGATTGAGATAGTAACAAGGGATTTCTACTGGAAAGAACTTGCAGATTGGATCAAAGACTATGTACGATCCTGCAATGAATGTCAACACAGTAAATCCCCGTGGCATGCTAAGTATGGATTGCTTCAACCTTTAGAAGTACCCTATGCTGCCAGGACCTCCATTTCGACGGACTTCATTACACAACTACAGGCATCACAGGGGAAGACCCAGATCATGGCAGTAGTAGACTGGTTCACAAAGATGGCCCACTTTATCGGCCTCCACAAAAATGCGACCGCAAAAGATGTTGCGGACACCTTCCTTCGGGAACTCTGGAAACTTCACAGATTACCGACCGAGATTATATCGGATATGGATGCGAAATTTTCCGCCGAATTTTGGGAATCATTGTGCAAGATGCTAGGAGTTAAAAGACGCATGTCAACGGCGTACCACCCTCAGACTGACGGACAAATGGAAAGAACCAACCAAGTGCTGGACCGTTACTTACCAACATTTGTCAATTACGATCAGAAGGACTGGTACCAACTATTGCCGTTAGCCGAACATGCCTATAATAACTCGGCAACCAACGCACACAAAATGACCCCATTCTTCTTCAACCAGGGCTGTCACCCACAGACGGAGTGGATGAAAGAAAGAGAAGCTCATGAACCCGGGGCGACAATGTATGCTCACTGGATGCAGGACATACATAGACAGGCAAGACAGACTTTGGAAAACACACAGGAATCAATGAAGAAATATTATGACCGGAAGGCGACGGAACAACCTAACATCGTAGTCGACGACTTGGTAATGGTGAATGCGAAGAACATACCAACCACACGACCATCGAAGAGGCTGTGTCCAAAACTGTATGGCCCTTTCGAAGTTTTAGAAAAGAAAGGGAGCAGAGCATACAAGTTGGAAATATCGCCGCAGTGGAATATTCATCCTGTGTTGCACGTCTCGCTGTTGGAACCCAACCAAATCTCGAACCGACAAAATCGCGAACAACCACCACGAGATCCCTAAGATATCGAGGGAGATTTAGAGTGGGAGGTAGAAAGGATTGTCAAGAGTGAGATCATTTCATACACACGAAAGGTTTGAGAAAGAAATAAACTGATAAAAGAGCTTCGGTATTTTGTGAAATGGAAAGGCTGCCCGGAGGATGAAAATACATGGGAACCCCCTGAGAGGATAAAGAACGCCCAGGAAGAGGTGGAAATGTTTCATAGAGAAAATGCGGAGATGCCGGGCCCGAGAGAGGTTGAGTAAGATAAGAAAGGTTTTCCATTGGTGGACAAGTAAACGCTAGTGGTTTTTACCTCAACTATGTTGAGCTTGGGATGGAAGATAGATTGTACAAATAAAGATAGAGTATTCGGGACGAATACTTCGAAGAGGGGAGCTCGTATTAGGCGCACGGACTCCCCGTAAGGATTTACAGGGCAGAGTTACCCTACCTTGACATGCATGAACTTTGAAGGAAAAAGATAACACCCCCATCCAGCCCCAGGGTTGGGACTGCACATCATCACTGGCCGCCTGGGTACATGCGTCCCAACACCAAAGACCACTATGAATAGAACACATCTTATAACACAGTATACGTCGCAGCCGTCCGTCCGACCGGATCCTGTTCGCAGGGTATATGAGGGGAGACCTTCGAGCACCTTATGCAAGTTGAAGCATGTGAATCGGACGACGGCGCATCAAGTTACAGACACTCAAAGAGAGACAGTCGGAAGAGTTGGTCAAAGGTAAAGGGACGTTCATGAAAGTTAGTCCACTCGTACCTACAAAGACATGTAGAGTATGAAGGCGGTAACTATGCCCAGTAAGTTGATTGGGTGCATCCACAAAGGACAGGTTGGCAAAAGATGGAGTCAGGGGGAAAAAACCTATATGTACGATCCCGAGAACAAGTCGTGTAATGCCGGAAGACCTGAATACGATATGCGGTTGCATGGCGAATTCTCGACGGAACCAACCAAAGAAGATTGACCATCTTCTGTACAGTGAGTGAGACTACCCTTGGTGAGCACGGGGGCAAGATAATTCGTAACCATTGTTGTCAACGGATAAACGGATGAGCTGACACCTAACGTGGTCTCCACACTATCAGGAATAATAGAAGCACAGACCGATAAGTTGGCCATGGGAGCAAAAGGTGTGGTAGAGAGTTTTCAGGGTCTACGAGTGTTCGCGCTCAGGTGAAGTTCGCCGAATTGTGAGCAAGATACTTAGTTAGTATAGCGTTAGCTTGTATACTGCAATTGCTCAGATGCGGAATATAAATATCGAAGCATCTTCGCTGCTATAAGACACAACAAGCACGGAGAAGAGATCATATCAATATAATAAGTTTCTACCTATCGTTACCAATACTTCAGCTATCTATCCCGAAGTATACCATTATATCTAGCCTACATTACTCGTGTCTTCGTAGCGAGTTCTCTGATAGAAAGCGATTCAGGTCCTAGCTGTCAGAATACCTCACGCGCAAGCTACCACCTAACACACAGATGAAATAGCACTTTGGGAGATTCACTGAGTTGAGCTGGACAAGATTTCAGAGTCCAATGCTGTTTGCACGTTATTCTGACAAGCTGATTGTTAAGAAGATACTACTTAACTAAAAAGTTGAAGTAAAATGAACATTAGTATAAATAGTAGGACTCTTCCCTGGTGGTTGAAGAATATTCAAGCAACGGAGAAGAGACCTTAACAATATATCGGGTTAACAAGTTAATGAGTTATATTCTAACTCTTTGATATTTGACTAGGCTTAATTGTTCTCTACCTTTACGTAACAATTACCTACAAGCATTTTCTGACTATTAATTCATTGTCTGAAAAATGTTCAGCATTGTTAGCTCGCAATTCTACCGTGTTAGCTACTCTGTAACAGTGTGACTTTCTCGAATTGGAAGGTCATAAGCCTGGCACAGAAAGGAGGGTAGCGACCCTATAGATAGGTAGCTACAGTGGACCAGACTCAAGCCCATATGGTATACCAAGAAGTAACCAGAGTGAGAATATAGACCAGTATACTTAGTATACTAGTAGTAGACATGAGTTGGTACAATTGTCTACAAAGTAACTTGGTGACATAGGGTTAGACAGGGTAACCTTCGGAGAGCATTTTTGCATAAAGCTAAGGAAACATAGTAAATGTTGCACGGTATTACCCTAGCGGGAATAGCTTACCTAATAATTAAGAGTGAGGTATAGGGCTTCATAGGATGACCACATATCCGAACCCAAGCTCCCGGAGTTATGAGCTTCACAGAGGCATCTGGAAGACGACTTGGAATACTGAATGAGAGCACGTTTCAAGATATGTTTAACTGATTGGAATGATGTTTAGAGATTACTACTCCTCTCATTTTCTAGTTGCATATGCGATTAGCTGCATAATGCTTTGATAGCTGGATATCGGAACTGATCACTGTATATTCCATACTACTATGGGTATGTAGGCATTTGGGCCGCATATTCATTTATAGTCTATCATAACGAAGAGACCGAAGACTGTCTACTGGTGGAGTGGGGACACCCTCAGATTAAATAGCAGTTCGGGAGATTCTCTGAGTTGAGCTGCATCAGCAAAAATAATACCTTGCGTTCCGTGCGTTCCGTGCGTCTGACGCACCTGACGCCGGAACGCTAATCGCGAATCAGGACGCAACGTTGGATCGACGTTGCGTCCTGACTTTGCGTTACTTGGCGCCATCCGTCCTGACGCCATCCGGACTCGGACCCCTACGTCCGGTGCGTCCTGACTGCGTCTGGTGCTCCGCTACTCCGTCCTGACGCCGCCTCATCCAGGACTCTCCCGTCCTGACGTCGCCTGATCTACGACTCTCCCGCCCTGACGACGTCTGATCTACGACTCTCC
>Ga0307509_10003095_pt1 | contig 25843 bp, 20 predicted proteins | sample 10_EM_MG_FD_202245 | JGI IMG/M metagenome (GOLD analysis project Ga0307509, IMG submission 202245) | Populus trichocarpa ectomycorrhiza microbial communities from riparian zone in the Pacific Northwest, United States - 10_EM | ecosystem: Host-associated > Plants > Roots > Unclassified | place... | reverse complement strand
CACACCCGTTCCCATCCCGAACACGGAAGTTAAGCTCTTCAGGGCCGATGGTACTGTAGGGGCAACCCTGTGGGAGAGTAGGACGCTGCCGGGGTTTTGAAGGCCCACTCGCAAGAGTGGGCCTTCTCCTTTTTTCGGCCCGTCGCCCCAATGCACGCCCGATGGCGGCGCCGTCGTGTCGACCTACGCCCTCGCCTGAGCGATCGAGCGGAATGACACCGCCACCGACACGTAGCGGGGCTGTGCGAGCCGCGCCATGCGGGCCGTCGGGAACGAGCGCGAACGCCGCGGCCGGTCGACACGTTGGCGGCGCTCAAGGCGGTGGTGGGCTCTGATCTTTTGTCGTTCTGATCTTTTGTCGTTCAGTCGTTCAGCGGAAGGCCCACTCGCGACAGTGGGCCTTCTGTCGTTTCGGCTGAATGCGGGCGAACGCCGCGGTCGCCCAATAGAGCCGCGCTGAGCCGATCGAGCGAACGATACCGCCGCCGCCAACACGTGGCGGCGCTGTGCGGCGGCGCTATGCGATCGCCTTTGGCACCAATGTCGGTCGGGCGGATACATGGCGTCTCGGGGCGGCGCTACGGTGTGTTTCGCGGGGGGACATGCCGGGGCCGGCCGAGGCAGGCGTATGCTCCTCGCCATGCGGACCAGTAGCTTATTGGTTTTCTTCGGGATTGTGCTCGGTGCCGGCGTGGCGCACGCACAGCAACAGGACTTCAGCAAGGTCTCGATCAAGACCACGAAGGTGGCGGACAGCGTCTACCTGCTCGAGGGTTCCGGTGGAAACATCGGGGTGTCCGTCGGCGATGACGGCGTCATCGTGATCGACGACGAGTTCGCACCGCTCACACCAAAGATCCAGGCGGCGATCGCTGCCATCACGCCGAAGCCGATCAAGTTCGTGCTGAACACGCACTGGCATGGCGATCACACCGGAGGCAACGAAAACATGGCCGCTGCCGGCGCGGTGATCGTGGCTCACGACAACGTCCGCAAGCGGATGAGCGTTGGTCAGTTCATGGAGATCATGAAGACGCAGGTGCCGCCTGCACCGCCCAGGGCGCTGCCGATCGTGACGTTCTCGAGCGACGTGACGCTGCACCTGAACGGCGAGGACATTCACGTGGTCTATGCGGGCCCTGCGCATACCGACGGCGATTCCATCGTCGTGTTTCCCAAGGCCAAAGTGATCCACATGGGCGATTGCTTCATGACGATCTCGTACCCGTTTGTCGATCTCGGCTCGGGCGGCAGCTTCGACGGCTTCCTCGCGGCGGCAGAGAAGGTGCTCGGGATGGTCGACGATTCGTACAAGATCATCCCTGGGCACGGCGCGCTCGCGACCAAGGCCGACCTCAAGGGCTGGCATGACATGCTGTCCACCATCCGCGCCCGCGTGAAGAAGCAGGCCGATGCGGGCAAGTCCCTCGACGCCATCCAGAAGCAGAAGCTGACCGCGGAGTGGGACGACAAGTGGGGCAAGGCGTTCATCAAGCCCGATCAGGTCGTCGAGTTTGCGTTCACCGCGGTCAAGGGAAAGCACTGAACCGCGCTCCGCGTGTGCCGCTGGAGCGCTCCGTTCGCCTGAAGTTCCGCGTAGACAGAACGCTGCTCGTCGGATTTTCGGCAAGCGATCGAGATCGCTTCGCATTTTCGTCGGAGCGATGAGGTGCTTGGGGTGCGCCAACCAGCGTCGGCGCAGGAAGCCGAGCGGTATCCGCGGCAAGCCGCTGGGGGATGGGGCTTCGACACGCGCGAGCGCTTCATCTTCCCGCCGGCCGACGCCTACATGCTCGAGGAGGGGATCTACGAGAACGGCGGCGGCGGGGCGGTCAATTGTTCAGGTGACGCGGACCAGGCAGTAGTCTTTGCGTCCGCCTCGAACGACCAGCATGGTTTCGGTCGCCAGGTGCTTCAGCGTGACCCGGTGTTCGACTTCGGTGATGCGCTGGTTGTTGACGTACGCGCCGCCCTGCGTGACGAGCCGGCGTGCGGCGCCCTTGGAGTCCGCGATCGTACGCGCGAGCAGATCGACGATGGGCACGCCGATCGCGAGCTCGGCCCGCGGGACGTCGACCGTGGGGACAGTGCCGGCAAGCTCGCCGAGGTCGGCATCGGTCAGGCCCTCGAGGGCGTCACCGAACATCACGCGGCTGGCGGTCTCGACCCGCGCGATGACCGCCGCGCCGTGGACCCACGCGGTCATGGTGCGGGCGAGCTCGCGCTGGGCAATCCGCCGGCCGCGGTCGGCGTCGTGCTCGCGGATGATCTGATCGATCTCGGAGAGCGGGCACAACGAGAACAGCCGCAGGAGTCGGGCGACTTCTTCGTCGTTGCGATTGAGCCAGTACTGGTAGAACGCGTAGGGCGGCGTCCGGGCAGGGTCGAGCCAGATCCGTTCGCCGGTGGATGTCTTGCCCATCTTCGCGCCGGTGGAGTCGAGCAGCAGCGGGGCGGTCAACCCGAACACTCGGGGCCCGCGCAGCTTGTGCTGGAGCTCGCAGCCCGCCGTGATGTTGCCGTACTGATCCGTGCCTCCGAGCTGGAGGCGGCAGCCGTGCAACTTTGCCAGCTGCACGAAGTCGAACGCCTGGAGCAGCATGTAGGAGAACTCGGTGTAGCTGATCCCGCTCTCGGCCTCGAGCCGGTTGCTGACCGAGTCCTTACCGAGCATGTAATTGATCGTGAGATGCTTGCCGTAGTCGCGAAGGAACTCGAGGTACGAGATGCCGCGGGTCCAGTCCGCGTTGTTGGTCATCAGCGCGCCGGTGGCTGAATCGTCGAATTCGAGCAGCTGCGCTAGCTGGCCGCGAATACCGGCCACGTTGGTCGCGAGCGTGTCGTCGTCGAGCAAGTTGCGCTCGGCGCTCTTGCCCGACGGATCGCCGATCATGCCGGTCGCGCCGCCCACCAGGACGATCGGCCGGTGGCCAGCGAGCTGGAACCGCTTGAGCAGGATGACCGGAACCAGGTTTCCGACGTGGAGGCTCGACGACGTCGGATCGAAGCCCGCATAAGCCGGGACGACCTGGCTCGCCAGCAGGGCGGCGAGTCCATCTCGGTCGGTAACGTCGGCTAGCAGGCCACGGTCGTGGAGTTCGTCGAGGAGCGCCATCGCGCCGACCCTACCGCGACCGCGGCGTGGGGCAAAGCTGTGGAAAGCTTCGGATCATTTGTTGTCCACCGCGAGGGCGAGTCGTGGATCTACGGCGTCATGAGAGCTGCTGCCTTGTCGCGCGCTCGGGTGTTCGCGGATGAGCCGGTTGGTGAGTTGCGCGGACTATCCACGCTGACCGATCCCGACGACGTCACCGCGGTGATCGATCTCGCGGTGATCGGGGCCCGCGGCGATGGCAAGACGCAGTTCATCGTCCATGCGATCCGCGCGATGCACGCGCATGCGCCTGCGCTCGACGGTGCCGAGCAGATCCTCAACCGCGATGTCCTGAAGTTGGTTCTCGACCCGCGGGCGACCCGCCCCGACGCGACGCCGCCGGGCGTGGTGCCGCACTTCACGTTTCGCATGCGTACCGCCGGGCTATTCGATCGCCTGAGCTGGGCGGGCGTGGTCCGGCTCGCGTGTCGAGCGACGGGCGTGATGACCGCGATCGTGGCTGGCGCTGCGCTCGTCGTGCTCGGAGCGGTCCTGGGCGTCCGGCTCGGTGTGGGACCTGGTGTGATGGTCGGCGCGACGGGCGTTCTCACCCTCGGGCTGGCTGCCCTTGCGGCGCGCCGGCGGATCGCACGGACGGCCGACGTCGAGGTCGCATTCTGGGACGTCGCTGGCGAGCAGGTCTACTCCGCCGCGGCCGCCGACTACTACAACCTGCTCGCCCACCTGGTCGAGGCGCGGCGGCGACGCGCCGAGGAGCTCGGGCGCGCCTACGCGTTTGCGCCGATCTTGATCTGCAATCCGATCGCGCTCGGAACGGCCGATGAGGGCAGCCCGTACGAACGGATGCGCCAGCTCCTGCCGCTATTTGCCGCCCTCGATCCCGCCGCGGCACGGGCGCTGATCGCGATCAATCGCTGGGCCGTGGTCGATCCGATCTGTGCGCGCGGCGCGCTGCGCGACGAAGTCGTCTCGGTCACGTCGAGTGGCCGCGGCGAGCCTCCGGCGCCGATCCGCGCGGTGGCGCGCGAGCAGGTTCGTGCGAACTGTCTCGACGCCGAGGACGGCCGCGACCAGAACGTGCGGTTGACCTATCTGCGCTACGACACGGCCATCAAGGCGCAGGTCGAGGTCGATCGCGACGCCGCGACGATCGGGTATGCGTACGACGACGGCCCGGGGGCGTTCAGCGGCACGGCCGCCACGCGGTTCCTCGATTGGGTGATCGGCCTGGTACGCTGGCCGGCGGCGCGCCACGAGCCAGCGCCAGCCGCGGTACCGGAGCCGAAGGTGTCGCCGGGGGTGGCGGTACCGATCGTCGCCCAGCCGTCGGCGCCGGCACCTGTGGTGGCGCCGGTTGCTGTGCCGGAGTCAGAGGTGTGGGCGCGACCCCAGGACCTTCCGGGGATGCGATGAACCGCCACGCGTGGTTGCAGAAGCACCCGAGCCCCCAGGCGGCGCGGGGCGAATTCCACTGGTACCCCGAGGCGCTCGATGCGGGGCACCGTGAGCATCGCGAGCTCCGGGCGGGCTTTGTCGAACGCGTTCGCGGGATCGAACCGCCAGCCGTGCTGTGGCAGCTCGAGCCTGGACGAGTCGCCTGGGGGCAGGTGTTCGCCGCGATCGCCCCGCTCGATGGCCGGCGCTACATCGGCCTCGTGCTCAGCGTGGTCGAGGACGATCTACCGGAGGCGGAGCTGCTCGCCATGCTCGCGCCGCCATCCCCGGCGCCCTGGGCCCACGAGTCGACGGGTTCCGGACTGCGCCGAGGCCCGGTTCCAGACGACCCCGGATCGACCGACACCAGCCGTGCGAGCCGTGCCAGCCGGGCCAGCCGCGCGAGCCAGAATCGCCGCATGCCCAAGGGGCGCCCGGGGCCCGCGGCGCTCGAGGCCGGCGCAGCGGGCGGTGACCTCGGGAACCTGGAGCTGGCGACGCTGCCACCCACCGCCTGCGGCGATGTGGCCGGGGTCGCCCGTGCCCTGCTGACGGGAGGGGCATCGACGGTCGATGATCCGACGAGCCCGGATCTGCCGCGCTGGATCGCGTCGATCGAGCGCATGCTCCCGGCGCCCGGCAGGAAGCCGCGATGCGGCGTGTGGCGCGCCGCGGGCGACCCGAGCCGCGACCGCGGCGCCAACCGGCCAAACGGATCCGGCGATCGAGTAGCGGAGCTCGTGGCCGCGGCGTGGCGAGAGCCGCGCTCGCGCGCGGCGTCCGCGTGGCGGCTTCTGTGCGAGCTCGCCGTGGCGCGCGGCGAATCGGTAGATCAGGTCGGCGCGGTGCTCGCGTCGTTCGACGCCGGTGCGGTGCTGACCGCGTCCGAGCGTGTCGACCTCGCCGGCTGTGACCGCGTGGTCGACGTGCTCCAGGCGTGGGGGCGCGGCCGGCTCGATCGATCGCCGACGGCGAGCACGCTGACCGCGCGGCTGGCCGAGCTCGTCGCGCTGCGCGTCCTCGAACGGCTCGCCGCCGGCGATGACGCGAACCGCGTGATCTCCGAAGCGCGGTGGTATGCGTTGCTGCCGGCGCAGCGCAGGACGGCGTTGCTCGCGGCCGTCGCCGAGCGCACGGCGTCGTTGCGCGAGCTCGTCGAGGCGCACCATGCATAGGACGCAGCGCGCGCCGGTCGTGACCTGCGCGTGTCGCGCTGCGCGGCTACGGTCAACGCCGGCGGCGCAGCCGAGACGCATCGCGCGCAGGTCGCGCGCAGGGGTGTTCGTTGCGCCGCGCGATGGTTGCGCCGCGACTGATCCGTCGAGGTTCCCCATGCCCAGGTCGTGTCGCGCGGCCTCGTGCGGCGCGGGCGTCGTTGGTGGCGAGCGGGCCCGTCCTGGCCAACCGGTCCTGCGAAGGCGAGCTGCTCAAGTCCTGGAGGTACACGATGCGTGATGCGGCGCGGGCTCTCGATGACGTCAGCGACCATCTCGGCGAGGTGCTGCGCCGCGCAGACCAGCTGCTGGTCGAATGGTCCGGGTTCGGGGCGCAGGTGCGCGCGCAGGTCGAGCGGGAGGCGGCCGCGATCGGCACGGCCGTCGACGGCGCGGTGGCGCGCGCGGCCGGCGCGGGGCTGGACCAGGCGATCGCCGACCGCCTCCGCGCCTTGACCGCCGAGCTCGAGCGGCTCGAGCAGCGGACCCGTGCGGTGTCGCATGCCGTCGTGCAGCGCCGCGAAGGCGATCGCAAAGTGCTCTGGATCGTGGTCGCCGGGATCGTGGTGGCGAATGCGCTGCTGGTGGCGCTGCTGCTGCGCAAGCCCGCGGCGGTGCCGGTGGCCGAGCCGGTCCGCATCGAGTCGACGACGGCACCGCCGCCGCCCGTCGAGTCGGCGCTGGGTGCGCCACCTGGCGCCGGCTCGGCCGACGCAACCGCGGCAACCGCCGAGCGCACGGGCGCTGCGGACCCCACGTCGCCGGCACCGACGGCTGGGTCGGCAGTGGCGGCTGGCCCGAACGCAGCCGCCGGCTCGAATGCAGGTGGCGCCCTGGGAGCGAATGCAACGGGCCTGGCGTCCGGTTCGAATGCGCCGACAATCGGGTTTCCCAACGTCGGCAAGCCAGGACCCGCGTCGTCTAACCCGGCAAAGCCGGCCGAGGCTGCCGGTACGGCAAAGCCGACCGGGCTTCCGAAGGGCGGCATCCCACGGCCACACAAGAAGCTGCCGTGAGGGAGGCGGACCTGGCGCGGGGACGACAGGTGTCGCGGCAGGCCCACCGCTTCCCAACGTTGCCTCCGGCGCGTGCGGTGCAGACGACCCCGCCGGCGTCCTCGGAAGTCGCGCGTCTTCGAACGACGATTCCGTACAGGTTGTCGTCCGTTGCGGCGACCGATCGGTCGAAAGAAGACGTGGCGACGCGCCGACGAAACCGGGGTTGTTCGCCACGTCTCTCGAGAGCTCCGCGGTGCACCTACCCCGCGAGAAGCCGCCGTCCGTGGCGAGCGTCGACCGCCCTCAACGCCCCGTCCCGGCTGCGTGCGTCGTCACACGTACCAGTGACATCGGCCGACCGCCTCGGTGGCGGGCGATGACGAGATGCCGTTGAGCGGCAGGTGGCGGGTCTGCCGGCTATGCGAGCTGGCGGGCTTGCGATGGCCGCAGTTCGCCAAGCGCGGTGGCGCTTCGCACCGCCACCAGGAGGAGCCCTCATGACGACCGCGGCCTGTTTGATCGTCCGAGCCACGTGGCCCGCGGCGCTGGGAACGCGCGCCTGGCGCCGAACCGCCCAGCGCGACGCGATGTGCGACGGCGAGTGGGTGCGGTGATGGCGGCGGCACTGTGGTTCCTGGGCTTGCTGGGCTTGCTCGTCGCGACGCTGTTTGCGTCGGCACGTGCGCGGGCCACGCCCACCGACGTGGTGGGGCGCTGGCTGATCGCGATCGCGGCGATCGCGTATGCCGGCATCGCATTCGCAGCGGTGTGGGTGTGGGGCGGCGGGGTCGCGATCACCGGACGCGCGACGCAGCTGCGCGACGGCGCGCTGGTGCATCTCGCCGTCGACGGCGTGCGCGTGCCGCTCACCCACCCGATCGCGATCGGCCACGGCGCCGATGCGGCGGTCCGGATCCCGGGTGATGGCGGCGAGCTGGCGCGGCTCGAGCTCGCCGCGAACGGCGACGCTGTCGTCCATGGTGCGGTGCTCGCGGCGCTGGGCGACGAGGCGGGCGCGAGCGCGACGGCGCGAGGCTGTACTCCGAGCGACGCTGCGTACACGTTACCCGCCGGTGCGGCGGTGGTGGTCGTGGAATGTGAGGGTGCCAAGCCGCTGCGCGCGTTCGTCGTGCGCCATGTGCGGCGCGGCGAGCTGGCGATCGCGCCGCTGCTGTGGCGCGGCCGGTTCGTCGCAGAGCAGCTGACCGCGCGCGCCGGCGACGCGCTGCGGATCGGCGGTAGCGGCGAGGCGGTCGCCGGGCTGACTACCTGGGATATCCTGGCGCCCCAGGGCGCCGCGGCGATGCTGGCGATCCCGGCCGATCCCACCGATTGCGCGGCGTGGTTGTCGGACGCAGACCCGCAGGCGACTGGTGGTGCGACCGGTTCGCAGGTGACGAACGCGACGGGCAGCGGGGCAGGTCCGCAGGGCAGCGGCGGCGTGGCAGGTCCGCAGGCGACGGGCCGAGGGGCCAGTCCGCAGGGGAGCGGCGGCGTGGCAGGTCCGCAGGCGACGGGCAGCGGGGCAGGTCCGCAGGGGAGTGGCGGCTTGGCAGGTCCGCAGGCGACGGGCCGAGGGGCCAGTCCGCAGGGCAGCGGCGGCGGGGCAACTCCGGCGCCGGGCGGCGCGCCGGCTCCACGGGCGACGGGCCGCGGGGCAGGTCCGCAGGGGAGCGGCGGCTTGTCCGGTCGGCAGGGAAGCAGTGGGGCAGGTCCGCATGTTCAGCAGCGCAACGGCGGCTGCCTCGTGGATGCGGGTGCGTTCGTGATCGCGGCGACGCCGCTCGTGCCCGACGCCGACGGCGTGATCGATCGGAACCTGCGGGCGGCGTTCGCGATCGCCGGTCCGCCGCTGGCGCTGTTGATCGCGCTCGGGTTCGCGGCGCGCCGGGATCGCCGCACCCGTGGCCTCGGTCGTGCGCTGCGGCTGTGCGTGCTGGGCGCGGGGTTGACCGCGCTGTGCGGCTGGCGGCTGTTGTGGGCGTATCGCATCGACATGCTGCGCGAGCTCGCGAGCGTCGGGCCGCGGCTCGTCGAGAATCAGCTCGCCGTGGTGGCGATCGGCGGGGCGCTCGCGGGCAACGCGGTCCTCGCGCACGAGTCGCTCATCGGGGCGTCGCTGGCACGCCGCGCGTTCGCCGCGACGCTGGCGTGGACGGCGTGGCTCGCGATCGCGGCGTTGGTGGTCGGCGGCGCCGACGGGCTACCTCCGCTCACGGTGGCGCGCGCGGGGGCGCTGGGGCTCTCGCTCGGGGCCGCGCTCGCGCCGGTCGCAAGCGTCGTCGCGTCGCGCATCGCCGCGCGGTTTGCACCCGAGCTCGGGCTCGCGGCGATCGCCGTGGGCGCGGTCGCCGGCAAGCTGGTCGCGCCGCGCTCGGCGCTGGTCAAGCTCGCGCTGGCGTATGCGTTCGTGCTCGCCGCGCACGCGGCGCTGCGCCGCCTGCTGACGCGCGAGACCTCGCTGCGGGGCCGCGGGGTTGGCGTCGTGTTGCTGGGGCTGGGCGTGCTGGCGCTCGCCCGCTACGACGCCGGGGTCACGCTGGCGATCGCCGGCCTCGGGCTCACCCTCGCGATGCTGGTCGCGGGTCACGATGCGTCGTATGACGACTCGCAGGCCGGGCGGATCGGCGTGCTCGAACGCGAGCATGCGCGGCTGCTCGCCGTCCACGGCGCGGCGGGGATCGCGCTGGCGGTCGGCGTGGCGGCGTGTGCGCTGGTCGCCAGCGACCGGGAGCTGATCGCCGGCGGCGCCGCGTCCGTGGTGCACGCGCCGCTCGTCGTCGCCGGGCTGTTCGCGGCCGCGGCGATCATCGCGCGGTCGCATCGCCGCGGCTGGGCGCCATGGCTGTGCGCGGCGATCGCGGCGGTCGCGGTGTGGGCTGCCCGTGACCTGCTGGTCGAGCGCGCCACGGGGGGCGACAACGTCGGCGCGCGGCGGGTCGCGGCGGTCCTCGAGCCGGGCTACGCGGTGCTGCGCGACGAGCGGACGTTCGTCGCCAACGCCTCGGCGTGGCGCGAGGCGGCGTTGCCACGCACCGGCGGCGCTGCGGATCGGTGGACCGGCGAGGGCTACTTCGGCGCGCGGGTTCGCGATCTCGGGGTGTCGCGCTCGATCGACAACGACTACCTGCCGGTGCTGATCGCGCGCGAGACCGGGATCGCCGGGCTGACCCAGACGATCGGTCTGCTCTTGCTGATCGCGGTCGGCGGCGGCGCGATCGCGAGCGTGCGGCTGCGCCATGCGAGCCGGGCGCACCGTGCGCGCTGGCTTGTCACCGCCGTGGTGGGCGGGCTGTCGGTGTATCAGCCGCTCGCCGCGCTCGGCGTCTTGCCGTTGACCGGCATCAGCTGGCCGGGGCTCGGGATCGACAGTCCAGCCGACATCTGGCTGTTCGTGCTCGGGGCGGTGTGGTGCTTTCAGTGCGATGACGACGCTGCCGACGACGAGCGCGTGCGCCGGACCGCGCGGTTGCGGCGCGCCCGCGCGGTCGTGCTCACCGCGCTCGCGGTGGCCGCGGTGGCCGCGGTCGTCGTGCTCGCGCGTGCCGGGGCAAGTGCCCTGGGTAGGGTCGCGACGGAGGACGAACGGATCGACGCCGCGCTGGGCTATGCGGGGACGATCGCGTGCCCGTGGCCGACGCACACCGGCGCGGCGCTCGACGAGGTCGTGCCGGCGGTGGTCGCGGGTACGCCTCGCGACGACGGCACCGCGCGGTTCGATCGCGAGCTGCGCGAGGCGTGGTCGCGCGATCGCCAGGCGCTACTCGCCGGGCTGGTGTCGTGCCGCGATCGCGTCGGACGCTGGAAGTTTGCGCGCGACGGCGAGGCGTGCGTCGCCACCCTGGCGGCCGGGATGCCGACGATCCGGTTGCGGACCGAACGCGCGGACGGTGGCGTGCGCGGCGCGTGCAGCGTCGCGCTGTCGGAGCAGCTGATCGCCGCGATGCGAGCACCGGTCCGAGCGCCGCGGGTGGCCCGGGTCCGCGTCGTCGGGCAGGCGCTCGGTGTCGCGGCGACCGACGTCGGCGAGCTGGTCGCCGGCGCGCGGATCGTGCGGCTGCGGGCGGGGGCGCCGTCCGTCGAGCTCGCGACGGTGCCGCCCGGGCTCACACCGGCGAGTCGGGTGGCGATCGCCGGCGATGTCGTGCTGGACATTCGCGCCACGCCGCGCGGCGTGATGCTCCACGGCGGCGCCGAGCTGTTCGTCGCCGAGCCCGGCACGCCACCGGCGTGGCGCCGGATGTCGCACGGCAGCGAGGTGCTGCTCGATCGCGTCACGCTGATCGCCGCCGGCGCGGCGGAGCACCGCCGCGTCGCGCTGTTTCGCCCGCCGCGCGAGTGGCCGGGCTCGCCGACCGCGGTCGATATGCTGCTCGCCGACGACACCAGCTCGGTCGGCGATCGCGCGCGCCGCGCGTATCCGTACGGCGCACAGCTCCCTGAGCTCGGCTGGGTCAACCCGTTCGACGTCGAGCGCTCGCTCGGGCTCGACGGCTGGATTCACGCCGCGCTGCACAAGCCGATCGCGGTCGCGCCGCCGTGCGGGACGCTCGCGCCGCCGGCGATCGCCCGCGATCGCGTGTGCTCGCCGAGTCCGCTCGACGGCGTGCTCGAGTGCCGGGTCACGCTGCAGCCCGAGCTCGCGGCCAACCTGCACGCGATCGCCGAGCGGATCATCGCGGACCCCAAGCCGCACACGGGGCGTGCGGTTGCCCCGGTGCGCGTCGCGTACGTCGCGCTGCGCGGCGACACCGGCGAGTTGCTCGCCCAGGCCAACGTCGTCCCCGGGCGCGACGCGCTCGCCTACGCGCCGGCCGATGCAGCCGCCGAGGCTGCGCTCGTCAAGCTGCGCGAGTCGCATGGTGAATCCGACGCCGAGCGCGTCGAGTGGAACCTGCCGATCGCGGTGGGCTCGACGTTCAAGCCGATCGTCGCGCGCGCCGCCGAGCAGGCGTTTCCGCAGGCGCTGGCACAGCTGGTGCTCACCGCCGCCGGCCACGCCACCGGCTGCAAGGCGCATCGCGGCGCGTCGGTCGATCCGCTGCTCGGGCACTGCCCGCCGTCGTCGCTCGCCGAAGATCCGAGCTCGGGCGACCTGCACGACTACCTCGCGCGGTCGCTGAACTGGTATCAGGCCGCGCTCGGCGTTGTCGGGCTCGGCCTGCCCAACGGCAGCTTTGCGGTCAACGGCGCCCCGGTCTCGCTCGCCGACATCGTTGCCAGCGACCTCACGAGCTGGCCGGTGACCGCGCCGCTCCAGATCGCCGACGCGCAGGGGCCGATCCTCGACGGACACAGCCTCGTGCTCGAGGGCTTGCGCCGCGCGCCGCTGTGGTCGCGCATCGAGGCGCTGCTCGGCCGCCCGCTCTGTACGCTCGGCGATCGCACGCGCTGCTCGGCCGCCGCCGAACGCGCCGATGTGTGTGCGGCGCGTTCGCTGCCGATCGCGAGCCCGGGCCGCGACCTGCGCTATCTCGTCGCGCTGGGCCCCGATCAGATCGATCTCTACGGCGACGATCGGCCGTCGCAGAGCAAGCTCCCGATCCGCGAGTACTTTCAGTTGCTGCGCGGCTCGGGTGTCCATGCGGTCGGGTCGCTCATCCAGCTCACCGACGCGTTCGGTCGCGTGATCTTCGATCCGAGCGCCGGTGCGTTGCGGCTCGCGGCGTCGTGGTTTCCCGCGCCTTCGGTTGGCATCACGCCGGCATGGTCGTGTGCCGCAGCGCAGGGCCGCGCGAACACCGTGCTCGGCGCCGACGGCGGGCTGTGTGCCGTCGTACAAGCAGCCGGCACCGCGCACGCGCACCTGGGCGACCTACTGGCCGATCCCAAGCTCGTGATCTACGGCGCGAAGACCGGCACGACGGACTCGCTCGCCGATCTCGCGCGCCGTCCGGCCGCGTGTCGCGCCTGGAACGAGCGCCACACAAAACCGTCGCAGCTCGACTGCGGCAAGTCCCCGCCCGACGACAGCTTGTTTGTCATCGCGTTCGGCGTGGTCACGCCGCGCGGCACGATCCCGATCACGCTCGGCATCCAGCTCCAGCGCGGTGGCAAGGGGAGCGCCGCGCACGCCACGCCGGAGCTCGTGCGCGCGATCGCCGCCTACTTGCGCTAGCGATCCGCCCCCAGCGCGCGATGCCTGGCCGCCATCGAGTGGTCGCGGGCCTGGCGCGCGAGCCGGCTCTGCGGCGCGAACCGCTCGAATGCGCGAAACGCGGCGGGTACGTCGTAGAGCTCGACCGACACACCGGCCTCGAGTAACCGCCGCCCGTGGTCCAGGCCGTCGTCGCGATACGGATCGTGCTCGGAGCAAGAACCCGCCGATCCGCAGCACCCCGTACCCGGCAGTGCGTAGCGTGCCGCGCGGCCTAGCGAGCGTAATCGGAGGCGCGGGTCTCGCGCACCACGACGACGCGGATCTGCCCGGGATACGTCGCTTCGTTCTCGATCGCGCGCGCGATCTCCTTCGACATCACGATCGACTGCGCGTCGTCGACCTGGTCGTTCATGACCATGACGCGGATCTCGCGGCCGGCCTGCAGCGCATACGCGCGCTCCACGCCGGTGAACCGCTTGCAGATCGCCTCGAGATCATCGAGCCGCTTGATGTACGACGCCAGCTGTTCCCGCCGCGCGCCAGGCCGTGCCGCCGACAGCGAGTTCGCGGCCGCGACGATGTGATCCAGCAACGCCTGCGGCTGTACGCCCGTCTCGTCGCCGTGGTGCGATCCGATCGCCTGGCATACGCGCGGCGACTCCTGGTGCTTGCGCGCCAGCTGGGCGCCGACCTCGGCGTGCGGCCCCTCGTGCTCGTGATCGACCGCCTTGCCGATGTCGTGCAGAAGCCCCGCGCGCCGCGCCAGCTTGACGTTTGCTCCGAGCTCGGCCGCGATCAGCCCCGCGAGATAGCCGACCTCGACCGAGTGCAGCAGCACGTTCTGCGCGTACGACTGCCGGAACTTGAGCCGGCCCAGGTGCTTGACCAGCTCGGGATGCACGCGGTGCAGCCCGAGATCGAACACCGCTTGCTCGCCGGCCTCCTTGGAGACCTTCTCGACTTCCTTCTCCGCCTTGCGGACGACCTCTTCGATCCGCGTGGGGTGGATCCGGCCATCCGCCACCAGCGCCGAGATCGCCAACCGAGCGATCTCGCGCCGGACGGGGTTGAAGCACGAGATCGTGATCGACTCCGCGGTGTCATCGATGATCATGTCGACCCCGGTCGCCGCTTCGAGTGCGCGGATGTTGCGGCCTTCGCGCCCGATCAGCCGGCCCTTCAGGTCATCGCTCGGCAGCGGGACCACCGCGACCGTTCGCTCGTGCACGAACTCGCTCGCGAACCGCTGGATCGCCGTCGCGACGATCGTCTTGGCGCGCGCCGTCGCCTCCTTGCGCGCGTCGTCCTCGATCCGCTTGATGTCGACCGCCGCGCTCGCGTACGCCTGCGCGCGGATCTCGTCCTCGAGCTGCTTGCGCGCCTGCTCCTCGCTGAGCCCCGCGATCGTCTCGAGCTGCTTGCGCGCCTCGGCCTGCGCCGCCTCGGCCTTCTCGACCGCCGAATCGGCCTGCTTGATCTTGCCGTCGACGCTCTTCTCTTTCTTGTCGAGCTCGGCGGTCTGGCGTTCCGCGTCGCGCCGCGTCTTCTCGATCTCGCGCTCGCGCTGGGTCAGCCCGTCTTCGCGCTTCTGGAGGTCACCGCGCCGCGCCCGCAGCTCGTCGTCGAGCGCGGCCTTGCGCTTGCGCGCCGCTTCCTTGCCATCGACCTCGGCGGCCTTCTTGATCGCCTCGATCTCGACCTGCGCGGCCGCGCGGATCTTCTCCGCCTCCTCGGTCGCCGTCTGCTGCGTCCGGCCGCCATCGCCTCGGCCCCGCCCCAGCCGCGTCCCCAACCACGCACCACCGGCAAGCCCGAGGGCTACAGCAACCAACAAATAGAGCGCGTCCATACGTCACGCGACCAGATGGGTCGCGACCTCGGTGATGATGATGTGCAGCGCGACGTCGTGCGGCTCGCGCGCCACGTGTTCGATCAACTGACAATCGTACGCCACCCCCACCCGCAGCGCGGCCGGAGACGCCACGGCAAACGTCGCATCGTAGTGACCGCGCCCCCAGCCGATCCGGCCACCGGCGCGATCGAACGCCAGGCCCGGGACGACGAACGCGGCGATATCGCCGACCTCGACAGCGCGTGCTTCGGCGCTCGGCTCGCGCAGTCCGAACCGCGCCGGCGCCAGCTCGTCCAGCGTCACGGCATGAAATCCCAGCAGCCGGCCATCTCCGATCACCCGCGGGTACACGACCACCATGCCCAGCCCGCGCATGACAGCGTCGATCCGCGCCGTGTCGACCTCGCTCCCCTTGGCGGAGTACAGCGACACGACCGCACCCGGTGATAGCCGCTTCGCCAGCACGGCGTTCGCTGCGTCACAGATGACGGCGCTCGCCGTCGCCCGCTCCCCGGCTGGCATCGCATCGCGTAACGCGAGCAACGTTCGCCGGGTGGCGAATTTGCCACTCGGGCCACGGGCTTCTGGGGGCGGCACGGGCGGGAGCAAGAGGAATACGACACATCATAGCCACAACGCGCGGCGACCTATCAAGCCACCAAGCCATCGAATCGGCTAGGAAACTTTGCGATCAGCGGCGCGTCGCGTGGTGCCGCATGATGAAGTTCGCCAGCTGCCGGCTGTCGTCCACGTCGAGAATAATCCGCAGCCCCATCCCGGCCCGCTGCGGGCTGTGCTCCAGCCTCACCACCTCGGCATTCAGATGCAGCGGCGCTTCCCCGGGCAGCGCGAGCTCGATCTCCGCCGACGACCCGGCTGCCACCAGCTTGGGGGCGCGTAGAAACATCCCACTGCGAGACACATCCTCGACGACTCCGTCGATGATCACCCCGCGCGCTCGGCACTGTGCCGGAACTCGGACGGGGACACGAACTGCTTCCCGCTTGTCCATGTGCTGCAAGGTACGGTATCGACTCACGTTCAAGAAATCAAATATCTCACCGGCGCTGCGGTCCACCTGCGCGAAACCTATCAGTTTGGTCGGACCAGGCCGCCACCGTCTTGCATTCCGGCCTCAAATCATACAGATTGCGCCGCACGCCTGCGGGCCCATAGCTCAGTGGTAGAGCACCGGCCTTTTAAGCCGAGGGTCGATGGTTCGATACCATCTGGGCTCACTCTTTTTCTCCAGCGATTTGAAGCCGTAGCAAGCGGCAGGCCCTCGCCGTCGAGAGGCGGCGTGTTGGGATCCCGGCGGGCCGCATCGGCGAGCGTATGGGCGCGGTTCAGGCCGACGTTTGACACCATCGTCAATCGCCGCGGAACCAGCGACCGATGCGGACATACAGGGCGCGAAGCGCGACCGCGGTGAGGTGGCTCTGGGCCCAGGGATGGATGGTCGCGTCCTCGAACAGCGCGTGAGCATGGAGCGCGTCGGCTAGGCGCTGCAACCGCGCGGCACGCGCCTCGTGCAGCTCGATCTCGACGCCGATCGGCGTCAGCAGCTCGCGGATGCGGGCGTGGTCGTCGAGGATCCGCTTCGCGTCATCGGGGGCATGCGCGGCGTACCCCGGTAGGATCACTTCCTCCTCCGCCGCGATGTGGTCGTTGATCTCGGCCTCGAGCTCGCGCCAGGTGGCGGCGAACTCGCGCATATCGTCGCTGTACGCCCATGCCAGCAGCTCGCGGCACGTGGCCTCGAGGCGGCGGTGGTGATCGGGGAGCAGGAGGTCCAGCCCGCGACGTGGAGGCAGCGATTCCAAAGCTGATCGATCGCCTTCAGCGATGATGTTCATGCCCTGTGGTGTGCAACGCTCGATCCAGCGGCGCGATGGAGGCACCGCGCCGCTGCGGCGGCTCGGTCGTGGATGACCGCTCGGCTTGCGCAACGGTTGCGCGCTGTACGGGACCCGGTGCAACCGCTGCGCGTGGGCGTACAGCGGCCCCGTGGCCGCAGGACAGGTAGCGTGACGGGCGTCAGCCAGCCGTGATCTTGCCCGAGCGAACGAGCAGCACCGGGCAGGGCGCGGTGCGGGCGACCTGCTCGGCGACGCTGCCGATCAGGAGCCTGGACACACCGCGCCGGCCGTGGGTACCCATGATGATCAGATCGGCGCGGAGCTGCGCGGCGGTGTCCACGATCAGGGTGCGTGGGTCGCCGGTCTGGAGCTCGGTGGACGCGATCGGTGCCTTGCCGGCGTAGCTGGCGATGAGGAGATCGAGATCCTTGCGATGATTGGCCACGACGTCGTTCATCGCTTGGTCGGTCACGACCACGGGGAGCTCGGCGCCGAGCAGCGGCCACGATACCGAGTGGCGCACGTGGAGCTGGGCGCCGAGCTTGCCGGCCAGCGCGACGGCGTAGTCGAGCACGTCCTTGGCGTGGGCGCCGAGATCGATGGGAACGAGGATGTTGCGTGGAGTAGTCATGGTACCTAGCTGTTCATGAACCGAGCCACGGTCCGGAATGCACTCGGACACGACGGCCGGGGAGCCCGCCTCCGTGGCGGGCCGTATCGAATCGCCGGTCGTCGGCGTCGGCGACTGCAGTGCTCGTGCCGATTGCCCGTCCGCGACCACGAGTCGAGCGACGGCGCTGATCGCCGCGTCGTCCATGCCACCATCGGCGATCACATCCGGGTGCTCGGGCGCCTCGAAGGGAACGCCGACACCTGGTAGGGCTGCAATGTCGCCGTGATGGGCTCGCGCATAGAGCCCCTTGATATCGCGCGCTTCACAGTCCATTGGAGAGGCGCGGACCCAGACCTCGAAGAACCGACACGGCCCGCTTCGCGCGCGGTCGCGATGAGCGCGTCGATGTGCAGTCGCGGCGACAAGCACGATCGTGTCCTGACGTGCGATCAGCACGGCGAGATCTGCGAGCACGCGATAGAACGTGTCACGGTCGGTCTGGCCATACGCGGCTGCGCCGAGCACCTCGCGTAGCGCGTCACCGTCGAGTACGATCGCGGCGCGGCCGAGCGCGGCGAGGCGTGTGCGCGTGCGTTCGGCGAGCGTCGACTTTCCCGACGCCGGGAGCCCCGTGAACCAGACGATGGTACCTGTCATCGAAACAGCTCCTCGGCCCACATTGGATCGAGCGCATCGGCCGCAAGGACGTCCTCGGCGAAGCCCAGCAGCTTGTCGCGCCCGGCGGCGCTCAGGTTGGGATAGAAGCGTGGATTGCACACCACGACCACGCGCCATGCGAAGAATGGCGGTGCCACCTCGAGCAGCGCTGGATCATCGCGCAAGCTGAAATAGTCGGCCCACCAGCGCCGCCACAGGACTCCGAGACCATGCGGCCATGCTTGCGGATCGTCGATGGCAAACAGCAAGAAGTTGACTGCCATCGCCGTCAGGTCGTCCGCCGGATCTCCGCAGCCACCGCGGCTCGCATCGAGCATCGTGGGTGTCGTGCCGTCGAACACGATGTTGAAGGGGTGAAAGTCGCCATGCGTCCGCGCGAGCCGGTGATGGCGGTCGCGCAAGCGCCACCGCCACGTGGCACATTGCTCCTCGATCGCACGCAGCCGTTCGTCGGCGAGGCCGTCGGGATATCCGTCGATGATGCCGTAGATCCCTTCGCCACTGCCGATCAGATCGCGAATCGATCTCCGATAGCGCACGGCCCCATCGGAGATCGGCACGTGCAGCTCGGCGAGGTAGCGCGCCAGTGCCTCGATGCGCGCGAGATCGAGCTCGGAGGTGGCGCGATCGGTTGCGATCCGACGCAGATCGGACGCGTAGATCGAGCCGGGCGCGAAGCTGGTGATGAGGTACGGCTCACCTGCATCGCGTACCGATCGCAGCGTGCCGTCGTTGCCGACGAAACCCAGGTCGAGCGCCGCGATATGACCCGGGGTCGCAGCGAAATCCTCGTACGACTGGACGATCGCCGCGACGCGGTCGGATCGCCGGTCGTGGCCGAACTCGTTGGCAGACGCGGTTCGCCACACCAGCTCGCGCCGCTGGCCACGCGCATCGGCCAGACTGACCCGCACGGGGACCCCGTACCCGGCCCGCTTTTCGGTGGCGGCGGCGGTTGCGCCGCTGTCCGGCGCGAGTTGCTCGATCGCGACGATCTGGCAATCCGGGTACAGGCGCTCGAAATGGCGGCGGATGTCCACGGGCACGATGGGTCTGCTCGCAATTCACATGCCGATCGCCCATGCGGGGATCCATCGCGCTTTGCGGCCTTCGGAGCCTGCGCGCAGGTGCTGCGGGTTTTCGGGCTGGCGAGCATGTGTCGGCGGACCATCGCAGGGCCGCGAATCGTGCGCGCGGCCGGCCGCGGCGCGCAGGTCTTGCGCAGCCGGCTGGCCGATCGAGGAGCGGAACACGGTTCCTTGCGGGGCGACGTGGCGTTGGCAGCGTGGTTGCAATTGGCCGAGCCATGCCGATCAAGAAGATTCTGTGCGCGACCGACTTCTCGCCAGGAGCTCAGAACGCGATGGCCGCCGCGGTTCGGCTCGCGACCGAACGCGATGCCGAGCTCGTGCTGCTGCACGCGTGGTATCTGCCGGCTGCGCTCGCTGGCGAATACTCGTACCCGGTGGGCATCGTGCCGCAAATCACCGAAGACGCGCAGCGCAGCCTGGCGGCTGCCGCCGCGGAGGCCACGCGGCTCGGCGCCACGCGAGTCTCCACCAAGCTCGTCGAGGGCACCCCCTGGCAACAGATCGTCGATACAGCGAAGTCCGACCCAGCGTTCGATCTCGTCGTGACGGGGACGCGTGGCCGGACCGGGATCCGCAGGGTCGTCCTGGGGTCGGTCGCGGCGCTGGTCGTGCGCCACGCGCCGTGCCCGGTGCTCACGATTCCCTCGAATCACGAGCTCAGGTCGTTCTCTCACGTGCTGTGTCCGGTCGATTTCTCGTCGTCGTCGCGAGCGGCGGCCGAGCTCGCGGTCGAGCTCGCGCAAACCGGTGGCGCCGGCGTCACGCTGCTCCATGTGGTGGAGATGGCGTTTGCGTCTGGAGAACTGCGACCGGCCGATGTCTATCGCGACCTCGACCGCCGCGCCGCCGAGTTGCTCGACGGCTGGGTGGCCGAGCTGACCGGCAAGCGCGCGGTCCGGGTGACCCAGCGGACGCGCATCGGCAGCCCGCGTTCGGAGGTGCTCGCGGCGCTCGACGCGGATCGCTCGTTCGACCTGGTGGTGATGGGCAGCCACGGCCGCACGGGGATCGCACGCCTGGCGCTCGGCTCGGTGGCCGAAACGACGGTGCGCCATGCCCACTGCCCGGTGCTCGTCATGCATTCGCGTGACGAAAATCGCGAGGAATCAGATCGGCCATGACGCGCCCGGCCAGGCGGCACCGATGATGCACTGGAGATGATCAAATAACACGGAGGCTGTCATGGAAACGATTGAATCGAATGTCGACAAGACGGTGTCGAAGCTGGAAACGCAGCTCGCGTCGTGGCGCACCAGGCTCACGGAGCTCATGGCCAAGGTGGAAGCCGCCGGCCAGGAGACCAAGATCGACGCGCGCGCTCGCCTGGATGACATGAAAGCGAGGCTCCGGGCTGCGCAGTTGAAGCTCGACGAGGCCAAGGCCGCGGGTCGAGACAAGTGGGGAAAGTTCAAGTCGGGGATCGAGAGCTCATGGAAGGAGCTCGAAGGCGCGTTCCAGAAGCTCACTCACTAGCGAGGAAGGACCGCACCTGGGTTGAATCGACGCTGGTGTGCGGTCTCGACGTCCAGGTCGTCAACGCCATCCATCGTCGCGACCACGAACCCGGCGCGATCGGGGCCCGGCGTGCTGGCGGCTCGCATTCGCACGGCGGGTCTGCCAGCGATCTCATGGTCAGGGCGTCGCCACGACGCGGAGACCTTCGTGAGCGATTGGCTGCTTGCCGTGCACCCGCACCCCGCTGCCGCGGTTCGAGGACGATCGCTCAGCGGTCCCGCAAGGTCTGGTGGCAGTGGGCACAGGCCGCGAGCAAGTCGCCGTAGACGTCGGCTCGCTCGCCATGGGTCTGAGCGGCGAGCGCGCGTCGGCCGTAGGCCCGGACGCGCGCGGTATCGTCGACGTCATCGGCAATCCCGGCATGCTGGCTCTGCGCGACGATGTCGACCGGAAGCTCGCTCAAGGCCGCGCCGCCGCGGCGCCAGTGGTCGTTCGAGGGCGCCATCAGGCCGTTCCACAGCTCCAGCTCTGCCCAGTGATGCCCGAGCATCTCCTGGGAGAGTTTCGGATCTCGCGAAGGCCGCCGCTCCTCGGCAAGTGCGACTTGGGCCTGGATCGCGTCGTGACAGCCAGCGCACCGCATGCCGAGGACCGCGGCGGCACGCGCGGCCGTCGCCAGGCTACCCGCGTGCTCGACATCTTGCGCCGCGCGCTGGACCGCCACGATGTAGGGGCGCCACGCGGGCAACGCATCCGGCTCATTGAGCACGGCTACCACATGCGCCTTGGCGTGCGCGCCCTCGAGATCGCTTCGCGCGATTGCATCGACCATCGAACGGGCGGAGCCATACCGCGTATGCATCCGACGCTCGGTGGCTTCCAGCGACACCACGAGAGGATCGGGTGGACGGGCGCTCGCCGGAATGGCGTCGTACGCATCGATGTGGCACCCGAGCATGACGCAGCACACGACGAGGGGATTCGCGGTTCGCACGGGGAAGGTCACAGCACGCTCCATGCCGGGCTCGATCGGGCGAGCGCATCGAACACGCGCAAGAGCTGCAGGATCTGGCGGGCTCACGGCAGCCCGTGCGCCGGAATTGGCCGGCACGCCAGCTGCCAAGGAGCACGGGCCGTGCGCTGGGTGGCCGCGCCTGGCCGGGGCGACGATCACGCCAGAACGACGAGGTCGTTCTCGACCGCGGTGACGCCCGGCGCAGACCACGCCGCAGACTGTGCTTCGTATCGCTCGGTCCACGAACGGACCTCGCCGCGCAGGATCACCTTGCTGTCGTGCGCCTCGACGCGGATTCGTTGGGCGTCGACCTCCGCGCTGCGCTTGAACGCCGCTTCGATCTTGTCCTTCACATCGACCGCCGAGGCACGCGGCACCAGCTTGATCCTGTCGGTGAAGCCGCGAACACCGACGAGGTTCCGGACGGCCGACTCGGCGACGACCCTCTGGTACTGCCATTCCACCGTGCCTTCGAGCGTCACCCAGCCGCTGTTGACCAGGACCTTGATGTCCTGGTCCGGCAGCGCCGCGTGGTTGCGCAGGGTCGCGACGCATGCGGCGGCGATGTCCTCGTCGTTGTGCTTCGTGCTGGATGCCAGCTTCACATCGATCTCGTCGGCGATTGCCTTCACGCCGAGCACACGCTTGGCTGCCTTCTCGGCGCCGTACTTCTCACCGTAGGTCGGTACATGGCCACTCAAGGTGACGATGCCGTGCTTCACGGCCACGCCGATATCGGTCTCGGTGACGGATGGCTCCCACGTGAGCTCGTTCGTCACATCCTGCTTCAGTTGTGAATCGGTCTTCATGATGGCCCTCCTGAGTAGGTCCAAATCTCCTAGGAGCAAGCCGCGCACCATGGCCGATATCACGTCGCACCGGCTGCAACGCCTGTCGTGGCGGTCGTTCGTCGACAATATGCGAATCGTTTGTACGACAGGCCGTGGCTACGGCAAACGGTGCGCGATCGGCTGCGGGCTGGTCGGATAGAGCCGAGCTTTCAACCCGGCCCACAGCGCACCGGCCGCATCGAGATCGTGCAGGCACAGCTCCGCGAGATTCATCAGGTCACAATGGGTTGGCTCACCAAACCGGACCGCGAGCTGCTGTGCGATATGACGCAGCGCCGAGACATCGCCATGAGCCCACGCCCAATCGCCACCGACGCACAGCTTGCCAATGGAATGCGCGGGGGGGCAGCTGCTGGCTGTGGTCTCCATGGTCATGGCTTCCTTTCCAGGTCGGTGAGCGCAATCGTGACGAGCGTCGCGATCGCGAAGTACAGCGTGAGCTGTAGGTCACGGGGGTGCTTATGCGAGAAGCACCCTCATGGAGCAATACCGATGCACGCGACACGCCATTCAGCTCGTTCGACGACGGCCTCCGACGACACCCGGCCCGGCTGCGCAGCGGAGGCGGCGAACATCTTGCGCGTGCGGCCACGTCGCCGCCGCAGATGTTGCGTGGTTCCCTCGATCCGAGGCTCGTTGCCAGCCGTCTACGGATCGCAGCCGATCCCAGGAACCGCGACGCTGGGCCGTCGCCACGCTGCCAAGGCCGCGCCGGAGCTACTCGCTGCACGTACCGCAACGCGGCGGTAGATCCGCGCGGGTCGCGGAATTGCACCGGTGGCGATCATGGTGAGGCCGCGCATCGAGCGACCACGTGTCGGCCCGCGGTGTAGCCTGCATGAACGCGCCGCGCGGATCCTCGATCGCGCTGGTGCTCTCGAGACCGCCCTGCGCGTCCGCCGCTTTGCACCGATCTCGACGGTCAGCGTTGTGACCTTTCATCATGTTCACGACATCGGTGAAGGGTATGCGTACGATCCTGATGTCGTCGATGCCACCCCCGCGCAGTTCCGCCGCCATCTCGAGACGCTCGCGCGGATCGGGACGCCGATCGGGATGGACGCATTCATCCGCGCATGCGATGGCGGTTCGCTGCCGCCGAACCCGTGGATGGTCACGTTCGACGACGGCTATCGTAGCTGCCGCGACGTCGCGTTGCCGATCCTCCGCGAGCTCGGCATCCCCGCGACGTTCTTCATCCCGACCTCGTTCATCACGGAACGCCGGCTGTACTGGTGGGAGCGGATTGCTGCGGTGCTTCACCTGGCCCGTGGCAGGCGCGCGGCGATCGCCGATCCCTATCCGCTGCGAATCGACGCGAACGACCCGGCCGCGCGTCGCCAGCTCGACGACATCGTCAAAGACACCGCCGGCCTCGACATCGATCGGTTCCTGACGGGGCTGTGCACCGCGCTCGGCGTCGACTGGAGCCCGGAGATCGAAGCGCGTCATGCCGACGCGCTGATCATGACGTGGGCGGACATCCGCGCGCTCGCAAGCGCCGGGATGGACGTCGAGTCGCACACCCGATACCACCGCGTCTTGCAGACGCTCGACGGTGCCGCGCTGCGCGACGAGCTGGTCGGCTCGCGTCGAGAGCTCGAGCTCGAGCTCGGCCGCCCGGTTCGCGCCATCGCATATCCTGTGGGGCGCCGGGTTGCTCCATGGATCCGCCGCGTGGTCGCCGAAGCTGGGTATCGGGTCGGGTTCACGAATGCCAGCGGCGTCAATCGGATGTGGCCGGCGGCGGTACGCGTGGCACGGCCGCTGGATCTGTTCGACATGCACCGGCTGTCGACCGAGCGCTCGATGTCGGACGCGATGTTCTTGACGCAGCTCGCGGTTCCCCAGCTCGCATTGCGACCTCGCCCTCGGAGCAGCAACGGATAGTGCGGTTGCGGTCCCGTTGTCGCTATCGATCTTGCCGCCTGTGCCTCGCATGACGTCGATACGCCCATCTCGGCGGGCGCTCCGATGTCACGGTGTATCGTCGACGGTTTGACGCAGGATCGTCGTCAATGCTCGACACGCGTCGGCCATCGTGAAGATTCCTTCGACACCCCCGCGGCCCAGGACTACTACGGACCCATACTTGTGCTCCGCCATGATCTCGGCGATCTCGTCGAGCGCCATGTCCGCCGTCACGACGAATGGGTTTGGTGTCATCGCCTGTTCCACGCGCACGGTCTCGGGATCGAGCCTGGCGACCTGTTCGAGCAGGTGAAGCTCGCGCTCGGACACGACGCCCGCGAGCCGTCCGTCGGTGATGACCGGCAGGTGTCGAATCTTGTGGGCCTGCATCAAGCGGCGAGCGACCGCGAGCGTCGAGGCGTGGTCGATCGTGACAGGGTCTACGGTCATGAATCGGGCGATCGAAGGCATCAGCATGACCGGCATGATTTGCATCGCATGTGCCGCTGCGTTCGCGTCACTTCGCCGAGCACATGACCGAGCCGAAGCCGAGACCGTACATCGACCTGCATGCCCGCTCGGTCGCAGGATCTGCGGGCGCATGCCGCAACGCCGCACGGCGTGCGGACGATCAGGAACGCGGGGCGATCGCGCAACCGTCTGGGCGACCTGTGGAGCAACAAGATCGGTGCGTTACCCTCGAGTCACCGGCGTCGACCGACGCGGGTCCGTCGACACCCGACCTGCGCAATTCTGCCCACTTGGCTTGCCTTCTGCTACGCTCGCGGACGATAAAAGCCGTCCGCTACGTTCGTGGGCTCATCCTCGCAAGGTAGACTCGACCCCATCGTCCAGAGGCCTAGGACACCCGCCTTTCACGCAGGTAACACGGGTTCGAATCCCGTTGGGGTCGCCACTTTTCTCCAGCGATTATCAGGTTTTACGTTTGCTGCAGCATGGACTGCAGCAAGCTCGAGCACCTGGCCACCAAGTATCGAGCACTTGAGCTTGTCGACCTGGGCGCACAACGCTGCCCACAGGAGCCGGGTGTAGAGCGACTGCACGTCGGACCCCGCCTTGTGGGTTACCCGTTGCAGCAGCTCCGGCGCGGCGCCCATTTCTTTGGCTGTCGTGATGAACCATGCCCGCAGGTCATGGCCGCCACGATCCCTCAGTTTGCCGGCATCGACTCGGAGTTTCAGCGCGGCCTTCGACGCTTGCCGGAAATGACCCGGGCCTGCTCGTCGGAAATGACCCACTGACGTAGTCGGCAACGCGGCGACGTGGTGGGCGATGGGGCGTGGTGGGCGATGGGCACGTGGTCGACGGTGACGGCGTAGTCGACGGTGACGCCGGCTTGTCAATCCGCTTCTGCGCTTCGGCCGCGAAGCGCTCGGCGAGGTTCTCTTCGCCGACCTGAAATCCGGTGCACGCAGCCCCGCGGCATCACCACGGGCCCGAGCACCGTCGCGCTGCGCGGCACGTACGCCGCCGTCACGAAGGGACGGGGCGGAGGTGCATTCGCGCGGAGATCGTGGCAGCCTGGCAAACGCCACGCGGGCAAGTGCCGAGACGCGCTCTCGCAAGATCGGACTCGGCACTCGAACAGCGAAGCCCACGGCGCCAACCGTGGGCTTCGCACTATCTGGGGATGGAC